>Ga0181524_10000527_pt1 | contig 46026 bp, 42 predicted proteins | sample PEATcosm2014_Bin_34_FD_119761 | JGI IMG/M metagenome (GOLD analysis project Ga0181524, IMG submission 119761) | Peatland microbial communities from MTU Mesocosm Facility, Houghton, MI, USA - PEATcosm2014_Bin05_60_metaG | ecosystem: Environmental > Terrestrial > Soil > Wetlands > Peat | place... | reverse complement strand
TCGATTTCCGCTTTAAATAATCGGCCGGGCAGGCCAAATCCGAAATGTGTCAAATTATCTGCCCCTTAAAAATCTCTGCCGGAGGGGTGCCAGAAAACGGGGCTGCCCCTCTGGCACCCCTCCGGGGTGCAGGCCATCCACGCCTTCGTTCCGGGGGTCTCGCCCGGCTTCGACCCCCGGCCACCCTCTTTCATCCCTCCGGGATGATTGGCCTGACCGTGGCGAGCTTGGGATTTCGAGAAGGGGTCGCGCACACGCCATCGCAGATCCGTGTAAGGAGCAGCCCCTGGCGCCGGCGGCAAAGGACCGCCGCTCAACTGGCCGCGCCTGCTGCGTGGACCACTTGCGCCTGCGGCGCCGGCGCCCGGTCCTGCTTTTCGTCCTGCCTTGCGTAGCCCAGGAACAGCAAGACCCCGACCGCCGCCGCCAGGCCGATGCGGTACCAGCCAAACGCGACAAAGGTGTGGGTCTGCACGTAGCGCAGCAGCCATTTCACGGCAATAAAGGAGACAATCGAAGCGACCACAAAGGCCAGCAGCACCATGCCCCAGTTCTCCGGCGCCGCCTGGACCGGCGGATGGCGCACGGCCTGGAAGATCTTCCAACCTCCGGCCGCCAGCATCGTGGGAATGCCCACTAGAAAGGAGTACTCCGTGGCGGCAGGCCGGTTAAGGCCCAGCAGCAGGCAGAGAATGATCGAGGCGCCGGAGCGCGACGTCCCGGGAAAAGCGGCTGCGAGAAGTTGGCCAAGACCGACGGCCACAGCAATGGTCCAGGTCACCTCGTTCCCGAGGGCGCGTCCGCGCAACCACTGCTCCAGGACGATAAAAGCAATCCCACCCGCCAACAGCGCCAGCGCGACCGGTTGCAGCCTCTCGGGCAATTTGAATCCCTTCTTCTCCATAATGAACCCGCCGATGCCCGTCAATACGAAGGCCAGGATGATTTTCAGCGCGTAGTCCTGGGTGGACTTTTTGCGCCACTCGAAGGCGAACTGGCGCAACCGCTCCGGGAACAACGGCAACACCGCCAGCACCGCCCCGCATTGAATGACGATGTTGAACAAATCCGACTGCCGCGGCAGCCAGCATTCCGCAATGAGCAGGTGGCCGGTCGAGGAGACCGGCAGGAACTCGGTGATGCCTTCGATAATCCCGAGCACAATGACTGCAATCCAGATTGGCATAAGGGCTACGTATGAACTATAGATCCGCACGAATGACAAGCCCGAAATAGAGACTCCTCACGTCGTCTCCTACAGCGGCAGGGACTCCTCACGTCGTCTCCTACAGTGGAGACTCCTGCTTACGCTCGTCCCCCACAGCCTGGGGAGAACATTGTCACCGCGCCCGGCCAGACCGGCCAGACCGGGGAGGAGCCTACCCAAAGAGCGCCGCCCAGGCCGATTTGAGCTCCTCGGTACGCTGGCGGACCTTCAACTGGCCAAGGATGGCGTGCCAGCCGATATAGGTCTTGTGCCATTGGTTTTCCAGGTTCCGAAGGGCGCCCTCGCTCAGCTCGCCGAGGTAGCGCAGAGAGGGGGCGCTGCCAATCAGGGCATGGATCTCGGCCCGGCTGGGCGAGCCGACTTCAATCGATGCCAGGATGAGCTCCAACTGCTGGATGAGGACGCTCTTGACCTCGAGGAACTGGGTGTCGTCTTCCTGGCTGAAACGCTTTTCCCGCCCGAGGTTGAGAAAGCCGTTGAACTGTTTCCAGCACTCGACGTAATTCTCCAACTGCTCGATAAGTTGGTCCAGTTTGGCAGTGCGCATAATGGAATGGATGTGCAGTGATCGATGGAGTCCTTGGAGTTCAGGGGTAATCGGACATTTTGCCGCACCGGTTGCATCGGGGCGCGCGGGCCAACCGCGTTGGAGTGCCGGTCCTCATGTTTTCAGGCTCCCGGCTCCGCCGGAGCGGCCGGGAATCCGCAATTGCTTTTGCACGGCTCCTTGGGGGCAAGAAAAACCAAGGCGCCGCCCCGCAGTTCGCGGGCGGTGATTTTGAGGCTGGCATAGTGGACGATCAACTCGGCCAGAGGCAATCGAGCCCCCGCTGCTTGGCGGAACACCGCGAGCACGTCCCGGGCGATCTCCTCCACCAGCTCTCGAGGATAACTCGAAGCCACGGTGTCCGTGAGCACGTTGCCGTGGCGGTCGACGGTGAAACTGCCCGAGGGCAGGCGCAATAACGTCAGGGCAGGTTTGTCAAAAAGCTTTAGCAGGCCCATAACGCCAACACTTTCTTCATCAGGGTTCGCACTTGGGCCACGTCCATCGAAGGCTTCCAGCCCATACAGAACTCGAGGCCGCCCCGGCCCGCCAGGGCCACATGGCGCTGGGGACCCAGGGCCTCGATCTGTTCAAGCGGGCCGGCCCGCAGACGCTCTCCCAGCGCGCGAAAACTCGTCAGGCTCAGCCGCGCCCAGGCCTCCATCTGTTTGGGGTCTTCCAGGCCGCGCGCCAGCCGGAAGCCCGGCTCACCGCTCTTGAGGGCCAAGACGAACTCGAGGCCTTCAATCTCCGATAGTCCCGCCGGCCCCGAGGCAAGAGGGGCCGCGGCGCCACGGCCCCCGGGTCCCGCGCGGCTTTCGTCCAGCGCCTGGGCCGACTCCAGCAGCAGGCCGTTGTAGGGCTTGGTGATCGCCCGGGGCCGGCTCGGTTCGGCGGGCAGAGTTTCGAAATGACCCGCCTGCCAACTCAGGATCTGGCGGAAGGCCGGTTCGCCGCACTGCCCGTCGGTTTCGGCATCGAGGACCTGGCCCTCCTGAATCCAGATCTTGCCCGTGAGCAGGCCGTTGGTAATCCGCAGCACCAAAGAGCTTTGGGACAGGCATTCGGCCTGGATGATGTCCACCAGGCTCTTGCTCTGAATGCCGCGGAAGCCGCCTTCGGTTTCCGGGCCCAACAGCGATTCGAGGCACTCGAGGAACATCCGAATGTCCTCCTCCCTCCCCGGCTTCTGCCAGAACAAATCCACCCCCAGCGCATACGCCCGGGATCGAAACTCCTCGTCCAACACCGACGTGAGGGCCACTGTCCGCAACTGCGGATACTTTCGACGGACTATCGAAAGGAGCTGCAGCCCGTCCATCTTGGGCATCATCAGGTCGCAAATCATCAACCGGAACTCCTCTGCCTCGAGCAACGCTAGCGCGCGGGGTCCGGAAGTGGCTGTCCGGATCTCAGGCTTGCTCGGCAATTGGCCGAGTATCTCCCGGTACATGTCCAGCAGGTCCGGCTCGTCATCCACCAGCAAAACTTTGGGTCCTGCATCGGTCTTTTTGCGCATAAACTGCCTATTCCGTTTCTCGTTCATTCCGGGTCCTGAGGCCCGCCTGAACCTGGCCCTGATCCGTAACAGCATGGACCGTTCCGCTTTCCTGTCGGCCAAAGACATTTCACGCTTCCTGTCCATGCCAGCACTGAAGCCGGCCTGCCAGGTCATCAAGCCTTTGGAGCGCGGCAGCGGCAGGACACTCAGTCCATGGATGAGACAGAGGTGTCCACCTTCGCAGGGTGCATCTTGCCTCGGGGCGAGGGAGCCAACAAACAAGGTGTCCGTCTCCTCCACAACCGGCTCATGGCACAATTCCTGCGCAAAGGCCCCCGGTACTGTCGACCATGGCTGATTGTCATGGCCGTTCAAGTGAATGAATCTCATCCGGAAAGCGAATTGGAATAAGGCGCCGCCAGAAAATGAATCGAACTAAACTGTTCGGCTTCCTAAGGAACTTCCTGGCCAGACCGGGGCTTGCGCCGGCTCCAAGCCAGGACGCACCTGCGCCCCTGCCGTTCCCGCCGCCCTCGCCGGCCTCGAATCCTCCGGCGCAGCGGCACTATAACGCCGAGGGCGCTCCCCACAACGGCGCCGGCGTCCCGTTGCCCTTGGAGGCCATCCTCAACGAGTTGCCCCTCGAACTGCATCCGCGCCTCAGGCGGAGAGGAGTCGGCGGCCAGACCATTTCGATCCCCCTGGAAACCATTCTCCCCCAGCTTGCCCGCGGCGCCGTGAAGACCTCTTTCGGCGCCCTGCGCCAGTCTGCGCCTCAGGTCTTTTCCCAGGAGACTGACGGCGACAATGTCCAAGTCACCCTCCCGCTGGGGGAAATCCTCAGCCGGCTCAATCCCGCCTTCATTCTCCGCCGGCGTTCCCAGAGACAGGTGGAAGTGCCCGAGGAAATCAGCAGCCCGTTCGGCCCACGGGGCCAGGCGGCGGCGATCTCACCGGGCCCCTCCGCCCCCGAGCAGCCTCCAGACCCGCTGCCGCTCATCGCTCCCGCGGCCCCGCGGCGACCCCCCGGCCTGCTCTTCCCGGTCCCGCCCCCGGCCCCGCGCAGTTCACTCATCTCGATGCCCTCCCCCAGGCCTCCGGCCATGGCGCCTCCGCCCCCGTCCGGATTGATGGCCCGGCCTGGCGTGCATCGTGATTGGAACGTCCTGTCTGCAACTCCGCCGGCAGCGGCTCCTGGAGGGCCTGCCCCCACCCACGCTCCCCAGCCGTTCATCCTGAGCCTGGTTTCGCTGGCGGAGGGATGGCCCGAGGCTGTGCGCCGCGACCTGTTCCAATTGAACCTCCTGGACGCCAAAGTCGCTTTGCCCGCCCATACCGTCGAGCAAGCACTCAGGCAGGGCCGTGTCGCCTTCAGTTGGAAGACTTTGCGGTCCTGGATCAAACCGGCGCCTCCGCCGACGGCATCGGCCCAGGACAACATCCTCCTGGAGGTGCCGCTCCAAATCGTCGCCCCGCTCTTCCTGGCCCGCCAACGCGAGGCCAGTCAACCGCCCCAGAAGGTCACCATCGACGAAAACATCCCCAACCTCTTCTTCGGCTCTCCCCAACCCGAAACTCCGAGCAGCGCTCCGGCCCCTTCGGCTGCCCCGGAGGCCAAACGCGGTCCCGCCGTCAGGACCCGCTTCCCCGCCAGATGCGCCACACCCAATGAAATCGTCTCTCGCGCCGCCGCCCTGGACGATGTTGCCGGCGCCCTCATCGGCCTGCCTGACGGCCTGCTGGTGGCCAGCCGCCTGGAAGCCAATTTGAATGCCGACACACTGGCGGCGTTCCTGCCCCAAATCTTCGGCAAACTCAGCCAATGCACAAGAGAACTGCGGATGGGCGAGCTCAATGACCTCAGCTTCACAGTCGGCAAGGTCCCCTGGAGACTCTTCCGCGTGAACGCGATCTTCTTCGCGGCCTTCGGCCGCCCCGGCCAAGCCTTGCCTGCCTCCCGACTGGCGGCGCTGGCCGCAGAGCTGGACTACAAACCCAAATAACCTATGGCCATCATCAACCAGGCCACAAAAGAACTTCAGGTCAAAATCGTCTATTACGGCCCCGCCATGGGCGGAAAGACTACTAACCTGGTCCAGGTGCACGATCACGTCCAAACCACCGCCGGTCACAAGGGCAAACTCGTCTCCCTGGCCACCAGTTCCGACCGCACCCTGTTTTTCGACTTCCTGCCCATCGAAGCGATGGCCATCAAAGGCTTCAAAACCAAATTCCAGCTCTATACGGTCCCCGGCCAGGTCATCTACAACACGACTCGCCAGCTCGTCCTGCGGGGCGTCGATGGCATCGTCTTTGTCGCCGACTCCCAGTACGAGAAAATGGCCGAAAACGTCGAGAGCTTTGCCAACCTCGAGGAGAACCTCAAGACCCTCAAACTGGGTCTGGCGGACATCCCCTACGTCCTTCAATACAATAAACGGGACCTGCCCAATGCGGCGCCTGTGGAGTACATGGATTTTCTGCTCAACAACCGCGACCTCCAGGTCCCGGCCTTCACCTCCACCGCCCACCTGTGCGAAGGCGTATTCGAGACCCTGAACATGATCACCCGCCTGTTGCTGCATAAGTTCGTCAGCCAGGCCGCCCCGCAATACGCCTGACATGTCCTCATTGCCACAACTGGTCGAGGAGGATGTCCTCCGGCTCGACGAGGAACTGCGCGACTTGCTCGTCCAATCCGAGGCAACCGTCGCCCTCCTCATCGATATCGGCGGGTTTCTCATCAGCAGCAGCGGAGACGCCCGCCAGTTTGACCTGACCACCATCGCCGCCCTGGCCGCCGGCGCCTTCATGGCCAACCAAACCATCGCCAGCCTGGTCCGGGAAACTCATTTCAACAGCCTTTACCAGCAAGGGGAACAATTCAGCCTCTTTGTCCTGGCCGTGGACGGCCAAGCCCTCCTCGTCGTCATTTTCCAAGCCCATCTCAGCGTCGGTGTCGTCAAATACTACGCCCAACCCGCCGCCCAGCGCATCTGCCGCCAGCTCGAAATCGCCCGCGCCCGCGACCCCAACGCCAGCCTGTGCCTGTCCGAACTGAACCTTGCGGACCCCCGCGGCCTCTTCCGAAGAAATCCGGATTGACCCCCTCACCCCGATCTTGGCGCAGGGGACGCCACGCCAGGCGTGCTACCAGCTTCCGTCGGCCAGAAGGGCGGTGACGTTCCTGGCCAGGTCGCCCGCCAGGACAGGCAGGACTTGGCGTTCGGCGTCGGGCAAATCAGTGCCAATGCGGATGAAGGCGGAGCCGGTGACCATTCTGTCCAAGAGCACTTTGCCCGAGCTGCGCTCGCGGGCGGTGACATGGGCGGTGAGGGTCAGGCGGAAGTCCACCGGGGTGAGCGTATCTATCTCGGACATGCTCATCTCGCGCCGAACGTAGCGCGTAATGTTGCCGCTGACCACGATGTCCCCGTCGTCCTGCGTGGCCAGCCGAAACGTGCCGTCGCGCTGGAGTTCCCTCCGGAGTTGGCCGGTGACGGCGTCGGTGAGGCGGGGTTCCAGCGTCGAGTTGGAAAAAGGCCGGACCTGGATGGACTTTTCGCCGGCGGCGATTCCGTTAGAAGGGCCCAGACGGTAGCCGGCGCAGCCGGCCAGCACGAGCGCGGCCAGGAAGGCTAGCGGCAAACGCAGGGTCATTTGTTGGCGTCCTTGAGGAGCTTGTTCAAGGCATCGATGCGTTTGCGGGCCAAGTCCGCATACTCGGAGCTGGGGTCCAGGAGCACGACTTCGTTGTAGTAGGTGCGCGCCCCTTTCCATCGGGCGGTTTTGGCATAGAACTTGGCGTTCTCGTAGAATTGGGCGACTTTGAGACACCCCAGCGCCTGTTCCTTCTTGAGGGCGGCAATGGTGTTGGTGGCCTGCCCTACGCGGGCATCCCCCGGATAGAGCGTCGTGAAGTCAGCAAAGCACTCGATGGCCTTGCCGGCCGTGCTTTGGTCGTAATCGGCCCTGAGGGCCTGCCGGTTGTAGGCCTGGCCTTCCCGGAACAGGGCCTCGGCGGCGATCTTGGGACGGTCGTGATAGCGTTCGGAGGCCAGTTCAAAGGCCTTGGCGGCAGCCGGAAAGTCCTTCTGTTTTTCGCGCGCCGCGCCGAGCTTGAGTTGCGCCTCCGGCGCCACGTCGCTGTAGGGACCGTTCTTGACGATCTTCTCGTACATCGTCGCCGTGCGCCCCATCGAAGGGGGCAGCGGGATGTAGGTCCACAATCGGAACCATTTGCCCGCCAGGTAGAGATTGGCAATCCCGTACTGCCGGTGGACGATCTCCTCGTAGCCGGCAAACTTGGGGTGTTGCTCCAGCAGTCGCTGGTACTCTTTGAAGGCCCGCTCCGGCCGGCCCGTGGCCTCATAACAGCGGCCCACCAGGTATTCCGCCTGGGGCATGTAGTCCGAAAGCTTCCACACCAACATCACCCGCCGGGCGGCCCTGAGCGCCAAGCCGTAATCTTTCTTATCGAAGGCCGCCTGGGCCACCTCCAACTGCTCCTTGGCGCGCGGACGGCGCCACTTTGCTTCTCCCCCGTACGGCTCGTATGTCCAGCCCTCGCCCGGACGATAGACCAAGGGGGCGGGCGACCGACAGGGAAAGGCCGCCACGCCCAGCGCAATCAACAACCACAAAATGACCGACCGACGGTTCATGGGGGCACGGTAGCCACGCGCCTTTGCCAAGTCAAGGAAAGCGAACCCGGGCGGGCCCGGGGCTCACCCGCGATAGACGACCAGCAAGCCATAGTCGGTCATGAGCTTTTGCGTGCCGATGTCCAGGATTGTGTAGCTAAGCGTATTGATGCTGACGATGTTGGACTCGCCCACCTTGTTCAGGAATTTGGTCACAACTTCGTCGAACTTGTCGTGGCCGACCTCGATGCAATCGGTGTGCCGGATGCTCTTAATGCGGATTCCTTTCTCGGCGTCCTTGGCGGCGTCCAGCGGAGTCAGCGGTTTGGCGATGAGGCTCTCGGGGGCCTTGTTGGAGGCCACACGCAAGTGCATCTCCACCTTGGCCGCCGCCGAGGTGGCCACGGGGCTGGAGGTGCGCGGTTCGATGCGGGGAACGCCCGGTTCGGCTTCCAGCCCAGGCCGGGGGACCACCGTCTCGGGCTCCGGAATGGTGATGGACTGGCCGCAGGCAGGGCAGTCGATGTCGCTGCCGACCCCCGAGCTGTCCACAGCCAATTCCTGTTCGCATTTCGGACAATTGAAGATGACATCCATAAGTCGTCGGCCTTTCGTTAGGGAACTTTGCCGGCAGAATAGGCCCCGAGCGCGAAGATGGCCAGAAAAAAATCAGGAAAAGGCTCCCCGGGTCCAGGGCCGGTCACAAAGTTCGCCGCAGGCCATTGCAGGAGACGAGCGTAAGGAGTCTCTGCGAAAAACCTTTCCCCCGGCCCTCGGGTCGTCATTCGTAGGTCTTGGAGAGTTCCTTGATGCGCGGCCACAGGGGGGATGAAGGGGGGGTGCGTTCTTTGACCTCGGCAAAGATGCGTTTGGCTTCGGCGGGATTGTCCCGGGCGAGCAGGACGCAGTAGTCGAGTTCGATCCAGCCCTTGCGCGGGTCCTTGACGTTTGCGCCGTATGCCTTGAGCCAGCGGCCCAGGCCGGCGGCGCCTTCCTTCTCGGCGGCCCGCAAGGAGGTTGCGAGCTGGGGAGTAGGCATGCCGGGCAGCGAGTCGCCGACCAGGCGGGCCGAGACGGCCTGTTTTTGCTCGCTCTCCTTTTCGTTCTGGACCTTGTCGTAGTACATGACCAGGTGATAGACGCCGAACAGGAAGAGAACGATAAGGGCAATGCCAATGAATTTAGTCATGACTCCTCGATGCGTTGGATGCGCGCGCCCAACTGGCGCAGCTTGCCATCGATGTTCTCATAGCCGCGGTCGATGTGATAGGCGCGGTTGACCTGAGTGGTGCCGCGGGCCGCCAGGCCCGCAATGACCAGGGCGGCCGAGGCCCGCAGGTCGCTCGCCATGACCGGCGCGCCCGTCAGCGGCCTGCCGCCCTTTACTATCGCACTGGGACCCTCGATTTCAATGTCGGCTCCCAGGCGCGCCAGTTCGCTGACGTGCATAAAACGGGATTCAAAGATGCGCTCGGTGATGATGCTGATGCCCGGGGTCAAGGCCATCAGGGCCGTCATCTGGGCTTGCACATCCGTTGGAAAGCCGGCGTAGGGCAGCGTGGTGATGTCCACCGTCTTCAAGGGGCCGCCATGGCGGACCGTGAGGCCGGAGTTGGTTCGTTGGATTTTAACGCCGGCATCGTTGAGCTTATCGATCACGGCCCGCATGTGATCGGGCCGGGCGCCGCGCAGAGTCACTTCGCCGCCGGTGGCGGCCGCCGCGATGGCGTATGTCGCCGCCTCGATGCGGTCGGGGATGACCTCGTGCTGGGCGCCGTGCAATTGCCGGACCCCGGCAATGGTCACAGTGGGGCTGCCGGCCCCGGTGACGCGGGCCCCCATGGCATTGAGAAAACTCGCCAGGTCCACGATTTCCGGTTCACAAGCGGCGCTTTCGATGACCGTGACGCCATGGGCAAGGGCCGCTGCCATCATGACGTTGGCGGTGCCCAGGACCGTCGGTCCCGAGCGGCCGCCCAGGAACAGGACCGAGCCGGTGAGCCGCTTGGCGGCGACGTCGACGTAGCCGCCTTTGATGGTGACTTTGGCCCCGAGGGCCTCGAAGCCCTTCAAGTGGAGGTTGATTGGCCGCGCGCCAATCACACAACCCCCCGGGAGCGAAACGCTGGCCCTCTTCAGGCGCGCCAGCAAGGGCCCCATGATGCAGATGGACCCGCGCATTTTGCGGACCAGATCGTAGTCGGCGGAGCCTTTGATTTGCCGGGCCTGGATGCGGACTGTGTCGCCCTCAAAGCGGACCTCGGCCCCCAACCAGGCGAGGATCTGGCCCATGAACCGCACGTCGCTCAGGTCGGGCACCCGCCGGATGACACAAGGGCATTCGGTCAGGAGGGCTGCCGCCATAATCGGCAGCGCGGCGTTTTTGGCGCCGCTGATCCTGACTTCACCCCCCAGCGGCACTCCGCCCTTGATTAACAGACTGTCCATGCGTCACACACTGACATGCTTGACCTGTCCGGCCGGCCGCGCAACGGAGTCAGTTCCGGCGCGCCACCAGAACTCTAGGACCTTGAGTGTAGTCCTCCTGGACCGTCTCGACAACCCAGTTTTGCGTCCCGAAAATGTCCCGCAGGGCCTCCGCCTGGCCGTCCCCCATTTCCACCATCAGACGCCCGCCCGGACCGAGGAAGGGCGGCGACTCCACCGCCAGCCGGCGATAAAAAACCAGGCCGTCCGGCCCGCCATCCAGCGCCTGGCGCGGCTCGTAGTCCCGGACCTCGGGCGCCAGGGTTCCGAGTTCGGCGCTGGGAATGTAAGGAGGGTTGCTGACAATCACGTGCGCGCGCAGCCCCGCGGGCAAGGCCGCAAAGCCGTCTCCCCGCTGCAAGTGCAGCCGTTGGGAAACCCCGTGCCGAGCCGCGTTTTGCCGGGCCACCTCGAGCGCCTCGGCGGACACTTCGACGCCATACACCTGCGCCTCCGGGCAATGGACCGCCAGCGCAACGGCCACGCAACCGCTGCCCAGGCCGAACTCCAACGCGTTGGGCGGTGATTCCGGGCCGGCCCGGCCCTGGCGGACAAGCTCCTGCAAGAATTGCCAGCCGCGTTCCGCCAGCAATTCCGTTTCCGGACGCGGTGCCAGCACGTGGCGGTTCACGGCGATTTCCAGCCCGCAGAACCAAGCCGAGCCTGTGATCTGCTGCAGCGGCTCGCGTTGTCCCCGCCGCTTGACCAGGACGCGCAGGATTTCCAGTTCCGCCGGCGTGAGGGCGCGCTCGAAATCCAAATACAACTGCATGCGCGGCGTCTTGAGCGCGTGCGCCAGCAACAACTCCGCCTGCAGGCGCGGCGAGTCCACGCCTTTCCTGGCCAGAAACTCCGCGCTCCGCTGGATGGCTTCCAGGACCGTCACCCGCTCAGGATAGTTGAAACCGAAGACCGTTCTCAAGTTCAGAACAGCCCTGGGGCGCGTCTTGGGCGTGGAAGGGAATTCTTGGCTGCCGCCTTCAGGCGGCAGGCAATCCGCCGCGCGCCCCCTCAAAAGCCCGCCGCGGTGATCGTCTTCTTCCGCACATCACTGGCGAGTTTGCCGGCCACGGGCTCGATGACGGCGGTGCGGCCCAGAAAGACAAACGCCAGGTCCTTGAGCGGGAAATAGGCGGCGATGACCCTGCGGGCGTCGGCCAGGGTCACGGCATCAATGCGGTCGAAGAACGTGTCGATGTATTGCGGGCCCAAGCCGTAAAACTCGAGCTCGCAGAGGGTCTGGGCCAACTGGTCGTTGGTCTGGAGGGTCGGTCCGAACTGTCCCTTGATGTAGGTCTTGGCGGATTGAAGCTGGCCGGGGGTCAGGTCCTCTTCATGGAGGGCCTGCAACACCCCCAAGGCCAGGTCGAGGGCGCGGCCGCTCGATTCGTTGGGCGTAAAGGAAGAGATGACGAAGGGCCCCGGCAGTTGGCGGGAGCCGAAGCGGCTGTTTGCGCCGTAGGTCAATCCGGACTTGATGCGCAATTCGCTGTTGATCATCGAGGTAAAGCGCCCGCCGAACAAGGTGTTGACGACCTGAACGGCGATCCAGTCCCGGTTCGTGCGGGCCAGGCCGACGTTGCCGAACTGGAAGAAGGTCTGCGTGGCGTCAGGTTTATCCACAATGAGCGCGCGCCGCCCCTCCAGGCGATGCGGTTCCTTGAGTTCGGGGCGCGCCACCGTCCCCGGTTTCCAGGCGGCGAATTTGTCCCGCAACCTGGCTTCCAGCTCGGGGGTGGAAAAATCGCCGGCGACGGCCAGGATGAGTTCGTTCGGGACGTAGTGGGTGGCATGAAAGCCCGCAATATCCTCCCGCCGAATCCTTGAGAGGCTGGTTTCGGTTCCGCTCACCGGCCGGCCATAGAGGTGAGGTTGGAAGAGGAAGCCTTCGTAATAGCGGCCGATGACCTGCTGCGGAACGGCTTTGGCCTCTTTGATGCCGTCGATGTCCTGTTTGATCAGCTTGTCCGCTTCTTCAGGCGGGAAGGAGGGGTGCAGCAGGGTGTCGGAAACCAGGTCCACGGCCAATTCCAGGTCTTTGCTGACAAACTCGGCAGACCCGGAGGCGTACTCGAGCGACGCCCCGGCATCGAACTCTGCGCCGACAAAATCCAGGGCCTCCGAGACCTGGTCCGCCGATCTGGATAGCGTGCCCTTGCGCAAGAGCTTGGCTGTCAGCGAAGCCAGCCCTTCCTGGCCGGGCGCGTCGAAGAGGGCCCCGCCGGATTTCATCAGCCAATGGAAGTTGACCAGCGGCAGGGCGTGGCGCTCCATCAGCATTAATATGAGACCGTTATCGAGCTTGATTGTCTTGTAAGCCGGGAGGCGGACCTTGGCGATTTCCTCCCGCTCGGAGGAGTCGCCACCCGCCACCCGGCCGGCGGCCAGGACCACGCACAAGAGGAGTGCCGCGTTCCGGAGCCGGTGCCGCCCGCCTCCGGGGCGCGCGAACAGGGAGCAGCCGTGAGCGCCGGCGCTTGTTTCGTATGCGGATGACGACCGGTTGAGGCATTTCATAGGCTTTTGACAGGCTTCCGGCTTACTCCTTCTCATCGGCGGGCGCGGCTTCCGGGACCAGGATGGCCACGGTCCGGTTGCGCGCTCCGAAGTAGGTTTTGGCGACGCGCTGGACGTCCTGGCGCGTGACGTGATTGATCAGCTCGACCGTCTGGAAGAGCCGATGATAGTCGCCGAAGAGGATGTCGTAGGCGCCGAGGGCATTGGCCTTGCCGGAAATAGTCTTCATCGAGCGGTAGAAGTCTGCCACAGCGGTGTTCTTGGCCTTCTGGAGCTCGCGCTCGGCCACGAGGTCCGACTGCGCCTTGTCCAGTTCCTCATAGAGGACTTGTTCGACGCGGTCCATCCGGACTCCCTCCCGGGGCTGGACATTGATTTGGAACAGGAACGGGTCCAGGTGCGGGGACTGGCCGCCCTCGACCGAGATGGCCACCTGTTCTTTGTCCACCATGCGCTGGTAGAGGCGGGAACTTTGGCCCCGCAACAGGATGTATTCCAGCACAGACAACGGCACAAAATCCGCCGCCGCCGCCGCCGGCGTGTGATAGGCCGCCTGGAGGAGGGGGAGCTGGGCGAATTTGTTGACGAAGACCCGGCGTTCGCCCGGCTGCGGCGGTTCCTGCGTCGTCACAGGCAGCGGCGGGGCCTGCGCAGGAATCGGCTCCAGGAGCCGCCGCGCCAATTCGATCACCTGCTCGGGATGAATGTCGCCTGCTATCACCAGCTCGCAATTGTTGGGCGCGTAATAGGTCTTGTAGTAGTCGATGAGGTCCTGGCGTTTCCAGTTCCGGATGTCCACCATCCACCCCACCACCGGCCAATGATAGGGATGGGCGGTAAAGGCGGCGGCCAGCAACTGCTCGCTGAGCAGGCTCTCGTTGTTGTTCTCGACGCTCAGGCGCCGCTCGTTGGCGACTACGCCGCGCTCGGATTCGACCATCTTCGGATCGAACGAGAGCGAGGCGGTACGATCGGCCTCGAGATCGAAAATCAACGGCAGGGCGGGCGACGGAAACCAATCCTCATAGACCGTCAAGTCCTCGGTCGTATAGGCGTTGTTGGCGCCGCCGTTGTCCTCCATCACACGGTCGAACATTCCCGGTCCGTATTTCTTGGCCCCATTGAACATCATGTGTTCGAAAAAATGGGACAGCCCCGTAATCCCCGTCCGCTCGTTGCGCGAGCCGACGCGGTGAAAGAGGTAGAGCGCCACATTGGGAATGGAATGGTCCTCCACCATCAGCATCTTCATGCCGTTGGTGAGCTGGTGGGTCTTGACCTCGAATTGCTGGGCGCGGGCTGGCCGTTGCAGGATTGCCAGCGCCGCCGCCGCGACGAGCAGAATGACGGTTCTGTCTTTCATTGTTTGCCCTAATCAGGCTCGATTCGGAAGCTGGGCCGTTCGTTCACCGCTATCCTTACACTGCTTGACCCGGAACATGCAAGGGACATAATGGCCTCAATGATGTCAAACGCCGGCAATGTCCTGCCGCAGGAATCCTCGGTTATGAAAACAGAACCAACCCCGGCCTCTTCGGGCGCCTTGAGCCGCCGTCATTTCATCCAATCCGCCGCCACCGCCACCGCCGCAATGGGCGTCTTGAACGCGGCGCCCTTTGTGGCGCGCGGCCGCGTCCTGGGCGCCAACGACCAGCTCGGCATCGGGTTCATAGGCGTTGGCGGGCGCGGTTCCAGCCACCTGGGCACGGTTGGGCGCCTGATTGGAGAGGGTGAGAAAGTGAAGATCGTGGCGGTTTGCGACGCCTATCGCTACCGGCTCGAGGAGGCAGCCAAGGCCGTCGGCGCCAAGGGGTATATGAAACATACGGAACTGCTGGCCGATGCGAATGTGGATGCCGTCTGCATCGCCACGCCGGACCGGCTCCACGTCCCGCAGGCGCTGGACGCCATCCGCGCGGGCAAGGATGTCTATTGTGAGAAACCGATGGGCCACTGGTCCCAGTTCGGCCTGGCCAGGCAATTCTATGAGGAAACCCTGCAGCTCAAACGCGTGGTGCAAATCGGCAACCAGGGCAACTCCAGCGCCGCCTGGCAGAAGGTGCGCGAATTGGTGCGCCAGGGCGCCATCGGTCGCGCGCAGCTTGTCACCGCGGGGTTCTACCGCTCCGGCGATTGGGGAGAGCGGATGCCGATACCGGACCGGGAGGCCAGGCCCGGCCCGGACCTGGATTGGGAGGCCTTCCTGGGTGACGCCCCGAAAGTGCCGTTCACCCTGGACCGCTTCTTTAGCTGGCGCAAATACCTCGACTACGCGGGCGGCCCTTGCACCGATCTGTTCCCGCACGTGTTCACGCCCTTTGTCAGCGCCCTGGACCTGAAATTCCCCTCTCGAGCCGTGGCCTCGGGCGGCATCTTCAAATACACGACTTATGATCGCGAAGTGCCCGACACCTTCAACATGTGCCTGGATTACCCGGAAAAGCTCTCCATCGTCATCCCCTGCTCCCTGGCCAACGACTATCCGCCCGAGGCGGCCATCCGGGGAGATGAGGGCACCCTCACGCTTCAGAATCCGGGCGAATGGAATGTCGGTTTCGACAGCGTAACCGTCGTCCCCCGCAAAGGCCGGCCGCAGGTCTTCCCGGCCCAAAAGATGGACACCACTCCCCTGCATTGGCAGAACTTCATCCGCTGCATCCGGACTCGGGAAAGGCCGGTCAGCGATGTCCAGTTTGGGCTCCACGTGCAGGCGGCGCTGAACATGGCGATGCTCAGTTTCCTGAAGGAAAAGGCCGCGAAGTTCGACATGGCCACGCAGGACATTGTGCTGTCTTAGTCCTCACCCTTGGAGCGCTTGGAGCACTTGGCCGTCGGTCGTTTGGGAGAAAACACGGTAATACTGGCCCACGGCCTCGAAGTCCGGGTCCACCAGCAGCGCCTTGACCCCGTCTGCCACGCCTTGGAGCCGCTGGACTGCGTGGCGGGAGGCGACCGGCGCGGCGACCACGACGCTTCGGGCGCCCTGTTTCTTGACGGACAAGACGGCAGCCTCGGCGGTTGCGCCGGTGGCCAGGCCGTCATCCACGAGCAAGACCGCCTTGCGGGCCAGGTCAGGGCTGTCCTGGCGGTGGAATCGAGCGCAGTAGGCGGCCAGGCGTTCCTTTTCTTCCTCGATGATCTGGTTCAACTCCCCCCGCAGAATTGGGGTCATGTCGGCGGCGGCCTCATCCAGCACCACGACATCCCTCTCGGCCAGGGCGCCGACGGCGAACTCGCGATGGACCGGATGCCCGATCTTCCGCACGATCAGCACGTCCAGAGGCAGTCGGAGGACCCGCGCCACTGCGGCCGCGACGATCACCCCGCCGCGCGGCAAACCCAGGACCAGCCCGGCCTCCACCTGCTCGCCTTTCAAGTACCGCCCCAGCTTGCGCCCCGCATCTTCACGTGATGCGAATATCATGTTTCCGGAGAAGCAGCCCCTTACCCTGAAACCATCGTCCCGACCCTTTCTCCCATCACCACGCGTTTGAAATTGTGCGGGCGGAACAGGTCGAAGACAATGATGGGCATCTTGTTGTCCATGCAGAGGGAGAAGGCGGTTGAATCCATGACCTTCAGTTGCTTCTGCAAGGCATCGAGGTAACTAATGTGGGAGAACCGTATGGCGTGCGGGTGTTTCTTGGGGTCGCAATCATAAACCCCATCGACCTTCGTGGCCTTGAGGATGACTTCGGCCCCGATCTCGGCGCCGCGCAAGGCCGCGGCGGTATCGGTCGAAAAATAGGGATTGCCCGTCCCGCCGCCGAAGATCACGACCCGCCTCTTTTCGAGGTGGCGCACGGCGCGCCGGCGGATGAAAGGTTCGGCCACCTGGGCCATGCTGATGGCGCTTTGGACGCGGGTGGGGACCTCGAGTTTTTCGAGGGCATCCTGGAGCGCCAAGGCGTTGATCACCGTGGCCAGCATCCCCATGTAATCGCCGGTAGCCCGCTCGATGCCCTTTTGGCTGCCGCTGGGACCGCGGAAGATGTTGCCGCCGCCGACCACAACCGCGACCTGGACACCCAACACCCGCACCTCGCGGATCTGCCGGGCCATGTCCTGCGCCGCCTCGGCGCAGATCCCCACCCCGGTTTCGCCCCCGAGGGCTTCGCCGCTGAGCTTCAGCAAGACCCGTCCATATTCCGGGCGCTTCGGTCTTTTCATCGCATCCATCCGGCTTCGGTTTGTGAGTGCCGGCGGCCATTGTACCGGCCTGCCCGCCGAAGGTCAAACAGATGTTGAAACCGGGGCTTGCGAAGACTTTCCGCCTGCTCTAGTGTTGCAGATTATGAAACAGCCCCTTCGCTCCATCCCGGCGCTCACCGCGTTGGCCTGCTGCGCCGCCGTGACCGGCGCCGCTGCGCCGGCCCCCTACAGCGGACTCGGCCAAAACCTGGCCAATCTTTACATGACGTCCAGCGCCGAGACGCGCTCGATCAGCCCTGAGAATTTCACCGGTGAAAAGGGAAAGGCGGGGATGGCAACCGAGGGCACGGGCAAAGGGGCGGCGCGCGACCTGGGCCAGGGCTGGAAAGTGTCGCCCTCGGTGGTCATCAAGGCCGGGACTATATTTACCTTGGGCCAAATCGAAGGGCCGGGCTGCATCCAGCAAATCTGGATGACGCCGACCGGCAACCTCCGCAAATCCATACTGCGTTTCTATTGGGACGGCGAAACCGAGCCTTCGGTCGAGTGCCCGGTGGGCGATTTCTTTGCCTGCGGCTGGGGCAAGTACTGCCAGATTAGCTCGCTGGCGGTGTGCGTGAACCCGGGCAGCGCCTTCAATTGTTATTGGCCCATGCCTTTCCACAAGTCCGCCAAGCTCACAATGGAGAACACCGACAACCGGGACATGGTGCTCTATTATCAAATCAACTACATGCTGGCCGCCGTGCCCCAAGCCGCCGGTTGCTTCCATGCCCGGTTCCGCCACGAAAAGCCGCTCCAGCAAAACGGCCTCTACACCATCCTCGACGGCGTCGAAGGCCAGGGCCAATACGTCGGCACTTACCTGGCCTGGGAGACCGCCAACTCGAGGTGGTGGGGCGAGGGCGAGATCAAGTTCTTCCTGGACGGCGACCAGCAGTTCCCGACCATCTGCGGCACGGGCACCGAGGATTATTTCTGCGGCTCATACGATTTCGTGAATCCGGAGACCAGGAAATACCAGACCTTCTCGACGCCCTACACGGGCCTGGCCCAGGTGATTCCCGCCGATAAAGTCGACGAGCCCGGCCAGCACTACGGATTGTATCGCTGGCACATCGCCGACCCGGTGCGCTTCCAAAAGGACCTCAAGGTCACCATCCAGGCCCTGGGCTGGAAAGCCGACGGCACCTACCTCCCGGCCAAGGACAACATCGCCTCGGTCGCATACTGGTACCAGAAAGAGCCGCACAAGGCCTTTCCCAAGCTCCCGGGGGAGTAGGCCGGGCGTGGAGCGTGCCGAGCGTGCCGAGCGTAGAGCGTGGCAATTCAGTTACCGTTGGTTTTTTGGGCAAATCACTGTAGGGGACGACGTGAGGAGAATCTGGTTGAGCGCCCTTTGTCGCGGCCTTTGTCGGTTGGCCAGAGGGGCGGATGATATTGGTCCCGCAGGGCGATGAAGCACGCGATGGCCTCGGCGAGTGCGCGAATCCTTCGCTTTCCTCCCCGTGCAGAGATTTCGTGCGCCAGCTTTTCAAATGTGTCAAATCCGCCTCTTTACTTTCGTCACTGGATCGCGCAATTTGACAGACCATGTTGAGATTTGGGATGCGTTCAATTTTGGCCGGACTGATGGTGTTGCTGGCGGGTCTGTCGCCGTTGCGGGCGGCGGCGGACGGGGAGACACCCGGCTTTAGTGAAGTGTACGAGGCTATTCGCGCGCACCTGGCGGGCGAAAGCGACGCCGATTTGAACCGGGCGGCCGTGCAGGGGCTGGTTTCCGCCCTGGCGCCCAGGGTATTGCTTTTGACCAACCGCAATGAGGGTCCCGAGGGCGCAGCCGGAGCGGGGGTCGTAAGCAAATCAAGTCTTTTCGATGATGCCATCGCTTACGTGCGGGTCGAGCGCGTCGGCGACGGGCTGGCTGAGGCAGTGCGCAGGGCCTTCGATCAACTGGCCAGGAGCAACTCGATCAAAGGGTTGGTCCTGGACCTGCGCTACGCTGGCGGCAACGATTACGCCGCCGCCGCCGCCGTTGCGGACTTGTTCGTCAAGAAAGAGTGTCCGCTGTTGAATTGGGGCGCCGGCATGGCGCAATCCAAGCCGAAAGGCGATGCGATCCGGGCGCCGATAGCCGCCTTGGTTAACCGGCAAACAGCCGGGGCGGCTGAGGCCCTGGCCGCCTTAGTGCGCCAGACCGGGGCGGGGCTTGTCCTGGGCGGCAAGACCGCCGGGCAAGCCATGATGGCCCACGAGTATCCACTCAAGAACGGCGACCGCCTCCGGATTGCCACGGCGCCAATCCAGCTCGGCGACGGTTCCACCATGTCTGAGGGCCTCCAACCGGATATTGCAGTCGAGGTCAGTCCGCAGGACGAGCGGGCCTACTATGCGGATGCCTACAAAGGAGGACCGATTTCCAGGGCGGCGGGGGCGGGATTCGGGCCGGCCAGCATGGCGGCCGGCACCAACTCGGCCCGCCGGCCGCGCTTTAACGAGGCCGAACTGGTTCGGGAGCACCGGGAAGACCTGAACGGCGACTCCGAAATGGGGCCGCCACGGCCTCGAGAACCGGAAAAACCCCTGGTGCACGACCCCGTGCTGGCGCGCGCCTTGGACCTGCTCAAGGGGTTGGCGCTGGTCCGCCAGGCCCGCTCCTGAGGATGAAGACCATCCTTTTTGTCTGCACTGGCAACGTTTGCCGCAGCCCCATGGCCGAGGGCCTCTTCCGGCACGCGGTTGGGGCCCGAAGCGATTACCGGGCGCTCTCCGCCGGGCTAGGCGCTATGGACGGGCAGCAGCCAAGCCCTTACGCGGTGCAGGCAGTCAAGGAACTGGGCATCGACATCTCCGGCCTGAGAAGCCGCATGCTCAACCTCGACCTGGTCCAGCAGGCCGACTATATCTTCGGCATGACCCATAGCCATATCGACACGATCGCCTTGCTCTATCCCCAGGCCGCTGAGAAGACCTTCCTCCTGCGCGAATTCGATGAGACGCTGGACCTCTTCGAGAAGGACATCACCGACCCTATAGGCGGCTCCTACGAGGTGTATCTCAACTGCCGCGACCAACTCGAGCAAGGCATTGCCTCCCTGCTGCGGTACCTGGAGGCGGGCCAACCCGCAGGGGCGCAAGCCGCTGCCAAAACCGCCAGCGTCGCCATTGGGTCCGACCACAAAGGCTTCAAGCTCAAGGAATTGCTCAAACAGCACCTCCAGGAGCGCGGCGTCAGCGTCGCCGATTACGGAACGCGTTCCGAGGAGCCGGTTGACTACCCGGACTACGCCTTTGCCGTGGCGCAGAGCGTGGCCCTGCGCCGGGCCGAGTTTGGCGTGCTGGTCTGCGCGACCGGCATCGGCATGAGCATCGCCGCCAACAAAGTCCCGGGCATTCGGGCCGTCCCGGCGGACAGCGAAGAAACGGCCGCCCTGGCGCGCCGGCACAACCATGCCAATGTCCTCTGTCTGGCCGCCCACAACACCCCCCCGGAGCAGGCCCAAAAGATCCTCGACCTCTTCCTCAATACCGGCTTTGAAGGCGGCCGCCACGACCGCCGCGTGAACAAAATGGAAACTCAAATCATCCCTATTGACTTGCGCCTCCGCGCCGTTGACCCGGAAATCGCCGAGGCCATCGAACACGAAACCCAACGCCAGCAGGAGAACATCGAACTCATTGCCAGCGAGAACTTCACCAGCCCCGCGGTCATGGAAGCCCAGGGGTCTGCTCTGACCAATAAGTACGCCGAAGGCTACCCCAAAAGGCGCTGGTACGGCGGCTGCGAATTCGTCGATGTCGCCGAGCAACTGGCCATCGACCGGGCCAAGAAGCTCTTTGGCGCCGAGCATGTGAACGTCCAGCCCCATTCGGGCAGCGGCGCCAACATGGCCGTCTATTTCGCCATGCTCAAGCCCGGCGACAGAATGCTCACGATGGACTTGTCCCACGGCGGCCACCTGACCCACGGGCACAAGGCCAATTTCTCAGGCAGGTTCTTCGACATCATCCATTATGGCGTCCGCAGGGAAGACGAGCGGATAGACTACGACCAACTGGCCCAGTTGGCGCGCGAGCACAAACCTAAGATGATCACCGTCGGCGCCAGCGCCTACCCGCGCGTCATCGATTTCGAGCGGATGGGCCAAATCGCCCGCGAGGCCGGGGCCTACCTGGTCGCCGACATCGCCCACATTGCCGGCCTGGTAGCCACCGGGTTCCACCCCAGCCCGGTCCCCCACGCCGATTTCGTCACCACCACCACCCACAAGACCTTGCGCGGTCCGCGCGGCGGCCTCGTCCTCTGCAAGGAGAAATACGCCAAGGAAATTGACTCCCAGACCTTCCCCGGCGTCCAGGGCGGTCCGCTCATGCACGTGATTGCCGCCAAGGCCGTCTGCCTCCATGAAGCCCTGCAGCCCGCCTTCAAGGTTTACCAGGAGCAGATCCTCAAGAATGCCCGGGCCCTCGCCGAGGGCCTGCGGCGCAACGGCTTCCGCTTGGTCAGCGGCGGCACCGACAATCATCTCATGCTCCTGGACGTCGGCGCTCGAGGCGTCACCGGAAAGGAATGCCAGGCCGCCCTCGATGAAGCCGGCATCACCGTCAACAAAAACACCATCCCCTTCGACACCCGCTCCCCCTTCCTGGCAAGCGGCGTCCGGCTGGGCACCCCGGCCGTGACCACGCGCGGCATGAAAGAGCCCGAGGTGGCCGCCATTGCCGACATGATAGCCGAGGTGCTCCTGGACCTCAAAAACCCCGAGACCACCGCCAAAGTCCGCCAGCGCGTCCGCGAACTCACCGCCCGCTTCCCCCTGCCTTATGTCTCCTAGCTTATCCCGTGAAAACATTATCTATACTGTTTTTCTTGCCTTTCATCCTAATGACGGTTTCCGTCCGGGCGGAGTTGCCCTCGCTGATCCCTCGTGATTTGCTGTTCGGCAACCCGGAGCGGACCTCACCCGAGCTGTCCCCGGACGGCCTGCGGCTTGCGTGGCTGGCCCCGGATACGAAGAACGTCCTCCAGGTGTGGGTGAAGACCCTCGGCAAGGACGACGACAAGATTGTGACTGCGGACAAGAAGCGCGGCATCCGCCAATTCTACTGGGCCAAAGACAATCGCACCCTGCTCTACCTGCAGGACGCCGATGGCGACGAGAATTTCCACGTCTATGGGGTCGATCTCGATTCGGGCAACGTCCGCGATTACACTGCGTTTCAAGGCGTTCGCGCCGGCGTCGAGGACCTCAATCCCGATTTCCCAAACGAAGTCCTGCTCACGCTCAATCTCCGGGATCGCTCTCTGTTCGATGTCTATCGTCTGAGCCTGAAAAACGGCGCGTTGGAGCTCGACACCAGGAACCCCGGCGACGTCGCCGGCTGGGGAACGGACCCGAAGTTCCGCGTCCGCCTCGCCCAGGTGGCCACCCCCGAAGGCGGCACGGAGATTCGCGTGCGCGCCGATGAGCAGTCGCCCTGGACAACCTTCCTGAAGGTTGGCCCGGAGGAAATCCTTGGACCGCTGGGCTTCACCGCCGACGGCCAATCGCTGTTTTTGATGTCTTCAATCGGCCGGGACACGGCCGCGGTGGTCGAAAGGAATATTGCCACGGGTGCCGAAAGGGAAGTGGCGGCCAGCGCGGAGGTGGATGCGGGCGGCGCGCAGATTCACCCGAGGCGCCACGTGGTGGAGGCGGTGGCGTTCTCGCCGGGCCGAACCACCTGGCGGGTGGTCGACCCGGCGGTCCAGGAGGACTTCGCCGGCCTGGCCAAGGCCCATGACGGCGATTTCTTTGTCACGAGCCGCACCGAGGCCGATGATGCCTGGCTGGTCGGCTTTCACTCCGACCGCGCCCCCGGACGTTTCTACAAATGGGATCGCCGGACCAAGCAAGCCACCTTGCTGTTCTTGACCCGCCCGAAGCTCGAAGGATTCACCCTGGCGGAAATGAAGGCGGTGGTCATCCCCGCTCGCGACGCTTTGAGCATCCACAGCTATCTCACCGTGCCGGCCGGCGTGCCCGCCAGGAATCTCCCGTTGGTGCTCTACCCGCATGGCGGCCCGTGGGCTCGCGATGAATGGGGCTTTAACGCCCCGGCGCAGTGGCTGGCCAATCGCGGCTACGCCGTGCTCCAGCCCAACTTCCGCGGCTCGACCGGCTACGGCAAGAAGCACCTCAATGCCGGCAACAAACAGTGGGGACTCAAGATGCACGATGACCTGATCGACTCTGTGAACTGGGCCGTCCGGCAAGGCATTGCCGATCCCAGGAGAATCGGGATCATGGGCGGCTCCTACGGCGGCTACTGCGCGCTGGCCGCCATCACCTTCACGCCCGAGGTCTTCGCCTGTTCGGTTGATATCGTCGGCCCCTCCAACCTCAAGACCCTGATCGGAACGATCCCCCCTTACTGGAAACCAATTCGCTCGGTCTTCGACGTGCGCCTCGGCAACGTGGACGACCCGAAGGACGCGGATTTGATCGAGAAGGCCTCGCCGCTGAACTCCGCCAATAAGATTGTGCGCCCCTTGCTCATTGGCCAAGGAGCCAATGACCCCCGGGTGAAGCAGGCCGAATCCGAACAAATCGTCGCCGCTATCGAGAAGAACGGCGGAAAGGTCACCTACGTCCTCTATCCCGACGAAGGCCACGGCTTCGCCAGGCCGGAGAACCGCACCGATTTCAATGCGCGCGCCGAGGCCTTTCTGGGAGACTATCTTGGCGGGCGCGTCGAACCGTTGCCGGAGGGCAAGATTCCCGGGGCAACGGCCATCGTCCGCGTAATTGGCGCAAAGCCTTGAGGGCTGGAGGCTGGGCTCGAGCGGCAGCACGAACAAACGCTGGCCCGGATATGCCGCACCCCAGCCGCGCCTCTCATTAGCACCCGGGCTTCAGCCCGGCGCCTCCAAGCCCAAAATGTTCTGCTCGCATGTTCACCGTCTCCATGCCAACTTCCACTGATGCCAAATGGTCCGCAGAAGCCGCCCCAAACCCTGTTGGATTGGTTGCTGCGAAGGCATCCCGACACGCCGAGGAGCCGCGCCAAACAATGGATTCTGGCGGGCCGCGTCAGTGTCGACGGGGTAGTGAATCGAAAACCCCACCAAAGCATCGCCGACCCCGGCGATGCGCTCGAACTGAGCTCTCGCCACGCCGCCACACTGGACTGCGGTTCCGGGTGGCAAATCCACCCGCGCGTTTCGTTGCTCTACCTGGATTCGGCCCTGGCCATCGTCAACAAGGGGCCCGGCCTCATCTCAGTGCCGGCCCAGGACTGCGAGCTTTCCGCGCTGAGCATCCTCGCCGATTTCCTGGCGGGCAGACTCAAGGCCCGCGACCGCCGGGTCGCCGGGCGCTCATTGCCGCCCGCCTATCGCCGACTCGAGCCCTTGCCCGTTCATCGCCTTGACCAATATACGAGCGGGGTCTTTTGCATGGCCACGAGCCCTGTCGCGCGCCGGCGCCTCATCGAGCAGCTCAAAGCGCACACCATGAAGCGGGAATACGTGGCCTTTGTGGAAGGCCGGCCCAAGACGCCCAAAGGCGCCTGGCGGCAATGGCTGCAATTGAGCCGCGACGAACTGCGCCAGCACGTCCTTTCCGAAACGCAAGCCAGGGCCGCCGGGGCCGAGGCCCTCGAGGCCGTCACCCATTACGAAGTCATCGCCCAATACCCGCTCGCCGGCGGCGCCCGCTTCGTCACCAAATTGCGGCTCCGGCTGGAAACCGGCCGAAAACACCAAATTCGCGTCCAGGCCGCAAACGCCGGACTCCCCTTGCTCGGCGACCACACCTACAACCCGGCTTTTCGCGGGACGACCCCCGCGCACACGCGCATCGATTTCCCGCGCCAGGCCCTGCACGCCGAAGTCCTGACCCTCGAGCATCCCGACCAGCCCGGCAGGCGCATGACCTGGACCGCTCCATTGCCTAAAGACCTTTGCCAACTCGAAACCGCCCTGCGCTGTGACCGCTCACTGACGGCAGGCGGGTAGGGCACGCCACTCCGTGCGCGCCGTTGTGCCCTGAATCGAGAGAAGGCCAACCCGACAAAGGTTCCCTGCTGGCGAGGCTTGATCCTATTTCACCCTGGGCGGAGTGTTGAGCAGGGCCCGGGCCGGCGCGTTATTCGGGTCGAGGCGCAAGATTTCGAGGGCCTGTTTCTCCGCATCCGCCGGACGGTTTGCCCGGGCCAGGGCCTGGCCCAAAGCGAGCCGGGTTTCGACCGAGCGTGGCTTCTGTCGCACGGCCAATTCCAAGTGGCGGATCGCCTCCCGCAAAGAGCCCCTCTGCAGGCACAGCAATCCCAGCGCGTGCCGGGCCGGGTAATACTCAGGGTTTATGCGCAGGCCCTCACTGTAGAGCGTGAAGGCCTCGGCTTGGCGGCCAAGGCCCTCGAGCAGTTTGGCCAGGTTGATGCGAGGCAGCGCGGCCTGGGGCTGCAAGGCGATCAACGCCCGCCACTGTTGCTCGGCCCCGGCCGCCTCCCCGCCGGTGTCCAGCAACCCAGCCAGGTTCCAGCGGAGGTCCGGGTCTTCGGGGTGGCGGGCAACCAGTTCTGAAACCTGCCGTATGTCGCGCCGGACCTGCGCCGGTTTGCCGGCGAGCCGGTATCGGGCGAGTTGCTCGTTGAGGCCCTGCAGTTGAGCGGCGTGACCGACCTGGCTGGTAAAGGGCGGCCCCTCGATACGTTCCCGTATCACATCCAGCGCCTCGCGGCGATCCCGATCCGTGAATCCCAGCAGCCGCAGGCATTGGTCCTGCGAAACCCATTGGCCGGGCGCTTCCAACGAGAGCGCCCTGGCAGCCCCCTCCGCCACCGCGCGGGCCAGGAGATAATTCCCCTCCGGCGTGAAGTGGACGTGCTCATAAAAGTACCGGGCGCCCGGCAATCCTTGCTGGCTGTTCGCGGCGAGGAGTTCCTCGGCGTCCAAGAGGCTGACCCCTCGGGCGGCGAATGCGGCGGCGGCCCGCCGTATCATCCCGTTGATGCGCGCGTCGGCGCGGAACTGCAGCGCGTCATTGTCGCGGGCCAGGCGAAACAAGGCGGCTGCTTCGGCATCCTCTCCCGACAGGCGAGAACATTCCGCCCGGCGAAAGGCCAGGTCGGCAAACTCGCCGTCAATCCCGGCAGCCCGTTCGTAAGCCGCCTTGGCTTCGCCCGGTTTGCCCTGTTCTTGCAAGGCGACTCCCGCATCGTATGCCGTCTGCCACTGGGCCAGCTCAGCGGGCGAAAGGCCGGGTCGGTGGAGGGATGCGAACGGCGCGCAATCCTTGAGGTTGGTGGCGACGGTGCAGAGAACGATCGGCACGCCGGCGCGGGCGCCGGTGGCCAGCAGGCCGGCCAGGTTCCGCTCAAAATTCCGATAGACCCTGGCGGTCGCGGGCGCATCATGACGAATCTTCAGGCCCGCCATCATTGCCATCCCGGTCCATTCCGGCAAAGGCTGGTCGCCATGGCACGCGACGTCCAGCGCCCCGTCCAGCAATTGGCCGAGCCGCGTCCCCTTCACCCACAATGCGGCCCGCACCAGGGGCAGAGGGGGCGCCCGCGCCCCAAAGACCGAGACGGAGCCGAAAGGCCCGATGATTTCGTTGTTGCCCATATAGACGACCCAGAGGTCTCCCTGCTTTTGGGCGCAGTCCCGGGCAATCGGCAGGATGGCATGGGAGTTTATAGCCACCATCGCGGCGTTGATCACCTCGACTTGCCGGTTGGGAAAACGTTCGCGCAAGAGCACTTCCAACATCCGCGGCAGGCCGAACTTGGGGTCCGGGTCACCCATTGCCGCCGACTCGCCGAGCACAAAAATGCGCAGCGTGTCCGGTGGTTTCACCACCGGCATCGTGAAAGGCCGCGGATAGCGAACCAGCCCGGGCGGAAAGAAACGCCGGCCATAATCCTGATTGTCGGTCCAACTGGGGCGGCCCCGGATCAGCCGTTTCTGAAAGAAATGGGGAGAATACCCGTAACCGGCCAACCGGAGGACGCCTTCGGCCAACAGGAACAAGACTAAGGGGATGCCTACCGCAGCCAGCAAGCGGAAGCACACTTGCCGGCGCGGGCTCGGCTCTGGCGCTTGCGCCGTCGAGGCGGGTTTACGCTGTGGGCTGGTTCTGCGCAACGTCCTGAGGTTAGCGCCCGCCCCGTTGAGCGTCCAGCCCGGATCACTGCGCGCAGGAGACGACGTCAGGAGTCTCCGATTGTGGGAGACGACGTGAGGAGTCTCTGATAATGTGGACCCATGCAATCGCACGAGGTTTTCCGCGAGGTCTTCCAGAGCCGCAGTCCCAAGGCGGTGTCTGCGGAACTGGGTCTTTCCCTTTCGATGATCTATAAATGGGCCGAGCCCTCCGACCCTGCCGCCGGCAGCGGCAGCGCCAACCCGCTGGACCGCATCGACGAGTTGCTGCGCTGCACCAAAGATCGACGCCTGGTCCATTGGATTTGCGAGCGGGCCGGCGGCTTCTTCGTCCTGAACCCCGCAACCATCAACCCCCGCCCCTCCTGCCTCATCCCCGCAACCAACCAAATCGTGCAGGAGTTCGCCGACCTGCTGGCGGTCATTGCCGCCGCCGAGGCGGACAACCAGATCACCCGGAGAGAGGCCAGAGAAATCCGCGCCCGCTGGGAGGAGCTCAAGAGAGTCACCGAGAGCTTCGTCGCCTGCTGCGAGGAAGGCAATTTCAGGCCGCTGAAGGCCAAGCCGCCGGAGCTGAGTCCGGCCAAGTGACAGCGACCCTTAAAAGCATCCTTCGTCGAGCCTGTGGCGCGGGCGCCTGGTTTGTTTCCCTGGCGGCGGCAGGCGCCTGCGGGGCCGAGGTCATCGAAGCGGACATCTGCGTCTATGGCGGGACGGCAGGCGGCGTGGCGGCGGCGGTGCAGGCGGCGCGCATGGGCAAAAAGGCGGTCATCGCCGAACCCGGCCATCACCTGGGAGGCATGACTTCCGGCGGCCTGGGCGCGACGGACATCGGCAACAAGGCGGCTATCGGGGGCATCGCGCGGGAGTTTTATCGATCCGTCGCCAGACACTATGCGGGCGATGGGGCCTGGCGGTTCGAGCGCCGGGAAGACTACCTCCGGCAGCGGGGCGGACCGGCGGCCGGCTCCGAATTGGATTCCCCGGAGGCCACCCTGTGGACCTTCGAGCCCCACGTGGCGGAAGACATTTTCTTCCGGATGGTCAATGATGCGAAGGTGACGGTCTATTTCGAGCAGCGCCTGGCCGGCGTGAAGAAGGACGGGACGCGCCTGACCGAGTTTGTCGCGGGCAATGGCAAGGTCTATCGCGCCACGATGTTCATCGATGCCACTTACGAGGGGGACCTGATGGCCAAGGCCGGCGTCAGTTACGTGGTCGGCCGCGAGGCCAATGCGCAGTACCGGGAGACATTGAACGGAGTGCGGGCAGAAACGCCGAAACACCAGTTTCTGGCGGCTGTCGACCCCTATGTCAGGCCGGGCGATTCGAGCAGCGGTTTGCTGCCGTTGATTGGGCCCGGGGACGGCGGCCGGCCCGGGGAGGGCGATCATTGCGTGCAGGCTTACAATTTCCGGCTCTGTTACACACAAGTCCCCGCCAACCGCCTTCCCCACACCCGGCCCGCCAACTACAGCCCGGCCCGCTATGAATTGCTGGCGCGCTACCTCGAGGCCCTCGTTGCCGCCGGCCACACACCCCGGCTCAGCGAGTTCTGGAACCCCATCCCGATGCCCAACGCCAAGACCGACATCAACAACAACGGCGGTTTCTCGACGGATTACATCGGCGCCAACTACGATTACCCGGAAGCAAGCTACGACGGGCGCGAGAAGATACGCCGGGCCCATGAGGACTACACCCGCGGCCTGGTTTATTTCCTGGCCACCAGCCCGCGCGTGCCCGAACACCTGCGGGCCGAAATGCAGAAGTGGGGGCCGGCCAAAGACGAGTTTCTCGATACCGGCGGCTGGCCGCATCAACTCTACGTGCGCGAGGCCCGGCGGATGGTGTCGGATTATGTCATGACCGAGCACCACTGCCGCGGCGAGGTCAAGGCGGCTGAATCGGTCGGCCTGGCTGCCTACACCATGGATTCGCACAATTGCCAGCGCCTGGCCAAACAGGGCCGGGCCGAAAACGAGGGGGACGTTCAAGCGGGCGGCTTCCCCCCTTACCCAATTGCCCTGGGGGCCATCATCCCCAACGCCGCCCAGTGCCAGAACCTCCTGGTCCCGGTCTGCCTGTCCGCAACCCACGTCGCCTACGGCTCGATCCGCATGGAGCCGGTCTTCATGATCCTCGGCCAATCCGCCGCCGCCGCAGCCGCCCTGGCGCTGGAGCAAAACGTCCCGATCCAAAAGGTGGACTATTCAAAACTCCGCGCGCGGTTGCTGGCGGACAACCAGGTCCTCGAATGGAAATAGGCCGCGTCCCTCACAAGGGCCCGCTGCTGAGCTTCACCGTCATGGTCCGGGTCTGAGCCGGCGGCAGTTTGATTTCGTTGGCGGCCACGTTGCCGGACTCGACGCAGACCATGTTCCTGTACTCCTCGTTGCCGAAATCGGGCATTTGCTGCGACTTGGCAATCCAGGGATTCCACACCACGGTCGAGGCGGAGCCTTGCTTTTCCACGAGTATCTTCCGCCCAAGGACCGGATCGAGGACCTCGACCGGGCCACTGGCGTCGAGAAAGGTGCGGTCGACTTCCGAGGCGATGCGGACGACCTCGCCGGTCTCGATCTTCTTGGCAAAGTGATCGACCCGGTCCAGGTAGGAGACCCCCTTGAGACCGCCGATTGAGATGGCAGTGCAGTCGCCGACCTCAAAATAGGTGTGCAGGCAGTCCTCGAAGGTCAGCACCTCGTCCGTGGACCGGTTGGTAATAATGAGCTCGAGGGTCAGCGTGTCTTTGACCGTTACCACGTAATCGGCGGTAAAGGGCGGAAGGGTGGACGCCTCCGGGCAGTCAGGCAACCGAAAGCGGAGGCTCACGCTGCCGTCGCCGGCGGGCACCAGTTCCTTGAGGTCCCAGGTCTTGAGCCGCGCAAACCCGTGCTGAGGCAGGCCCTCCCGGGGGCCGAACCAGGGGAAAATCACCGGGATGCCGCCCCGGATGGGCTGGCCTTCGGTAAACCGGCTGCATTGGCTCATGAACAGGAGCGGCGGCTCATCCCGCCTCCTGAATTGCGTCACATGAGCGCCGGGCAAGTAAATCTCGGCCGTGCTCCAGGCGGTCGTGATCTCGATCATTGGCAGTTCGTTCTGGCCGTCCAGAAAGGCCACCCGCCCCGGGGTCTTCTGGTCGGGGTCATGCTGGATAGTGCTAGTCGTCATAGTTTGCCTGTGTCATACGCCTTCTACCAGAATTCCGGCAGCTTGGCACGTTGAATTTTTCGCTTTAATTCGACAGCCGGCAGGCTAAGTTCGCACGCAGTATGGCAAAACTAAACCAATACAAATTCTGTTTCGGCCCCTGGAACATCAGCGAAGGCCAGGACCCCTACGGTCCCCCCACCCGCTCCCCCCAGACCTTCGATTGGAAGCTCGAGCAACTCAAGCGACTTGGCTTCGACGCCATGATGTTTCATGACGACGACGCGGTGCCGGACATTGACGGCAAATCCGGCGCCCAGCTCCGCACCGAAGCCAAGGCCCTGAAAAAGAAACTCCGCGACGCGGGCGTTGTGGCGGAAATGGTCGCCCCGCGGCTCTGGTTCAGCCCGAGGACCATCGACGGCGCCTACACGAGCAACGACCCGAAGTGCCGGCAATACGCCATCGAACGCTCCCTGCGGTGCATCGACATCGCCAACTACCTGGGGACGGACCTTGTCGTGCTCTGGCTCGCCCGCGAGGGCACCTACATGCGGGAATCCAAGAACGGCCGGCGCAGCTTCGAACTCCTGGTCGAGGCCCTGGACAAAATGCTGGCCCACGACAAGAGGATACGCCTGGCCATCGAACCCAAACCCAACGAACCGATGGACCATGCCTACGTGCCCACCATCGGCCACGCCCTGGCCATCGCCCAATTGACCCGCGACCCCAAACGCGTCGGTTGCCTCATCGAGTCCGCCCACGCCATACTTGCCGGGCTTGACCCCGCCGACGAGATCGATTTCGCCATGACCTTCGGCAAGCTCTGGTCCCTCCACCTCAACGACCAGAACGGGCTGAAATTCGACCAGGACAAACCCTTCGCCAGCTCCAACCTGCGCGTCGCCTTCAATGAGGTCCGCGCCCTCGAGCGCAACCACTACGGCGCCCAGGGCCAATTCGTCGCCTTCGACGTCCACCCCTACCGCACCACCAAACCCGACCACTGGGTCGCCCACCTCGACAACAGCCGCCGCACATTCCTGCGCCTCCTGGAAAAGGCCCGCTCTTTCGACGACCGAAAGGCCGCCAAACTCATCGCCGACCGCGACTACGCCACGCTGGACCAGATGGTCCTGGATCACCTGATGGGCGAGTGAAGAGCCGAAGCCCCGCTCGCTCTTGGTAGCGCAGACTTCCGAGCCTGCGCCACCGCTTCTAAGGCCGGATGTAGATCTGGTAGGAGTAGGTAACCTTGTGTTCGTCGCCGGGCTTGACCTCGAGCAGCCAGGTCAGGACGTGTTTGGGATTGACCTGCTTGAGGCCGCGCGCCGTTGCCACATCCCGAGGCGCCTCGGATGCCTGGAGGACTTCGCCCGAGAGTTCCTTGGTGATTTCAAGCTTGATAGGCTTGTCGAGCAGGTTGCGGGCTTTCAATTCGCCGCTCAGCTTCACCAGGTCGTAGCCATAGCCGTAGAAATTTGCGGCGTTTCGCTTGCGCTCGACCTCGACCTCGGCCTGCTCGGCCTGGACGTTCACGGCGCGGGTGATGCGGATGGAGGCTTCCGAGCCGGCGGCGGTGTAAAAGCAGGTGTCCTGCCCGACAAACTGCCCGTCCTTGACGAACTCGGCGGCGGCGGTCGTCAGGGGCATTCGGGCGGCATTGACCAACCGGCAGGTGTGCCACACCTCTTCGGCGCTGCGCCCGTCGCCGCGCTGGCGCGAGGGGTCGCCGCGCTGGCGCGAGGGGTCGTCTTCCAATTGGTCGGGGATTCTCCAGGTGTAGAGGTGCTGGTAAGGCATGTCGGCGCTCAAGAGCGGGATCGTCGCCGTTTCCCCCTTTTTCAATGAGACCTTGGGCAAGGGATAAAGAAACAGGTCTTCCGCCGTTTGGCCATTGGCGCTGGTGGCGTATGGCGCCACTGGGGGACTTGCGGAGGAGAGGCTGTTGAACATGATCGCTTGCTGCGCCATCATATTGCCGCGTTGGCCGCCGTCAGCGCGCCCTCCCGCCAGCGAGTTCAGGAACTCTGCCAGGCTTTGGCTCATCGCCGCCGGGTTGGGCAGGTCCGCGAATTGGACGTTCGGGAAACCGGTGACCAGATCAACGTGCGCATCCTCGAGGTCGGCCATCTCGTTGATGATCTGCGCCTGCGCGGAAAACCGCGCGGTCTTTTCGTCCGACAAATCAATGCGGTAGCTCGGCGCCCAGGTGATCCCGCGCGCAAGGTAGTTCACCAAGATACGGTCTCCGCCGGCCGGTTCCTCCAACTCCATCCGGATACAGGGCCGCTTTTGCCGGTTGGTCGTTACGCAGACCGGTTCGCCCCCGGCAAAATCCACCCGCTGGATCGAACCCGGACTGAGCGCGACCAGGCCCTTTTCGGTCTTCACCAACACCACGGTTTCTTGCGGCTGAGGCGGATAGCCGGGGTAGTAGCCGCGATCCGGGGGCCGGCGGATGTCCATGAAGTACGGGTCGGCCGGCTCGACGCCCGCCGGGTTGAGCACGGATTGTAACACGCCTTCGACCACACTCCGCTCGCCAGTGGGCGCGCCCGCGGTGTGAATCAACACCTTGCGCCCCGGGTTGAGGCGCAGCAATTGGTCCACGTTGGGAGGCGTCGTCAGTTCCTCGATCGTCTCCATCGCTGTGATCAGGCTGCGAACCTTCACCTCTTTCGGGTAACTGACCCAGAATGTGCCGTAGGACGGCACCGGCAATTGGCGGAGGCGAACGCTTTTCGCCTTGTCCGGCAGCCTTGTGCCGGCGGTGGCGTAGCCCAGGCCGTTCTTGAACAGGGCTATCCGTTCGATCCTGAGGACCGCGTCCCGCGGCGCCGGATCGGTGGGGTCTTTTGCGGCTGCAGCCGCCGTGGCGCATAGGGCGAGCGCGCCGCACACGCAGAGTCGGATTCGGTTCTCATTCATGGGCCGAGCATAGCGCGCCCAGGCGGGAACGATGTCAAGGCAAAGTAAGAGTTTTGTAAGACATTTGCTAGACTTTGTGCCCCAGGCGGCGGAGCCAATCAAGGAACTGGCGGGCGGAGGCATCGAGGTTTTTTTCGTCCCCGCCACCGCGCAATGGCGAGCACATTTCATAGTTGAGCCAGCCGTCGAACCCGCCCTCCTGGAGGCCGCGCAGGAATGAGGGGTAATCAATGAAACCCTCGCCCATGGGGACGGCGCGGACGAGGTCAGGCAGGAGCGGGCGATAATTGACGCAATCGGGCGCGTAGGCGTAGCGAGGCAGACGCAGGTAATCGGCGCAGGTGCTGGCGGCGGTGAAAGGGGCTGCCTTTTTTGCGGCCTGGTAAAGGTCTTCGCCGCGCAGGGCGGGAGACCAGGCGTCGAACATCAGTTTCACATTGGGCCGGGCGATATCGCGCAGGAACTCGAGCATGGCATCGGTGTGCAAGGCGATGTCATGGTGGTTTTGGATGCCTAAAGTCACGCCAAAGGGCCGGGCGGCATCGGCGCACCAGCGGAGGGCTTCAACGCAGCGGTTCCACATTGCGGCTGGGGAGCGCCCTTCCGATTCATAGCCCGTAAAGACGCGCACCAGGCCGCAGTCCAGCTCCGCAGCCAGCCTTGCCAATTCCTCGACGTACCTGACCTGAAGTTCCAGGAGCGGCACCTCAGGGCATTCGAGGCCGGCCGTGAAACTGGTATAGGCGGCGATGCAGGCAGTCTCGAGCCCGGCCTCTTTCAATCGGGCGCGCAACTCCCGGCGGCGGGCCGCATCGAGGTCAAGGATGGAGGCGTGAGGCCGTTTGCCCATGAGCATCACGCCTTGGTAGCCCAGGGCCTTGGCCCGGTCGATGAAAGAGGGCAGGTCCAGCCGGCATTGGCCCCATAGGCCGGCATAACTCACCGAGAACAGGGCGGTTTTCATCTCAGTGATGGGTGCTTTTCACACCCTAACTGGAAAGGGACAGAAACCACGGTGTGGCGCTCAGACCGCCCCAGCCGGAGGGGTTGTGGTTGGCGAGGAAGACCCTCTTGAGGGTTTGGTCGTAGGGCACTAAAGCGGTCCACAACACGCCAGGGGAGTTCCTCCAGCGCGGGTCAGGCTGGCCGCCGTCAATGCGCTGGAACCGGGCGCCCGTCACCTGCTGGTTCCACATGAAATCGCGGTTGGTGGCGATAAGGCGGTCAAGGTCCGTTCGGGTGAAGACCAGGCCGTGCTCGAAGGCGGTGACCATGGCTTGGACATCGATGCCGTAGTAGCCGCCGTTGGGATGGACGCCGACCCAGTGCCTGGGCGAGCCCTCGGCTTTGTAGTCCCACGGGCCGGCAGGCTCCCAGTAATTCCAGACGAGGTACTTCCCGTCGGCTCGAGTCTTGATGCGAGATTTCATGAGCTGGAACCACTTGGCGGCACGGTCGCGATAGACGGGATTCCTGGTGACGTCATACATGGCGGCCATCCAGCGGGCAATATGGTTTTCCTTGTTGTCAGGGTTGGAAAAGCCGGCGGTTTTTCTGCGTTCGTAGCCGGCCGACCATTTGCCCGTTTGGAGGTCGATGCCGAATTCCGGCACAATCCACAAGCCGCCCTCCTTGACCTCGCGCCAGCAATCGCGCGAGTCCCACTTCTGAAAGACTTCGTTGGCGAGGTTCAGGTAACGCGCGGCCTGGTCCCCCCATTTGGCTTGAAGGGAGGGCGTTGTCCGAATCTCATCGGCCATCAGGACCACGGGGCGCAGCATCATGGCCTCGCCCAGGAGACTGTCGGCGGAATACTCCTTGGAGTCGTCTCCGCCACCGTCACCCTTGGGCCAACCGGGAAAGCCGTCCGGTTCCCTGACCGCGCGTTTGACGCAACAATCCGTCCAGTCGAGGAGCATGGCGACCCACTTTGGGTCTCGAGTCGCCAGGTAACCGTAATAGAAGCCGTTGAGAAAGGGGCTGACCCGCCAGCCGAGTTCCTCGCCCATTTCCTTGTCGCAGTAGCGGTTCCGGGAGTCGCCCAGGATGTTCTTCTCCCACCGGGCAAGCCAATCCTGGCGGAGCGGCCCCAGGCCTGCGGCGGCGACAGGCCCGGTTTTGGCTTCGGGTTCGGCGCCCGAGAGTTGATTTGCGCCAACCGAGGCCAGGGCCGTTGAGGAAAGGGCAAAATGCCTGATAAAGCTGCGTCGGTTCATGGTGCTAATCTCGGGCCTTGCACCTTTCGAGGGGATGGGGATATTTGCGGCGGAAGCGGTTGCAGGCCGCCCAGGAGGTCTTGCCCTGGTCGTTTTCCCAGACCTCGTCGTAGATTGATCTGCGCGGCCGGCTGCGCAAAGGGCGTTCTTTGAGGACATTGCCCTTGTTGTCGGCGGCCAGTTCCACGAAGAGGAGTTTTTGGCTGCGATTCCAGCGATTGGAGAGGATGACCAGGATCTTGCGGTTCAGAGCGGCTTTAGATGACATACTGTTGCCGGAACTGGTTGTTGCGCTTGCTTGCACTTGCCTGGACGCTAGCAAGAATGACGGGCTCTTGTCCAGCGCTTCGGAACGAACGGCGTATTTCTCTTGCGCAAGGCGGGTGTATTTGAACATAGTGGCGGAAAGACAAAACGCCTAAGCATGACGGCCACAAAGAACCGAAAATTAGCGGAGCGTTTAGCGGTGTGCAGTTGGTCGCTGCGACCGGCCAATCCTCGGGATTTGGTTGCCAAACTCCAAACGACGGGTGTGGAGCGGATTCAACTGGCGCTGGACCCGTTGCGCGAATCTGCGGACCTTTGGGGCGAGACGGCCTCCCTATGCCGGGAGCAGGGCATCGGGATCGTCTCCGGGATGTTCGGCTGCGCAGGAGAGGATTACACGACCCTCGAGAGCATCCGGCGCACGGGCGGCATTGCCCCCGATGCGACGTGGACCGAGAATCTGAAGAACATCCGGCTTGCGGCCCGGCTGGCTGCGGACCTGGGGCTGGAGCTGGTGACGTTCCATGCCGGCTTTTTGCCACACCAGGAGTCGGACCCGGGTTTTGCCAAAATGCTCGAGCGATTGAGGACCCTGGCCGGGGTGTTTCAGGAACGGAACATGGTCTTGGGCCTGGAGACGGGCCAGGAGACCGCGCCCGTCTTGCTGGGCCTGCTGCGGAAACTGGACCGGCCCAACGTGGGCGTCAACTTCGACCCGGCCAACATGATCCTTTATGACAAGGGCAATCCCATCGAGGCCCTGCGCCTGCTCGGGCCCTGGGTGCGGCAGGTGCATATAAAGGACGCCCGGCGGACCCGGACGCCCGGCCTCTGGGGCCAGGAAGTGCCCGTCGGGACGGGCGAAGTGAATTGGCCGGCGTTTTTTGCAACTTTGCGGGAAATGAATTTCGCGGGCGATTGTGTGATCGAACGCGAAGCGGGCAATCAGCGGGCCGAGGACATCCGCGCAGCCAAGGCAGCCGTTGAAAGGGCCTTGCGCTCGTGAACGGGCAGAGCGTCAGCAATAGCAATGAAGCCTAATAACTCCCCCAATTCAAATCGCAGAGTCAACGTGGCCGTGGTGGGCCTGGGGTTCATGGGCGTGACGCACCTGCGCGCCTATCAGCCCGTGGAGTCGGCGCAAATTGTGGCCGTGTGCGACTCCGTCCGTCTGCCGGTCAACGGAGTGCTGGCGGGGGTGGCCGGCAATGTCAAGAAATCGGACGACATCGACCTCGGGCCGCACGTAAAGGTGTGCCGGCGTTTGGAAGAGGTGCTCGCCTATCCGGATGTGGACCTGGTGGACTTGTGCACGCCGACGCCGCTGCACCCGGAGCAAGCCATCGCGGCGCTCCAGGCCGGCAAACATGTCCTGTGCGAGAAACCGCTGGCGCGGACTGCGGCGGCAGCCCGCCAGATACTCAAAGCGGCTGAGTCGGCGCCCGGATTTCTTATGCCGGCCATGTGCATGCGGTTCTGGCCGGGCTGGAGCTGGCTCAAACAAGTGGTGCGGGACCAGACTTACGGCCAAGTCCTGGCCGCGCGGTTTCAACGCCTGTCCGAGTTACCCACCTGGAGCAAATCAGGCACCTACACCGGCGCCACCGACCTCGGGGGCGCCTTGTTCGACTTGCACATTCACGACACCGATTTCATCCAATTCCTTTTCGGCCGCCCCTCGAGCGTATTCTCGACCGGCGTGGCCCGGCCCAGCGGCTCCATCGATCACGTGGTGACGCAATACAACTACCCGGGCGGCCCGGCGGTCTGTGCCGAGGGCGGCTGGCTCCTGGCCAAGGGTTTCAACATGTCTTACACCCTCTTCTGCGAACGGGCGACGCTGGACTTCGACCTGGGGCGCGGGGCCGAGGCCATGCAAGTAACCGAGCCGGGACAGCCTGTGCGCACCATAAAGAACGACGGACCGGACGGCTACGGCCTCGAGGTCCGCTATATCGTGGACTGTGTCCATGAAGGCAAACGCCCAACCGTCGTTACCGGACAGGACGGACTGAGCGCCCTGGAAATCTGCGAGGCCGAAGAGCAGTCCGTCAGGACCGGCGCCCTGGTGAAGGTATAAGATTATGGCTGCCAAAACTGCTGAAAAATCCGAAAAGGCCATTGAGGCCAAAGACGGGGCGGGCGACGCCAAGGACCGCGCGGGCGAGGCCGCCGCAGCCGAGGCCGCCAAGGCGGCCGCGGTCCGCCAGCGGGACCTCGAGGCGGCGATTTCGACCATCACCAAGACCTACGGGGAGGGGAGCATCATGCGGCTGGGGGACGGGCGCGCCCTCCGGCGAATCGAAGTGATTCCCACCGGGGCGCTGGCGGTGGACCTGGCGCTGGGAGTGGGCGGCCTGCCGCGCGGGCGGGTGGTCGAGATTTTCGGGCCGGAATCTTCCGGCAAGACGACCTTGATGCTGCATGTCATCGCCAATGCGCAGAAGGCAGGCGAACTGGCGGCCTTCATTGATGCGGAGCACGCGATGGACCCGGCCTACGCCAAGCGGCTGGGGGTGAACCTGGCCGATCTGCTGGTGGCGCAGCCGGACAGCGGGGAGGAGGCGCTTTCGATCTGCGAGACGCTGGCGCGCACCAACGCCTTGGCGGTCATCGTCATCGACTCCGTGGCGGCGCTGGTGCCCAAGGCCGAGCTGGAGGGGGAGATGGGGATGGCGACGATGGGCATGCAGGCGCGCCTGATGAGCCAGGCCCTGCGCAAGCTCACCGCCTTGTTGGCCAAGGCCAAAACGACCTGCGTTTTCACCAACCAGATGCGGGAGAAGGTCGGGGTCATGTTCGGCAACCCGGAAACCACGCCGGGCGGCAAGGCCCTCAAGTTTTACGCCAGCGTCCGCATCGACATCCGCCGCAAGGACACCATCAAGGACGCCGCCGGCAATGCCATCGGCAACCATGTCAAGGTCAAGATCGTCAAAAACAAGGTGGCCCCGCCCTTCGCAGAGGCCGAGTTCGACATCCTCTACAACCAGGGCATCAACAAGGAAGGCAGCATCCTGGACGTGGGCATCGAGGACGGCGTGGTGGACAAGAAAGGGGCGTGGCTCCAGTTCGAGGGCGAACTGATCGGCCAGGGCAAAGACGCCGCGCAAAAGGCGCTGGTTGAGAAGCCGGAGCTAAAGGAGAGAATCCGCGCCGCGATCATGGCCAGGCGGGAGGCGCTGGCGGCGCCGTTGTGATCACTGAGCAGATCGTCATTTTGGACTTTGGTTCGCAGTACACCCAGGTCATCGCGCGGCGCATTCGCGAGTGCAATGTCTATTCGATGATAGTGCGCTGCAATACCCCGGCTGCGGACATTGCCGCACTGGCGCCCCGGGGCGTCATCCTGTCCGGAAGTCCATCCAGTGTGTACGCCCCGGATGCGCCGTTGCCGGACCCGGCGCTCTTCGACTTGGGCCTGCCGGTGCTGGGCATCTGCTACGGACTCCAGGTGCTGGCCCATTTCCTGGGCGGGAAGGTCGAGCCGGGCCTGAAGCGGGAGTACGGCAAAGGGACACTGCGGGTCAAGGACAGTTTCTGCGCCTTGTTTGCCAACCTGCCGGAAACCTTGCAGGTCTGGAACTCGCACGGAGACAAGCTGACGAGGATTCCCAGCGGGTTCAAGCCGGTGGCCGTGACGGAGAATTCGGATTGCGCGGCCATCGAGAACCACGACCGGAAGATGTTCGGCTTGCAGTTTCATCCGGAGGTGGCGCACACGCCGCAAGGGCGGGAGATCATTGCCAACTTCGTGCACAATATATGCGGCTGCGGCAAGAACTGGACGATGCGCAACTACATCGACCTGGCAGTCGATGCCATTCGGGAGCAGGTCGGGCCTGAGAAGGTGATTCTGGGGCTGAGCGGCGGCGTGGATTCCAGCGTGGCGGCGGCGCTTCTGCACCGGGCGATAGGGGACCAGCTCACGTGCATTTTTGTGAACAACGGCCTGCTGCGCGGGCGGGAGGCGCAGGTGGTGCGGGAGGTCTTCGGCCGGCACTTCAAGATCAAGCTCCGCTATGTGAATGCCTCGCGCCTGTTCCTGCGCCGGCTCAAAGGCGTGAAGGAGCCGGAGCGGAAGCGAAAGCTCATCGGCAAAACGTTTATTGAAGTCTTCGAGGCGGCGGCCCGGCGCGTGGGCAAGGCGAAGTTTCTGGCCCAGGGCACCCTTTACCCGGACGTCATCGAGTCGGTGCCTATCGGGGGCAACCCTGCGGCGATGATCAAGAGCCATCATAACGTGGGGGGCCTGCCCAAGCGGATGCGCCTTCGGTTGGTCGAGCCGCTCAAATGCCTGTTCAAGGACGAGGTGCGCAAGCTGGGCCTGGAGCTGGGATTGCCCCGCGACATCGTCCTGCGCCAACCGTTTCCCGGGCCCGGCCTGGCCGTCCGCATCCTGGGCGAGGTGACCCCGCAGCGCCTGGACATCCTCCGCAACGCGGACCGCATCGTGGTGCGCGAGATGAAGGACAGCGGCTGGTATTACAAGATCTGGCAGAGCTTTGCCGCCCTCCTGCCGGTGCGCAGCGTGGGCGTGATGGGAGACGAACGCACTTACGACTACACCATCGCCATCCGCGCCGTGGAATCCCAGGACGGCATGACGGCCGATTGGGTGAGGCTGCCCTACGACCTGCTCGAACGGCTCTCCAACCGCATCATCAACGAGGTCAAAGGCGTCAACCGCGTCTGCTTCGATATCACCAGCAAGCCGCCGGGGACTATCGAGTGGGAGTGAAGAGCGTGCCGGGCGTGCCGAGAGCGTGCCTGGCGTGGGGAGCGTGGCAGGAAGGGTGGCCGGGACTCGGGCAGGATTAGGAGCAGGAGCAGGATATCTTAGCGTTCCGCTTGATCTTAATCTTAATCAGAATCGTAATCTCCTGAGTGGCACGCTCACCCGCCTTGTTACCGTTGCGCTGAGAGCCTGATCACCCGGGCCTCCTGCGGTCCCAAATTGACCTGCCACGCCGCGGGGTCGTCCAGGGTAACCCCGGAGACGAGTTCCTGAGCGCCGAGCGGCCCGGTCATGCGCAGCGTTGAAGTGTCTGCGCGCAACGCCCCTGTTTGGCGCTGGGGAGTGTCGTTGAACAGGGTGAAATAAACCGCCCCGTCCGCATCCGGCCCAAAGCGTTCAACCCAGATGCTATCGTTATCGCAGGCGGCGAGGGTCACCGGTTGCCAGCCGGCCTGGGCAACGCGCCTGACCAGGGGCAGGTACTTCTTGAACAGCGGCCGGTCGCGGTTGTACCACTTGGGGTTCTGCCAGTAGGGATTCTCGGAGGCGTTGTGGCTGAACATGCCCGGCCACATCCCGTAGAAGAGGCTGCGCTGGAAATAGCGTTCGACCAATGCCGAGGTGAAGGCGTTGTAATCGGTGTTCATCAGGAGCAGGTAAGGTTTTCGGCCTGCCATCGTCCGCCAGAGGCTCATCTCCCGGTCCGAAGCCGGACGGTATTTGCCCTGGTAAAGCCAGTCCGTTTCGGTGCCCATCACGTCCAGCCACGGGCAAAGAAAGGTGAAACGATACGGCACGCCGTTGGCGAAGGTGAGCTTGCCCATGCGATGGACCTCGTTGCAAAACCACTTGGTGAACTCAAAGACCGCCAGCCCTTTGCAGAGCGCGGGTTTCCTGGTGTCGCTCGAGAACGTCAGCGGCACGCTCGTATGACGAAAGTGCTCGCGGCGGAAATTAAGGTCGGCAGTGACGTATCCCTCCAGGGAATCGAGGTACTCGCCGTCCAGTTGTCCCCGGGCGCCTGGTCCGTAAAGTCTCTGCTTGATCGATTCGTTCCAGTGGACCGTCGCCCCGTTGTATGCGGCCGGGCCGGTCCCCTTTTCCTGGGCCTTGCGCTCCGGCGCCCCAGCCCTCTCAGGAGAGGCTGGGAGGGCGGGATTGGGATTGAGACTCCAGACCACGCCGTCGCACCATGGTTCATTGCGGAAAAGCAGGCACGGCTGGCCGGTCTCGTCAAACATGGCGGCGACACGGCTGACCAGCGCCATCTGTTGCTCCGAACCCTTGCCGCTTGCGGCCAATTCGTCGCGCGTCCTAAGGGCTTCGGCCATCGTCCGGGGCGCATCCTTGGCCAGCCGCATCCACCAGGTCATCGGCTCGGTATAGCGGAAGCTCAGGATGCCGTGCGCATCATCCCAGGCGACATTGTTGTTGCCCTCGTGGAATTTGAAGCCGAAGTCCTGCCAATCCTGCACCGTGCTGACGTCCGTGAAGGGCATCCAAAGCCCCTGCTCGCGGGCGCGCGCGTAAAAGTAATCGGGGAAAATCGCCGTCAGCTTCTCAAAGGCGGCCCGGAAGCCCCATCGCGGGTCGAAGCGGAACAGTACGAAGCGGAAGTCGGCTGCGCCGGGAAAACGCTCTGTTTCGGGCGCCAGCCCGAAATCGTAGGCGATAAAGAGCTGGCGGGTGCCGGCGTGGTAGCCCAGGCGGAACTGGGCCGGTTGGGCCATGTCCAGGGCCAGCGCCAGGCCCGCCTGGCCGTTGTAGATCGCGGCCAGCGGATAAAGCGACTCGGTTCCCGTAGCTCCGCCATGCACCGCCACCGCATTGGCAAATTCACTGCGCCCCTCGATGGGCCGGCTCCGCCGGATGTCATCCCCCCAATGCCAACCGGCTGCATCTACGGGCAGGGCGAAGATCAAAGTTATAGCCCGGTCCGTGCCGCGCATGTCCGCAATCCGCCCCTGGACGACGATATGGCCGGCCTCGGCCCGAAACGCGCTCCGAAGCTTCAACTCGAGTTCGGGACATTCTCCCTCTGCTAAAGAATAGAAGTCCGAATTTGCGGCCGCGTCCCGGACCAGAAAACCCGAGGGCGCTGCGCCGGCCAATTCCCGCCCGCCGGCCTGCAAGGAAACGACCGCGCCGTCCCGCAACTGCATCTGCAAGCCGTCCTGCGTGGCAAAGGCGGACACCGGGCCTGCCCGTCTTGCAGGCCGTTCGGCGGGCCTGACCGCCAGCCCTTGGAAAAGCACGGCCCCCTCTTCCGCCTTGATTTCCTCCACCGCAACGTCGTCGAACCAGGCCCTGCCCGAGTGCCCTCGCAGCAGGCAATGCAGCGTCAGCGCCTTGACCGGCTTCTCCGGCAAAATGACCGCCTCGCGCCGTTCCCAGTCATGAGTGCCGGCGTGGAAGTTGGCGGTTTGGCCCCAGAGCGTCGAACCGTCCGCGTAAAGGATATCCGCGTAAAGCGAGTAGCCACTGTCAGAACCGCCGCTGACGTTTTCGGCCCTGCTCCAGCCGCTGACTACCAGCGGCGCCACGATGGCGCGATTCAGCTCGAGACTCTGGCTGGCGCCGGTCCAAACGCTCCCGGTTGGATTGTCGCATCGCAGGGCCTGCGAGCCGTTTCGCCCCTCTCCCTTGGCGGCGGAATAGCCCTGGGGCGCCGCCGTCCAACCGGCCAGTTTGCCGCCTGCCGCCTGCTCGAAATCTCCGTTTTGCAGCAGCCTTGCGCCGGAGCCGCCGCCTTTGACGACGCGCAGCACCGGCTCGGCGCCCTCGACCCCGCCTGCAATCAGCAGCCCCAAACCAACGAAAAAGACAACCCCGCTTCTTGTTTTCATTATGTAGGAGACGACGTAAGGAGTCTCAGCAAACCCGCTTCTTGTTTTCATGATGTAGGAGACGACGTAAGGAGTCTCAGCAAACCCGCTTCTTGTTTTCATGATTCCGCCCCCAGCATCCCCCTTCAAAAAAGTACTTCAAGCTTGTTTTTCAAGCAAGAGGAGCCGGGGGCCTGCCACTTTTTCCTTGCGCCGCCGGTCCTCCGGTCTAAGGTGCCCGTCATGAGACAAGAAAGGGAGGAAAAGCAGAGGTGGCTCCGATCCTGTTGGGTGGACGTCAAAGGCGAATCCACGCGCAAAGGCCATCCGGCTCCGTTCCCTGTCGCGCTGGCCGAGCGGCTGATCAGGCTGTTCTCGTTCGTCGGCGACACCGTCCTCGACCCCTTTGCCGGCACCGGAACGACCGCCCTGGCCGCGATGGCCTGCGGACGCAATAGCGTGAATGTGGATATCGAGCCGAAGTACGTGGCCATGGCTCAGCAACGCCTACGAGAAGCCGCCTTTCTGCCAATGCCCGTTGGAGCCGTCCGAACCAGGCTTCAGTTCAACTGACATTTCATGGACCACTTCGCCCGAAGCTACACTTCTTATGAGGGCAGCCGTGAGTGGCCTACCGATGGGAAGAAGCATAAGCATCCTGTGCAAGAGGCGGCAGAGGCCGAGAAACGGCTGTTGGCCAAAGCAGCGCCAGCCTTTGACGAGTTCCAAATCCTGCCTTTTCGGGCCACCAACATCTCCCCATTTCCCTTTGAGTGGCTGCACTACGAAAGGACAGTCAAGGAGTACGGCGCGCTCCTCGTGCGGATTTCCCGGGAATACGATCGTCGCTTCGCCTAACCCCCCGAACAGGTGCCGGCTTCCTCACGCCCCGTGTCCAGCAGGGGTTGAATGGTTTCCTTGAGGTTGCCAAGACATTCCTCCCTGGTTTCGCCCTGGCCGTTGCCGCCGGGGACCTCCAGGCAAGCGGCCAAAAAACCGCCTCGGTGAACAATGGCTGTGAACTGTTTCATGGGCATATCCTGGCCTTTTTTGTTGCAGAAGAAAAAACAGTTTGTTTGGCCGGCGGCGTTGGCGGGCAGTAAGACGCCGGCCATTGCTGATCGGCGGCGTTTTTGATCGCCAGCAGTTATTCTTGTGGTAATCTGAAGCCGTGAGAAGACGGACGAGAGTTGCGCTGGGCGTGTTTGTCGTTGCCGTCATTGGACTGTTGACTTGGGAGGGGCTGCCCGGGCGGGGGCTAAGATTGCCGGTCGGCGATCGCGCTCCCGCCATCAGTTTGGGCGAAAGACATGGACTCATTCTCGCCTCAGACGGCAGCCTTTGGTCGTGGGGATCGGACTTTCTTGGCTGGCCGGTCCTGGGCTTGGGCAAACGGACGAACCGCTCCACCTGCTTGCGCCGCATCGGCCAGGAAACCAACTGGGTCGGCATCGCCGCCGGGACAGACCACAATCTGGCTGTCAAATCAGACGGAACGCTTTGGACCTGGGGAGAAAGCGTGCAGGGCCGCCATAGCCGCATGACCGCGATTGCAGCTCCCGTGCCCGCCGCCCCGGGCAATGATTGGAAACAAGCCGCCGCGGGTGGGGTCCATTCAGTCGCGTTGAAAAGGCACGGCACCCTGTGGGCTTGGGGCAACAACTGGGCGGGGTCGGTGGGAATCGCCTCGACCAATGGCAGCTCGGCGCCTGTGCAAGTTGGCTCGGCCACGAATTGGATCAGGGTCTGGGCCAGGGGCCTCGCAACATTAGCCCTGCAATCGGATGGCAGTCTCTGGCACTGGGGAGAGAATCCCATTTGGGCGCTTGCCCAACAAGGGGACCAACTCTTTGTCCCCACGCGCGTGAGCCCGGACACCAACTGGGTGGACGTGGGCTTCGGCGCGAACACCGTCCTGGCGATCAAATCAGACGGAACGCTTTGGGCCTGGGGGCAGCAGGCCCATGTTTATACCGGCAACAGCGATCCGGCTACAGAGGGCACGCCCACACGCGTCGGAACGGATTCCGATTGGCGGAGTATCTCCGACTGCACTGATTGGTGGTGCCAGGGCCTGACCAAGAAAGACGGCTCACTGTGGCTCATGGACGCGTCTGACGCCAGACCCAACGGGCCCCAGAGCCCTTACAAGCCGGTGCGATTCCGGCGAGTTGAGTTTCAGAAGGATTATGCCGCTTACGCTGCCGGCGGCGTTCACGCCGCTGCTCCCGGCGTCCATGGGCCTATCGGCGTGGTTCTGACCCGCAACGGCGAAGTCTGGACTTGGGGCATGGTCCTGGGCGATCCTCAGACCTTGAAGGGCCGCTTGGAATCTGCGTTGGCAGGACTTGCCTATCCCGCTCCCGTTTTCCGCGAAAAGCCGTGGCAACTCCGAAATCGCTGAACAGGGTCCGGCAACCCGCGGGATTAAGATTAGGAGCAAGACTAGGCGTTGGCGCTTGGAACTTCCAGGCAGGCCCGTCTCAAGGGCGATGGCCGCGAGCCAAAGCGAGCAGGGCGCGCCTCCACTGACTTACTTTTCGGGTGTCGCGGGGCGAGCAAAACAGGAGGATTTCTGTAGTTAGCAAAACAGGAATCCCCTTGTCCGAAGCGAGCTAAAACGAGCAGGGGGGCGGGCTGCGTGCTCCCCAGCACGCGCCCCCCTGCG
>Ga0181524_10000526_pt1 | contig 46051 bp, 35 predicted proteins | sample PEATcosm2014_Bin_34_FD_119761 | JGI IMG/M metagenome (GOLD analysis project Ga0181524, IMG submission 119761) | Peatland microbial communities from MTU Mesocosm Facility, Houghton, MI, USA - PEATcosm2014_Bin05_60_metaG | ecosystem: Environmental > Terrestrial > Soil > Wetlands > Peat | place... | reverse complement strand
TGTGTTGTGCTATCTTCAGACATTCAGAGGCCTCTTTTGTTGCTCAAACATTGTCTAGACAACATGTTTGTAACAGAGGAGGCCTTTGTTGTCTTCAAATATATGAATAATGCGCGCTAGGCAGTGCTGTGTAACTGGAAGGTCTATGTGACGCGAACACTCTAAAGGTTTGTCATTCCGACCCTGAGCGGAGCGAAAGGGAGAAACCTGCTGCTTGCCGGCAGCTCGGCAGCCCTACGCCTCCACCAGGAATTTCCCCTCGCGCATGATCTGCTGGTCGTCAACCCAAATGTTGAACTTCCGCCCCACCACATCAATGTGCGTAGTCGAATCCCAATCCGCCCCTGTGTGAGCCCCGTAGGGATTGCCAAACGCGATGTGCACCCCGGGATATTTCTCATCCTGCAGAATCTGACCGATCACATCTTTCAGATCAATGTTGGTTCCAATGGCGAACTCGCCCACGCGGTCGCTGTTTTCGTCAGTGTGGGTGTATTTCCAGAAGTCATTCTCCAGTTCGCGATTTTCGGAGTGCGCTTCGGTCAGGCGGTTGCCCTTCATGTACACCGTCAGAGGATTCTCCTGCAGGCTGCCAAACTTTGCGCACAAATAATCACCCACCACCCCGTCAATCACAAACGTCCCATTCACCTCGCCCGGCGTCGTGAAAATTTCGCCCCCGGGCAGATTGCCCCACTTCTCGGGAGTGATAATTCCGCTGGTCTTCAGCCACTTGTAATTCGGATTCAAATCCGCCGTCAGATCCGTTCCCGCCGCGGTCCTGGCCCGAATCTTCGAGGCTTTGCGCACCATCTCGACCACTTTCTGGCTGAGTCGGTCCACGCGCTGGAAATCCGCCCGCATCCCCTCCAGCATGATCTGTCGGTTGATGTTCACCATGTGCGCGTGGCGAATCTTCCGCCGGTTGACCACGTCGGTCATCTGAATCCGCGAACGCAACTCGTTGGGCTGCACTTGCACCGCAAAGATCGAGACCTGACTCGTCTCCAGATCGTCCAGAATCTCTCGCGGCGAATCCATCAGCGGACGCTCCGCCAATTCCTCCAGCACCCACGAGTGATAGGGAGCGTTGATCTTCTCCAGTTCAGCGGCGATCGCGGCAGCGATCTCCAGCGTCGCCTCGTCGGTGATGACACACGCCTGCTCCTCAGGCTGCACGCGCAGGCAAACATTCACGGCGTTAAATGCACCCGGCGTGAACTCGCGATCAAATGGCATCCGGTTGAGTTGTTTGTGAATGGAACTGACAGGAATACTCATTACCCTACTTTTCGCACGGAAGCCGGCTCCTCCTCGAGCCCCGCTTCCGTCTCCTCGATGATGAAATCTACTACCTGTTTCAAATCTCCAGTCTCCTGGAAGACACGCAACTGCCGGTCCGCCCCGCTGCCCTTTTCCAGAATCTTGTGGATATAATTCAGCTCCTCGCGCGAATCCAGTTCATCCACCACATCGTCCACAAAGTCCAAATATTCGCGCACCAGGTCCCGCGCCGGCACTTCCGTCTGCTTGCCGAAATCAATCAGCTTGCCGTCAAGCCCATAGCGGGCCGCCCGCCACTTGTTCTCCATGATGAGCGCGCGCCGGTACAACCGGAATCCCTGATTGGCCGCATAGAGTTTGTACAGCTTCGCCACCGTAGCCTGGATCAGCGCCGCCAGCGCGATCGTCTCGTCGGCGCGCATGGGAATATCGCACACGCGGAATTCAATCGTATTGAAGAACGGGTGCGGCCGGATGTCCCACCAGATCTTCTTTGCATTATCAATGCAGTTGGTCTTGATCAGAAGCTTGATAAAGTTGTCGTACTCGCCCCAACTGGGAAAATAATCCGGGATGTTGGTCCGGGGGAACTTGTCGAATACTTTGCAGCGGTACGACTTCAGGCCCGTGTTCATCCCGAGCCAGAACGGCGAGTTGGTCGAGAGCGCCAGAATATGGGGCAAAAAATAGCGCGCGTGGTTCATCATGTGGATCGCGGTCTCGCGATCCTCAATCCCGATGTGCACGTGCAAGCCAAAAATCAGGTTGGCCCGCGCCACCAGCTGCAAATCCTCGACAATATTCTTGTAGCGCTCGTCGGGATGAATCTCCTGCGTCCGCCAATCCGAAAACGGATGTGTCGCCGCCGCCGCCAGCCGCAACCCGTTCTCCCTGGCCAGGCGCGCCATGTTGCGCCGCAGCTTCTTGACCTCGTCTTTCGCTTCCTTGATGCTCTTGCAGACCGACGTTCCCACCTCGACCACCGACTGGTGCATCTCCGCCTTCACGCGCTCCTGAAGAATCATCCGGCCCTTCTCCAGGATTTCGGCGTGAATGTGCGACCGCAAATCCCGCGTCTCCGGGTCTACGGTCTGATATTCCTCTTCAATCCCGATGGTGAACGTCGGCAACATATCGAATCATGTAGGGACAGCCGCCTTCGGCTGTCCGGCCGAGCTTCGCTCGGCTGCTTTAGATCTGTTTAAACCCTTGTCATTCCGACCCTGAACGAAGTGAAGGGGAGGAACCTGCTGTTCGCCGGCAGCGCCAATCCGCCCAGGAGGTCTTACTAGTATATCGAATGCCCGCAAAACACCCCGATTACTTCAGTCCCATTCCTTGTTCTCCTTCACCCGCGTCTGGCGGCGGCCTCTTAAATCTACTTTTCCCCTCAGAATGTTTGACGCCTTGCGAACCAAAACAACCAGAGAGACAGGGAAAAGAGGAGGAGCATCAAACCACTCACGCAAATGGAAAGCACCGAAAAAGCGCTACGGACGCCATGTCCACGAAAAGGCCGAAAACAGCAGCACCATGGCGCTCACTTCGCAAGCCAGCGTCGAGGCGAGGCCGATGAGCACATACATCTCCGCAAATCCGCCAGCTACTGCAGCAACTCCAGTCGCCTTGCTTCCTGCAATACCCACGAACACGTAGCCCAATCCGATCATTGTCGGAATGCTGGGTGCCCAGGCGAGCGCCACGCCCCACAGGAATCGCTTCCGTTTTAGTTCCTCCTCCACTTATTTCGTCCCCTTCCCCCTCTTTCGTGCCGCCACCCACTCCGGTTCACCCTTCTTCTCCGCCTTCACCGAAGAGGCCCCCGCCAATAATCCCGCCCACCGCAACTCCTTCACCGGATTCTCCCCGGCGAGCGCCATCTTCACTGCCATCTCCGCGACGGCATTCACGATCCAGTCAAAATTCTCCCGCCCCACCGAATTCACATCGGCATCCGGCGCCGGATTCAGAAAGTCAATGGCGTAAGGCACTCCGCCCTCCACCGCGAACTCCACCGTATTCAAGTCGTAGCCCAGCGCGCGGCACAGGGTCAGCGCATCTTTCTCCATGCGATCACGCAGCGCCTCCGATGACGGCGGCGGATTTCCTTTCACATAGCGCTCATGATGGGGTGCCTTCGGGTCGTACTTCATGATGTGCACTCTTTCCTGCCCCACCACGTAGCAGCGGTAATACTCTTCAAATTCCACGCCGTGCTGCAGGGTCATGCACAAATCGCCAGTCTGGTTGTAGTGATGGAAAAACTCCTCCGGGGAATGCACCTTGTAGACATGCTTCCATCCGCCGCCGGAATACGGCTTCAAGAACGCGGGGAAGCCGACGTAATCGAACAATTCCTGCCAGTTCAGCGGAAAAATCAAATTCCGCATGGACTGATCCGTCGTCCCGTCCGGATGCTTGTGGTGCGGCAGGATCGCCGTTGGCGGAATGGCCACACCCAGCTTGTGCGCGAGGGAGTAATTAAAGAACTTGTCGTCTGCCGTCCACCAGAAGGGATTGTTCACCACAATCGTTCCGTGCAGCGCCGCGTTCTTCAGATAGGCGCGATAGAACTGGATGTCCTGCGAAATCCGGTCAATGATGACGTCGTACTTCTCCGGCTCGTCCATGCGGATGCCGCCGATCTTCACAAACTCCGCCTCGACGCCCTCGACCTTCATCGCGTTAATCTTCTCTACCACCGCCGGCGGAAAGGTATTCTCCATGCCAAACAAAATTCCAATCTTCTTCACGACATCATCTCCAATCCTGTCTGCCTCACTGGCCCAACCCATGCCAATATGAAAAGATTTCCGCCCCGAATCCGCCCAAAATCTCTTTCGCTTTTGGCCCAGGGTCTCCATAAACCTCAAAGCCGCTCACATTTGCCGTTGCCAGCATCTTGGGTACGCCCTCCTGAACTGCCGGACCGGCAAAGTGTGCCAGCAGAGCGTTCGCATCCACGTAGGTCTCGGCCAGTCGGCAGCGCTTACCATCGTCACTGAGGTACCACTCGTAGCCGAGAGTGCCCGGTTCCTTTCGGCTGGCATCGACCATCTCTTGCGCGATAGTCTGAAACTCGTTTAACTTCCCCTCGTAAATCGTCAAGCTTACATTCAGGAGTATTTGCTTGCTCATCCGTTCGTCCCCATTCTTTAAAAATACTTCACTGCCATTCTCTGCCATAGCGGCCAGTCATGTTTCGAGTTGTCGTTATAAATGTCGAGCCAGTGCGGAATCGCTTTCCCATTCAGCATCGCTGAAAATCTGATGTTCTGATCCAGGCACATATCCCAATCGGCCGAGCCCAGCACAATCTTCATTTGGCGGTACCGGCTCAGAAACCAGTCGTCCGCGAGTTTCGGCACAAAGTCCGGAGGGTTATTGAAGTAGCAGTCGTCGTCGTAATACCCATCCAGAAACTGATGGATATCAAACGCCCCACTCATGCTCACGCAATGAGTGACCACGTCAGGGTGCTTAAGCGCAAAATTCACCGTGTGGTATCCGCCGAAACTGCATCCCGTCACCGCCAGTTGCCACGCCTGGTTCTTCCACCGGATGAACGGCACAAACTCATGCAAAATGTAGCGCTCGTACTGCAAATGGCGCAGCACCCGCACCCGCGGATGCACGCCCTTGTTGTACCAGCTCTCCATGTCCACGCCATCCGGGCAGAAAACTTGTAGTTCGCCGCGCTCGATCTTTGGCGCCAGCGCTACGATCATCCCCCGGTCCTCATATTCGAAAAACTTCCCCATGGAAGTCGGAAACACCAGCAAGGGTACCCCAGCATGGCCGAAAACGAGCGCTTCCATGTCACGATGCAATTCCTGGCTGTAACCCTTGTGATATTCGCGGTTCATGGTGAACGTGGAAACGGGCGATGCGCACAGAGACGCCGCCGGCAACGTCTCTTTTGCAGCCGAAGTATATTACCCGATAGAGGCCGGCAAGGCCTACTGCCGAGCATGCAGGAATGATATTGTCATCGAAACCGCGAATTCCGGAGGCTCCCGATGCTGGTTCGCAAGAACTTTTCCGCTCCCGCCGCTGCCCTCATCTTTCTTGCGGCAATCTTCTCGGCCGCACAGTCCCAGCCCAAGCCGCACGCCAAGGTCGTTGCCCTCGACAAGGCCGACAACGGCATTCTTCCCATCCTCACCGGACCGCCCGAGACCGTCACCATGAAATCCGGTTATGTCGTGCTTGAACCCGGCCGGTCCGTCGGCAAACACAGCACCGAGCACCACGAGGAGATTCTGATTGTCCTCGAGGGGCGGGGTGAAATGCGCTTCCGCGATGGTTCGAGACTTGAACTCAAAGCTCGCACCGCGCTCTATTGCCCGCCCGAAACCGAGCACGACGTCTGGAACACGAGCGCTGCAACGCTTCGCTATGTGTACGTTGTAGCAAATGCCCAGTGACAGAGCGTCAACCCGCGAAGCGGATGGGGCGCTGGAGTCTGATTCTAGTCACAGATATTGAACATCAAGGTCTGAATGCTGATGTCAAAGTTGCCCGCGGTCATGTGGTTCCGGCGCAGGCACCAAGGTGCGCGCCGCAACAAGGTTGCGACAGAGGCATCGGCGACCCGAACTGAGCTTCGCCGGAACTACTTTGGCTTGTGGTACAGAAAAACCGCTAATGCGACCAGAACAACCGTGATAATCCACAGAATTATGTTCTTGCTGCTGCTCTTCTCTTCAGCCATGGTCAAGAGTACAGCACAGACTCAAGTTGTGGATCAAGTGCCACGCGAAATACTCCGCAGGCTCCTGTTTCAGGGCTTCGCCATCGGACCAGCCGTTCGCTTATAGCCCGTGAACTTGATGATCTCCCGCAGCTGAACCGTCTCGGCGCGGAAGTGCAGCGTGTCGTCTACGCGGGTGTACGCTGGAAACCAATAACCGTCCACCGGCTGGCGGTAGGTCACAAAGGTCGGCCTGATGTCCTGGCGCTCCTTCTTTTTTTTCGGGATCGTTTCCGGCACACTCTTGCCGCACAGCTTCACGATCACGAAATCCTGATTGTCCACCCAGATCCGGCCCTGAAAATACCGTTTGCCTTTTTCTTCTTTCTTCGGTTCGACGTGAAAGACGTAAGCGTCGAGGTCGTCCACATGCTGTTGCCCGGAGTAGGTCAGGTTGTATTGCGGCAAATCTTCGGTAGTAAGGATGAGCGGCATGAACACCCGGATGTCATCCATGTCCTCGGCGGTCAAGGCCACGCCGCGTAGCGTGGATTGCTCAGCGAAAGTGACGTTCTCGATCCGCTTGCCCTTGTCGTCATAGGAGACCGTCGTGACTTCATGCATCTGGCCATCTACCGCAGTGCCGTTCAGGGTTTGTATCAGCACGTCCTGCATATAGGTGTAGTGCGTGCGCGCCTGTTTGACCTTCGCCTCCTCCGCGCCAAATTTGTCGATCAATTGCTGCGGGGACATGTTCTTCGGCGGTGCCGTATCGAGCGGGCTATTGCCCTCGGCGCAGTCGGTCTGCGCGGCGGCTCCGGCGAGCAACACGCTTATGGCCGCGATGAAGGCTGCGACCGTAAAGAAAACAACCCGGCGGCGACGCTGCGTAGCCTCTCGATTGCATGCGACCATACGCCTCCATCACCTCCACTAATCAGCCGAAACATACACTGCCGTCATATGCCGCGCAACCTCGTTCGATCAAGGCCCCAGGCAAGGTTCGCCGCTCGCCCAGGAGCGAGACTAGGCGCCTTCAACACTTGCGACAAGGAGAAGCAAAGCCGAAACCCAGCGGCGGTCCAATACCGTTGCTGGGCGCTGGTTTCCGTGGATCGCCGGGGATTCTCTAAAATGTGCAAAGTCTTGCGTCCTGCTTGATGAAATCGGCGTAAGTAGATGAAAACAATGACGCTTCATCTGGTATTGCGGATGCATTTATAGCCGGTGAGCCTGAGAACGAATACTATGAAAACCACACTTGTCGTTTTGTTCATCACCTGCTCGTCGCTGGCTTGGGGACAGACCGCTGGAACGTTGTCGAGCCAGCCGGTGGTTGGTCAGATTCCGGACCATCCGCAGCACGCTAGTTTGCATGACATGGCGCCCGAACAATCTCTGGTCGGCGGTTCGCCCTCCACTTACACCTATGCCCAGGGCGAGCGTCCGCTGTGGGAGTTCGGCCCCGTCTCCGAGCCTGTGCCTTTGGGTGACGTGGCCCGCGCCTACCGCAAACAGAAGCTGACCGCCAAAAAGGCTGAGATAGTCTTCGAGAAGCAAGGATCATAAGTTCCGCAGCGCGGACACCCCGGGCCCGCGTTTGCCACCCTACGGCGCGGAGAGACGCTCTCCGCGCCTTTGCATTTTCTCACCGCCCGTAAGAGCCCCTTTCCTCTTCTTGCTATCCGCCGAACACCGAGTACTGATGGGTGCCCGCGAGCTTGCGTAAGAAACCGCTCTCACCGAGAACGTGTTCGAGCAGCGGATTGTAATAAAGCACGTACAACGGCCTGGGGTTCGTGCGGAGAGATTGCTCCAGGTTCGAGACGACGCGGCGGAGGGCAGGTTCGCCCAAGGGATTGAACAGATAGACGACCAACGGTTCGTCGGGAAACGGAAAGGTGGTAGCGTCGGCGCAGAGGGATTCGATAGAGAAGCACTGCTGCGAGTCGTTCCTGTAATGGCGCAGATTTTGTTGAGCGATCTGATGGAGCGTGGGCAGAAGTTCCACACCGAGAATGCGCCGAAAGGGATAGTCGGAGGCCATCAGCAACGTACGTCCCTTACCCGAGCCGAGATCAAGGAAAGTGAACTCGCTGAAATTGAGCTTGGTGTGCGCGGCGAGCGCGGTGAGCATCTCGCGGAAGCCGGCGGGATCGGTGGGCTGATAGGTGGAATGAAAAGCGCCGAGCAGGCGGTCACGCCAGCCGACAGCGGCGCTGGTGGTATTGACACGATGGTCCCAGTCGTAGTCAGCGTCCCCGTAGCGCTGGCGTAGGCGGGACGGCGTGGACTCGCGAAGGAACTCCCAGAGCGCCACGAAGAGGGCGCGAGTGGCTGCGAAGCGGCCGACGCGGGAGGCGGCGTCAGTCCAAAAATGAATTGCCGTCCGCGCCACGCTAATCTGAGCCGGTGACTCCATAAGGGAGCGAGCCAGACGCGCGATTATTGCGTCGCAAAGAACGCGACGCAACCCGCGGCTCGCCCAGGTCCTTCGCTCGGCAAAGTGCGCCTCGCTCAGGATGACAACCAGTTTTGATGATACTGGAGGACCCTCTAGCCCTTGGTGTGGAATTTCGGCCGGCCGGAAGGTTTGTATCCCGGAGGCAGGCCTTTCGTGATGAAGGGAAAGTCGTCAGGATTCTTCACAAGGATGCGGCCTTGCGGCGCCATCGTGTAGGGGTTGCCGTCGGGATCGACGGGAATGCTGGGCAAATGTTCGGCAGCGCAGAGTTCGGAAATGCTGGAAGGGAGGCGTCCCGTGCGCTCGCCGAAACGGGTGACGGCGCCCTGCAGGTGGGTAACATCTTCATCCACCTGGATGGCGCGCAGGTGTTCGAGTGCGTTTTGGCGGATCTCGGTTTGGCGGCTGCTTTCAAATGTGGCGCTCCACAACAGGCGGGCAGTCATGTAGTCGCCGGCGTGCTCGGCTGTCTTGGCGGCCATGATCTTCATGAAGGGATGCGCGTTGGGAACTCGCGAGCCGCGATCGAAGGCCTCAGAAGCTTTCTTGTAGTCCTTGAGTTCGGTGTAGTAGACAAAGCCGAGATCGTAGTAGAGATGCCAGTTGTCGGGGTTGTGGGCGATACCGTACTCCATGAGCTGAATGGCTCGGTCAGGCTGGCCGGCGCCGTTGGGTGGCGCAGGTGCGAGAAAAGTGGCCCCGAACTCGTAGGCCGGCAAAAGGTGTGGATCAAGCGCGGTGGTGATCTCAAGCAGCGGGGCGAGTTCGTTGTAAGTGCCCTCGCGCTTGTAATGGCGATGGCCGAAGTACTGCACGGTGCGGGTCCAGTAGATGCAGGCCATCAGGCCGTCGAAACCCAGGCTGGCACGCTTCACCATCTTGGGCGACTCGATGTAGAGGACGTCTTCGATGGCGGCGTTGGGACGGATCTGGTCCAGATCGCGCAGCAGCAAGAGGCAGGCGGTCATGGAGACGGCCAGGCAGGCGCCGGCGATGGCGGTGGTGCGGCGCCGCGCGGTCATTTCAGGTTCCTGCGCTCGAAGATGAGAACAGCGCCGCTGAGCGCCATGGCGGTATAAAACAAGGCGTAAAGCGAATTTTGCAGGATGAGTTGCGCCCTCAGCGGCTGCTGATGTGCAACCTGGCTGATGACATTCAGCGTGGAAAAATTGGGCACGAGATACGCCGCGCCGGTGGCGAACCAGCGGGTGAAGCCATGCGTCAGGCGAGCGAATCCCCGGAGGTCGTCGGCGAAACTCCCGATCACGAACAGCGAGAAGGCGAAGACAGCTGACAGCAGTGGCGAAGAAAACGACGAGAACAGCAGAGCCAGCGAGCAGATGATGAGGAATTCGAGAATGATGAAGTAGAGTGCCACCAGAATCAGCGCATCCGGCTTCGAGAACTTGTGCGCGACGTAGAGCAGAGCGCCGAAAACTCCGATGGCCATGAAGAAAGTATTGACCACGAGCGTGCCGGCGAGGCCGAAGAACTTGCCGATGATAAATTCCCAGCGGCGGACCGGACGCGAAAGCACGGTGTAGAGCGTGCGCTTGTCGATTTCTTTGGAGACCAGACCGATGCCGATGAAGATGGCGATCACCACGCCGAAAAGCGACACGGCGGTGAGGCCGAGATTGACCACGACAAGGCGCTCGATCTCAATGGAGATCTGGCCGACGAAAATGGCTGCGCCGGAGAGCAGGAGGGTGAAGGCGATCAGGTTGTAGAGGGCACGGTCACGAACGGCTTCACGGAAAGTGTTACGGGCGATATGGACGATGCGCGCGGTCATACGTTGCTCCCCGCGGCCGTACCCGCGGTGGTTCCCGCCGCGGTTTGAGAGTGCTGAAGTTTTTCGACGAAGTAAGCCTCGAGCGACGTGCGCAGCGGGGTGATGGCGATCAGGCGGATGTGCTCGCGGCGGAGCGCATCAATGGCGGCGTCCTGCTGGTTCGCGGCGAGGACGGCGCGGACAGTGTCTCCGGTAACGTGGCATTCGGCCCCGAGGGCCTTCATCGAGGCAGGGACCTGCGTCCCCTGCCAGATGACTTCGACCTTGCCTTGAACACTGGAAGTCAGCTGTTCGATCTCGCCTACGCCGCGCAGTTGGCCCTTATGGATGATCGCGACGCGGTCGCAGAGCGCCTCGGCATCGGAAAGAATGTGAGTCGAGAAAAACACCGTCTTTCCTTCCTGCTTGAACTGCTCGATCAAGTCGCGGACTTCACGGCGGCCGAGGGGATCAAGTCCCGACATCGGTTCGTCGAGGAATACGAGCCTCGGATTGTGCAGGATCGCTTGTGCAATTCCGACGCGCTGCAGCATGCCTTTGGAGAACTTGCGCAGTTGCAGGCCCTTGATGTCGGTGAGCCCGACGCGCGCGAGGACCTCGTCGATTCGGCGCTTGCGATCCGGGCCAGAGACCCCGGAGAGCTGTCCGTAGTAGTCGAGCAACTCGTGCGCAGTGAGGTAGTCGTAGAAGTAGGGCTGCTCCGGAAGGAACCCGATTTGGGCTTTCACTTCGGGATCGGTCCATGCCCGGCCCAGGAGGCGTGCCGTGCCGGCGGTAGGGAAGACAAGCCCCATGAGCATTTTCAAGGTCGTGGTCTTGCCCGCGCCGTTAGGACCGAGAAAGCCGAAGATTTCGCCTTCTTCGACAGTGAGGTGAAGCGGCTCGAGCGCGCGCTTGGGGCGCTTGCGCCAGAACCCTACCATGTACGTCTTTTCCAGACCGAGGATTTCAATTGCGGCCATCGCGCGAAAAGGAACTCCCGGAAGAGGTTTCCGAAAGAACGATTATAAGCAAGAAGAGCGGGGGAGCGGCCCTTCAGCCAGATTACGATGGTTACTGTGGTGTGCCAGAGAACAGAGGAATGGAGGGAGGGGAAGAGGCGATGGTCGCACCATTCTCAAACTGAAATGAGACGTGAGACGAGTTTACTGAGCGACCGGGAAGGACAGACAAGGGGAGACGACGCTGGCGGGGAGGTCTCCGGTGGTGGCCATTTGCGACCGCAGAACACCATCGTTGACGGAGCAAAAATCGCGGTTTCCCGAATAGTTGACGGAAATCGGAGCGGCGCCGAGGACATAGGCGTCGTTGAAAGTCGCACCGCCGCTGACCACTCCGGTGGCCAGAAAGTAGTAGCCGCTCTTGCCAGTTCCACCGGGGGTGGCTGTGGCCAGAAAATTATCGATGATGCAAGCAGTGGTGGACGAAGGAGTGCACGGGGTTGCTCCGCCCAACGGTCCGATGGCACTGGCATAGCCAATGGTGGGATAAGCGGTGAAGTAAGTGGTTTCAGCGCTGGTGAGGGTGCGTAGCGCTTCTGCTGCCGATGACTCATTGGCCGATATTCTGGCCTGTAACAGATTGGGGATGGCGATTGCGGCAATAATGAGGATTATCGCTACCACGATCAGTAGCTCGATCAACGAAAATCCTTTTGCAGAGCGCATAAGCTTCCCTCAAAATTGGTTACCAAAGGTCGGGCGGGGAACGCTATCAGCAATTCAGTTGCAGTTTCACCGCCATTCCCGCGAAGGCGTAGCGCTATCGTGCAATTCTCTGATCGTTTCGTGGATCAATAAGTTAGCGGCGCAGCGCAGAGCTGGAAAGTCGAAGCGGCGGGTGGCGGGCGAGCGCGTATGGTCAATTTTTGTCAAGATGGTAAGCGCGAATGTGACATAGGCATGGGTGGGGACGAACAGGACCAAAAGGACAAAAGAGCAGCGAACTTGCGTTCGCTGCTCCCTGGCTTGTACCCTCCCCCAGGTACTTCGCCAAATCGAACTTACTTGCGACGTGAGCGCTTGCCCAGCCGCTTGCGCAAAACCCTCTTTTGTCCAGGGCGGCGAAATGTCCGGCCAACGCACCCGTTACGTAGCACGCTGCTCGCCAAGGATCTGCGATCCAGTTTTATGGTGTGCGCTGAGTAACTTGTTTGTTTTCAATAGCAATGAAGGTTGTGGAAGATAAGGAGGCCCGCCAGTCGAGCGCTCGGGAATAAGGTTGACATCGTATGTCACAGTCTGCCACGAATTGGCATCGGAAGCTACTGCACTCCGAGTTCTGGCGCTATCCTAATCGCCTGCTCGTACGCTGCTTGGGCTTCGGCAGGATGGTTTGCCTTCGCCAGGACTTGCGCCAGCTGCAGGTATCCCTCACCGCTAGGCTGTAGTTGAACGGAGCGCACAAGGCAACGGATCGCTTCTTCCAATTTCCCCTGCTTTTCCAACAGCAGGCCCAAGCCTTGCCAGGACCCCGCTAGATACGGATTGAGCCGCACGGCCTGCTCGAAGTCGGCTTGTGCCTTGGCATCGTCCCCCAGTTCTGTGTACGCGGATCCGAGATTGGCGTAGGTGACCGCGAGCAGCTTGGGCTCTGCACCCAGCCGTAGCGTCAGCTCATATTGCGAGATAGCTTCCGCAGTGTGCCCATGGTGGTCCAGATACGTGCCAATGTTCAATCGGGCAACGGGATCGTTGGGCTCATCCTGAGCCGCCCGCACGAAGAATGGATAAGCTTCGTCTGCGCGGTTGAGTTGCGCTAGCGTCACACCCATGTTGTCCTCTGCGACGAAATTGTGCTGTGTGACGTCTGACGCATGGGTCCAGAGACTGAAGTTGTCCCGCCAGTACCCGATCTGCCGGTAGGTGACAACCGAAAGCGCGACGAGCACGCAAATCGCCGGGACCAAACGCAGGGCAACCCCAAACTTTCTCTCCTCAGCCCAATCGGCGGCAGCCCAGGCGATCATTACAAAGATCCCAATCGTGGGAATGTAGGCATAGCGGTCAGCCATCGCTTGACCGCCAACCTGGATCACTCCTATGACGGGAACAAGAGTGCCGAGAAACCACAGCCAGCCTGTTAACAAATAACGACGGGAACTCAGTCGCAGTACCACGCAGGTGATGAGTATCAGGAGCAGCGCCGCCGCACCGACCTTCCAAAGCGACAGTGAATGGCCGGGGTAGGGATAGAACAGGGTCAGCTTGGTTGGCCAGATGGTCTTCCACAGGTACCTCGCGTAAGAATAGATCCCATTTTCCAAACGCGCGCCCGGCGAGAACGGCTTCGTGCCAATTGCTCCTGAGGCTTGCTGCGCCAGCACGGTGATCACGGAACTGGCTGCGGCTAACAACAGCAGGGGCAGCTTTTCGAGGAAGAGCTGGCCAAACGGCAATCGCTTGATGGCCAGGATGTCGGACGGAGTGCTCCAGCCTGCTATTCTCCCAAGCGGCCAGTAGTCGAGCAGCAGGAGCACGAACGGTACCGTGACCAGCATTGGCTTGGATGCCAAGCCGCAAACCAGAAGGCAGGCGACGGCGCTGTACCGCTGCCACCCTGGCTTGAGGGCGTACCAGCCGTAGGCTCCCAGAGTCAGAAGAAAAAACATGGTGCTGAGTACGTTCTTGCGCTCAGCGATCCAGACTACCGATTCGACGTTCAGCGGATGCACTGCAAACAGCGCAGCGACCAGAAGGCTTGGACCTGTTCTGCCTGTGCGGTACGCCAGGAGCAGAAACAACAGCACTACGTTCACCGCATGCAGCAGAATGCTGGTGAAATGGTGTCCAGCAGGATTCAAGCGGTAGAGTTGGCAATCCACCGCATGCGAAATCCAGGTCAGTGGATGCCAGTTGGCATAGTAGAAGGTGGTGAAAGCCCAGCGGAGTGTGGACCAGGAGACGCCCGCCCTGACGGGGGGATTATCGGAAATGTAGTTATTGTCGTCGTAGTTGATAAACGAAAAATGATTGGCCTGGTTGTACAGCACCAGGGTGAACACCACCAGCAGAAGCGAGAGCACAAGAGTTCGCTTCCCAGGCGACACAAAAGGACTGCTCGATTGAGTTATCAACTCGTTAGATCGCCTAGTTACGGCGGCAGCACTCGACGAAGTGTTCCCCACGGATATTGATTATAGGGTTGTGACGGGCAAGGGAACTGATAAGGTTTCAGCTGGTCTGTAACCCAGGTAACGTCTCCAGCCGGTGCTGAGGTCGCGGTCCCGCAGAACGGCAACAAGAAGAACCTATAACAGAGCGAAGGAGCAGCGAACTTGCGTTCGCTGCTCCTCTTGTACCCTCCCCGGGTACTTCGCCAAATCGACTTACTGGTTAAGTGGCAAGAGAGCCTGGCAGGCCGACTCGCTGCCGAGTGCGGCGCCCACGGGCTGCACGCGAACCACCGCATCTTCAAACGAGCAGAAGCCGCGGATACCGGTCTGGTTGGGGGTGACCGGAGACGCTGTGGCGTAATACATAGTGGCGGGGGGACCACCCGCGCCAGTCGCTGAGAAGACATAGCCGCTCTTGGTGCCGGCAGACAGCACGCTGTCAATCAAGCAGGCCGCGGTCGAGACCGGGGCGCAAGGAGCGACGCCACCGAGGGCCGCCAGAGTAGCGGCAAAGCCGACGGTGGGATAACTGGTGTTGTAGGTAATCATCGCCGTATTGATGGTACGGATGGAGGCGACAGCGGACGACTCGTTAGCCGCCATGCGGGCGCGCAGCAAGTTCGGAATAGCGATAGCTGCGATGATCAGGATGATAGCCACCACGATCAGCAGCTCAATCAGTGAGAAACCCTTCTGTTTCCGCATCTCGTTTTTCCCCTCGTGTGTTGAATTTTTGAATTTGTCTGGTCACGGATGACGCAGTCGTGCCTGATGGTTGCACTTGCCGGACCAAAGCCGCTAGTTACTTTGGTTTCCACCGATCTCAGAGGAACCACTTTGTTTTCAGCGTATGTGCAAACGTCGGTCCTTTTGCGTAGCGCCCGAGGGGCAGTGCGCTAGCAAATTGCGGCGGCAGACTGACAAATCGTGTCAGTTTGGAATCGGGATCGTTCCGATTTAGAACCGATGTACCGATGTCGGATCGTGCCTTGCGGCGCGACCGCCGCTCGAGAGATAGAGCATCGGAGATGGACCAATCGCGATCAAGCCAGAAAGAACGCAGCCGACACGCAGCTTTTCTTCGGACACAAAGCCAGCCCCCAGCACGACGACGTCACCGGTACGCTGCTCAAGGCGGCCTGAGCGAGGGAAAATTATCAGCTTTCAGGCACTTTCCGACAAGCGGGACGCCTGTGTCATAGCATCCACGGCGCTGGCTGTGCGCTGGATGAAACAGATACTGTCTGTGGAGACGTTTGAGCCGCGAAGTTCCGCCGGGAGGGCTCACGCGACCGCGGCAGGACTGTGATGCTTCACAAGGGCACCCCGGTACTGATCCTGGGTGCACGGGTACCTCTGTCACTTGTGACTACTCAATGTTCTCCGTAGATTTGAACCACGGTTGTTTGCCAGGGAAAGCAAATTGTGAGCATCTCTCTGCCTCAAATCAGAAGCAGCAGCGCAGGCCTGGGCGGTGAAAGATCGACATCTCCCGATCGGGCCAGGGTTTCATGGCTCGAAGTGGGACAGACGTTCTTTTTCTTCAGCACGCGCCTTGCATTTGGAGCCTTCCTGCTGCTGACTTCGGTTTACTGCCTTCTGGTGTGGGTACCCTTCTCCTACTTCGGCTTTATTCGCAACCCGCTGGTGAGCTGGATTCCGCTGTTTGTAAAGCTCCATGGGCTCATGTACGGAATTTTGCTGTGTGCGGTCGCGCTCACACTCATTCCTGATTTGCACCGCAAACAGACACGAAGAGGGGCACTGGGCTTCTTGGTGGTTAATGGAATTGCTCTTGTCTACGTGTGGCGAGGGCACGCACTGGCCAGTCTCCGGCCGGATCTTGAAAGCTACATCTGGAGCATGCTTTCTTTGTTTCCCTTGGTGTGCTTGGCGGCCCTCGACCTGTCAGGGGAAAACAACTGGATATCGCGTAAACCGGCGCGCGGCCTTAATCTGGCGCAAACTGCCCTCGCCGCAGTCGTAGTCGCGGTCGCCTTCGCTGCCACGTCTGTGTGGCGCGGGGCGATACAGGGAAACGAAGTGTCGCGGAGCCTTGCCCTCCAGGGTTTCGGTGTCAGCCTGTGCTTTCATTTCGTTATCTTCACCGCGGTGGGATTGATTCTGGGTCTCATCAAGTGGGCAACCAGCCGACCCGCATGGCCCGGGCTGCTGAACTTCGTGCTCACGCGAGCTTTTGCCTGGTGGGTGTGTTTCCAGCTGCTGCGCACGATGATTCTTCCGACGATTTCTTTCGAGGGGACACAGGCCAACATTCTTGCCGCAGTGTTCTCGTTCGTGGTCGTGCTGTTTGCCACTGGGCTTGGCGCGAGATTGCGAGCCGTGGGTTCATGCGGGGAGCTTCCTGTTGTGCGGGCTGCGGCTCCCGTATGGCTGTGGGGATTCGCTGCAGTGGGTCTGGTTGTTGCCGCATACGGCATTCCTGTTCTGCTGGGAAAAACCGATTGGGATTTTGTGCTGCAGAGAGTCGCCGTAATCGCAGTGTGGTTGCTGGTTCTCGAAACGATTGGCTGGACTGGCTTCCGTGTACGAGGCAAAACTGCATCGATCGCGCTAGTCCTTGTACTCACCTGTGCCAGCGCAGGATTTGTAAGCTGCGCAAGGTTGACGCTCTACAGTCCTGATCCATCGCCCAAGTGGAAAGGAGCTCTGGATGAATATGCCGGCGTGGACATCTCCTTCAAGACGGCGTATGCCCTGCTCTCTCGCCCCATGGACAACAAGGCATACCGGCAGTTCTACGAATTCCTCAAGCAGAATACGAACTTGAGCCACAGTAGCGTGGTTGGGCCAGCCGACGTCGGTCTGGTTTCCGATCTCGGACCCACACCGGGAGTCAAGCCGAACATTTTCGTTTTCGTGATCGACAGCCTGCGCCAGGACTACGTTTCACCGTACAATCCCGCGGTTGACTACACGCCAGAGATCGATCGCTTCGCACACGACAGCATTGTGCTGAAAAGTGCTTTTACGCGTTACGGCGGCACCGCGCTTTCCGAGCCTGCCATTTGGGTTGGCGCCATGCAGCTGCACAAGCAGTACATCGAGCCTTTCTATCCCATGAACAATCTCCAGAAACTGCTGGAGACGGACGGATATCAAAGCTACATCAGCGTCGATCCGATTGTTCGGATGATGCTCGAGCCCTCTTCTTCGATCACGGAACTGGATCATGACAGCAAATCCTGGGCCGAACTGGACTTCATTCCGACCTTGAAGGAACTGGAGGCGAAGATTGATTCGCGATCCGAGCGGAAGAAACCAATCTTCGCCTACACTCAACCGCAGAACGTGCACACGCTGACGCTGGAGCGCTCCAAGATCAAAGGTGGCCGGAAGGCGGTGAGCATTTATGAGTTGCGCAGGATGGATGCGGCGTTCGGCGAATTTCTCGACTTCCTGCGGCAGCGCGGCCTTTACGACAACAGCATCATCGTTCTGACCGCCGACCACGGAGACTCCTATGGCGAGTTTGGCCGGTGGGGACACTCTGATTTCCTGTTTCCCGAGGTCATTCGCATTCCGCTGATCGTTCATCTGCCGCCACAAATGCGCCAGCGGCTGGTCTGGGATCCAAATGATCCCGCATTTACGACCGACATTACCCCCAGTTTGTATTACCTCCTGGGGCATCGACCAATCATCAACAACGAGTTGTTCGGGCGTCCTCTGTTCACTGAGACCCCGCAGGAACGATTGGCGTACAAGCGTTCCCAGTATCTGATTGTCTCCAGCTATGCGGCGGTGTATGCGATCCTCAGCGGTGACGGCCGTTCCCTGTTCATCTGCGATGCGGTGAATTCAAAGAACTACTACTACAACCTGGTCGAAGATCCTGCCGGCGCCCACAATCATGTGACGATTCAGTTACAGAATGAGAACGAGGCCCTGATCCGCCACGATGTGGGAATGATCGACGACTTCTACGGTTGGCATTCTTCGCAGAGTGAAAGATAAAAGATTAAGAGACGCGAACCCAGACCATGGGCCCTGGGGCTGCCTGCGCCTTCGTCCCTCTGCGCAGGCAGTAGAGACACCGCTTCGCAGCCGAGTTACGAAAGTATTGTGCAACTGTCGGCGAGAATCTGAGGGGAAATCAGGCAAAGCTATAATTCGGTTTCCAGAATCGGGGGTGGTCCTTTGTCGTCGTCAGGCAAGCTTCGCAGGCAGCAGAAAATTGAATCAGCTTCGGAGAAGAGCGGCGCGGCTTTTTCTCCGCAGAAGAACGTGTTCATGGCGTGCCTGGTGCTGCTGGTAGCGACGCTGGCTTTCTACAATCCCGTGGCGCACTGCGGATTTGTGTATTCCGATGACATCGCGTACGTAACGGGAAACCAGCACGTGCGTGCAGGACTGACCTGGGCCACGGTGGAGTGGGCTTTTAGTGCGATTCACACCGGCTTCTGGCATCCGCTGACGTGGCTTTCGCATGCGCTCGACTGCCAGTTGTTCGGGCTGAATGCGGCAGGGCACCATTACGTAAGCCTTCTGCTGCACACGGCAAGCGCGGTTCTGCTGTTTCTCGTCCTGTTGGAGGCGACGGGTGCGGGGTGGCCGAGCCTGGTGATCGCGGCGCTGTTTGCCTTGCATCCGGAGAACGTGGAGTCGGTGGCCTGGGCCTCGGAGAGGAAGAATGTGCTCAGCATGTTCTTTTTTCTGTGGGCTCTGTGGGCCTATGGCCGGTACGTGAAGCGGGGAGGAGTTCGCCGGTACGTTGGGGTGGTATCGCTATTTGCCCTGGGGTTGATGGCCAAGCCGCAGATCATCACGCTGCCCTTTGTGTTGCTGCTGTGGGACTACTGGCCTTTGGGCAGAATGTTCTCCACGCCGTCGAACGTTGAAGGGGCGAGCACTCCACGATCGTTTGCCTATCTGGTCAAGGAGAAAGTGCCGTTGCTTCTTCTCGCCGCAGCGTGTTCCGTGGTCACCGTAATTGCGCAGCGCCAGGAAAGCGCGCTGCGGACGCTGGGCGAGTATTCGTTTTCGGCGCGCATTGGGAATGCCATCGTAAGTTACGCGCGCTATATCGGCCACACCTTGTGGCCGATGCGGCTGGCTCCGATCTATCCGCACACGGGAGTTCCTCCGATGAGCCAGATTGCTGCAGCGGCTGTGCTGCTCGCGCTGGTGACGGCGGTGGTGATCTGGCGGCGCGACCTGCGGTATCTGCTGGTGGGATGGTGCTGGTTCCTGGGAACGCTGGTACCGGTGATCGGAATCGTGCAGACCGGCGAGCAGGCCATGGCGGACCGATATGCGTACCTGCCAATGATTGGTCTCTTCTTGTTGCTGGTATGGCCCATCGCCGCGGCGGTCGAGGCAAAGCACATCGAGAAGGTGTGGGCGGCGGTTCCGGCCTTGATGGTGTTGGTGACGCTGGGGGTGCTCACCTATCTCCAACTCGCTCACTGGCACGATGGCGAGACGTTATGGAGATATACGATCGGGGTCACCGAGCGCAATTATCTGGCGCACGATAATCTCGCCATGGTGCTGGCTGGCGAGGGAAGACCGGACGAAGCGATCGGCGAATTTCTGGTTTCGGAACAGTACCACCAGTATCCGCCGGATCAGCTTTTGAAAATCGGTCTGTACGAACAACACAACCGGCATTTTCAGGGCGCGATCGAGCAGTACCAGAAAGTTTCCGGGAGCGCTGCTGACGCAAGACTGCGCGCCGCGGCCTGGAGCCAGACCGGTTCAGCGTATATCCAGATGGGAGAGTTCGAGCAGGCCAGGAAGAGCTACGAGAACGGGCTGCAGGCAAGTCCCAATGACCCGCCGTCACTGGTAGGCAGCGCGATGCTGGCTGAGCGCGACGGCAATTTCTCTGAGGCGGTCATGCGCTTGAATCAGGCCATGAAAGTTGAACCCAGCGATGTCGGCTATCTCCTGCTGGCTGACGCTTTGCGTCACGCTGGCCGTGTTCCGGAAGCGCAGGCCGATGAGGATCTGGCGGGGAAGATATCTCCCAATCTCGATCAGGCCAGAAAGAACGCCACTGACACCCAGCTTTTCTTCGGGTATAAAGCCAACTGAGCGCCGGACGCCCTCGCGCAAGGAAGCAAGCTAAGCGTGCGATGGTTGCGTCGCAAAAGACGCGACGCTTTGCGCAGATCGTCTAGATCGCTCGCGGCGCAACAAAGGCTTGCCCGGGATGACAATTCCGGCCGGCTCATTCCGCTTTGAGCAGCATGCAGGTGACGTCGTCGTGCTGGGGCGTCGAGCCGACGAAGAGGTCAAGCTCAGCCATGAGGCGGTTGAGCATCGCAGCAGGCTCATCCGATTTCCCCGCTTCGATCACGCCCAGCACACGCGTCTCGCCGTATTCTTCCTGGCTGGCATTGACCGCTTCCACCAATCCATCGGTAAAAATGATCAGCCAGTCGCCGGGTGCGAGAGTGACGCTGGCGGATGCATAGGTTACGTCGGGCTGAATGCCGAAGGGTAAGCCGCCGACGTCGAGACGCTCAATCTGTCCGCTGGCGCGGCGCAGGATGGGATTGTTGTGTCCCGCGTTGATGTAATCGAAGCTGCGGCTGATCGGGTCGTACAAGGCAAGAAAAGCGGTGGTAAAGCGCAATCCGCCCTGGCTGTTGGTGCAAGCGTAGCGGTTCATGTTGGCGGCAAGTTCGGGCAAGGCGACCTGCGCGGTCGAGAGAGTCTTGAGACTCGCCTGAAAAGTCGCCATGAGTATGGCGGCGGGAATGCTTTTGCCGGCGACGTCGGCGACGGCGAAGACCACACGGTTTTCCTCGGGCGTTTTGCCAGGGCGCGGGAACACGTCGTAGTAGTCGCCGGCGACCGTATTCGCGGGGCGGGTGGCATAGGCTAGGGTCAGTCCGGGAATCTGCGGCGGCGTGCCCGGAAGAAGCCAGGTCTGGATCTCGCGCGCGATCTGCAGGTCGCGCTTCATTACGACGCGATCCGCAATCTCGAGCATGAGCAGAATGAGCAGGAGGAGTCCCGCCCAGAAGTGGAGATCGAATTCGACGCCAGTGATTTTTCCAGCCTGACCTTCGTAGCTGAATCCAACGTGGGGAATGCACAGCATGACCAGCGCTGCCAGCAGCAGTACGCGGCGGGCGGGCGAGAGTTTCTCAAAGACCGCCCAGAAGAATTCCTTGATCACATGCACGTGGCGCCCGCGTGTGGTCAGGCCTTCCGGCGTCTTGGCCGCGACGTCTTTGGAATAGAGCTGGTAACTGGCACGGGCTTCGGTTTCAAACTGCGACCAGAGCTGGCTGACCTCAAGGCCTTCAGTCACGCGACGCCAGAATCTGTGCAACCGCACCCCAAGAGTTGAGGGCTGGGCGGTGTGTCCGGCAGGCGGGGAGGCAGTGGCCATGGGATTCAGTTGCGATTATAGAGGATTTGGAAATTGAGTAATTGAGCGATTGAGTAATTGGGGAATTGATGAATCCGCTGCGGTTCGCGTCACAAATTTCCCAATTACTAAATTACTCAATCTTCAGAACAGATTCAATTGCTCGTCGAAAGCCTGCATTGGCCCTTTGGTCGCGTAGGCAGGGCGGTCACGGCGATCGGAGCGAGGGATTCTGTATTTTACTCGCAGGCTTCTGACCAATTCAGAGATGCGTTTCATGTAAGCAGGCGGAAGGAAAGCGCGATGGCTATAATGCTGGCGATAACTTTCAACCAGGTGGGGGAAGTTCTGCTCAAGAAAAGGAAGGAATACTGCGGCTGAGCATGGCTTCAGAAAGAGCGGGTTGGCGAAGACGTGATCGGCGCCGGCCTCGGCAGAAGCACGGATCACCGATTCCAGGTCCCAGGGCGAGTCGTTGATTCCCGGGAGGACAGGCGAGCAACTTATCCCGACACGCAAGCCAGCCCGTCGCAGGGTGCGAACCGCGTCAAGGCGGAGATCGGGACGCGGGGCGCGGGGCTCGAGGATTCTCGCCAAATCGGCATTGAGAGTAGTGACGGTGATGTGAATGGAGAGTTTATTGGAGTGAGCAATTCTCTCGAGCACGTCCACGTCGCGGACGATGAGGTTTGACTTGGTGACGATGCCCAGTTCAAAGCCGCTATGGCGGGCGAATTCTTCCAGAATTCCGCGCGTGACTTCGTAGCGGCGCTCGGCGGGCTGGTAGGGGTCGGTCGCGGTGCCCAGGGCGATGGCTTCGTCAGGCTTGACGCGGCGAAGTTCGTGGCGGAGCAGACTGGCAGCGCGTTGCTTGACGTAGATTTTCCGCTCGAAGTCGAGGCCGTCGCGCATTCCCATGAATTCGTGGGTGTAGCGGGCGTAGCAGTAGCGGCATCCGAATTCGCAGCCGCGGTAGGGATTGATGGTCCAGGTGAAAGGCATGGAGCGGCGGCTGACGCAGCGGTTGAGCAAAGACTTGCTCTCGAGTGTGAAGTACTCAACGTCGTGCCCTTCGCGAAGGGAGTCAGCCTCCGAGGCGAGGCGGGCGATGCCCATGAGACGAGGCTTGTCGGCCGCCAAAAGCAAGGGTAGGGAGGACATGTATTCGCCTTTTGTTCGCCCATCATAACCTTGCCAGGAAGGAAGCGTCAAGAACTCATCTTAGGGTGATGTTGCGGACGCGGGCGGAGGCGGGATGGTGATGTCAATCTCCTTCACTGCACCGAGCGAGGAGAGCGGCTTGTCGAAGTCCTTCGCGTTGCCGACGACCAGCACGGCCAGTTGGTCCTTGTGCAGATACTTGGCGGCGACACGGTTTACATCGGCGGCTGTCACTTTCTTGATTTCGGCTTGGTATCGGTCGAGCCAGTCGGGAGGATATCCGTAATACTCATAGACCATGCGCTCCCCGAGAATCTTGTCGGGCGAATCGAGGCGAAAAACAAATGCGTTGAGCATGGCGTCTTTGGCGCGCTGGATTTCTTCGTCAGTAATTGGCTGGCGAGCGAGATTGTCGATATTTTCGCGGACGGCTTGAATCGCTTCAATCGTGCTCTGGCTCTTCGTGCCCATGTCAATCTGCAGAATGCCGGGACGGCCGAAGTTGGTTCCGATGCCGCCGCCGACGCCGTAAGCCAGGCCGCGCTTGGTGCGAATGTCATTGAACAGGCGCGAGGAGAAGCCGCCGCCGAAGACCTGGTTGAAGACGCTGACGGCGTAGTAGTCGGGATTATCCCGGGTAATGCCGAGCGCGACCATGTTGATATTGCTCTGGTTCACGTCCTCCTTGGGGATGAGATAGTAGCCCGGCTTGGCGGGAGAGTACTGGATTTCATTCTTCGGAGCCGCAGGGCCCTTGGGCCAGGCGTCGAAAGCCGCGCGCAGACGGGCTTCCATGGCGGCGGAATCGAAATCCCCGCTGATGCCCAGGATGATGTTGTTGGGGTGGACGTATTTGGCGTGCCAGTCGAGCAAATCCTCGCGTGTGACGGCAGCGACGGTCGCGTATTCGGGAACGCGGGCATAAGGATTGTCAGCGCCGTAAGCCAGCTTGACGGATTCGCGATAGGCAATTTCGCTCGGCTCGTCGTTGCGGCGGGAGATGCCGTCATATTCACCCTTCTGGGCAATGTCAATCTTGTCGGCGCGGAACTCGGGATTCCGCAGCAGATCGGCGAAAACTTTGAAGACATCGTCGAGATCGCCCTTGAGGCAAGAGAAACTAAGGGTGGTGGAGTCAGAACCGCCCTCAGTTTCGACTTTGGCAGCGCGGATTTCGAGGAAGTCGTCGAGTTGGTCACCGGTTTGCGATTTGGTGCCGCCCGTGCGCCAGACTTCGCCGTAGATGTCGACCAGCCCTCTCTTTGCGGCAGGTTCGTTGACCGAGCCGCCACGGATGCGCGCGAAGCCGTCAATGAGCGGCAGTTCGTGATCCTCCTGCAGAAAAATCACCATACCGTTCGCGAGTTCGACACGCTTAGGCTGCGGCGGATGGAAAGCCGGCAGGGGAGGGATGGGGATCTGTTTCCACGAAGAGGCGACTTGAGGCGCAGCTTGAGCTGAGGCTTGTGGCCGTCCTGTCAGAGCCGCGGCGGCACAGAGGATCAGGAGGAGAATTGGGTGTTTCATTGCCCTACAACGACTCCAGAAATGCCGAGTGCTACCCGGCGCCGCGGAGCTTCGCTCCGCCGGACAGCCGGGGGCGGCTGTCCCCACATGGAGCCGGTTCATTGCGTGCGTCGTTTTCATCGCGCACCTCCCTGATCGCCGGAATCGCTTGCTCCCTGGCCGCTTTCGCCGGGAGGGGCGCCGCTGGTTTCGAGGATGCCGACGATGCGGTTGTTGTCGGCGAAGACTTCGTTGGCGACGCGCCGGATATCGGCTTTGGTGACCTGGTCAATGCGATCGACCGAGCGGAAAAGCTCGCGCCAATCGCCATAGCGGGTCTGGTAAGTCGCGAGTTGCATGGCCAGGCCCTGGTTATCGGCCAGCCCGCGGATCAGGTTGGCCTTGGCGCGGGTCTTGATCATCTTGAGTTCGTCGTCGGTGATGTCCTCTTTTTTCAGGCGGTCGATTTCGGCGTGAATGGCATCGCCGACTTCCTGCGGCGTGTGACCAGGAAGGGGCGCGGCGAGAAATGCGAACAAGTGGGGATATTTGCTGCCCGGGTATCCGGTGAATCCCTCGGAGAACGATGCGATTTTCTTGTCGCGCACCAGCGAGCGATAAAGCCGCGAGGTGCGACCTTCGGACATGAGATCGCTGATGGCGTCGAAGACGGCATTGTCTTTGCTGCGATAGTCGGGACGGTGATAGCCCTCGATGTAAATCGGCTGCGAAAGCTCTTTGAGTATGACTCTGCGCTCTGAGTTCTGCGGCGGCTCGGTTGTCGTGGTCTCGTCAGGTTTCGGGCGCGAAGGCAGACGGCCGAAGTACTTTTCGAGCATGGGCAGCGCCTGTGCGGCTTTCACGTCGCCGGCGACGGCCACCACCATGTTTGCCGGAACGTAGTATTTGTCGAAGAACTTCTGCGCCTCAGTAGCGGAGAACGAGTTCAGGTCCGAGATCCACCCGATGGTCGGGCGATGATAAGGATGGGCGGCGAACGCCTCTTCCGTGAACTGTTCGATGAGGCGGCCGATCGGACGGCTGTCGGTGCTCATGCGGCGCTCTTCGATCACCACGTTGCGCTCTTTGTAGAACTCGCGCAGCACGGGATGCAGAAAGCGCTCGGATTCGAGGAAGGCCCAGAGTTCGAGTCGGTTTTCCGGTAGCGAGTAGTGATATTCGGTCTCATCGTAGCTCGTGCTGGCGTTCATGTCTTCGCCGCCGTTTTGCTCGACGATCTTGCCGAATTCGTTGCTGACGACGAATTTGTCGGCCGCGGCGATGGCGTCTTTCCAGGCTTGTTCGAGTTGTTTCAGCTTTGCCTCATCACGACCGACGGGCTTGCCGCGCTCGCCGATGTAAGCAGCATAGGCAGCTTCGACCTTGGCCAGCGCAGGCTTTTCCGCAGCATAGTTGGTCGTGCCTATCGTGTCAGTGCCCTTGAAGGCCATGTGCTCGAACATGTGGGCAAGTCCAGTGGCGCGCATGGGGTCTTGCGTGGAGCCGGCATCCACCAGCGTGAAGAAGGAGAATACGGGGGCTTCGGGGCGCTCGCAGATTAGGATGGTCAACCCGTTGGGGAGCGTCTTGACGGTGATGCGCTTTTCAAAAGAGGCGACATCTTGAGCCGTCGCCATGGCCGCGAGCAGGAGCACAAGAGCGCCGAACTGGAGGACGCGGTGGTGGAGTGGGCGCTTCGCCGGACGGTTGTTCATCCGGCGGAGTTGCCTGGGACGGTTTTCCATTGAACCTCCGATCGGGCAGACACATGTGTTTTTGACAGACATCATGGGCAGAAGTTTCGAAAGTACGTGGGCGGAAGGGAAGTTGTCAAACGGGGCCTCACTGCCGGACTGCGAAGTCTCACCGCCGCGGCACGAGGTATGAAAGCTCAGGAAGGGATTTAGTCTGGTCGCGCTGGGCTGTTTGGCGCTTTCCCCTCTTTCGGGCACAATGCAAGAGTGCGAATGGATTCCAGCGTCGAAATTCAGGGCAGGCACCTCAAGCTTTCCAATCTCGAGAAGGTGATGTACCCGGCTGCGGGTTTCACCAAGAAAGACGTCATCGACTACTACGTGCGGATTGCCCCGGCGATCATCCCGCACCTGGCGGGACGGGCGCTGACGCGCAAGCGGTATCCGGACGGCGTGGACGGCGAACCGTTTTTCGAAAAGAACGCTCCCATGCACCGGCCCGACTGGGTGAAGACGGCGCCGATCTGGAGCGGGCGCAACCGGCGGACGATTCATTACGTTCTGGCCGATGATCTGGCGACGCTGGTCTGGCTGGCGAATCTGGCGGCGCTCGAACTGCATCCGTCGCTGGCGCTGGCGGAAGACGTCACGTGTCCGACAGAAATTGTGTTCGATCTCGATCCCGGGCCGCCGGCCAACATCGTGCAATGTTGCCAGGTGGGGGTGTGGCTGCGGGAAATCTTCGAGCACTTCGGACTTCGGAGTTTTCCCAAGACTTCCGGGTCGAAAGGGCTGCAGATTTATGTGCCGCTCAACACGCCAACCACTTACGATGCAACCAAGCTTTTTGCCCACGCACTGGCGCAACTGCTGGAGCATGATCATCCTGAGTTGGTGTTGTCGGAGATGAGCAAGCAGGCCCGTACCGGCAAGGTGTTTGTGGACTGGAGCCAGAACGACGAGCACAAGACGACGATAGCGGTGTACTCGCTGCGGGCCCGGGAGCGTCCGACGGTTTCTACTCCGGTGAGGTGGGACGAGGTCGAACGCGCCCTCAAGAAGAAAGATGCCGGCCTGCTTGTTTTCGAGGCGGCGCAAGTGGTGGCGCGCTTTGAGAAGATGGGTGGCCTGTTCGAGCCCGTACTCGAGCTGAAGCAGCGCCTGCCGGACCTTAAGAAGACCGGAAGCGAGCCTGCGGCTGTGGCAGAGGCAATGGAAACGACGAAAGTCCCCACCCATGCGGCAAAGAACACGGCAGGGAGGGGGCACCCGCCGCGAACACGGTCGAAACGGCGATGATTCACAACACAGAGGCACGGAAATGAGTCAACTCTTTGCAGGAACCTCGGGATGGGCTTACCCAAGCTGGAAGCCGGATTTTTATCCGGCCAAGCTGGCACAAAAGAAGTTTCTCAGCCACTACGCGACTCGGCTCAACACGGTGGAAGTGAATTTCACCTTCCGTCAACTGGTCAAGGAAACCACCATCCAGAATTGGCTCCATGAAACGCCCGCGCATTTTCGCTTCGGCATCAAGGCGCATCAGGTCATCACGCACATTAAGCGGCTGAAAGGGACTGAGGATTTTGTGCCGAGATTTCTGGCGACGATTGAACCGCTGGCCGCGTCGGGAAAACTGGGGCCGGTGCTGTTTCAACTGCCGCCAAACCTGAAAGCCGACGCGGGGCTGCTCAGGGATTTCCTGGCAATTTTGCCGCGTACCGTGCCGGCAGCGTTTGAATTCCGGCACACGACGTGGTTCGCCGATTCTACCTGGGAAGTGCTCAAGGCAGGCAAGGCAGCATTGTGCGTGGCTGAGACTGAAACGATGACCACCCCCGATGTGGCGACGGCCGCGATCGTTTACTACCGCTTCCGTAAGCCCAGCTGCACGGAGGAGGAGCGGAGCTCGATGGTCGCGCGGATCACTGAGCATCTGGCTGCGGGCCGCGACGTGTTCGCCTATTTCAAGCACGAGGAAACGCCGGAGGGCGCGCTGTCAGCGGTGGAATTGCTGCGAGAAGTACGACAGACATAAAGAGCTACGTCTCTGCACCGGCATCCCCGCTTGCACCTTCCTCATTACTTTTCTCTATGTCCGATAACGCGCATACTTAATTCTGCGGCTATGCCTTCGGAAGTCAATGCGCGCGTCCTTTCCGGATTTCTCGACTATCTGCGTATCGAGAAAGGGCTGGCGGCACTTTCGATCAGCGCGTATGCGACCGATATCGGCCAGTTTGCCGGGTTTCTGGAGAAGCGGAAACGCCTGCTGCTGACAGCGCGGCGCATTGATGTGCGCGAGTTCCTCGAGCAGCTTTTCTCTTTTCAGGTGGACGGGCGCAGCGTAGGCAGGAAGCTTTCGGCGTTGCGGCATCTCTATCGCTATCTCCTTCTCGACAAACGAATCGAGCACGATCCCACGCTGAACCTCGAGTCGCCGCGCCAGTGGAAGGTCTTGCCCAAGGCGCTGGCGCGAGACGAGATGGAGACGACGCTAGCAGCTCCTCTTGCCCGAAGCCGGGCCGTAGGCCGCCAAACGAAAGAGTCAGCGGCGCTGGCTGTGCGCGATCGCACCATGCTGGAAGTATTTTATGCGGGGGCGTTGCGCGTCTCGGAGATGATCAACGCCAAGCTCGAAGATTTGAAGCTGGAAGCGGGATACATGCTGGTTCGCGGCAAAGGCGATAAGGAGCGGGTGGTGCCTTTGGGGAAATCCGCCCAGGATGCACTGAAGGAGTACTTGGCCGAGTCGCGGCCCGTGCTGGCACAGAAGCGAGCGACGAATGATTCCCATGTCTCGCGAAAGAAGCGAGATCCTTCGACTCCGCTCAGGGCAAGCATGGGGCACCCGGCACCCAGTGTGATTGTGCCGTTCAATTCGCCCCTGTTGTTTATCGCGCGCGGAGGGCGCAAGTTGACGCGGCAACGGGTGTGGCAGGTGGTGCGGGCGGCATCGGCGGCATCCGGTCGGCGTGCATCGCCGCACATGCTGCGGCACTCCTGCGCCACGCACATGGTGGAGAACGGCGCGGACCTGCGTACGGTGCAGACGATTCTCGGCCATGCGGACATCTCGACCACGCAGGTGTACACGCACCTGGCGCTCGACCGGCTGCGGACTGTGTATCAGAAGCATCATCCGAGGGCGAAAGCCAGGTGAAGCGATTTTAGATTGCCGATTTTCGATTTCAGACTGAGAACCAACAGAGAATCTGCAATCTGCAATCTGAGATCTGCAATCCGAAATAACATGCCGACGGCGCGCACCATCGTCGAAAGGGCCGTATCGGACTTCCTGCGCCACTTGCGGGAACGGAATGCCTCGCCGCACACCATCAAGGCTTACAGCGGCGATCTCGCCTACTTCGCGGCCTACACCGGCTCGCGCGGATGGAAACAGATCGACCACATCGCAATCCGCGGATTTCTCTCGCAGCTCTACGAGAAAGGACTGAGCAAGACTTCAGTGGCGCGGTCGCTGGCGGCGGTGCGTTCCCTGTACTGCTGGCTGGCCCAGGAAGGCGTGGTGGAGCAGAATCCGGCCAAGCTGGTGGCGACGCCCAGGCTGCCCAAGAAACTGCCGCGGGTGCCAACCATCGAAGAGATGAACGCGGTGCTGGACGGGCAAATGCCCGAAGCGGCGGCTTTTCCCGAGCGCGACCGGCTGATGCTCGAACTGCTCTACGGCTGCGGCATCCGCAATTCGGAGCTGACGGGTATCAACCTCGGCGACATTCGGCTGAGTGCGGAGGCGATCCTGATTCGCGGCAAGGGGAAGAAAGAGCGCTATGTTCCGTTTGGCGAGTCGGCCAAAAGCGCGCTGGCAGCGTACCTTCCCGCGCGGCAGGCAACACTCGGGGAAACTGGCAAGCACACGCCGGCGCTACTCATCAATCAACGGGGCGGGCGGCTGACCACGCGCAGCGTGGGGCGGATCATCAAGAAAATTGCCGTGGCCAAGGGGCTCTCTCCCGACGTGCATCCCCATACCCTGCGCCACGCGTTTGGCGCACATATGCTGGAGGAAGGTGCGGACCTGAGGGCCATCCAGGAACTGCTTGGTCACGAGCGATTGGCCACGACCCAGCGCTATACGCAGCTTTCGATGAAGCATGTACTTGAGGTTTACGACCGGACGCATCCACGCGCCCGATAGGGAGATCCCAAAGGCCAATTACCTCGGTAATTTGGGATTCCACTCCGCCGGTTTGAGAATGTCATAGAACGGGAAGACTGGGGCCCGGAGTTTCTCGGCTTCGGGTCTGGTACCTCTGCCCCGGAGGCACTGTGCGCAAGATTAATCCGGAACTTTGGCTGCTGTTGTTTCTGGTCGTGATTGCTGCGATGTTGAATTTCCTGGTGGCGTCGCAGCGCATGGCCCTCGTTTTCTATTTCCTTCCGACGCTCTTTTCCGCTTTTTATTTCGGCCGCCGTCACGCAACTTTGACAGCGGTTGCCAGCGTTGTGCTGGTCATCTTGCTGACCTACATGAATCCGATGATGTTCAAGAGCCACATGGAGTTACCCTTTGATCCCCGCTGGTTCGACCTTACGGTGTGGGGCGGAGTTCTCATGGTGTCGGGATACGTCACGGGTACGCTGTACGAGCGCAACCAGCAGACCCTGCGCGAGATGGAAGACGGCTACGACGGGATGCTGGTGATCCTGCAGAATTTTCTGGCCAACCAGAAATACAGCGAGGCGCACGCGTATCGCATCTCGATGTGTGCCACCAAGATTGGCGAGACCCTTGGCCTGGATTCCGGCAGCATTGAAGACCTGCGTACGGCCGCACTATTGTTCAATCTGAAAGAACTGGGAATCCCGAACGAGGTGTTGTACAAGGCAGCGCAGGTGTCGGCAGAAGATCTGACGCGGGGAAGACAGAAACGCAAGCGGTCGCTTTCGAGGGCGAGCGCGCTCGGCAGTTCGCTGCGCCGTGCGATCCCAATCTTTCTCACGGAGAGGCAATTGCGGCAAAGCGGGGGCAAGATCAGCGAGGCCCCGTTTGAAGTGCAGGTTCTAGGTCTGGCCGAAGAATACGAAGCTTTGATCAGCGGGCAAAGCGGGGCGAAGGTGTCGCCTGCACAAGCGGGACAGGAGGTAATCCGGCGGTCAAGCGGCCGTTACGATTCGCTGGTTCTGGACGCGTTTTCCAAGGCCTTTGGTGGCCAAGCGGCGACCGCGGGAGCCTGAACCGCGGCTCACTCGATCGCTCGGAGTCTTCCCCGCATTTCGACGATCCGTCCCTTCAACTCGGCCGTGAGCTTTTCATAGGCGGCTTCCGACGCCTCGGCTTCCGGCGGCGGGGAAATGGGTTCCCCGAATACCATCCGCAGAGATGTAATCCTCTGGAAAAACTTCTTGCCGCGCGGCCACGCTTCGTAAAAGCCCTCAATCGCTATGGGCACGATCGGTACCTGCATGTGGATGGAAAGAATAGCCGCGCCTTTTTTGAAAATTCGCGGCGTTCCGTCAATGGAGCGTTCGCCCTCGGGATAGAGAATCAGCACGCGTCCATGCTTCAGGCCGAAGGCGCCGGCACGCATAGCAGGCACGAGATTGGCGTCGGGGTTGAGCACGATCACGCGCAGCCAGCGCGCCACCCGCCGCATAAGCCCCTGGCCGAAGATATCGCTGGTTCCCACCGCGAAAGCATTTTCCATGATCTCCTTCGGTAGCATGCCAGTCAGGACTAGCGGGTCAATGTAGCTCTGGTGATTGGAAGAAAGGATGAACGGGCCGTGCCGCGGCAGGCGCTCCAGCCCGGACACGCGCAAGTGAAACAAATCGCGCGAGATCATCTGGATGACGCGCGACAACGGATACAACACGGTCTCGAAGCCAGGCGCAGGATCTTTCAGCGCGAGCACCTCCGGGTCCGTCGGGTCTTCCGCCAGAATTGCCTTCCAGCCGGCAACAGCTGTGCGGGTTGCGGGGGTGTCACCGCTGGCGGCGCTTGCCAGAACGGCGTCGAGCAGATCGCGGACGGTGTAGATTTCGGCAAGCCGCGACTCCTCCACGTTGCCGCCGAGTTCTTCTTCGAGCCGGCTGAGCAGTTCGACGCGCTGCATGGAATCGAGGCCGAGATCGAGTTCCAGGTTATGCGTCGGCCGGAGGTTGGGAGGAGCACTGTGGAGGGCTGCGCACACGATGGCCAGGCCGCGCTGTATGTCAGACTGATCCAGCCACGCGAGTTCATCCGCGGTCAGAGGCTTCTCCGCTGGCAGTTCCGAATCGTCGGCGACCTTCCTCGCCTGGTTTGCCCTTACCCGTTTCTCAATTTCGTAGCGCTTGATTTTGCGCGTGGTGGTGCGCGGCAGATCTTCCTGCCAGATTTCGTAACTGCCGATACGTTTCGTGGAAGCGATCCGTTGCGACAAGCCTTCAATGTCGTAGCGGATGACTTCCTTGGCGTTGACGATCCTCTTCTGCCGCAGCACGTCGAAATTGGGAACGATCACGGCGTGCAGCCGGTCGCCGCCTTCACCCGGCTTACCTTCCAGGCCAACGACCGCAATTTCCTTCACGAACTGGGATTTGCCGTAATGCGCTTCGATTTCCTCGGGATAAATGTTCTTGCCGTTGCTGAGGACAATCACTTCTTTCTTGCGACCGGTGAGAAACAGATTGCCGCGCGCGTCGAAGTAGCCGAGGTCGCCGGTATAGAGCCAGCCGTTGCGGAGAGCTGCGGCCGTCGCGTCGGGGCGGTTCCAGTATCCCTTCATCACGACCGGGCCCCTGAGCAGTACTTCGCCCACAGCGGGTCCGCCATCCTCTTGAGGCTGGGGATCGAGGATTCTAGCTTCTACGCCTTTCATTGCCTTGCCGACCGAGCCGATGACGTTGTCGTTGGGGAGGGTGGCAAAGACGGCCGCGGTGGTTTCGGTCAGGCCGTACGCCTGCAGGACGTCAATGCCAAGATTGTGAAACTCACGCGCAATGGCAGGATCGAAGCGCGATCCGCCGGTGACCAGGTAACGCATCTTCGGCCCGAGCGTTTTGTGAATCTTCCGGAAAAGAACGGGCCCAGCATTAATGCCCACTCGGCGCAGCGTCCGGTTGAACGCAACCAGGGCAGCGAACACCCTCTGGGTGAGCGGACCTCGTTTGGCGATTTCCTCGAAAATGCGTTCGTGAATAAGGTAGAAAAACTGTGGGACGACAGCAAATGCCGTGATGTTCCGCTCGCTCAGGGCACGCATGAGTTCGGTGGTGTTCAGGGTCTCCAGATAGACGACGCGGGAGCCTTTGACCAGCGGGAGCAACAGATTGGCCATCTGCGCCAGCACATGAAACATGGGCAGCACGCCGAGCAGGGTATCGGGAGGCCCGATGTCCACCCAGTTGAAGACGGCCTCAACTTCGCCCAGAAAGTTGGCGTGGGTCAGCATGACGCCTTTGGGGTCGGCCGTCGTACCGGAGGTGTAGATCAGCGCGGCGAGATCGTCGCTATTCGAGGCCGCGGGCGTGAAACGGGCCGGTCCTTCACGGAAGATCGCTGGTAAGTTGGCCCGCCAGTGTTCCTGGATCGGCTGGCTGGTCATGCGATCCGGGTCCATCAGGATGAGACCCAGGTTCAGTTCGGCCGCTGCGGGCCGCGTGACGGGAACATGTTTCGCATCGACGAATACAGCGGAGGCGCCGCTGTCTTTCAGCAGCCTGATGACCTGGTCCGCGTGCAGCGCGGTGTCGAGCGGCACAGCGGCGCAGCCCGAGGCAATGATTCCCAGGTAGGCGGCCACCCAGCGGGGATGATTGTCAGCCACGATGGCCAGCCGGGAGCCACGCGGGAAGCCGCTTTCCATGATCCAGCGCCCGACCGATTCGGCCATTCGGCGAAGCTCGGCATAGGTACAGCTCTCGAGGTGGTCGTGACGCTGGATTTCGAGCGCGACGTTGTCGGGCCACCGCTGGGAGCACTCCACAAAGCGGTCGTAGAAAGTGGGCATCGGTCGAGGCGAATATACACGAAAAGGACAGTGCGCCGCATGCGGTGGGCGCTATTCGCGCGACCCGGCGGTGGCGGCCGGTTAAAGCGCACCAGGTACCTCATGGTTCGGGAGACCCCTTGTCCCGCATCTAATATGCTAGGCTTTATAGATAAAGTGAAAACACTGCCTCCCGAGGGACCTTCGGTTTGATTAACACTCTGCTAGGCAAGATTTTTGGCACCAAGAACGAACGCGTAATCAAGGCGCTGATGCCGAACGTCGAGGCTATCAACGCGCTTGAGCCGCAGATGCAGAAGCTCACCGATGCCGAGCTGCGCGGTAAGACCGACGAGTTCCGGCAGCGGATTCAAGAACGGCTAAGCCAGCTTGCCAAGACTCCACAAACCGATGCCAGTGAACCCGAGAATGAGGAGGAGCCTGATGTCGACCGGCAGAAACGGCTGGAAAAGGAAGAACACGACGCGCTGCAGGAGGTCTTAGGCGAAGTTCTCGTCGAGGCCTTTGCCGTGGTTCGCGAAGCCGGGCGCCGGGTTTTGAACATGCGGCATTTCGATGTCCAGTTGATCGGCGGTATGGTGCTGCACGACGGCAAGATTTCGGAAATGAAGACCGGCGAAGGCAAGACGCTGGTCGCGACTCTTCCGGTGTATCTCAACGCGCTCAGCGGGCGCGGCGTACACGTGGTTACGGTCAACGACTACCTGGCCAAGCGCGACTCGGAGTGGATGGGCAAGCTCTACCGCTTTCTCGGGCTCAGCGTCGGCGTCATTGTGCACGATCTGGACGACGAGGAGCGCCGTGCCGCCTATGCCGCCGACGTCACCTACGGCACCAACAACGAATTCGGCTTCGATTACCTGCGCGACAACATGAAGTTCGATCTAAAGGATTGCGTGCAGCGCGGGCACAACTACGCCATCGTTGACGAGGTGGACTCCATCCTGATTGACGAGGCTCGCACGCCTCTGATTATTTCCGGCGCCAGCGAGGAATCGACCGACAAGTACTACAAAGTCAATCGCATTATTCCCAAGCTCGAGAAGGGTGAAGAAATCCCCGCTCCTCCAGGCGAACCGGCGCAGCTCACGGGCGACTTTGTAGTTGACGAAAAGCACCGCAACATCACGGTCACCGACGAGGGCTGGGAGAAGGTCGAAGGGCTACTCGGCATCGGCAACATCGCCGATCCCGAGAACTGGCCGCTGAAGCATCACGTCGAGACGGCGATCAAGGCGCACGCGCTCTATCGCAAGGACGTGGAATACGTCATCAAGGACGGCGAAGTCATTATTGTCGACGAGTTCACCGGGCGCATGATGCCCGGGCGCCGCTGGTCCGACGGTCTGCACCAGGCCATTGAAGCCAAGGAAAACGTCAAGATCGAGCGCGAGAATCAGACGCTGGCTACCATCACCTTCCAGAACTATTTCCGCATGTTCAAGAAGCTGGCCGGCATGACCGGCACGGCGGAAACGGAGGCGACCGAGTTCGACAAGATTTACAGACTCGAAGTGGTCGTGATTCCGACCAACAAGACGCTGCTGCGCGTCGAGAATCCCGACGTTGTTTACCGTACAGAAAAGGAAAAATACTTCGCTGCAGCCGATGAAATCCAGCAGCTTGCGACGAAAGGCCAGCCGGTTCTGGTCGGCACAACTTCGGTGGAGAAGTCTGAGCGACTTTCGGATTTGCTGAAGAAAAAGGGAATCAAGCACGTCGTGCTCAACGCCAAGTTCCACGAGCGCGAAGCGGAAATCGTGGCCCAGGCCGGCCGCAAAGGCATGGTCACGATCGCCACCAACATGGCGGGCCGCGGTACCGACATCCTGCTCGGCGGCAATCCCGAATTCATGGCCAAGCAGGAGATGGTAAAAAAGGGAATTGCGCAGCAGTTGCGCGTGGCGCAGGGAAAAATCGAAGGGCCGCAGGAAGACGGCGAGACCGGCGTTTTCTATTACAACGGCAACGAATACACGGTCCCGACCGGCAAGTGGACCGAAGCCCTCAACCACTACAAAACGCAGACCGACGTCGAACACGACGAGGTCACAGGCGTCGGCGGCCTGCACATTCTGGGCACAGAACGCCACGAATCCCGGCGCATTGATAACCAGCTTCGTGGGCGTGCCGGCCGTCAGGGCGACCCCGGATCGTCGCGCTTCTACCTTGCCCTGGAAGACGACCTGATGCGCATCTTCGCCAAGGAGTGGGTGTCGAACCTGCTGCAGCGGTTGGGTATGGAAGAAGGCGTGCCGATCGAATCGAAGATGATTACTCGCCGCATCGAAACAGCGCAGAAGACAGTCGAGGCCCAGCATTTCGAGTCGCGCAAACACCTGCTCGAGTATGACGACGTCATGAACAAGCAGCGCGAAGCCGTCTATGGCCTGCGGCGTCGGCTGCTGGAGGGGGTGGATCAAAAAGATCTGATCCTTGAGGATTATGTGGCTGCCATCTTGGGCGATTTGCTGGACGAGTATTGTCCGCCCAAGGCGCATGTGAACGACTGGGATATCAAGGGCCTGAAAGACTCGATTTTTACCCGCTTCGGCGTGGACATACTCGCCGAGGGAGTGAAACCCGACACGCTGACCCGTCAGGAGCTCGGCGACGCGATCTTCGACAAGCTCAAACAGCGCTACGACGCAAAAGAGAAACTCATCGGCCCCGAGGCCATGCGCCATCACGAGCGCATGATCATGCTGAGCGTGATTGACCAGCTGTGGAAAGATCACCTGCTCAGCATGGACCACTTGAAGGAAGGCATCGGGCTGCGCGGCTACGGGCAGCATGATCCACTGGTCGAGTACAAGAAAGAATCGTTCGAGATGTTCGAAGCGATGATGCAGCGCTTCCAGGAAGATACGGTCCGCTATCTCTACCTGATGCAAATTCTGGAGCGGCCGCCGGAACCGCCGCAGCGGCCTGTCCAGGCGGAGGCAGAACCTGCTGCCGCGCTGCCGGGTGGCGATGGCAACGGGCGGCGTCCTCCGCGCATGGTCTCGACCACCGCCGATGAGCTCGAAGAAGCTTTCCTGCGCCGCAAACGGCGCGAACTGGAACAGGCGCGCATGGCGGGCGGAGGAGATGCCGCTCCGGTGCAGCAGGTGATCCGGTCGCAGCAGAAAGTGGGGCGGAATGATCCTTGCCCCTGCGGTTCGGGGAAGAAGTACAAGAAGTGCCACGGGGCGTAATGCCAGTCCCAGAAAATGACTTGAATAGCAGCTGTCCTCCTCCTTTTAGCTTTACTTGTAGGAATGCGATTGCGCCTTGCTCTGAATTTTGGGGAAAAGCAACCGCCAATTCTCAATAGTCAAACCTGGAGCGATACGGGATGAGATACATGCGGACCGCCCCGAGTAACTCGGGATCGATATCGCCTGGTTGTTTCAGATTCACGTCCCAGGTGTTCAACTGAATGCTGTGCCGGCGCTCGATGGCCTCGGCCAAAAACTTGGCGCGCACATCAAACGACAAGCTGCTATAAGGCAAGTTGGAAATCGTCGCCACCACATGATCTGCAAACTCCGAACACCCATCTGCCCTAGCCGATTGCGAACATCGAATCCCGTCTTTCGTGGGCAAGTAGTACGACAGGCCATAGCCGCTGTTTCGAAAGTTCGCGAGCATGCCCCGCACCAGCGCGTCATCGGAGCGGTCCAGCGAGGTTTCAATCAGAATCCCTGGCCTCTGGGCAGGCTCAAACAGTTCGTTCAGGTATTGTAAATAGAATCCAGCATTCGACCTATCCAGGTTCTTTGTATCCAGCCACAACTTCGACCAACTGCGGGGCTGGGAGGACACCAGGCCTTTCAAGGTGAGATAGGTGTTTTTTTTCGGTGGATGAAATACGTACACCTGTCTGCCAGCAGCATCCAGGACGAGGTCGATTTCGAGACAGGGAAACACTTGCGCAGCTTCGTTAAACTTCATCCAGCTGTCGGCGCGATGAGCACAGATGCGGTCCTGCCAGCCGCTAGGAAAGGAGTGAATCAGGCGCCGCTTTGCGTACAGATCGATGTTGGTGAGAGAAGCGACTCCCTGCGCGTCACGATCACCGTCGACAGCAATGACAGAACGCTTCCCGTGCTCGATTCGCAGCGAGGAGTACCGGTCCGGCGTTTGGTTGAGGCCGCGGAATATGGATAGCAGATCGCGCTTGTAAGCCAGACCGGCGATATCTAACAGCGAGTCAGAGATCCACGCCAAGCTGTACCGGATACCCTTATTGGCCCTGGCGGCGTCTAATTCGTGCCGGTATTGGCGGCCGGCGGCTTCGTTGAAGAACACCACCAGTGGGACTTCGATTTTGCGAAACGTGGCGCTGCTGGAGTCATGCCCTGTGCCATCCAGCACGTCTTCGCCATGGTCTGAAAAATAGACTAACACCATCGGCTCGGTGGCCTTCCACATCTCCTTCATCACCACATCCAGATTGGCCGCAATGTAGGCGAGAGCACGGTCGTAGCAGTTGATTTCCCTCAGGTGTCTTTGCCGGTTGAGAATCAGGAGATCGCCAAATGCGGCCTGAAAGGACAGCATCGTCCTTACATCCCGTGAAACCGCCGGAGCTCCAGCCGGGAGGTTTTCGCAGTATGGAACGTGGCCGGCATATGAGTGAAAGAAAATCGCGCTCCGCTCAGGGGATCGAATCGCTCGCAAAATGGAAGGCAGTAATTCTGAATCCGGCTTGCGGTATCCCGTGAAGGAACTGCCCCAGCCTTGCTCTGGGAAGTACGCGCGGTTGGCCTCCGTCGCAAACCACTTTGCTGGCCACTCGTCCCGTCCTTGATTGGAGTACCACTCGGCGCCCACACCCATGCGGTTTAGAACCGATATCAGGTTGGCGCGCCAAAGCTCCGTGTCGTACTTGAGTTGATCGCCACGTGGATCGTCGCTGACGGTCAGCGCTCGAAGCAGGGATGGCGCGGTGTGGGAGTGCGGGCTGATGACCTGCTCGAACAATACGACGTTGTCCTTGAACGGCGCGGCTTCGATCCGGTCGGCTAATGCTCGGTAAAGCTCACGATTGGTCGACTCTCCGAGATAGACAACCAGCCTCGGTCCGGAGCGTGGCCGCGTAAAATGTGTGAGTTCCGCCCCAGTTGCCCTTATCATTCGTTGCTGGATGAGCTGAGTGCCCTGATAGACCGAAGCTAGGCGCAAGGTGTCCCGCGAGAACAGAACTGTTAGGGCGGTTGCGCTCACCACCAGTGAGAGGATCGCGGGAGTCAGCTTCGGTCGTAAGCCAACGAGCTTGGTGAAAAGCGCGAGAAGCGCGTAAAACCAAGCTGGCGACAGCGCCACAGCCAACTGGGTGCCGCTAATGGCCAAGGTGCTCAGAGCCTGCAAGGTGTACGCCGTCGCCTCCCGCCAGTTCGTCGATAGGATCTCGGCTAAGGAGTCGGCTCCGACCGTACCCATCTTGTTGTCCAGCAGGACCGAGCACGACAGAATTGCCAGGGCCGGCCACATGAGAGCAGCAAAAGGGTGCCTCTTGTGAAACCCGCGTAGGACGGCCAGCGTGCAGACGATGATGCAGAACAGGACGGTGTAGATTGCCTGTTCGAAGACCTCTGTGACTTTACTCACAACGACTGCCCGCACTCCGACAGTCACAGCCGCCCGGATGTCAGCACCATAGAGATGCAATAGAAGGGCGCCCACTGGCAGTCCAAGAAACGCAAAGTTTACCGCCGTCCAAGCAGCGTCGATCGATTTCAGGCCTGGCCTCTTGGGGGCGAGTGAAACGGGGGTTGCGCCGTTACTGGTATTTGGCTTCAGAAACGTGGGAACGGTAAACATAATTGAAGTATCACCTCCTGGGGCCCGCTAACAAAGCACCGAAGGTAGTAACCGACACCCGAAGGTCGCGGTCGACTTTTGCACCGTTCCAACAGTTCTGTATGGCGTCTTGTACTATGTCCCGCCTTTGGGTGGGTCTGGTCTCGCGCTGCTTTCATTCCTCGGTAGAAGGCGGGGGGCACCGCAACTGACTGTAGAAGGAAATGTAGCTGCGCGCGGGTGGCTCACCTTTCCAGCGGCGATGAGAAAACCTTGGGCGCCCCATTCTTTCGCGTTCTGTGCGAAAGGGTGGGCACCCTTTGTCGTGGTGAACTCGACAAAAACCACGGTGGGCCACCCGTCGAAACTCTGTGGTTCCCTAAGCTGAACGCGGTCGACGTTGCGCCCCAATTGCATGGAACGTCATTTTCTCCGCCGGACTTCCTGTTTCCTGCCTCCACTCGGCAAATAACGTCGCGTAGTTTTTGGTAATGTAATCGGCTGAACTCACACTGAGTTTCTTCGCCGTAACATCAATCCAGCGGGGCGGGCCTTCGATCTCGCAGAAATTACCGATGGGAGTTTCGTCGACGACAACATGGCCTTTGCCATCGCTCCACTCGGCACGAAATTTCTCATAGCGGAAGGAAGGCGAATACCGCAGCGCGCGCAAAATCGCATCCATCTTCTTTCCGTCAGCGACGGCCGTCTCCAACTCGACCCGGCTGCTGTGGCGGCCGCGGGTGGTGCCGCTCTTATGGGTCAGGGTCCAGACTGACCCATACTTGCGGAGGCGCAGCAACTCCTTCCTCTTGCGCAAAATCTCTCCGGGCAGGTCGTAGAGCGTGTTCATTTCGTGCGTGCGCCGCGTGACCATGCGGAATCCGGCCCGGCGCAACTCGCGCACCAGCGCTTGCACGTCGGCCACGCGAAATTTGATTTCGATTTCCCTCGGCATGGAAGCAGTGTATGGAAGTCCGCCCACTTCTCGCAAAAGAAGTGGGGCACCCAGCAGTGTATTACGGCGAAGCGGCATTTGGCGCCGGGCAGCCAAGATCGCAGAGCGGGACGTGAGCCGTCCAGTTCGGGGCGTAGACTCGGCGGGCCGGCGGTGAAGGGCCACCTTAATTGAACGTCGGTAACTTCACCAGATCGTCCTTCGGCACCGATTCCAGCGGTTCCCCCGCCTTGCGCCAGGCGTTGAGTCCGCCGACGATCACGAACGTGTTGAATCCTTTTTCCCGCAGCAGATGCGCCACCCGGGCGCTGGTCGCTTCGCGCAGTCAAGTACAGTACAGGTAAAGGTCCTTGTCTTTGGGCAGGTTCTTGATTTCCTCTTCCAGGTTGTTAGGCTCGATGCGTATGGAGCCTTGGATGCGCTCGGTCCCGGCGTCGTAATAGCCGTGGCTGCGCACATCCACGATCTGCACCTGGGCGGCGTCCTCTGACCCGAGGCGCATTGCCAGTTCCTGCACCTGCACGCGAGGCACGATGTCGTACTTGCGATACTTGTGGAAGCGCGCGCCGCGGTAGATCGCGTAGACGAGAAGTGCCGTGCCGATCAAGATTTCCATGGCGCGCCCAGCGGCGTGAAAGCTGTTCAAGGCGGCGGTGAGAAAATCGCGCGACACATATCCCAACAGCAGGTAGGTAACGCAGTAAAGCGATGCACCCGCGAAGTCAAGGCGCAGGAACTGGCTGTAGCGCATTTTCATGCTGCCGGCCAGAGGCGCTGCCATGGTGTTGATGCCAGGAATGAATTTGGCGATCACCAGCGTCACTTGGCCGCGCTTATAGAAGGACTCGGCCGAGCGCAGGATGCAGGTCTCCGGGTTCATGGACAGGCGGCAGAGGAAACCGAGCAGAGCCCAACCGGAGTAGCGTCCCAGCCAGAATAGGGAGGTATCGCCGATCAGGAGCGCCAGCAGCGCTGCAAACAACACTCCCGGTCCCCAGAGAGTGTGCGATGCGACGGCAGCTCCGGCTGCTACCAGTGCAATGGCGGCAGGGAAAGGGAAGCCCATGGCTTCGGCCAGCAGAAGGGCAAACGTCAGGGCATAGCCATGGCGCGCCATCATCGGGAGCAGGTCGTTCATGAGCTATGTCAAACCTGGGAGGTTCTTGGATTGCAGGCTTTTGATTCCCGGAACCGGCAAAACGCTTCAGGATAAACAAAGCCGGGCGGCCTCGGATGAGTCCACGCCCGGCTCTGCTGCACGGGGGTGCGTCTCTCAGGAGGACTGTCCCCGTCGAAGATCAAAGAGACAGCGGCCTACACTCGGAGTCTCTCCCACCCTGTAACGGGCTGGCGCGTCGAAGAAACAAAGACGCCTATCATGCAAAACTTCGACTGAAGCCGCCGTCTCGGGTTGGTGGTTCGTCCGCAGCGGACAGGTCCCTCGGCGACCTGCCTTTCTTCAAGTGCCGGGGGGAGAGGAGTCAGGTCGCGTTAGCCGCGGCCCATCGCATGCCAGTGCGTCTCGTTAGCCTTCCACTCTGGCGGACACATCCCAGCAACTGGCGGGATTCTCGACTCCCAGCGGGAAAAAGTCTGTAGCAGCAGTCACGGCTGGTAGTGACCCGGATCAAGAGTGTCCGGTGGGGGTTCTTGTGTTCCGGCTCACAGGGTTACTTCAGGGGTGTGCAGCGATTACTTCTCTCTCGCCACAACAAATTCCGGAGCCCAGAGCAGAGCCCGCTTGATCTCCGAGTCGGGGAAGGCGCAAATCGACTTCCGCGCGGACTCGGCGTAGCGGGCGGCGCGAGCGGTAGCCGCTTCCAGCGAACCGTAACGCTCGAGGATTCCCAGAATCTGCGCATGGGTTACACCGTTGAAAGCCCGGTCGCGCAGAATGGTCTCAATCTTCACCCGCTCCTCCGGTGTGCAGCGATCGAGAGCGTGAATCACCGCCATGGTCGCTTTCCCCTCGCGCAGATCGCTGGCCACGGGCTTGCCGAGCACGGCTTCGGATGCGGTCAGGTCGAGCACGTCGTCCACGATCTGGAAGGCCATGCCGAGGTCGTGTCCGTACTGGCCCAAAGCGGCTTCCTGCTCAGCCGTGGCGCCACCGAGAATCGCTCCCAACCGCATGCAGACGGAAAACAGACATGCGGTCTTGCGGAAAATGAGGTCGAAGTGTTCATCCAGCGTGATCGGCCTGCCCAGTTTTTCCATCTGCAGCAGTTCGCCTTCCACCATCTGCTGGGTAAGCTCGATGAGCGTATCGAGAATGCGAAAATTCCGCTCCTGCACGGCAATCTTGAAGGCCTGCATGTAAAGCCAGTCGCCGGCCAGCACGCACTTGGAGTTGCCCCACTGCGTATTGGCGGCGGGACGGCCGCGCCGCGTCTTGGCCTCGTCAATGATGTCGTCATGAACCAGAGTCGCCGTGTGAATGATCTCGACCACCGCACCCAATCGGACCGCGCCGCTCCCGCGGTAGTCAAACAGCTTAGCCGCCAGCAGCAGCAACGCCGGGCGGATGCGTTTGCCCCCGCCCGCGCGCAGATACTCGCCAATCTCGGTGATGGCCTGAACCCCCGAGACTGTGTCCCGTCCGAACTCGCTCTCCAGTGCGAGGAGGTCGTCCCGCAGCAGATCGAAGATCTCCTTCCCGTTAATGGTGGCTGGCGCGCTCAATTTGTCCTGTAATTCGTGAACTGCATGTCAATGCCGAAGTCTGTTTGGCGCAGGAGCGCGATGATCTCCTGGAGCGTATCGCGATCCTTGCTCGAAACCCGCACCAGATCTCCCTGGATGGACGCTTGCGCTTTTTTCTTCGCATCTTTGATGGTCTTTACGATCTCGCGGGCCTTTTCAATCGGGATGCCTTGTTGCATCGTGATGCGGCGCTTGGCCGTGCCTCCGGCTGCCGGTTCCACCGCGCCGTAGGTCAGGCCCTTCAGCGGAACACCGCGCTTGACCAGCTTCTGCTGCAATACGTCGTTTACAGCCTTGAGTTTGTATTCGTCGGCTGAGTGCAGAATGATCGCGTCTTTCTCCAGTTCGATGTTCGACTTTGAATCCTTCAAGTCAAAGCGCGTGTGGATCTCCTTCAACGCCTGCTGGATGGCGTTGGAAACCTCCTGCAAGTCGATCCTGCTCACCACGTCGAAGGTGTTATCGGGCATATATTTCTAATCTTTCTGAAAGAATGGAATCTTTAACCGAAGCTTAACAGAAAGTCAGGGCCTGCCGGGAGGAACTTTGTTTTCAACCATTTCAGCCAATTTGAAAAACTCGTAGAAATTGCGCGCCGTCCGCTCGCCCACCTCTTCTTGGGAGAGTCCCCGCAACTCGCCGAGTTTACCGGCGGTTTCCACCACAAAGGCGGGCTCGTTGCGCTGGCCGCGGTGGGGTATGGGCGCGAGATACGGGCAGTCGGTCTCGATCAGCATGCGATGGAGTGGAACTTGCCGCGCCGCGTCGCGAATCTGCTCGGCCTTGGGAAAGGTCACATTCCCGGCGAAGGAAATCATGAAGCCCATGTCAAGCCCGCGTCTGGCCTGCTCCCAGGTTCCAGTAAAGCAGTGCAGAACGCCGCCCAAGCCATTGGGAGCCCATTGCTCGTGAATGAGCCGCAGGCAGTTTTCCCAGGCATCGTCGCTTCCGGCGGAAGGACGACAATGAATGACAATGGGCAGCTTGGCGGCCGCTGCCAGTGCCATCTGCTGCGCGAAGACCTTCTGCTGCGTTGCGCGCGGAGAATGATCGTAAAAATAGTCGAGTCCGATCTCGCCCCATGCGATGACCTTGGGATGCTTCGCCAACTGCTCCATTCGATCGAAAGCGGCCTGGTCTGCCAGTCTGGCCTCGTGGGGATGGATCCCGATCGTGGCGTACATGAAGTCATACTTCTCGGCCAGCTGAATCCCGCAATCGAAGTTCACCGGCCCATCGCCGTTGCCGATCGCCAGAATGTTTGTGACCCCGGCTTCACGCGCCCGAGCGATGACCTGCTCGCGATCGTGGGCGAACTGCTTACCTTCGAGATGGGCGTGAGAGTCGATGAACATCGGATCGGACGTCAGACCTCAGACTTCGGACCTTAGATTCCATGCGCCCGTCCTGACCTCGTCTCATCTCGGGTGCCTGAGGTCCGACGCCTGAGGTCAGCTATTTCAGCCTTGCCCCAATCGGCACATCCTCGAGGAAACCCGTCAGCACGGGTTTCCCACCTTCCGGCGATGCGGCCACGATCATTCCATTCGACTCCAGGCCACGGAGTTTGCGGGGAGCGAGGTTGGCCACGATGACTACTTTGCGGCCGATCAGAGTCTCGGGCGCATAGGCCTCGGCAATTCCGGCTACAACCTGCCGCACTTCCGTACCGATATCAATTTCCAGCCGCAGCAGTTTGTCGGCCTTGGGCACACGCTCGGCGACCTTTACGATGCCCACCCGCAAATCAACCTTGGCAAAGTCGTCAATCGTAATCTTCCCGGCGTCTGGCAAGGCAGGTACGGGAGGAGTCGCCACGGCTGGCTGTGCCACCGGCGCTGCCGATGGTTGCGCTGCCGGCAGTTTCGCTTCTTCCACGACGGAGCCTCGTTGTTGGTCCTCCATCTGCTGCATCCTTTCGACAGCGCTCTTGTCCGCGCGCGGAAAGACGGGTTGCACTGCACCTAACTTCGTGCCCAGGTGCAACTGTCCCCAGGCAAGGTCAGCCAACGCAAGCTTCTTGATATCGCCCAGCCCCATCTGTGCCCAGATCTTTGCGGTCGCGTCCGGAATTACCGGATGAGCCAGCGCGGTGGCGATGCGCAACGCCTCCGCCGAAGTGTAGAGCACGGTCGCCAGACGGGCGCGGCTGTCTTCATCCTGCTTCTCACCCAGCGACCAGGGCTCGTTTTCAACGATGTACTTGTCCACCGCGGCCACCAGACTCCAGGCTGATTCGAGTGCGCGTGAGAACTGGAATTGATCGAAGAGCGTTGCGAATTCCCGGATCGTCTTGCGCGCTGCTTCGGCGATCGCATCATCTGTCGCCGTTTTCGCTGCGGTATGCGAGGGATAAGGCACCTCGCCTTTGAAATATCTATTGATCATGGTCAGGGTGCGGCTGGCGAGATTCCCCAAGCCATTCGCGAGGTCAGAGTTATAGCGCTGCACCAGCGCATCGAAGGAGAAAGATCCGTCTTGGCCGAAGACCACCTCGCGCAGCAGGAAGTAACGCAAAGCGTCAGCGCCCAGAACATCAAGAATGGTCTCGGCGCGCACGATGTTGCCGCGCGATTTTGACATCTTGCT
>Ga0181524_10000525_pt1 | contig 46055 bp, 38 predicted proteins | sample PEATcosm2014_Bin_34_FD_119761 | JGI IMG/M metagenome (GOLD analysis project Ga0181524, IMG submission 119761) | Peatland microbial communities from MTU Mesocosm Facility, Houghton, MI, USA - PEATcosm2014_Bin05_60_metaG | ecosystem: Environmental > Terrestrial > Soil > Wetlands > Peat | place... | reverse complement strand
TCGTCGGGATTGCGTTGGTAGTTCCGTTCCAGGTGCCGTTGAAGCCGAATCCGGAGTAGCTTCCGCCGGCGGGAATGTTCTCCCAACTTTGGCCGGACTGTTCGCTCACCGTGACGTTGGCGCCGCTCTGCGATACGGCTCCGTTCCACGAGCCGCTGATGGTCTGGCCGTTGGCGAAGGTCCAGGTCAGCGACCAGCCGCTCAGAGTGGTGCTTCCGTTGTTCTTGATGGTGATGGCCGCTCCAAATTGGCTGGAGTTTTGCGGTGAGATCGTGTAGTCGACCTCGCAGGTGCTGCTACTGGAGGAGCTGACAGTGAGCGCGATGGTGGTCTTTGCTGTCGTGCTGCCCGAGGTTCCGGTGATGGTGACTGTGGCCGTACCAACAGTGGCCGTACTGCTGGCCGTGAAGGTGAGCACGCTGGTCGAGGTGGTGGGGTTGGTACCGTAGGCAACTGTAACACCGCTAGGCAGGCCGGTGGCGGCAAGAGTGACGCTGCCGGTGAATCCGTTCACGTCGGTTACCGTGATGGTGTCGGTCGCGGTCTTACCCTGCGTGATGGACAGAGTGGAGGCCGTAGGAGCCAGCGTGAAGCTCGGTGTCGAGGAGACAACGGTGAGCGCGATCGTGGTGGTTGCCGTCGTTGAGCCCGAGGTTCCGGTGATGGTAACCGTGGCTAGTCCCGCGGTGGCCGTGCTGGTGGCCGTGAAGGTGAGCACGCTGGTCGAGGTCGTTGGGTTGGTTCCATAAGCAACCGTGACCCCGCTCGGCAGGCCGGTGGCGGTAAGCGTTACGCTGCCGGTGAATCCGCCCACATCCGTTACCGTGATGGTGTCGGTTGCGGTCTTGCCCTGAGTCAAGGACAGAGTGGCCGGTGAAGGCGCAAGCGTGAAGCCGGAGGCGGCACTTACGGAAAGCGTGATGGTGGTGGTTGCGGTCGTCGATCCGGAGGTGCCGGTGATCGTGACCGTGAATGCGCCGGTGGTGGCCGTGCTGGTGGCCGTCAGCGTGAGCACGCTGCTTCCGGTGGTGGGATTAGTTCCCCAGGCGCCAGTGACTCCGCTAGGCAGGTTAGATGCGGCAAGAGTTACGCTGCCGGTGAAGCTGCCCACGTCTGTCACTGTGATGGTGTCAGTTGCGGTCTTGCCCTGGGTCAGTGCCACTGTGGTCGCAGAGGGCGCAAGCGTAAAGCCGGTTCCCGGAATGGTGAGGGCGAGGGTTGCGGAATGAACTAGTGTACCGTCTGTTCCGGTCAACAAGATGTTGGTTGTTCCGGCCGGAGTGCTGGTTTGCGAAGTAAAATTCACCGTGACGGTGCCGCTGGCGTTGAGCGAAGAGGGAGAGAAGTTTGCCTGGACGCCCGAGGGAAGATTACTTGCACTCAAGGAAACGCTCCCCGTGAGACCGCCTACAAAGGTGACGGTAAGCGTTACTGTGGGGTTCGTATTTGGCGGCAACGAAAGCGTCGTGGGAGATACCGTAATGGTGAAGTTCGGCTCCGCGGTTACGGTAAGTGTCATGGTAGTTGTCTCGACGGTCGAGCCGCTGGTTCCGGTAATGGTTACGGTGGCCGCACCTACCGTGGCCGTAGCTGTGGCAGTAAATGTAAGCGTGCTACCCCCTGAGCCGGTGACTGAGGTGGGAGAGAAGCTGGCGGTTACTCCAGCCGGCAGGCCGCTGACAGTCAAAGTAACCGCACTGTCGAAACCGTTGAATGCGGCAATGGTGACGCTGCTCCCCACGCTCGTTCCCTGCATGACTGTCGTTGCGGTAGCAGAAACGGTGAAGCCTGGAGATGTTGTAGTTGGAAGCGGGGGATACGCGTTCTGTACGTCTTCGAGGAACTCGGTGAGCCAAAAGGTGCCTGCCGGGGGGGAGTTCGGTATCGCTCCCGTCACCATGCCATTGGCCAGCGTATTATCATGTGCTGGGTCGCAGTTCGGATCGCCTGTTGTTGAAGTTACCCCGTTGTATACGCTGCCTGGATAGTTGCCGTCCGATTCTCCCGGCGGCTTGACCCAGACGTAGGCCTGAAGATTGGCGAAGCCCCCAGGGTTCACCGTCGGAAGCGCGCCGATTCCCTGATTGGCCTGGTTGCACCATTGGCCCATGTCGTCGCGCTCGTCAATTTTGGTTGCGTTGACGAAGGTGTTGAGCACGGTGCTGGTGCTTGGACCCGTCGGACGGAGCGGTCCGCCCCAGCCATTACGTGAGGTATCAATCAGGAACCCGAGTGTGGAGGGGAAACCGGCGCCTGTCAGGCCCGTATAGAATTCCTGGGCGTAGTCTAGCTCATCGATTTCGGGGTCGTACGAGTAGAAGGTGGCGGATTCTACCTCAGCGCCGCCGATCTCTTCCGTCGCGGTCATATACGGCTCTTTGGTCGGGCCATAGTTGGCCGTATTGGTGATAATTCCATCCAGGCTGGCGAAACCGGCCGTCGTTCCCTTTACCACATTGGCATAGAAGGGGAAGGCAAGGCCGGCGCCTTCAGTCCAGCCGAGCCATCCGTGGTGCCCGATGTCGAGATAGTTATAGACATTGGGGAGGGAGTGGAATTGGTTGAGCGCGTACTGAATACCCTGCACATATACGCCGCTCATCGAGTAGGTCGGATAGCTCTCGCCGCTATTGGCCGCAACACAGTTGGCCAGCGAATAGCTATAGCCTGTGTTGGTAACGATATTGGGCAGTGAGTCGTCCTCGATGACCAGCACAAAGCGGATATTCGCGTTGGTCTTGTAGGCCGCCAGGATGTTGTAGATGGGAGTGATGTAATCATTCTCATACTCCTGAATGCCCGTTCCCGTCAGCGGCGTGGTGTAGCCTCTCGGGGTGTCACCGCCGGCGATGCTCAGTTCGCCGTTGGAGGCCAGGGCGGCGCAGTCGCGGTCGGGCAGATCGTAAAGGACGAGTTGGACAACGACCGGCGTGGAGCCGCTCTGCTGGGCAAGCGCCGCGGTGATGTGTCCTTGAAGGCCGAGGCGGCCGCTGTTCACCGAGCCGCCCGCAATGGCTGCGATGCGGTCCAGCCAGACGAATGTCGGGGTTTTTCCGACTACAGTCATCTGGTTCGCAAGCGCGGAGCCGGCCGGTTCGGTTGCGACCGCGGCAGCGACTTCAGTTGTGTAGTCCGGGCTGGCGTACACCGTTGCGCCAGAGTACGGGTTTGCGACGTGAGTTACCTGAGCGAAAGCGCCAGGCACAACAAGGGTTAGTAGTAGAACCGCGAGTACCCCAAGGTACCCGCTCAGTCGACGGGCGCATGCCCGCCCACAGGGGGGATTGAACTGCTGAGACATGGTTTCTCCTTTACATCACACAGCCCACCTACATCACTCAACGACCGAGTGACTTTCGCGACATGATGCCGTTATCAGAGCCGTATCCAGCGGGCAGGGACGATCAGCAGCCGGCCCGTGGCCGGAGCCTCTGTGAAATGTCAACTTTCTGGAAAAGCGACGAAGGGGGAAATGGGAAGAAGAATCATGCGTAGTGCGGAGCGCATGAACGCGAATCAATCATCATGCACGTAACTCACTTACACTTAGCGTGCTTCTCGCAACAGGGACACTTGCGAAACAGAAGACCAGGAGGGCAACAATCAATGCCGGCACAGAATATGCTGGCAACGAAGCACTCACACTCATGGCGTCGCTTTGCGCCAAAATTCACGTTCATTTACCGCAAAACCAACTTAATCGTTTTACTAAAAAGACGTCAAGTTACCGGAGTGCATTCATTGGTAACTTTAGTAACGTATAGTGCAAGTCAATGATGAACTCGCTGTCTATTTTTATTTAGCCAAGTGCTTCGCCAAATATCGATCTCTTGTGGAATCAAGCAGAAGGAGAAGTGCGCACCCAGTTCGTCTGCCTCAACTTATGAAGCAGCATGGCCATTTTTCTGGCCACCGCAATCACTGCCCTTCGCTTGCCCTTCATGCCGCCGCGCGAAGCCAACTCCTGGCCCCATCTCCGCAACCGGCTGTCCTGTAGAAGTGAACTGAGCATGTATTGCGCACTCTGCATATACATTCAGCCAGGACGCTCGCCAGGCTCAGGGCAAGGTCGTTGAAATGTTGGTCAGGGCGAAGAAAAATAAAGTCGTGTCAACGCGGGTGACGATGTTCTTCATATTGCGCGTTAATGTGCATCGAGGGAATCTTTGAATCGTCTGTATCTTATTGATTCTATGGTGGGCGCTGCAGGATTCGAACCTGCGACTTCCACCGTGTGAAGGTGGCACTCTACCGCTGAGTTAAGCGCCCTGGCGTAATCTGGCAAGGGCTGGCCGCGAACGAGCCAGCGAGGCATCCACTAGGTTAGAGTATCACCAGCAGGGCTTTGCGGCCAACCTGGGCGTTCAATCAGGCCAGCCCGAACCTGCACTCAATTGTCCATGCGCTGGAAGTACAGATCATTTCGCCGCGCAGCCAGCAACCCCTCGATCGGGAAGCTCATACTGTGCCCGGTTTTGTCCTCCAGCAGCCCAGGAATGACAACTCAAGGCGCAGCGAGTTCCGGCCTACTCGGTTCAAGCCTCTCCAAAACCGGTATCGTGCTGCAAATGTTCAGAACCGGCGGCAGTCCGTCCGGCAAACGGCCAGATACGCCCGCAGAAAATAATTTAAACCTACAAACTGCTCTTTCAGCGCAACATAACGGCTCGGATGGGGTTCCTGTGAATATGGCAACCCTGGTCCTGGACAATCCGTCCCTGGGAAAGGGTCCGGCACTGCATCTGGAAGGCCGGAAGGGTTTGGTCGGCCGTATGGAGCCGGTCAGTCTAGACCCCATGAGCGACGCCGCTATCATGCTGCGCGCCGCCGACGGCGATGAAGCCGGGTTCAGCTACCTGGCGGTGAAATATCACCGGCCCATCTTCCACTTTCTCTTCCGGATGGTCCGCAACCAGGCAATTGCCGAGGAACTGGCGCAGGAAGTGTTCCTGCGCGTCTACCGCTCCAGGCAGAGCTACCGGGCAGAGGCAAAATTTTCCACCTGGCTCTACCGGATCGCCACGAACCTGGCGGTGAATTACGCGCGCGACACCAAGCACGAAAGGGCCGCGCACAATGTTTATCTGGACGCCCCGGACGAGCAGACCGGCGCCACGCCGGACGTGGCCAACGCTGAGCCTTCGGTGGAACAGAACCTGTTGCACGAGGAGCGCATGAAGGCTATTCGCACGCAAGTGATGGCGCTGCCCGAACGGCAGCGGATGGCCGTGCTGATGCACAAGTATCAGGGAATGGACTACCGCGAGATCGGCGCGGTGCTTAGATTGAGCGAGTCAGCAACCAAGTCGCTGCTCTACCGCGCCTACCAGACGCTGCGGGATAAGTTAAAGGATTTTGTTTGACGGAAACAGGCCGGAGATGACCGGCGGGAATTGGGGTGGTTTCAATGGCATGGATGCTCAAAATGCGAATGAAGTTGAATTGCACGGGAATGGATGCGAAGATGGCGAACCTGCTTATCGATCCGGCCGTAGAGCAGGCTGCATTGCCGGCCAGGGCGCAGGCACATCTGGACGGGTGTGACCGCTGCCATCGCGAGCTGGATGAGCTGCGGGCGATCATGAACCTGCTGGATAGCTGGAAGACGCCGGAGCCTAACCCATACTTTCTCACCCGGCTGGAGGCGTGCCTTCAGGAAGAACGCGCGGCCAAGCCGGCCGGATGGCTTGCCGGCCTGCGCGCCCGCTTTGCTTTTCAGCCTGTGGCCCATGTCCGGCCGCTGGCGGCCATGGCGTTGACCATCGTGCTGCTGGTGGGCGGAGGAGCCTATCTGGGCATCACCGATTGGAACCAGCCTCCGGCCGCCACGGTACAGACCGCCGTGGTGCATGACCTGCAAACCATGGAGAGCAACGCCCAACTGCTGGATCAGCTGGAGAAGCTCTCCAACAGTAACGAGAGCGGAGACTAACGACTGATTAGGGACAAATAGAATGTTGACTACAGCACACAGCACGCGATGGATCTGCAGAGCGGCCCTGACCGCGGCAACCATCCTTCTTTGTGTGCCAATGGCCTGGCCCCATGGGCAGCACTCCGGCGGGTCCGCTCCATACTCTTCTCCTTCCGTTCAGCCGGGCAGGCCGTCAGTCAACGCCCCGCGGCCTGCGTATCCGGGCCCCTCATATCCCCGTCCAGGATATCCGGGTCCGCCATACCTCGGTCCAGGCTTTGTTCGTCCCTCATATCCGGGTTATGCCCCGCCTGTTCAAGGCCCGCCGGGCCACCTGGGCGACTGGCTCAACAAACACCGCAATCTTCCCGTCCAGGAGCAGGAGCGCATGCTGCGCGGCGATCCCAACTTCCGCCGCCTTTCTCCTGCCGAGCAGCAGCGGGTCATCCAGCAGTTGCATGAGGTCAACAAGCTATCCGAGGAGCAGCGGCAGCGCCGCCTGGCACGCGCCGAGATGATCGAACATATGCCGCCCCAGGAGCTGATGCGAATCAACAACTCCGCGCGCCGCTGGCTCACCCTGCCGGTAGACCGGCAAGCGCTGATGAAGAACGCCTTCCGCGACCTGCGCGCGGTTCCGCTGGATCAGCGTCCCACAGTGCTCAACTCCGCCCGCTACAAGGACGTCTTCACCCCCGAGGAACGAGGCATTCTCTCCGATTTGCTGCGCGTCGAACCGTACCTGCCAGTGCGATAGAACGCAAAGTAGTGGATGTAGTACGAAGCGCACAAGTTCTCGATTTTGAGACCTACGAGAGGCTTCAGTCCGCCACCATGCTCTCTCCCGGCAAAATCGGTCTTGTCCGTGGCAGCATCCCGCGATAGGCAAACCAGCCCATCAGCGCCAGAACGCCCACAAACCCTCCCAGCTTGACCAGATTGGTCGCCTCGTTGAGCGGCAGCATCTTCCATAGCGCCAGCAGAACCGTCTGCGCCGCCGTCACCGCCCAGACTGTTCCGTAGAAGTACCGCCTGTGTGTGCCTTCTTTTCGGGTTGAGGGCTCCACGCGCGGCAGTTTGCCCGCCGCGCCCATCAGCAAAATCACCGCCGCCAGCGGCAGGTAGGCGTAATAATAAATCTGCTTCATGCGCCACACGCCGGTCATAGCGGCAATCAGCAGGCCGCACAGGTTCAGCAGCGCATAGCTTACCGCGGCATTCCACGCAAAGCTATAGCAAACACGCCGGTAGAGCGGGTTCGGCTTGTCCTCGTCAAAGCGCAGAATATAGGGCGCCGGCTCGGCACCCGGCAGCCGCCCGCGCATTGCGGTCACGCCGGTGCCTGCCAGCACAAAGCCCAGCCAGGCCCAATTCCACCAGTTGAACTCATGCGCAAAGATCCTGAACGTAAGCGGTCCCGGCGCCAGAAAAAAGACAAAAATCCAGATCGGCCAATGCGCCAGGCGGTAAAGGCGCGTATTGCGCGTGCGCATCTTGCGCTTCTGGGCGTACTCCACCTTCCCTCTGTATTCCATGCGGGCAAGTCTCTCAAAACCCCTGCGCAGGAGTCAATCCGTGGAACCATTGAAAATAAAATACTCCATGCATTGCATTTGGGCGTAAACTGTGAGCGTTCGGGTAGATACCGAACGGGTTCCTCCTGTCTAGCTCAAGGTTGAAGCGCTCGCGCACTCACCCGATCTGCCCCGTGTAGACCGTATCCGGGACCAGCCATTCAAATGGCGGAGGTGAGAATCATGACCTTCAATCTCGCCGTTTTCCTGGAAGAAGCGGGCGTGGGACGAAAAGTCGTCCATTTACTGCCCAAGCAGGTCTTCTTTTCGCAGGGAGATCCGGCTGTTTCCATCTTCTATCTGCGCACTGGCCGCGCAAAACTCACCGTCGTTTCGCCCGAAGGCAAGGAGGGCACGGTCGCGCTTCTCTCCGCCGGAGAGTTCATTGGAGAGGAGTCGCTGGCCAGCGTGGGCGCTCTGCATTTGGTCACCGCCACGGCCATGGTTGCCTGTACGGCGCTCGAAATTGCGCGGGAGGAGATGATCCGCGTGATGCACGAGGAGCGTTCCCTCTCCGATATGTACCTTAAATTCCTGCTGGACCGGAGCATGCGCACCCAGGCCGATCTGGTCGATCAGCTATTCAACTCCAGCGAGAAGCGCCTGGCGAGAATCCTTCTCCTGATGGCCGAATTTGGCGAGCCGGGTGAGCCGGAACCCCTCATTCCCCCCATCACCCAGGAAACTCTGGCGGAGATGGTCGGCACCACCCGCTCCCGCGTCAGTTTCTTCATGAATCGCTTTCGCAAGCTCGGCCTCATCGAGTACGACGGCCGCATCCGCGTCCACAAGTCGCTGGTGAATGTCATTCTGCACGATCAGTTCACCTTGCAGACTCTCGATACTCACGAGGTTTCCGCCGCTCCGCCGCAACCATCAGAACCGGCTGCGAGGCACTGAGCAATCTCAGACCCAGTTGAAAACAGACTGGAATTTAGCGGTGGCCCGCTCCTTGTGCCGCCAGCGTCTGCGCGGTGTGAATGTGGCAGATGGCGATGGCCAGGGCGTCTGCGGCGTCGGGCGGCTCGGGCGACTCGGCCAGCTCCAGCAGCCGCGCCACCATGAACTGGACCTGCTCCTTTTTTGCCAGGCCATAGCCCACCACGCTGGACTTGATGGTGAGCGGCGCATACTCGGCCACCGGAAGCCCCTGCTTAGCCGCCGCCAGTAGCGCAACGCCCCGCACCTGGCCCAACTTCAAAGCTGACTTGGCGTTTACCGAGTAGAAGACCTCCTCGATGGCCACAGCATCCGGCTTCCAGCGCTCCAGTTCGGCGCTCAGTTCGCTGTAGACCTGCTCCAGCCGTTCGGCCGTCGTTTTGGATCTGGCCAGCCGAATAGCGCCCATGGCCTTCATCACCAGCCGCGGCTGCCGTCCGGTGTCATCCGATTCGACAACGCCATACCCGGTGATCTCCGTTCCGCAATCGATGCCGAAGACCCGCATGGGCCTGAGTGTACCGCAGCCGCGCCCTGCCCGCATGCCGAATATACTGCCCTCAATAGAACGGCGGCCTGGGCGCATTGCCCAGACCGCCGCGGTGAGCTGTGGGTATTGGACTAAGGCCATCGCGCTTCAGCGATTGCCCGAAAAAGCAACTATGGGACCTGCGGCGCGATGCCCTAGGCCTCAGTCACCTCACGTAACAAACATCTCGAAGATTCTTTTTGCATCAGCTGGATCAACCTCCTTTCCCGTGTGCGCTTAATCTAACGCTCTTGCCATGGCTCGTCAAGCGAAGTTTGCCTGATGAGAATCTTTTCTTACACCTGCCCTTTTTTTAAGTTGTCATTGGTCAGTCTGTTCATCGCATTGCCGGCAGTTGTCTATATCCCGGAGCCATCATAAAACTGATAACTGATCACTGTGTAGGTAAATTCTGTCCTGATTTGTGCAATATGTTGCACATTTCTTCCCTCTGTCTGTTTTGCTGGATCCTCGTAAATGGCGCGTATTATGATTGTAACCAATTGATTTATAATGCTTTACTGGAAATCGTTAGATTCTGCAAAGAATTCACTTGACATGGTCCGAGACGTGCATCTATAAGCTTGGAAGGCACTAATCAGGCCGGGTACTCGTGTCTATAGGAACTGGACACCCGCTATCGGTATTCATGCACATGGTTATCGTCTGGTTTTCCCAACCGGTCGGGACCTTAACCAAGCAGGACGGAGCCAAACGGAATTATCGGTCGGCCCGAAAGAGGAATACACATGAAGACCTTGCGCAACACATCATTCATCACTCTCGCGATTGTCGCCCTAGCGCTGCTCGTGTCTGCCCCTGCTGCCCTAGCGACAACGCTCGGCCCTTACACCGCAACGGTTAACAATCAGCTCACTGATTTGAGCAATGTAGCACCTGAGTCTGGGGTACTCCCAGAGTTCAACCCAGCACTTTACCCCGGTAGTACGCTCAATTCGGTTACCATCTCCGTCCAGGGCACCGGAACAACGGTATTCAACAGTATTTACAACTTCGGTGTATCGAGTACAGAGTTTTTGGGAACCCAAAACACCGCCCTCGGTATTTCAGACCCAACCAACAGCGGCATCAATACGCTCCTGGGTTCCCTCATCGCCCACATATCGGGGAGTTCGCCCGGAAGCATTAATGGATTAAACCAGGTATCCGGCGGACTAACTGTTGGCGCTGGTAATACCATAGGTCCAGAGGGACCCTACATGATGGGTGGCCTCCTTGCGTCTGAGACCATTACGGACCCTGCATCATTGGTTCTTTTTGAAGGGAGCGGAGACCTTGACTTTTTGATGTCCACGGGAAGTAACTTTCAACTTACGACAAACGGCGCCGACGATCTAATCGCTACTGTAACTACTGACGCGGGCGGCACGATCTCTGTTACCTACGACTACTCGGGCGGCCCGCCGGTCGTTCCTGAGCCCGGCACTTTGAGCCTCTTCGGCACTGGCCTGCTCGGGTTGGCTGGGATGCTTCGCGCCAGGTTTCGCAAATCCAGCTAGGAGAGAGTCTCGATAAGCGGTTTGCAAGGTTTTTCAGCGCAAGGGAAAAGGATGGGATGCGTTCCTCGCATCCCATCTTTTTTGCCTCCATGATTTTCCCCGGCTTCAATCCGTCGCGTGCTATTCACTATTTCCTATTGCGTACTCCCTATTCCCTGACCCCTGTTCCCTGCCCTCACCAGCTATGCAGCCAGCCCTCATCGTGTCCAATGCGCACCGGCGCATGGAAGAGCTCACTCAGCCGCGCTTCGGTCAACATTTCCTCGCGGGGCCCGTCACCCACGATTCGCCCCGCCCGCATCAGAATCACGCGCTCGATCTCCGGCAGAATATCTCCCAGGTGATGGGTTACCAGCACCAGCCCCGTGCCCTCGCGGGCCAGCCGCCGCAGGGTCTGGGCGAGCTCCCGTTGCGCGGCCAGATCGAGCGCATTGGAGGGCTCGTCGAGCAGCAGTTGCCGCGGCCGATGCACCAGCGCACGGGCAATCAGAACGCGCCGCCTCTCGCCGGCTGACATGGTGCCCACCAGTTGTTCGGCCAGGTGCAGGGCCTCCATCCGTTTCAGCGCCTCCACTGCCCGCTCGCGCATCTCCCCCGTGACCTCCAGATTGGGCCATAGCGTGGAAGCTGAAAAGAATCCCGCAATCACCGCGTCCAATCCCGTTGTCACGGCGGTCCGTTCCCCGGGCAACTCCCCCATCAACCCAGGCGCCACCACGCCGAAGCGCCTGCGCAACTGGGTCAAATCCCAGCGTTCGCGGCCAAAGATGCGCATCGAGCTGCCCGGTTTCGCGATGGGATAGATCTGGCAGGTCATGGCCAGAATCAGCGTGGACTTTCCGCAGCCATTGGGCCCCAGGATCGCCACGTGTTCTCCGGCGCGAATCGTCAGGTTCACGTCGTGAAGGACGACGCGATCGCCGCGCGCCACATTCACATGATGCAGCTCAATAAACTCTCCCTCGCCTGCAATCTCCACCGCATCGCTCCGCTTCCTGCTCATTCCACCCCTTTTCACCTGTAAGATTAAATTAATTGAAACCAATCGCCAAAATGTCTAACGCCACCCAATTCGTTCTTCCGCGCGGCTTCCGCTTCGGCGCGGCCAAGGCAGGGCTTAAGCTGAGCGGCCGCGAGGACTTTGCCCTCATCGTGGCCGACGCGCCTGCGAGCGCAGCCGCCGCCTTTACCGCCAACCGCGTCATTGCAGCTCCGCTGATCCTGGACAAGGCGCATCTGCGGGCTACCGGAGGCAAGGTGCGCGTGGCAGCCATCAACGCCGGCAACGCCAACTGCGCCGCCGGCCAGGCAGGGCTGGATGCTGCACGCGCCACATGCGAGGCCGCGGCACAGTTCTTCCACTGCCGGCCGGAAGAGATCTTTCCCTCCTCCACCGGCGTCATCGGCGTCCCGCTGCCGGCGGAGAAGCTGATCGCCGTCCTGCCCGGACTGGCCGCATCAATGGGCGATGATTTCGACCACTTTCAGCAGGTGGCGCAAGCCATTCTCACCACCGACACGGTGGAGAAGATCGCTTTTGCCAAGCTGGATCTCGTTGGCCCGGATGGCGCGCCGCGCGAAGTTTGCATCGCCGCGCTGTGCAAAGGCGCGGGCATGATTCATCCCCAGCTTATCCCTCACGCCACCATGCTGGTCTACATCCTCACCGACGCGGCCGTCGAGCCGGAGGTACTGGACGGCTACCTACGCCCGGCTATCGAGGTCAGCTTCAACCGCATCTCGGTGGATGGCGATACCTCGACCAACGACACCGTGCTGCTGCTGGCCTCAGGCGCAAGCGAAGCAGCTGTCGGGCCGGATAACGCCGCCTTCGCCGCCGCACTGACGCAGGTCTGCACTTCACTGGCGCGGCAAATTGTTGCCGATGGAGAGGGTATCACGCATGTCGTGGAGTTGCGCATCGAGGGAGCGGCCACGGATGCGGACGCGCTTAAAGTCGCCAAGGCCATCGCCCATTCGCCGCTGGTCAAGACCGCCTGGGCGGGGTGCGATCCCAACTGGGGCCGGCTGGTAGCGGCCATCGGCTACTCAGGCGCCCAGATCGACCCGGAACGCATAGACATCTGCTTTGGAGAACTGGCCATCTGCCGCAACGGTGGCCGCGCGGCAGAGTTCGACGAGATCGCCGCCCACGCCTACATCGCTCAACGGGAGTTTCCTGTCACCATTCAGCTCCACCAGGGCGCCGGCTCGTGTGTCTTCTGGACCACCGACCTGACCCATGGGTACGTCAGCATCAACGCGGACTACTCCACTTAGGCAACTGCGCTGGAATAGGCCGGTTCAATCCGGCAGACGTCCCTGGATCGCGCATGCCTTCGTTCATCGACCGCCTGCATAATCAGGAAGAGCGCCAATCCCATCGCTACGGCGCCACAGCAATCCAGCAGCACATCGCTGAATTGGCCGGTCCGGTTGGGCAAAAAGCTCTGGTGGTATTCGTCCGCGCTGGCCACGAGGAAGGTGGCCAGAATCGCCAGTCCGTGCGCCCGAAGTTGCCGCATCAGCCGGAGCGCCACGTCCTGAAACGTAATCCAGAAGCTGCGAAAGCAGACCAGGGAGTAGATTCCGTAGCCCATGAAGTGGCCGGTTTTGCGGATAAGATGATGAATCAGACCCCAGTGCACGCATACATCGCATCCGAAGATGACTTCGACTATGCGTTTCAACGGAGCGCTTGTACGGTCCGCTCCAAGATAGGAAGTAGACTCGACGGCAAAAACCATTGCGCAGGCCAGCACCGGCAACCATGTCCGAAGTTGGGTCTGCACCCGCGTGGACCAGCCAGCCGAATAGGGCGGCGCGTAATTTCCGAAGACTATGAAAGATGAAGACATGTGGATCGTACCTGGGTCCGGAGCAGGGATTGTGTGCAGACTCTGCCCAATCCACAGCTGGATAAGAGGCCTTTCGGCCCAAACGAGAGCAACTTGAACAGAATCGTCAAATATTTGAAATCGTTCATGTTACCCTGTCCGGAAACGAGACAATGGCTACAGCCGTTGAAGCGGGAACCACGTTGCTGAATTGCTCGATCAGAATGCGTTTTGGTTTGTCGCTTCGTTCTGTGTTTTCTTGCATCAAATCAATGTAAGTCAGTGATAAAGTTAGGTGTATGGATGTGAACAAACGTAGGTTCGTAGCCGCTGTTTTCCAATGTGTAATGTTGTTGGCTGGGCTTTCCCTTCTGGCTGCTGCCCTTGCCGCGGCTGAAGATCGCGCCGCGACTGATACCGGCCTGTCTGCTGGCGTCGGGCCGTGGGGTAGTGGCAGCGGAGGTGTTGCGCCTGCCTGCATGCCCGCCGTGCTTGGTTCACCGTATATCCCGGTCGATAGCTGGGTTTATCCGGCCATGCTGCGGCTCTACTCGCTCGGCTTTGTGGATGATGTCTTTCTCGGTATGAGGCCCTGGACCCGAACCAGCCTGGGCCACATGGTTGAAAAGGCCGGCGCCCGTATTGAGGATGCCGATGCCGGACCGGCCACAGACGAGGCCCAGGAGATCTACGATGCGCTGATGCACGAGCTGCGCAACGAGATGATGGGACCCTGCATGCCATACAAGGGTAAATCGCGTATTGAATCGATATATACCGTGGTTCGCAATATCAGCGGCACACCGTTGCGCGACAGCTATCACCTGGGCTCGACGATCATCAACGACTACGGCCGCCCCTACCAGAGCGGGATCAACAACTACACCGGGGTGAGCGGCTATGCCGCAGCCGGCTGGTTTGTGTTCTATGCGCGTGGCGAGTTTGAAGCAGCGCCCTCGGCTACCGGCTACTCCCAGGCATTGGCGCAGGCGCTCAGCACGGTGGACAGCACGACCTTTCTCAACACCGTCACGGGTCTTCCCTTTCCGCAGGCCACCATCCCCATGGGGCCCATCGCCAGCACAGCTAATGCGCGGGTCATGGAAGCTTACCTATCCGCCCACGTTCTGAACCACGAAATCTCCTTCGGCAAGCAGGACAACTGGCTGGGGCCGGGTCTGGGCGGCGGCATGGCCTACTCCAACAACGCCGAAAACATATATTCCTTCCGCATCAACCGCGTCGAGCCGCTGCACATTCCGTTGTTCTCCCGGCTCACCGGGCCTTTTCGCTACGATTTTATGGTCGGCAAGCTGCGGGGGCACACCTATATGCCCAATCCGGCGAATCCCGGCGGCACCAATCCGCATCTGCCCAACGTGATCAACCCTGGCGACCCCTGGGTCCATGTCGAGAAGCTCAGCTTCCGGCCTACGGAAAATCTGGAATTCGGCTTTGAGCGCACCGTGATCTGGGGCGGCGAGGGGCACGCGCCCATCACCCTGCGCACATTTGCGAAGAGCTTTATCAGCATGTCGTCACCCAGCGCCACGTCCAAGGACGGCCGCGACGATCCCGGCGCGCGCTTTGGAGCCTTCGACTTCTCTTACCGGCTGCCCTTCGTCCGCAAATGGCTCACGCTCTACACGGATTCGGAGGCACATGACGACGTATCCCCCGCCGACGCTCCCCGCCGCGCCGCCTACCGGCCCGGCATCTATCTCTCCCATGTGCCCGGCATACCCCGTCTGGACCTGCGCGTTGAAGCGGCCTCCACCGACCCGTCCAGCTCGGACCATCCCACTCCGCCACAAGGCCCATCGTACCCCAGCCACTACGGCCATTTCATGTACTACGAAAGCATCCAGAAGCAGGGCTACACCAACCAGGGCCAGCTCTTCGGCGACTGGATCGGGCGCGAGGACAAGGGCGGCCAGGCCTGGGTGACCTGGCATCTAAGCGGCAACGAGTGGCTCCAGGTGAGCGCGCGCAATCAAAAGGCCACCAAGTACTTCATCCCCGGCTCAACGAACCCGACCTATACCGGCTCTCCCTGCTCGACCATTAGCCCCTGCCTGCCGCCCGGCGGCACCACGCTGAACGACATCAACTTCCAGGTGGTCAAGCGCATCGGCAAGGACTTCGAGGTGAACGGCAACTTCGCCTACGAGCGCTGGAAGGCTCCCATTTATCTTCCCGGCCAGCAGACGGTGACAACCACGAATATCCGGCTCACCTGGTACCCTGGGCGCAAGATCAGTTTCTAGGCAGCAGGACGTGGCTTTCCGGCAAGGCGCGGTCATCGGATCGCGCCTTTTGCGCGTTTTTGGACAAGTTGAGTCGAATTCGCTTTTGAGTGGTTCTGCGTACATTCGCGTACAGTTTTTGGCGGAAACATGCGTCATTGCGCGTAATTTCAGCGACTTTTGCGCGTAGTTGCGCGTAGTTACCGCGAATTTTGCGCGTAGTTACGCGTAAGCACGGCAAGAGGAATGCGTAGTTGCGAGTGTGATTGCGGTTTCCCATATATGGCGCGGTTTCACCGCGCCATATATGGGGTTCCGTTGGGCCTCCCCTACTCGGCGAAAATTTCGGCGAGAGCGGCCAGAGTGGCAATAGGCTCATGATTTGGCAAAGAGACAGATGCCGGACCATGGGCGCGAGCCCTGGCGGCCATTCGACGCCGGTAACAGAGACAGAAGCCGCATGCTAAATGAAAGACGCTTGAGACGCGCCGCTGTTTTGAGTGGCGAACGCACATCAACCGGCTTCCAGCCATAAGGGACAAAGAACTCCGGGCCTTCCTCCGGACCAAATTGCAACGAGGAGACGCCTTCACTGAGGGAGAGACCCATATTCTTCTGCAATAGACGCAAGAGACCCGGTGATGCAAGATCCAAGATCCAACGCTGAAACGTTGGAGGAGCCGCAAGGTCCTCTGCAAGCGCGCGGACCTGATCGGCGCTGAAATAGATGATGAACCCTTCGGTGAAGATCAAAATTTTGGCGGCCCTGCGTCCGAGTTGGGCGAAAACATCGCGACGGGCAGTCACATCAGACAAATCGAGGCGGACGCGTTCCAAAGCGCAGACCGGCTTTTCATTGGCCAGGATTTCTTCTTTGTATGAAAGGATGCCGGGGAGATCGACCTCAATCCACTGAAGCGTCGCCGGCAGGGCCATGCAATAGGGGCGGGTGTCGAGGCCCGCGGCAAGATTGACAACCATATCCACGCCCTGCTGGCATTGTTCCTCGATGAATTGATCAAACAAGTAAGTGCGCACCACCCAGGCCCAGGTGTTGCGGTCGCTGAAGGGCATGGATACGGCGATCTGTTCGCCGCGTTCGCCGGCGAGGCGGCGGGCAAGGGGATCGCGAAAGAGCGCGTCCTGGCGTTCGGTCTCACGCGCCCGATAGACCGCCGCTAAAAGCGCCGTGTCAGAGATATTGCGGATCAGAGGTTCAGCCTGGGTCATGAAATGATGCTCCAACCTTGTCACTTTGATCAGATGCTGGAATCTCGAATTGGATGCTGCTTGTTCTCGTGGATTGGCTTTTGGGAGACTATCAACGTTGTGAGTGAACGCCATATCTTCTACACTTCAAAGTAAGTACCGCTTGGAGAACATGCCATGACTAAAGATTCAGCGTTGATCATGAAACCACGGGATTATTCGGACATTATTAAGCTCCAGGACCCCGGCATACTTGAGGACTTCTTTAACGAACCACTCCCATATTTTGTGGCGACTGTTTCCGGAGCGCTGGCGGCGGGCAAGTCCGGCTGGATTCTATCTAGCGGGCGATTGGTTCAAGCGATGCTGAAGGGGCGACTTTTTGAGCAATGGTCCAAGGAGGTCAAAAAACTACAAGAGGCCGGGCACATCCCAGAAGACTTCGCTGACAAGAAATATAAGTATGGCTTTCAGACCTGGGTCGAATTGATGACGATTATCGACGAAGAATCTCCAGATGCGGACCGTCTTGGTGCGCTCAAGGCCATGTTCTTTGCGGTAAACAAAATTGGAGCCACGGACGGAGAGAGGATAAGGGCGTACCAGCTATGGCAGATCGCCAAGCAACTGAACTCAGGAGAACTTATGCTTCTGAGAACGGCATACCTAAAGAGATCTCAATATGCCAGCGAAGCGACACACCCAAGTTATGTAAATAGCTATTCACACTGGGCATCATACATGGCGAAGGAAATCGGTCATAACTCACGAGGCCTAATCGACCTTCACGAGAAAAAACCTACTGAAATTGGCTTACTCACAGCTCGTTATTTGGATGACGGCAGCGCAATATCTGATCAAAATGCACGACTGAGCGAACTTGGACTAGCGTTCTGTGCAAATATTGAAAACTACGAGATCGAGATGCGCGGAATAGGTAATTCAAAATAGCTTACCGCGCTCGCGGATGCGTCCGGTCGTAAACCACGGTCAACTGCGCGGTGGTCAGTTGCGTGTAGCGCTGGGTGGTGGAGAGGCGCTCGTGGCCGAGCAACTCCTGAATGGCGCGCAAGTCGGCGCCCTCTTCCAGCAAATGCGTACCGAAGGCGTGGCGCAGGGTATGCGGATGCACGTCGGCGGAAAGGCCGCGCAGAATGGCGATACGCTTGACGATGCGGCCGATGCTGCGCGTGGTCAGCCGCGCTTCGCCGCCGGGCTTACTCAACCCGCGCAGTTGCAAGTTGAGAAAGAGCGCCGGCGTGGCGTAGCCTTTTGTGTCGCCGGCAGCGGCCAGCCGCGCGGCGCGCTCGGCGAGATAAGCGCGCAAAGCTTGCGCCGCGGCGTCGCCCAGCGGGACGTAACGCTCCTTCTGGCCCTTGCCGCGAATGAGAATCGCCTCGTTGGCCCAGTGAATGTCTTCGAGGTTCAAGCCGGTCAACTCGGCGTTGCGGATGCCGCAGCCGTAGAGAAGCTCGAGAATGGCCGTGTCGCGCGCGGGCCAACTTGCGGCGTCTTCGGAGACGGAATCGACCACGCGGTTCATCTGCTCGATGGAGGGGACGCGGGGCAAGTGCCGGGGCAGTTTGGGCGTGGCCACCAACGAGGCGACGTTCTGCTGGAGACGGCCGGAACGCGCCAGCCAGCGGAACCAACTGCGAATGGCGGCCAGAGCGCGCGCGGCGGAGGCTTTGGAGAGGCCGCGATCATAGAGAGTGCCCAGGTAAGCGCGGATGTGAGTGTGCTCGATGCGCTCCGGGCCGCTCTCGTCTACGCAGTGCATGGCGATGTACTGAATGAATCCGTGCAGCTCGCGATCGTAGGCGCGGAGGGTGTGCGCCGATGCGCCGCGTTCATTGGCCAGCACACGCAGATAATCGGCGACTAGGGAGTCCAGAGTTGGGTTAAGGGTGGACGCGACGGAGGCGGTCATACAGGCTCCTCGCTGGGCCTGGGGCGCGGAACCAGGTGCAGACCGCGGCGCGCGATGGGAAGCTCGACAACCTCAGCCCGCTGACGCGTGGCGCGGGGATGATGCTGGCGATGGACTTCCTTGAGCCGGCCGAGCGCCAGGTGGGTGTAGACCTGGGTGGTGGAGATGTCAGCGTGGCCCAGCAGCAACTGCACGCTGCGCAGGTCGGCGCCGTGCTCCACCATGTGCGTGGCGCAACTGTGGCGCAGACGGTGGGGGCTGGCGGCAGAGTTGGCCATCTTGACCACGTGCCAGACCCATTGGCGGGTGAGCGGCATGCCGCGCAGGGAGAGAAAGAGGCGGGAGGCGTCCTGGCGGGAGGCGCGGGATTTGCTGGCCGAGCTGATGCGCGCCAGGTGCGGACGTCCCTGTTGCAGATACTCTTCCAGAGCCTCAAGGGCGGTGCGCCCCAGCGGCACAATGCGCTCCTTGTCGCCTTTGCCGCGCACCTGCACACGGCCTAGGTCGAGCGCCAGATCGCCGGTGGAGAGCGCCGTGACCTCGGAGACGCGCAAGCCACCGGCGTAGAGCAGCTCCAGAATCGCGCGGTCGCGCAGGAGCGTGGCCCGCGCCTGGGGATGTTCAGCGTTGAGACGCGCACGGTCGAGCATCTCCATAACCTCCGGCTCGGCCAGAGACTTGGGCAGAACCTTCCAGGAGCGGGGCGATTCGATGTTGATGGTGGGGTCGTGATGGATGCGGCGGTCGAGCAGGAGCCACTTGTAAAAGCCGCGCAGGCAGCTGAGCTTGCGCGCGGACGAGCGCAGGTCGATGCCGTGAGCGCGCAGGTGCTCGAGAAATGCCGCGACGTCCGCTTGCGCCGCCGTGAGCAGCACGCCGCTGCGCCCCTCGATGAACTCGGCAAAGGTCTTCAGGTCGCTGTCGTAGGCCTCGCAGGTGAGGGGGCGCAGACCTTTTTCCACGCGCAGATAGGCCTGGTAGTCCTTCAAGAGCGATAGATTACGCGCGGAGTCCACAGATTCGATTATCGGCGGGTGAAGTGGCTGACGGCATCGATCAGCGCGCATTTGAACCTGGTTCATCATGGACTCAACATCGGCAACAGGGGGAGTGAGCGCTGGAGGTGGAAAACTTTGCGTGCGTTTGCGGGTTTGCGTGGCACGCCCGAGGCCCGGCAGCGTATAACGCTTGAATGGGGGTCTTGGCAGCAGAGATCGATGGATGGCTGCGCGAGGGCGGGCAGGTGGTGACGGCCAGCGAGCGGGCGGCGCGCGCCCTTGCCGCTGAATTTCATCGCGCACGGCTGAATGAGGGTCTGACTGCCTGGCCCGCGCCGAACATCGTCGATTGGAAGAGCTTTGCCCGCGGCGCGTGGGAGCAACGCGGCGCCGACGCGCGGCTGGTGCTCAACCCTGCGCAGGAAGAGGCGCTGTGGGCGGAGATCGCCGGGCAGGACGGCTCGCTGGCCACTTTGCTGGAAGGCTCTCGGCACCGGCTGGCTGCCCTGGCCATGGAAGCGCAGGAGCTGATTTGCGCATATGCGCCGCAGTTTCTGCGGAGGACGGCCCGCGCCGCCTGGCAGCTGGATGCGGGGGCTTTCAGCGGCTGGCTGGAGAGCTTTGAAGAAATTTGCCGGGCTGAAAGCCTGATAAGCCCGAGCCGCCTGCCGCAGGAGCTGATTGCGCTGCTGAAGGCCGAGCCGGGAGAGCGGGCGCCTCTGCTGTTGGCCGGATTTGATCGCATACTGCCCGCGCAGCGCAGCCTCTTCAACGCGTGGGGCGAGTGGCATGAGGCGGCGAAGGGCGAGGCGGCTGGTGAGGTTCATTTTTTTGCCGCCGACGATGAAAAGGCCGAGTTGACCGCCTGCGCGATGTGGTGCGGACGGCGGCTAGCAGGCGACCCTGAAGCCCGATTGATGGTCGTCACGCAGGCCGCCGGCAAGCGCCGCGGCGAGATGGAGCGCGCCTTTTATCGCCATGCCGGAGCGGCCTTTGAGTTTTCGCTGGGAGTACCGCTTCGCCAGGTTGCGCTGGCGCGGGCGGCGCACATGGAGCTGCGCTGGCTCGACGGCCCGCTCGAGGAACAGGAAGTTGACTGGCTGCTCTCCACCGGCTACGCCGCCGCCAATGCGCAGGAATCGGCAGCGCTGCAAGCATTCATGCGCGCATTACGCCGCGAGGGAATGGAACGAACGCATTGGACTCTCAAGGCTTTTCTCGGCGAGAGATCCGCGCGTGTGCTGTTGCCGGAAGAATGGGTCAAGCGCATAAGCGACGCACAACGCCTGTTGGCTGGGTTTGCGCAACGCCCGCAAAGCCCGCTCGACTGGGCGGAGCTGGTTCCGAGTTTGCTGGAGACGATTCGCATTGCCACCGCGCGGCCGCTCGAGAGCGTCGAACACCAGGCCGCTGACCGCTGGCAGCAGGCCGTGGAGAGCTGCGGCTCGCTGGGCTTTGATGGCCGCAGGATCCCGTGGAATGATTTTCTCTCGCAACTGGGCCGCGCGCTGGACGAGACGCTCTTTACTCCCGAGTCGCGCAATGCGCCCATCCAGATCATCGGACCGGCGGAGTCCGCCGGGCTGAGCGCCGACGCAGTCTGGTTTCTGGGAGCCGATGAGGAGGGTTGGCCCGCCAATGGATCGACGCATCCGCTACTGCCCATCGAGGTTCAGCGCGAGGCGGGAATGCCGCACGCCACGCCGCAACTTGATTGGAAGCTGGCCGAGGCCATTACGCGCCGCATTCTGGCTTCGGCAGGCGAGGTTCACTTCAGCTATGCCAAGCAAAAAGAAACCGGCGAAGCACGCCCGTCGCGCCTGATTGTTCAGCTAGCCGGAGAGGCGCGGAAGTTTTCGGCGGAGTTGAAAGCGACCGATGCGCCGCTTCCGATGACCGTAGCGTTTGAGGACCGCAGCCGGATTCCCTTCCCTCCGGGCATGGTCAAGGGCGGCGCGAAGGTGCTCACAGCGCAGTCGCAATGCCCTTTCAAGGCCTTCGCCACGGCGCGGCTCGATGCACAGGGGTGGGAGCCCGCCGAGGCCGGGCTGACCGCCAAGCAGCGCGGCAACCTGCTGCACGAGGTGATGAAATCCGTCTGGGCCGGAGCTCCTGACGGAATTCGCACTCACGCGGAACTGCTGAGCTTGAATGACTGGGAGGCTTTTGTGGCGGGCCATGTGCAGCGCGTGCTGGCTCGGGAGCTGCGTCCGAATCAGCGCGAGCTGATGCCCCGCCGCTACCTGGAATTGGAAGGGCAGCGGCTGACGAAGCTGGTGACCAAGTGGCTGGAGTACGAGGCCACGCGCGTGGAGTTCGAGGTCGCCGACACCGAGGTCAAGCGCACAGTTCACCTGGCCGGAGTCACGCTCGATCTGCGCCCGGACCGGGTTGACCGGTTGAAGGACGGCTCTGTGCTGGTCATCGACTACAAATCAGGTAAAGTTTCGCCCAACGCGTGGGAGACGCCACGGCCCGAAGACGTGCAACTGCCGCTCTATGCCGGATTTGCACTTGAGCCGAACGAACACCTTGGAGGACTGGTTTTCGCCAGCGTGCTCACTGGAGACCCGAAATTTGCCGGGCGGGTTGGCGATGCAGCAGACACGCTCTTTGCCGGCTTAAAGGGAACAAGCTCGCTGCTTAAGAACAAGCTCACCAGCGAGCTGCTAGACGATTGGAGGGATTGCATCCAGCAACTGGCTAAAGATTTTGTTGGCGGGAGGGCCGAAGTGGACCCACGCGAAAGCCGGGAAAAGACCTGCAAGCATTGCGACCTTCAAAGCCTCTGCCGCATACAGGAGCGCGACGCGCTACTCGAAGACGAGGACGAAGTCGAGGAGGACGGCGATGAGTAGCCAATCACGCCCAGATCCTCCCGATCAGCCGGAGCGCATGCGAGCCCTCGATTCCGGGCGGTCGATTTTGGTACAGGCTCCGGCCGGCTCAGGCAAAACGGATCTGCTGGCGCGGCGCTTTCTCCGCCTGCTGGGCGAAGTGGATGAGCCTGGCAAGGTGGTGGCCATTACCTTCACCAACGCAGCCGCCGCGGAGATGCGCAACCGGATTCTCGATGAGCTGAGAAAGGCGGAGACGAGCACAACTCGCAATTCCGATGAGTTTTCGATGGAGGCGTTGGCACGGCTAGCGCTGGAACATTCCCAGGCGCTGGGCTGGAAACTGATCGACCTGCCCGCACAGTTACGCGTGCGGACAATCGATTCGTTTTGCCGCGAGCTGGCCCTGCAGCAGCCGCTGCTCTCCGGGCTGGGCGGCGGCCTCAACATTGGCGAGCAGCCAGAGGAACTTTACCGGCGCGCGGCCCGCGAGGCGCTGAGAAAAGTCGACGAGAGCGGATCGGCTACATGCGCGGCCATTGAGGAATTGCTGCAATGGCGCGACAACGACTGGAAGGAGATGGAAGAGCAACTGGTGGAGATGCTCAAGAACCGCGACCGCTGGATGCAAGACTTCGTTCTGCAGAGCGAGAAAGATTGGGAGAAGCTCCGCGAGCGGCTGGAACGGCCCTTTGCCCATGCCGTGCGCGATGCGCTTGATAAGTTGAGCGGGCTTCTCGACCGGGTGAGCGGCGCGCGGGAAGAAGCGCTGGAACTGGCGCGGTTTGCGTGCGAGGAACCGGGCGAAAACTCGCCCTGGGAGCTGGCGGAATGCGCCGACTTTCCCGCTGGTTCGTTCCCGGATGGGCTCAAACCTGCCCACGATTTCTTTATTTCACTTTCTGATTTTCTGCAAACGCAGAAAGGAAGCTGGCGCACTGAAAGAGGCCTGAAGACATCCGATGGATTTCCATCGACCCCTCGCGGCAAAGCCGGCAAAGCCCGTTTCGCCGCGCTGATCGCAAAGCTGGCCGCGATTCCCGGACTTGAATTCGCGCTGGCCGCGGTTCGCATGCTGCCTTCCGCGGGCTACACCGAGGAAGAATGGAAGATTGTGAAGGCCTGCTTTACATTGTTAAGGGAGGCAGTTGGCGAGCTGCACGTGGTTTTTGCCGAGGCCGGAGCCGTGGATTTTACAGAGGTGGCGCAGATTGCCCAGCGCGCGCTACGCGGTGAAGACAATCTTCCCACAGAGGCCGCAATGGGCGTCTCTGACAAAATTCGCCACCTGCTGGTGGATGAATTTCAGGACACCAGCCGCCGCCAGCACCAGTTGCTTTCCAGCCTGATTGCCGCGTGGCCGGAGCGCGAGGGACGCAGTTGCTTCGTGGTCGGCGACCCCATGCAGTCGATCTACTTTTTCCGCGATGCGGACGCGGAACTCTTTCCGCGCGTGAAGGCCCTTGGCCTCGAAATTCCCAATGACGCACCGCAGTTCTTCGACTCTGTCTCCCTGACAGCCAACTTCCGCACCACGTCCGGGCTGGTTGCCTGGCACAATCAGGCCTTCAAGAAAATCTTTGCAGCCGATGACGGCAGCGGGATTACATTTGCGGAAGCGCAACCCGCACGAGAAACGGCGGCCAGCAACGGTCCGGCATTTGAACTGCATTTGGAGTTTGTTCCCCAGACAGGGAAAGCAGCCGATCCCCAGGCCTCGGGCGAAATCGAAGCTGCACACACAACACAGATCGAAGAGATTGTCGCCGTAATCCAAAGACATCAAGACTCCATGGAGCAGGCACGACAGGCACAAGAGCGCGGCGAGAATAAAAAATTCCGCGTGGCCGTTCTGGGTCGCGCAAAGAATCATCTTGTACCCATCGCGCAGGCGCTGCGCGAGGCGGGAGTTGCTTTCCGCGCCGTGGAACTGGAAAAGCTGGCCGAACGCCCCGAAGTACTCGACGCGCTGGCGCTGGCCCGCGCGCTGCTCAATCCCGAGGACCGCGTGGCCTGGCTGGGCGTTTTGCGCGCGCCGTGGTGCGGGCTGTCGCTCGAAGACCTGCACCGCATTGCCGGCAGCGATGAAGCAGAGGAGCGCTCGCGGCCCATTCCGGAGTTGATTGCCGAGCGGCTTTCGCTACTAAGCGAAGAGGGCCGACTGGCAGCCGCGCATGTGCTGGAGACGCTGACTTCAGCGACGGCGCTGCGCGCGGCACAGCCCACGGCCTCGCTGGGAAGCTGGCTGGAAGAGATCTGGCTGCGGCTGGGCGGAGCGGCCTGCGTGGACGCGACCGGACGCGCCAACCTCGACCTGCTGTGGAGCTGCCTGGACAACCTGATGGGCGGCGAACCGGAGCTGGTTGGACCCGGCCTAGCCGCGGCCCTGGACAAGCTGACTGCCCAGCCCGACCCGAAGGCGAGCGACAAGTGCGGCGTGCAGTTGATGACCATTCACAAATCCAAGGGGCTGGAGTTTGAGGTGGTCATCGTTCCCGAGTTGCAGGCTCGCATACAGGGCGGAAAGGTCAAGATGCTGACCTGGTTGGAGAGGGGGCTGGAGCGGGGGATTGCCGAGCCGGATGAGTCGGGCGAGATTACCGAGTTCCTGGTTGCTCCCCTGCAACGCAAGCGCGAGGAGAAAGGAAGCGCCAAGGCCTGGGTTGATGGCGAGTATCGCAAGCGCGAATCGCAGGAAGACCGGCGCATTCTCTACGTTGCGGCCACGCGCGCCCGCGAGGAGCTGCACCTGTTTGCGCGTCCCGCGTACACGGAAAAGAACGGGGAGCTGGCCCTGGTGGAAGCCACAAACAGCCTGCTGGCCAAGGCCTGGCCGGCGCTGGAAGAAGAAGTTGGCGCACGATTTGAAGAGTGGAAGGCCGCGAGAGCTGCCATGAAGAGCCGCGCGGAGGAGGAGATTGAGTCCATTGCCGCCTCGGGAGACGGTAATCTGGCCGTTTTACCGGCCCCCATCCGGCCTACGCTGCTGCGCCACCTGCCCCCGGATTACCACCTCACGCTATCTTCCCAGATCCCCAAAAGCGAGGGATCTCCACCCCACGGACGAGGACCTGCCCGTGGGGACCCCGGAGCTGGGTCACCCGCAAAGTCATTCGTAATCGGAAGAGGCCACGAGCAGCTTTATACGCGCCATGAGGGCGGAATGCTCTCGCGCGCCCGGGGAAGAGCAGTGCACACGCTATTGGAGGAGCTGGCGCGGCTGCGCGCGAGGCTGGATTGGGAGGCTGCCCGCTCGGCTCTAAGAGCTTTTGAGCCACGCATTGCCGCCCAGGCGCGCGCCGCCGGAGTGGACCGGCCCGAGGCCGCGAGGATTGCCGCCGAGGCTCTGCAGATGGCGCTCAGAGCCTCCCACGACCCCACAGGCTCCTGGATCCTGCGGCCCCATGCCGACGCGGCCAGCGAGGCTGCCTGGGCCGGAATCGTCGCCGGGGGTATCCATTCCGTGCGCGTGGACCGGGTCTTCCGCGCCGGACCCACGCCCGGAAGCGAGGAAGGCGATTGCTGGTGGATTATCGACTACAAGAGCGCCCAGGCCGACAATCCCGAGCAGACGCTGCCGGGACTTCGCGAGCTTTTCGCACCGCAACTGGAGGCCTATGCCGGCCTCCTGCGCAACCTGCACGGCGGGGAGGCACGCGTGTTCGCCGGCCTCTATTATCCGCGCCTGCCGCTGCTTGATTGGTGGGAAATCTAGATCATATAGGGCCTGGCCGGCAGGGTTTACAGGACGGAATCGGCCGCGCGTGGCCCCCCGGACACTACGGACGCCGCAAAGCCCTCCCGTTACAAGTTTTTTAGATTCAAAAAGATTCCTTGCACGCAAAGGGCGGAAGAGGGGTACAATTTTGACGAGGAGAAAAATGGCCGGAGATATGCAACTTACGTGCAGCGACTGCGGGCAGGAGTTTACCTTCACCGCTGCGGATCAGACGTTTTTTCAGGAACGTGGTTATTCGACCCCAAAACGTTGCAAGAATTGCCGACAGGCAAAGAAGAACGATCAGGGGGGCTCCGGCTACCGTTCGGGCTCGACACAGGGAACGCCTGTGATTTGTTCGGGATGCGGCCAGCCTACAACAGTGCCTTTTGAGCCGCGTGGCGACCGCCCGGTGTATTGCCGGGATTGTTACCAGGCGCGCAAGGGCAGCGGCGGCGGCAGTTCACGCGGCAACCGTTAACCAGGTTTTGAGCGGGTCCGGCAAGCCAAGCGGCTCATCGGACCCGTGCAGTTCGGCGAGATCGAGCAAAGCTCACCGGCGACGTTGATTTGTCTGCGGCTGCTGGTAAAGAGCTTTGTGAGTAGATTTATGTCCTGCTTCTACTCCTCAAGCTCTGCTACACATTTTTTGAGGATTTTTCCCTACGCATGGCCAGCCAACTCTCCTTCACAGGTTTTGCATGGAAGAATCTCTGGCGCAGACGCCTGAGAACGTTGCTGACGCTGGGCGGCATCGCCATGGCCATCGGCGCGTTCGTGGCGCTGGTGGGCTTTTCGCGCGCCTTTGAGCACGAGTGGCTGCGGATGTACGAAGGCACCGGCACCGATATCGCCGTGGTGGAGAAGAGCTTTCTGAACACCTCGCTGGATGAGTCGGTGGGCGCCAAACTCCGTGCGCTGCCGGAAGTTGAACAGGCCAGGCCCATGATCTTCAACCTAATGGACCTGACACCGGAGATCAATGCGCTGGTCTTTGGCTGGCAGGCCGATTCCTACGAACTCGATTCGCTCACTCTCACATCCGGGCGGCGCTTTCGTGACGGACAGCCTGAAATTCTGCTGGGCGACATCCTGGCTGGAAACCTGAACAAGAAGGCCGGCGACACGATCGAAATACAAGGCACAACCTTTACCGTGACCGGAATCGATCATGGCGGTTCGGCACTGGAGGCCGGCGCGGTGATCATGCCCCTGGATCAACTGCAGCAGGTATCCAGCCTGCAAGGGAAAGTTACAGCGTTCCATGTACGGCTTCGCCCCGCGCCGGCCGGTGAAGCGCAGGAGCACTACGTAAAGCGCGCCGATGCGGAGATTGAAGCCGCTCTGCCCGGCCTGCACGCCGTTCCGGCAGCGGAGCGCGCCAGCAATAACCAGATCGTGCTGCTGGCACATGCGGCCGCGTGGGGCACATCCTCGATTGCCCTATTGATCGGGATTCTGAGCATTGCCAACACCATGGCTATGTCGGTTTTTGAACGGACACGCGAGATCGGCATCCTGCGCGCGCTTGGCTGGAAGAGCTGGAGGGTCATGCTGCTGATTCTGACGGAAGCGGCCGTGCTCGGCCTCGCGGGCGGTATTCTCGGCCTCGGCGTCGGATGGGGCACACTGCGGATACTGTCAAGCCTTCCACAAACCGCCAGCATCGTCTCCGCCTCCGTCACCTGGCTGCACTTGCTGGAGGCGCTGTGCATCGCTGTGGCCTCCGGCCTGGTCGCCGGGGCCATCCCCGCATGGCGCGGGGCGCATCTTTCTCCGGTGGAGGCTCTTCGCCATGACTGAGCCCATTCTGCGAGCGCGCGAGCTGCGCAAGAGCTACGACGAGGGGCGCATCGAGGCTTTGCGCGGTGTCGATCTGGCCATCGAAGCCGGGGAGTTTCTGGCCATCAGCGGACCGAGCGGCAGCGGCAAATCCACGCTGCTGCAACTGCTGGGCGGACTGGACACGCCGACCAGCGGCGAGGTTTTCTTCCACAGCGCACGGCTGGGCGCGGCGATTGACCTGGATGTTTTTCGCTCGAAGAAAGTGGGATTCATCTTCCAGGCATTTCACCTGATGCCCACGCTGCGCGTCCTGGAAAATGTACAGGTCCCGATGATGGCCCTGAGCCCCACACCGAACCATCGCGCCGAACGGGCGCTGGCCCTCTTGCAGGAGATGGGCCTGGAGCATCGTTTGCGGCAGTATCCCAACGAGCTCTCGGCGGGCGAGCGGCAACGGGTGGCGATTGCACGGGCGCTGGCCAATGAGCCGGAGATTTTATTGGCCGACGAGCCGACCGGGAACCTGGACAGCGCGAACTCGGCGCGGATTATGGAGATACTGACAGGAATTCAGAAACAGCGGGGAATGACGCTGATTGTGGTGACGCACGAAAACGAGATTGCGCACGCGGCGGCGCGACAGATCCGCCTGCGCGATGGAAGGATCGAGGCATGACAGCCGCGCCCCTTGCTTTGGCGGCGGCGCTGCTTTTCCCAATGGCCGCGCAGGCGGCGGATGCGCACACCGCGCTGGAGACATCGCGGCAACGGGTGCAGACAGCGGATTATCGCGCCAGCGGCCACCTGGTCCGCGTGGATGCAAATGGCGCTCGCAAAAGCTATCCCATCACGATCAAGGCGCACTGGTTTCCGGGCGTGCTGCGGGTGTATGTGGAGATTGCCAACGCCCCGAAGACAGGCCCGGATTCGTTAGTGGTTGTCCGCACGATGACCCGCGTTCTTCTGGAGATGCGTCCCGGCGGCAAAAACACCATTCTGATGGCGCAAAGCGGCGACAAACAGGCTCAGCCACTGCCTTTCAACAAATGGAGCGAGGGGCTGGTGGGAACGGCATTCAGCTACGAGGATTTTCTGGAGACGCATTATTTTTGGGCGGAGCAGACGGCGCTGGGCGAGAAGAAGTATGGCGCGCGCGATTGCGAGGTGGTGAAGAGCAGGCCGGGCGCAACCGACAAGACACATTACACTGAGGTCACCAGCTGGCTGGATCACAGCATCGGCTTTCCAGTGTACGTGGAGAAGACGCTGAAAAATGGCGCAGTGAAGGAGTTTACCTCGTTTGGACTGCGCCAGGAGAGCGGCATCTGGTCGGCGCACCAGATTGAAGCGAAGATACGCGGCCAGGCCGGTTCAAGCCTGCTGATCTTCGACCGCGGCGCGCCCAAAGCACACCTTAGCATGAAAGACTTTGCCCCAGAGCAACTGACACATTTCCAGGACGGCAAATGAACTTTTTTTTCTTTATTCTCGGCGCGGCCACGACCCTGATCGTTGCGGGCATTGTGTATCAACGGCTGGGCGCGCACCGGGACCGCCAGCGCTACGCCAAAGACGGCCGGTGGATCGACATCGGAGAGAGGCGCAGGCTTTACCTGGTGGAAAAGGGATCGGGAAATCCTACCGTCTTGTTTGAAGCCGGAATAGCGGCCACCAACTTGAACTGGTATCACATTCAGGAGCCGGTATCTTGCTTTACCGCGACAGTTTCCTATGATCGCGGCGGGCTGGGCTGGAGCAGCCCGGCACGCACGGCGCGCACGCCGGCCAACATCGCTGCTGAACTGCATCAACTGCTGGAAGGCGCCTCCGTCAAGCCGCCCTATATCCTGGTGGGACATTCCTTTGGCGGGCTGGTGATGCGCCGCTTTGCACTCGACTACCCGGCGGAAGTGGCCGGCATGGTGCTATTGGACCCGATGCGCTGCGAGGAGTGGCCGCCTCTGGATGCGAGCAAGCAATCGGAGCTTAATCGCGGCAGGAGGCTCTTCCGTATTGCGATTCCTTTTGCGCGCGTCGGAGTTGCCCGCCTCGCGGTCACTTCACTCTTTTTGCGCTCAGGGCGCACCGCGCATCGTCTGGCGAGCGCCGCCGGAGACGGCGGCATGCACGTGCTGAACCGCGTTAAGGACGAGGTGGGCAAGATGCCGCAAGAGGTGTGGCCCATCGTTGCCGCCCATTGGTCGCGGCCCGACAACTTCGCCGGCATGCGCAGCCACGTGGAGGCCGTACCCGACACCGTCCGGGAGATGCACAACGCCGAAGCGATTCAGAAAATTCCCGTGCTGGTGCTGACGCCGGGAAAATCATCGCCACTCTCCGGCGAAGAGTTGAGCCGCATCGGCAACAACGCGCGGCAGGTGATTGCGCCGGAGAGCGCGCATTGGATTCATCTCGACCAGCCTGACCTGGTGATTGAATCGATCCGGGCGATGGTGACGGCGGCCGGTTGAGAAATGGGTTGATCGAAACGGGCTTCCAGCCTTGCCATAAAAACGCCATGGCCGGTAGAATTCGAACCAAATCAGAGCTTAGAGCATTTTTCCTATTTGTATTGATGCGGCGTGGACCGGGAGGTCCACGCGACAGCCGGCCAGGAGGCCGGCGTTACCTGTTTTTCAGTCACCGGCAACCTTGAGCCAAGCAGAGATCCACTCTATACCAACACGCAAAATGCTCTAGCGCTTCTTCTTTGCCGGCTTGTGATTGGCTTTCTTTGCCGCCTTGACCTGTTTATGGCTGGGAGCGGAAACAGGCTTCTTTTTGGGAGGCGCGGATTTGGCCGGAGGCTTGGCCTTCGCCTTGGCTGCGGGCTTGACAACAGCTTTGGCCTTCGCCTTGGCGGGCGGCTTAGCCTGGACTTTCTTAGGCGCCGGCTTCTCCTGCGGATGCGGCTTTTTGGCAGTCGCGGAAGCGGTCTTGGCCGGCGCGGGCCTGGCTTCCTGCCTGGGTTGAGCCTTCATCCCGGCTGGCGGCTGCGGCTTTTCTGCCTTTTCCGGTTTGGGTTGGGCCGCCAGCTTGGGGGCTCCCTTGACCGAAGCAGGCTTGGAGGCCGGTTTCTTTGTCTCTTCCCCGATCTCCTCTTCGTCTTCACCGTCAGCGGCCTCGGTGTCCTCGGCGAGGTCAGCCGTTAGATCGATTTTCGGAAGCGCCAGACCCAGATCAAGAACATCATCGTCGGCTACGGTGATATCGTCCAGATCCTCCTCCTCTTCCAGGTGCTCCTCCAGATGCTCCTCGGAGTCCTCGTCAAAGGAGTCTTCTTTCAACTTGACATCGGCGACGCGCTTGACGCGAGGCCGCTTGATGGTGACCTGGGGCGGCGGAGCAGGCGGCGAATAGGGCTCGAGGAAGGCGCGAGCCTCTTCCGGGGTGGTGAGTTTTCCGTCGATCAGTTGCAGGAAGACGTTCTGCACAATCTCAGCGAAAGCAGGCAGTTCGGCGGTGATGCGCATCTCCTGCATGAGGGCATAGGGGATGCGCTGGCGGAGTTCAGGCCAAACCTTTAGGAAGAGGTTGAAGCGTTCCTTGACGGCCGGGTCTTTTGTTGTAAATCCAAGCCAGAGAACAGCTTCCGGGTCATAGCTCATGAAGAGCTTGAAGCAGGCGGAGGGCGTGGCGTTCTGCTTGGCCAGCAGCACCTTGGCAAAACCCGCCGCCATGGAGTCCAGATCGTCCCACTCGTCGACGAAGCCGGGGCGCAGCATCTGCTTTTTGAGGGAGGAGATCTCCCTGCCGGAGAGGCGGGCCGTGAGCAAGCGCATCTGGGCCGCCGACATATCGGCATGAATGCCCTGCAAGAGCAACTCGACGGCCAGCTCGTGCAAGGCAATCAGCCCTGCCTCATCGGCCTTATAGGAGGTCCAGACGGGGTGCAGGAACTTCATCCAGCCCTCGGCCTCGAGGGCCTGCAAAACCTTCAGCCCCTCTTCCTCGTGGCCGATCTGCTCCAGTTCGCGCTTGCGCGCCTGAGCGGAGAGACGCTCGATCACGCCTTCTTCCCTGGCGTTCTGATAACGGGTCTGGGTTTTGGGATCCATCTCCCAGCCCAGCCTCGCCCTGAGGCGCGTGACGCGAATCAGCAGGGAGGGCTCCTCGAGGAAGCCGTAATTGGAGACCAGGCGCAGAGTGCGGAATTCGATGTCCGCGGCGCCGTTCATGGGGTCCATGAGCAACCCGAAGGAGCCCTCGTTGAGGGAGATGGCCATAGCATTGACGGTGAAGTCGCGGCGGCGGAGGTCCTCCTGGATGGAAGCAGGGACATAGACGATTTTTCCGGGTTTGGGAATCTCGACGCGGTGCGCGGTGACCAGATCGACGCGAACCGTGCCGGGAAAACAGAGGAAAAGGGTGCGGGAATCTTCATCTTCGCCCCACACCTTGGCGCCGAGTTTCACCATTGTTTTCTTGAGTTTGAGTGTGTTTGTATGGAGGGTAAACTCAAGATCGCGAACGGCGTGGCCGCTGGTCAGGTCGCGAACCGCATCCCCGGTGAGAAACAGGATCGTGCCGGCTTCGCGGGCAGCCTCGCGCACCTTGCGCATGGCGCTCTGCTGATCAGCCGAGAGCCGGTTTTCCAGAAGATAGATGTAGTCGGGCATTCCTTTTCCTGCTTCCGCCTTTGATTTACACATCCAAGTGCCTGATGGGGTTGCTCTTAGAGCAGTCTCCGGCATTGGTTGCAAACCGTACCTTAACACAAGTCGGCCCGGTTGGCTATGCCCCAGTGCACCAAAAATGCGTCTCTTCCCTTCCCGGCACAGGCGCGCCATGCGACAATCCAAGCGATGGCCTCTCATCGCAAACCGGTGATCGTAAGGAAGTTCAGCCGCGACTGGTACGCGGGCTACGCGGGGTTGAGCTTTGGCCAAGACGCGGCGGAGCTGGAGATTCTGGACCTCAGTGGCAAGGTGCTGCGCATTGGCTGGGAGCAGGTGAAGTGGGTCTGCTATGTGAGGGATTTTCCGGCGGGCGAAACCGCCAATCCGGAGCGGCTGCTGCACAAGCGCTTCTCCATACGGCCGCGGACGCCGGGGCTGTGGCTGCGCATGACGCTGACCGACGGCGAGGAGCTGGAGGGATTGGCGGCGAATGACCGCTCTCTGGTGGAGGGCGCGGGGCTGCTGCTGACACCGCCCGATACGCGCTCGAACACGCAGAGGATTTACGTGCCTCGGCAGGCGATTCAGACGCTGGAGGTGGCCGGATTGATTGGCGCGGCGGGACGCAAGCGAGCCGAAGGTGCCGGACGGGCGGTGGAGCAGCCGGAGCTGTTTCCCGACACACTGGAAATTCCGTAGAACGGCCCTTCCGTTCATTTTCAGGCATTGCCCAAAAACCCTCTTGCCGATGTCCTAAAGGGTTGTTCAGGAGCGTTCGTACAGGCTGGGTAATTCGAGTTCGATGCGCTGCCATTCTGGTATGCGAAAGACGCCGAGAATCTGTTCGGGTTCCCGGACGCATATCTGAATATGGGTCTTCTCCCGAAAGCCCGCGCCTGGGTAAAGTACGGAACCCTCCGGAAACATCGCCCGGACGGTCGCGTAAGGTTGGGTTCTGGGGTCCGATTCTTGCTCTGTTTGTAGAATCCCATACAGGTAATTCATCACGGCACAGTCCAAGCGCCTAAGGATTTTGTCGCCGCCGGACTCTTTGGCTGGATCGACGTTCTGCGGGATCGGAACACCATCACTTTCAGACGTCTTAATGAACTCGTCGTATGCTCGCTTGACGGCTGTAATTCCAGACTGCGTCGTCAGATCAAGACAGTTTCCCAGTTCGATCACAGCGCCTACTACCGAGGGATGGTCGAAGTTCAGGCGGGATTCAGTTGCCCACTGATAGGCGCGGAGAATGTCGTTTTCCTAGAAGTAGATACCAGCGCCAAGCCAGTCGTAGTCCTGAGTGCTGGGCTGAAACGGCGAACCGCCCAGGAGTTTCTGAGCGGTTTCAAGAGCGCATCCGTGATAGGCAAGAATTAAAGGCACAGACCGCCACCTACCTGTAAACCTCAGCGACTTGACCGTCGGGGTTCAGGTAGCCAATCTTGACGAGGAACGCCTTGCGCTTCTCGGGAGTGTTGAGTTCGCGCCGCAGTTTATCAGCGGCTTCCATGAACTTTTTCAACTCTTTTGGAGTCATCGCACCCTCCATCTTTCAAGACACTCTTAAGTGTACACGCGGTTGCATGAATTGGGCAAGATAAGCCGTTGCTCAAAACCCATAGAAGATTTGAGGATTCCTGGACAAGCGGTCTATTCCGGTACAATTCTTGCCATGAAGCTAGGCGAATTGGCAAAGAAGCTGGGAGCGGAGCTGCGCGGAGACGCGGAGCTGGAAGTGACGGGCGTGAAAGGGATTGAGGAGGCGGGGCCGACTGAGATCACCTTCGTGGCCAATCCCAAGTATGGCGGGCTGGCGCGCAAGACGCGGGCGGCGGCGGTGGTGGTGGAGCCGGAGTTTCCGGAGATTGAGGCGGCGACGCTGCGCATCAAGAATCCTTACCACGCCTTTTCGCGGGCGCTGGCGCTTTTTTATCAGCCGCCGGTGTACGCGCCGGGGATTGATCCGACGGCGGTGATCGACCCGACAGCGGAGATCGGCGAGGGGGCGCACATCGGGGCTTACGTGGTGATTGGCCCACGGGTGAAGCTGGGCGCGCATGCCACGCTGCTGCCGCACGTGGTGCTCTATCCGGGCGTGGAGGCGGGCAGAAATTTCTTTGCCCATGCGCACGCCGTGGTGCGGGAAGAGTGCATTCTGGGCGACGACGTGACGCTGGAAAATGGCGTCATTATCGGCGCGGACGGCTTCGGATTCGCCAAAAATGAACAAGGCCGCTGGGAGAAGATTCCGCAGTCAGGGCCGGTGCGGCTGGGCAACCGGGTGGAGGTGCAGGCCAACGCCTGCATCGACCGGGCGACGGTGGGCGAGACGCGCATCGGCGACGGAACCAAAATTGATAATTTAGTGCAGGTTGGTCACGCCTCGCACGTGGGAGAGAACACGCTGCTGTGCGGACAGGTGGGGCTGGCCGGATCGTCGGAGGTGGGCAACAACGTCATCCTGGCCGGGCAGGCGGCGGTGGCCGGCCATTGCACGGTGGGCGACGGGGTGATTCTGACCGCGCAATCGGCGGTCTCGCACGATGTGGCGCCGGGCAAGACGATCTCCGGCTCGCCGGGCTTTGACAACCGCGTGTGGCTGCGGGCGGTGACCATCTTCCAACGACTGCCGGAGTTGCTGAAGCGGCTGGAGAAAGTGGAAAAGAAGCTGGCGGCGCAGGATGCGGCGGATGGCGACGGGAGCCCGGAATGAAGATTCATCCCGGCATTCTGGCAGTTTTTACAGTTGCGGCGCTCTTTGTAGCGACCTGCCACTCGTATCACGTTGAAGTTGCCGTGAAGAATCATACAGGAGGGGCGGTTCAACTGCTGGAGATTGACTATCCGAGCGCCAGCTTTGGGGTCAACACGCTGGCGGCGGGCGCGGAGTACCACTATCGCATCCAGTTGCGCGGCAGCGGGCCAATCAAGGCGCAGTACACGGAGAGCGATGGGAGGCAGAGCCAGGTGGAAGGGCCCATGCTGTTCGAGCAGCAGGAGGGCCGGATGGAGATTGTGCTGCTGCCCGGAGGGAAAGCGGAGTTTCATCCCGATCTGACGGATGCGATTGTCAAGGACAGGTAAAGCCTGCCGGCATTGGGCGATTCCGTGAAGGAATCGCCCTGCCCGGAATGGCGAACGAAAGCAGCGAGAGCCGCCCTAGCGCACGATGCCGCCGAAGAGCGGGGATTGCAACAGACTGCTGAACTCGGCGTCGGAGGTGGCGAAGTGGATGGATAAGCGGCCCGAGTCGGAGGAGATGGATGTGGCGCTCAGCGCATGTTTCTCTGTCTCCGAACCGCTCGTCTTGCGCACCGTCAAAGCGACGGTCAGAAGCGAAGAGAGGGTGGCCGCGGCAAAGGTGTCGCCGGTGGAGATGGTGAGGTCGAACTTAACGCCGTGCTGAAAGTTCATGGAGTACCAGGAGGCCAGCAGGCGCTTTTGAATGCTTTCAAAGTCGGCCAGCGAACCAGCCTCGCCTAGCACCTGTTTCATCATGGTCTGCGTGCCCTTCTGGTCGAGGATGCTCCACAGGGGCTCGGAGTCAACGGATTTCATGGCATCCATCAAGGTGGTGTTAGTGAGCATGTTGGGCGCAAGGCCGTCGCGGGCATCCAGCGACTTGTTCACCGCATCCTCATCGCCGAAGACCATGGTGGAGGGATTGATGAAGCAAACCACCATGCCGGTTTTGGCCAGCGGCCAGACGCGGTTGGTGCGCACCAGTTTGGACTTCAACTGCTGCTTGCGAAAGCTGGCCGTTATATCCGTCACGGAGAACTGACCCTGTGCGACACCGACGGTATCCAGTTGGTCGCCATCACTTTTAGTGCGGAAGAGGGCAAAGACCAACTGCTCGACATCATGGTTTTCGTTCAGGCCGGATTTCTGCAGCGCCTCTTCGAATCGCTTGAGCTCGGGCGGCATGACGCGCGCGCGCAGATCCATGGCGGAGGGCGAGTTCTCCATGACGTGGTAGTCGATGGCCACCAACTGCTGCACATCATGGGGAATGGCGGTGCGGGTTTCAGTGGACAACTGCGCCGCCGGAAGCGACCCGGCCGCGGCAAACAAAAGAGCCGGAATTGAGACCTTTAGAAAAGAATTCAACAAATTAATCCTCCCAGTTGCGGCAGTTGAGGCATCCATAGGCGGAAATGGCTGTATAGCATGCCTTTTTCCGCACCCAGGGGCCAACAATGCCGTACCTGTTCCAATTTCATTGTACCCGTTGGTTTGCGCCCGATGCGCCTACCAGGCAGTCGTGACGGTTCCTGCATCACCGGCCAGGTCATGGAACCACAAGGCGGCGCTCGATGATCCTGGCATGCGAACCGGACCCAATGAATGGACGCAACCACCCGCAATCCCGCTCACCGGCAGATAAGGGAAAGCAGTCTTGAGTCAGATTATTTCCAGAAGGTGTAGCCCACCTGGAACTGGATGCTGGCGTTGACGCCGGGATTGCGGTCGCCCAGCGAGGCCGAGGAGACATGCACGGCGTTCAGTGCCAGATCGATGGAGCGCTTGTCGCGGGTGAAGTAGTGGATGCCCACGCCGCCCTGCGGCGCAAAGTTCCACACGCTGGTCGAGCCATCGACGGGAAAGCCCGGCGCACTTGAAAAGCTGGGGGGGAACTGGCGGGTGGTGTAGATGAGCCCGCCGGCGCCCTGGAACCAGGGCTGAACGCGCCGCGAGGAGGTAAGAAAGTTCCAGCGGAGGATGACCGGAGTGAGGCTGACACCCCGATATGTGCCACCGCCAACGGGTAAAACGCAACTGACGATATTGCCGCCTGGTTCGACACAGGTATAAGTTGCCGTGTGCGGAGCAGGAGTATAGGCCTGCCAGAGGGGCATGATGTTGCCGCCAAACTCGAATTGGCCGCTGAGAATGCCGGCATGATGGACATTGGTGAGAGGCTTGGCCAACTGAAAGCCGGCCCAGAGAAACTTGAAATCCGATCGGTCCCCGACGCCCGTGCCCCAATTGACAAAGGGGCCGTATTCCCAGCTTTTTGCATTGCGAACCTGGGCAACGGGATTAGCCGATGCCGGAGTGGCAGCCGGGCCCGCCGGAGTTTGAGCGGCGGCGATGATGGTTCCTGCCATCAAAACAAACGCGAATATCCTTGCAATTCGTGTCAACGTACTTCCCTCCCCTGGATAAAAACTTTCAGATTTCTACAAAAAGGCCGCCACTACCGGGCGGCCCAGCGAGCGCCTCGCGGCGTTCGTTTATCCGGCCGCTGCTTCCATCTGGTCAGCGTCCATGTCGAAGTTAGAGTGAACGTTCTGGGTGTCGTCGAGCTCTTCCAGAGCCTCGAGCAGACGGATCATCTGAGCGGCCTCTTTGCCCTCCAGCCGGGTGTAGGTGGAGGCGACCATGGTCACCTCGCACATCACCGTGGGAATGCCGGCGGCCTTGACAGCGGCGGCGACATGTTCGTGATCGGCGGGATCGGAGATTATCTCCCATGTGTCGCCCTGGTCGTTCAGGTCTTCGCCGCCATTTTCCAGCACGATGTCCATCAGCTTCTCCTCGCTGGCGGCGGATTTTTCGATGGCGATGAGACCTTTTTTGTGGAACATAAAGCGCACCGAGCCAGTCTCGCCCAGGTTGCCGCCGTTCTTGGAGAAGGCGTGGCGAATCTCGCTTACCGCGCGGTTGCGATTGTCAGTGAGAACATCCACCAGGATGGCCACGCCGCCGGGGCCGTAGCCCTCGAAGGTGACCTCCTCATAGTTGACGCCTTCCAGCTCGCCGGTGCCGCGCTGGATAGCGCGCTTGATGTTCTCCTGCGGCATGTTCTCCGCTTTGGCTGCCAGGATGGCGGTGCGCAGGCGGGGGTTGCCGTCGGGGTCACCACCACCGCTTTTGGCGGAGATGGCGATCTCCCGTATGAGGCGGGTGAAAATCTTGCCGCGCTTGGCATCCAGCGCGCCCTTCTTGTGCTTGATGGTGGCCCACTTTGAATGGCCGGACATGGAAACCTCAGAGAGACAGAAAAATAGCGGCGCAGGTATGCGCCTGACCCTGTGAGTATATCACCGGGAACTTTGGGAAAGAGTTGGCGGTTGCCGTCAAGACGTTTGTCAGGAATCTCTTGCGGAGTCCTCCTTTCTTAGCTAATATATTACTTAGCTAAGTTTCGAGGTGAATCCCCATGGAAGCGACCATGCACCAGGCCAAGACCCAGCTCTCCAAACTCGTGAAGATGGCGATTGCCGGCGAAGAGGTGATTCTGACGCACGGACGCAAGCGCATACCGGCGGTGAAACTGGTGCCTGTGGGAGCGGCGCTGCCCGTCGGCGAGGTTACCTCATTTCCCGCGTTCAAGGATGGAAAGCGCCCGATTGGCCTGTACAAAGGCTTGATCGACATAGGACCCGAATTTTTCGAGCCTTTGCCCGATGAAGAACTTGCATTGTGGGAAGGCAATGACAGTGATTCCGACCTTTCGAAATAGACGAAGCCAAGCGGCTCAAGATGCCTATCTTTGGAGTGCGGCATCGGGGGCATGAAGGAGAACTACTATGAGCTTCTTGAAAAAAATGTTTGGTGGTGCTTCTAAGCCGACGCCGATACTACAGTGCCGCGAATGCGGTTCGATACATTTTATCAACGAGCTTGGGGAGCTCTGGTGCGCCGGGTGTGGCCTATCGAGTCCCGTAAAGCCAGCCAGCCCACCGAAAAAAGAGCCGGTAACAGCCCCTACTGGGTCATCTTCGACACCCGTAACAACCGGGCTTGTTCACTACCGTGGCCTTACGTTTGGAGTTGATGGCGGGTACAGTCTTGTATGGGACGACAAGAAGATCGTTCGCGGCATTTGGTATCGTGACCGCAGCAGTATCAAGAACGCTGCGCGTAACCGCATGGTAGTGGCGGCTGCCAGCACAAATGGCTTCACAGTTTTAGATTCGGACTACGAGACGACAATCGTTGGAGGGCTAGGTGGAGTTGAAGATCTGCAAAATCCTGGAGGAGTGATCCTTTGGTTCGACTCTACCAGGGAGCTATTTGGCAAGTAGATAGATCTATTGCACCTAACCATGCCATCCAGCCTATCTCCTAACGCTCCGGATGATGGCCGCGTTTTGAATACGAAATGAGACTCCTGCTCGATACGCATACCCTGATTTGGGTGATGAACGACCACCGCCGTCTAGGACAGGCCGCCCGCAGCGCAATTGCCTCTTCTACAAACCAGATATTCGTTTCGGTTGCGTCGATATGGGAAGCAAGCATCAAGTTCCGTCTCGGAAAATTCCCTCTGGCAGCTGCTCTGCTAGACAATCCTCGCAAGGTTCTGGACTCGATGTCGATGGAGCACCTGCCCATTACGCTGGAACACGCACGGCTGGCAGGTTCACTGGTTCACTTCCACAAGGATCCCTTTGATCGAATGCTGGCGGCACAAGCGCGATTGGAAGATCTGACCATGGTCAGCGTGGACCCGGTTTTTGACGATCTGTCCGTCGCGCGGCTGTGGTAATCGCAAAGGTCGTAATCCTCTCAATCGCCGCCGCAAGCGGAGTCTTCAGCCAATGACGTGACCCACATCGTTAGCACACCGTTGGGCGCGCTATGCGACTATGGGCGACAACTCGTCCTTGCGGGTGACGATGACCAGCTTTGCCGGGGTCAATTCGGAGCCCTCCCAGCCTTCCTTCACGGCCTCGATATGGATCTCGCCCGCACGCCGGGTGGACTGCACAATCAACTGCGCCAATCCATTGAAAAGAGAGCGTTTAGGTTCCTTGTCGCTTTCCTGGCAGTTGGGATCGCCATTGCCCACGCCGAGCAGCGCGCCCTCGCCGGCAACCTTGAAACCGATGAGGTTCGAGGCCGTGGGAACGGGCCGGCCTTCCTTGTCCAGCGCCTCTACGGTCACGATCGCGATGTCCTGTCCGTCGGCATTGATCTCCGTGCGGTCGGCGGTGAGCCGAATGGCCACGGGCGCCCCGGTGGTCTCGCGCTTTTCGGTGAGCAAGACCTTGGCCTCCTTGCTGCCCCGCGCCTCGATTACGCCCGGCTCGTATTTAACCTTCCACTCCACGTGGCCCAGGCGCGGAACCTTCTGAGAGCCCAGGCTCTTGCCGTTCAAGAACAGCTCAATCTCGTCCAGATTCGAGTGGACCCAGACGGGTATTGTTTCGCCCTCTTTGCCCGCAAAATTCCAGTGCGGGAACAGGTGCAGCACCGGCTCCTTTCCCCACCAGGCCTTGTAGTAATAAAAAGTGTCCTTGGGGAATCCGCACACGTCCACGATGCCGAACTGCGAGTTGATGGAGGGCCAACCGTAGGGCGTGGGCTCGCCGCGATAATCGAAGCCGGTCCAGGCAAAACCGCCCGCCTCCCACTCGCGCGTGGCGTAGAACTTCCACCACTCCTCGGCCTGCTCACCCCAGCCAGGATTGTTTACATCGTAGGCGCTTACCGTGTTACGCAGCTTGTCGGTGGAATAGACGCCGCGCGTTGCGACCGAGCTGGCCGTTTCCGAACCGTAGATCGGGCGCTTTGGATTTAACTTGTGATATTCGTCGGGGCGGTTCAAGCCGTAGTTGAAACCGATGATGTCGAAGGCATCGGAGACACCTTTCTTGTTGTCCCCGTTGACCGCCGCAGAAACCACGCGCGTGGGGTCGAGTTCATGGCAGCGGCGCACCATGGTTGCCGCAATCTTCGCGCCCTCTTCCGCCATGCTGTCCTGCAACTGCCACTCCTCGTTGCCGATGGACCAGAGGATGATGGAAGGCGAGTTGCGATAGCGCTTGATCATGGTCTCCAACTGCGCCATGCCCTCGGGGTTGGAGCTCAACTGGCGCGTCTCGCACATCATCATCATGCCCATGCGGTCGCAGGCTTCCACCCACTCCGGCGTAGGCATGTTGTGCGAGGTGCGCACGGCGTTCGAACCCATGGCACGCAGCACGCCCAACCGGAAATACTGCAAGCGGTCAGGCAAGGCAGCGCCCACACAGGCGTGGTCCTGGTGGTTGCAGGTGCCCTGAATCTTGAGCGGCTTGCCATTGAGGAAGAAGCCCTTGTCCGCGTCGAATTTGACCGTACGCACGCCGAAGGAGATGTGCTCGGCATCGCGAACCTTGCCGTTTGACTCCACGGTGACAATGGCGGAGTAGAGATTCGGCTCATCCACCGACCAGAGCGCCGGGCTGGCCAGCTTGGCGTTGACGGTGAAGTTTGCCGTTCCATCCACTGGAATCGATTGCCCCGGCGCCTCGGCCGCAGCGACCGTCTTGCCCGCGGCGTCGAGAATCTTCCAGCTCACTTTGGCGTTCTCAACCTGATTGCCTTCGTTCACCACTACCGTACCCAGGGTGAGAGTGGCGGAGTTTCCCTTCAATTCCGAACGGACCATGCTCTCCCACTGGCCGAGGTGCAGCGCATCGGTCCTGGTCAGCCAGACGTGGCGATAGATGCCGGCGCCCTCGTAGAACCAGCCGTCGCCGAAGCTCGAGTCGACGCGCACGACGATATAGTTCTTCTGGCCATAGCTTAGAAAGTCCGTGAGGTCAAAGCTGAAGGGCGCGTAACCATTGTTGTTACGGCCGACGAAGCAGCCGTTGACGAAGACCAGTACGTCGCGAAAGGCTCCGTCGAAGTCGATGGTGATGCGCCGGCCCGCATCGCTGGCCGGGACCTCGAACTCGCGCCGGTACCATCCCACGCTGGTCTCCGGGTAGCGACGGCCAAGGGGTTTGTATCCATGCGAGTTGAGTTCCTCGTCGCGCACAAAGGGCAGTTCGACGGCCCAGTCGTGCGGCAGGTTCAGCGGACGCCACTTGGAGTCGTCAAAGCCGGCCTTGGCGAATTTGAAGTCGCCGGTCTTGGCAAAGTCTCCCTGCCCGGCGCCAAAGCCCAGATCGCGGGCCGGGTCGGCGCCGTGGCCGAACTGAAACTTCCAGCCAAAGTCGAAGAGCAGCCGCTGGCGGGGCGCGATGGCTGGCGAGGCATCGGCCGGGAGCGGACCGGGAGCAACGGCCAACCCCATTGCCGAGCGGGCCCAGGCAGAGCGAGCTACAAGGGAAGAAACCGAGAGGGCTAATCCAGATGAGAGCAGTTCTCGACGAGAAATAACGGCCATGAAAAACCTCTTTCCTGTGAAGTCTTACCGTAGACGACCGGAAAATGCCGGAGTCCGGGCAAAAACAAATTCTAAACCCGGCAGGCGGCCAGGCAGAGGGCATTCTCGATCTGGAGACACACAAAATGCATCGCATTACCAACGGTTGGTTTGCTGGACCCCGCCGGGGGGAATAATTCACACTACGAAGGCGGGAAGCTGATAGTCTAAGAGCATGAATTCAGGGGCTTTGGTCTTTTCTGGCTACCAAGGCAATTCTGCCCCAAACGATTGCCGCAGCGGCCTGCCCTGCTGCTTGCTCTCGCGCGATTCCGAGGGTTGGTCACCGAATGATTGACATTCATCAGCATCTGATCTACGGAGTCGACGACGGCTCGCCCGACCTGGAGACTTCCCTGGCCATGGCGCGGGAGTCGGCGGCGAACGGCGTGACCCATATCGTATGCACGCCGCACGCCAGCGAGCACTTTCCCTATGAAACTCCGCTCATCGAAGCACGATTCGCCGAGTTGCGCGAGCTTTTGCAGGGCGAGATGGAGCTGAGCCTGGCATGCGACTTTCACATGAACGCGGAAAATATCGCGGAGGCGGCGGCCAACCCCCTGCGCTACTCCATCGGCGGCAAAGGCTACCTGCTGATTGAATTTCCCAACACCGCGATATTCCCGCAGATGAACGACGCCATGTTCCTGCTGCAATCAACGGGCTACAGGCTGATTGTGACCCATCCGGAACGCTATCCGGCGGTGCTTGGCCGGCCGGAGATGCTGGCGGAGTGGCTGCGCATGGGTTGCCTGGTCCAGGTGACCTCCGGCTCGCTGTATGGGCGCTTCGGCAAGATGGCGGAGGCGTTTTCCAACGAACTGCTGGAACGCGACTGGGTTCACTTTATCGCCAGCGACGCGCACAACATGAGAGGGCGTCCGCCGCACCTGAGGAAGGGCTACAACTATGTGGCCAGCCACGCCGGCGAGGAGACGGCGCACCGGCTGTGCGAGGCCAATCCCCGCGCGGCAGTGGAGGGCGCCGATTGGCCGGCGCAGCCCGAGCCCGAGGGGCTTTGGGATTATGTGCCAATGAAGTTTCACGCCAGGAAGTTTACCGGCCCGCATGGGAAGAGCGCCCGCGCAGAGAGCGAAAGCAATGCGCCCAAGGCTGGATTTTTCAAGCGCATCTTCGGATGATGGAAGCGCGTGTAAGTCCGTTGCTTAAACGCTTCGTCTCTTCCTTATAAGCCTGTCGAACCTTCGGCTTCTTGAGTTCCTGCTTTACATATATGTCCCACGCATTCTTTATTTCTACTGACTCCTCTACAGCCCCAGCCCGCCATCCACGGCCAGCACCTGGCCGGTGATAAAGTGCGGTCCGGCGGCAAAGAAGAGCACCGCCTGGGCCACATCGTCCACGCTGCCGTTGCGCCGCATGGGGGTTTTGGCGGAAAAATGCTCTGCCGGGCCGTTGATGTCGCCGTCGATCTCAATCCATCCGGGCGCGACGCAGTTGACGCTGACCTCGGGGGCAAAGGCCTTGGCCATGGTCTGGGTGAGCATGTGCAGGGCGGCCTTGGAAGCGCAATAGTGGGCATGACCGGCCCAGGCATGAATCCCACCCAAAGAGCCGATGTTCACGATACGGCCGTGGACGTCGCGCAGATGTTCCAACGTTTCGCGAGCCATCAGGAAGGGGCCGCGGGCGTTGGTTTCGAAGACCGCATCCCATTGCTCGAGGGTGAGCGATTCGAAGGACGCGGATTCGAAAACAGCGGCGTTGTTGACAAGTAAATCCAGCCGCCCGAAGCAGCCAATGACGGCAGCAATGGCCGAGCGCACCGAGGGCTCGGAGCGCACGTCGCACTCGACAGCCAATGAACGGCGTCCAAGGCTCTCGATCTCGCGGGCGGTCTCGACGGCTTCAGCGTGAGAGGCGCGGAAGGTGAGGGCCACGTCCGCGCCAGCTTCAGCCAGGGCCAGCGCAATGCCGCGGCCAATGCGCCGCGCGCCGCCTGTGACCAGTGCCGATTTACCGCCGAGGGGTTGGGTTGGCATCATGGGTTCAACGACAGCCTCCCAGGTGCGTGGCTCGTTGGGAATTATTGTTTCGCGTCTGTGGCGCTCTGCGACTGTGCCGGGGGAGCGGCTGAGCGCACGGGCAGCACCTTGTAGAGCCCGCCGATAGCTTTTACGCTTTTGCCATCTCTGAAACAGAAGATGGGCACCTCAAGAATGCCTGCCGAAGCCGTCCCCTTGGTGAGATCGGCGTGATAACAATCCTCGTCAATTTTTATCAACTCCGTCGCGACGTGTAGGGGTTTGCCGCCGTTGCCCAGCAAAATTGATTTGTCAGGATTGTACAACCCCAACAATTCATCCTGGGTCGGCAACCGCCAGTCCGCGTAGCCGCCAGCCTGATAATTACCTACAAATGTATTGGCGCCATGCATGGTGACGAGTGAGGCGTTGGCTTCCTCGGCCCACATCAGGTTCGTCTTCGTATCCAATACCGTTCCGTCATCATAAGCAACGAAACGGCCGTCCCTGCCAGTCTCCTTTTTCTCCGGGTGGACAGCGTACACGGAGTACTGTTCTCCGGGGCGCTTCATCCGGATATCGATCGCGAGCTGGGGCTTGTCAACCTTGAAGTCGTCCCCGTAGGTCTGGAAGCCGTTGGCGAAGATCTGCAGCCGCACCGTGTCGCCGATGGGCAACACGTCGATGATGGCCTTGCCATCCTCGTTGGTCTTCAGCTCCATGTTGCCTTTTTCCCTCTCGCCCTGAATGGGGTGGAAGATGACAGAGGCATTCTCGATGGGCTTGCCATTCACGTCGCGCACCACGGTGACCTGAATACGCGCGGTGGGCGGGGGCATCTTGAACTTGCGGCCGCGATCGGAGGGTTTCTGCTGAGCGCCAGCGGCAAGCGAAGCGAGGACCAGACCAAGTACAGCCAGGGCGGCAAAGAAACGAAAATGAAAACTGCGCGTCATAAGCATCATTGTAAATGGTGACCTGCGCGGCTATGAAGCCTCTCCTGGGCACTGGTGAAGGAACGGAGTGCCAATATGAGTGTATTTCGCTCAGATATCCGCCACCCCTATTGACAAATACGCCTGAGTTACTTATCGTTAGCAATTGGAAGGCGAGAGTGCTAGCAAATGGCTGGCAGAAGTGCTCGCCGGGGTTGGTGCACCGATTATGGAGCCACAACCCATTCATTCCACAGCGTTTTTTTGAATACCACACAAACCCCGCGGCGGGGCCAACCCCGTTCCGCGAGTGAAGGAGAAGCG
>Ga0181524_10000522_pt1 | contig 46120 bp, 36 predicted proteins | sample PEATcosm2014_Bin_34_FD_119761 | JGI IMG/M metagenome (GOLD analysis project Ga0181524, IMG submission 119761) | Peatland microbial communities from MTU Mesocosm Facility, Houghton, MI, USA - PEATcosm2014_Bin05_60_metaG | ecosystem: Environmental > Terrestrial > Soil > Wetlands > Peat | place... | reverse complement strand
ATAGCGCGTTGACCAACACGCTGACACACCTTCCCCGCGCCAGTCTGGGAAGCCAAGCACCCGGGCGACAAGGACGCCGCAGCCCCGCCCCTCGCCCCTCGCCCCTCGAAACCCGCCGCTCGCCCCAACGCACCCCACGCTCCAAACGCCCTTCCCGACAAACAAATAACCAATAGAGCCAATAGAGCCAATGGAGCGTTTGGTCCTTTGTGCCAATTATGCGAAAACTGGTCCCATGCATACGAACGAAACCAAAGACCAGTTCCTCGAAATGCGCGCCAAAGGCCTCAGCCTCGCGCGGATTGCCTCCGACATCCACGTCTCCCAGCGGACCCTCGTCGCCTGGAACCGCCAACTCGCCCCGGACATCCGCGCCCTCCGCGCCGTCCACCTTGAAGCCCTCCACGAACAAACCCTCGCCTCGCGCCAAGCAAATCTGGCCCGCCTGGCCAAAGTCCAAGCCAACGTCGAAGCTGCCATCACCGAACGTGACTTTTCCTGGGTTGATAGCGACAAACTCGTCCGTATCTACCTCGACCTCCGCCACGAAATCCGCGACCTCCGCGCCGCCGACCTCTCCCCCCTTACAGGCGGCCCCAATTCCATTAGCCCGCCGCTCGAGCCGGCTACCAGCGCCATTCCGCGCCAAAGTCCGTCGAGCGAGGCGAAATCCCGACTTGTCGGGACACTCCGCACTCCGCACTCTCCCATCCCCCCACCGCCCCTTGGCGCGGGCATCCCGCCCGCGAAACCAAACCAACCACTCCCCGCACCCTCTGACGCGCCGCCAAGCCCCTCGGCTTCCGCCACCACCCCAGTCACCCAGGACGCTGTCGACCGTGGACTGTGGACTGTGGACTGTGGACGCCTGCTCCCCGCCTCCGTTACGGCTTTGCGCCGCTGTGTGTCTGCATTCTGGTCTCCGCTTTCTGTTTTCCTTCTGCCCCGCTGCCTTTCTGCACCACTTCTGCGCCATTCCCTCCTCACTTTTTCAGTGGCCCTTTTCTTAACCATCTCTCCATCAACCACCTGCACATTTCCCGGTCCCCGTGTAGTGCAATTCTGCGCGACATCAGATACTCAGCAGTCCTGCCCTCAGCGGAAGCCCCAAGCTCGTACCTCGAAACCCCATCTTCTGGCTTTGCGTCCTTTGCGTCCTTTGTGTGAGACCTTAGGTCCACAACTGTCGGTCGAGAGAGCCGCACCGGATCGCTTCGGAAATATGGTCGCCGAGGATGTTTTCTGCGCCGGCCAGGTCGGCGATGCTGCGGGCGACTCTCAAGATGCGGCCGTAGCCTCCTTAGTGCTATCCCGAACTCAGCAGGTCGCGTGAGGACAGGGCTGTTGTCCGGTCCAATCCTATCATGAAGGCCCAGCCCGTGGGTGCATGGCGGCAAACCAAGGGTCCAGTTCGTCCGGCGGGGCACGACTATGAACTTGTCACGACGACTTAGTGCGGCGGCCGGGGTGGTGTTGACCCTGGCCCTGGCGGGTTGTACGACGAAGCATTACGAGAAGTCGGCGGACCAGGAGGTTTACGGCATCGTCCGGAACAAGGCCCCGCGGGTGCCGAACATGGACACGAATTTCACGATAGCCGAGACCAACCTGGCGCTCCTCGAGCGGTTGCCGGTCAGCACTAACCTCGAGGGCTTCCTCGGGCCCGAGGGCGAGCGCGAGCGAGGCGCCCGCGTCCTGCGCCTTGAAGACGCGTTGAACGTGGCCGTGCATACCAGCCGCGCCTATCAGTCCCGTAAGGAGCAGCTTTACCTCTCGGCCCTGAGCCTGACCCTCAGCCGCCACCTGTTTACCCCCATTTTCTCAGGGAGCGTCAACGGCAATTATGGGGGCGACACGGAGGCGGCTTACGCGATCAACCCCGTGACCGGCGCGATCGAGCAGGTCGTCAGCGACGGCATGGTCGAGCAACAACGCGTGAGCGCCTCGGGGCCTGTGAACGCGGGCTGGCTCATTCGCGACGTCGGGCGGCTCTCCGCCCAGATGACCGCCGATTTTGTCCGCTACGTCTCCGGCCCGCCCAACGCCGTCGCGCAGTCCACCCTGGTCGCCACCTTCACGCGGCCCCTGCTCCGCAACGCGGCTTTCAAGAAGGAGCTCGAGGATCTGACCCAGGCCGAGCGCCAAACGGTCTATGACCTGCGGGATTTCACCCAGTACCGAAAGGACTTTGCCGTTCAGGTCGCCCGCGCCTATTATGGCGTCCTGGGCAACCGCGACACCGCCCGCAATAACTTCCTCAACCTCCAGAGTTCGCGCAAGAACGCGGAGCGCAGCCGCGCCCTGGCCCAGGAAGGCCGCATCACCCAATCCGACCTCGGCCGCCTCGAACAGCAGGTCCTCTCCGCCGAAACCGCCTGGATTAACGCCGTCCATAGCTACCAGCAGGCGCTCGACAACTTCAAACTCCAGCTCGGTTTGCAGGTCAGCGCCAACCTGGTTTTGGACGACACTGAGTTGGTCCGCCTCGAAATCCGCGACCCCAATCTCTCCGTGGACGACTCGATTCGCATCGCCCTGGCCGCGCGCCTGGATTACCTCAACGCGAAGGACCAGCTCGCCGACACCGTTCGCAAAGTGGGCGTGGCGGCCAACTTCCTCAAACCCCAGGTGGATTTCGGCGCCACCGTCCAGCTCCAGAGCAATCCCAACCGGAACACCGGCTTCCAGTTGCCGGAGACCGACCTCTACTCATGGAGCGCCGGGCTGTCCGTGGACCCGGGCCTCGACCGCAAGGCCGAGCGGAATGACTACCGCGCCGCCATCATCGCCCGCAATCGCGCCGCCCGGGCCATCATCGAGCAGGAGGACAACATCAAGCTCCAGGTCCGCGACAGTTGGCGCACCCTTGACCAGGCCAAACGCAATTACCAGCTCAGCGAGCTGGGCGTGAACATCGCCCAGCGCCGCGTCGAGGAGCAAAACCTCCTGGCCGAATTGGGCCGCGCCAAGGCCCAGGACCAGGTCGATGCCCAAAACGCCTTGAGCGACTCGAAGAACCAACGCACCCAGGCGCTGGTGACGCACACGATCGCCCGGCTCCAGTTCTGGGATAACCTGGGCATTCTCTACATCAAAGACAACGGACAGTGGGAGGAGACAAAAGATGCAAAAGGCCGGTAACCTCTTTTCTTTCTTGCGCCGCCAGCCGCTCTGGCGGTGGGCGGCCGCGCTGGCCCTGCTCGCCGCCCTCGGTTTGGTCCTGTCCACCCGCGGCGGACGCTCTGCCTCCAAGGTCCCGCTCTTTGCCGCCCGCCATGGCCCGCTCGATATCACCGTGCTCCAGGGCGGCAGCCTCCAGGCCCTCGATTCCCAGGAGATCAAATGCGAAGTCCGCGCCGGCAACCAGGGCGCCAAGATCCTCAAAATCGTCGAGGAGGGCTACTACGTGACCGAGGACGACGTCAAGACCAACAAGGTGCTGGTCGAGTTGGATTCCTCGGACCTCCAGAAACAAATCGTCCAGCAGGAAATCCAGTATCAAACCGCCATCGCCAGCTTGATTGACGCCCAGCAGAACTACGAAATCCAACTCAGCCAGAACCTGAGCGACATCAAAGACGCCGAACAAAAGGCGCGGTTCGCTCGCCTCGATTTCGACAAGTTCCTCGGTGAATCGGTGGCCGCCCGAGTCATCCATGAGGTTGGGCTGGACAAGCTGTTCGCCGCGGCCAGCACTAACGACTTGGAAGCGGCCTCGGCGGTCCAGGACCTGTCCGACGGAGATTTGCCGCGTGTGCCGCCGCCGGCGACCAATGCGACCCCTGCCGCGGTGAGGCAAGGCTCGGCCATGCCCGGCGCCCCGACAGGCGGCGCCAAGGTGGCTATCGGGCTCCCCGCCGCATCGCCGGCCGCCGGTTCGGCCGCTTCGGGTTCCAACTACGTTCCAGGCTCGGCCCAGGCCGCCGCACCCAACTCAGTGCCGGTCGATTTTTCCCCTTACGCCGATATTGACAAACTCGGCGATGGCGAAGCCAAGCAGAAGCTCCGTAAATTCCAGGACGATTTGCAAGTCGCGCAGAAGGACCTCGAACAGGCCAAAACCACCCTGGAAGGCACGCGGCGGCTTTTCGCCAAGGGCTTTGTCACCCAGACGGAGCTCCAGCGCGATGAGATCACTTACGAAAACAAGCGGCTCGCCGTCCAGACCGCCGACAGCGCCCGGGACCTGTTCCTGCGCTACGATTTTGTCAAGAGCGCCGAGGATGCCCTCTCCAAGTACGCCCAGGCCGTGCGGGAGCTGGACAAGGCGCGGCGAATCGCCATTTCCAAACTGGCGCAGGCCAAGGCCAAACTGAAGTCCGCGCGCGCCCAGCACGAGGTGCAACTCCAGCAACGCAACGACCTCAAGGAGCAAGTCGAAAAGTGCGTCCTTGGCGCCACCAAGGGCGGCTTGGTCGTTTATGGCAGCGCCGACGACGACTCGCGGTGGGACGACGAACGCATTCGCGAAGGCGCCACGGTCCGCGAACGCCAGGTCATCCTCACCATCCCCGACCTGAGCCGCATGATCGTCAAGGTCAAAATCCACGAGGGCTATATCAAGAAGATTCGAAAGGGCCAGAAGGCCCGTGTCACCGTGGATGCCTACCCGGATAAGGTCCTCGTCGGCGAGGTCACCAAGGTCGCGGTGTTGCCGGATTCGCAGAACCGCTGGCTGACCCCCGACCTGAAGGTCTATCTTACTACCATATCCGTCGAGGGCACGCACGACTGGGTCAAACCCGGCATGAGCGCCAAGGTCGAAATCCTCATCAACCGAATCGGCGACTGCATCTATGTGCCGGTCCAGGCGATCTCCCCCGACGCGGACAAGCAGGTCTGTTATGTGTCGCGCGGGCTCAAACCGGAGCGGCGGGAGGTCCAAACCGGCGAGTTCAACGACGAGTTCATCGAAATCAAGGGCGGGCTTAAGGAAGGCGAACTCGTCCTGCTGCGCGCACCCGAAACCGGGGAAGTTGAGAAAACGAGCACTGAGCGCAAACCGCCCGAGGGCAATAAGACGCCGGCCACCGCCCCCGCAAGCCCCGCCGCCACCACCGCCCAGGCCAGAAAAACATGAACCGGACCCTGCACTTTAGAGCCTCGATCAGAATTAACCGCAGAGAACGCAGAGATCACAAAGAAACGCCTCGACTCCTTCGGTTTTTGCGTTCTTTGCGTTCTTTGCGTTCTTTGCGGTTCATTTTGTTAGCCGCTCCTAGGCGTTGACCCTGCGTATGCCTCCTCCCATCGTTCAGTTCGAGGGCGTCCACAAGACCTACCAGATGGGCCAAGTCACGGTGGAGGCCTTGCGCGGCATCTCCTTTCTCGTCGAGTCGGGGGAGTACATCAGCATCATGGGTCCGTCGGGCTGCGGCAAGTCCACCCTGCTGAATCTGCTGGGGTGCCTGGACCGGCCCACCTCCGGCTCTTATTGCCTGGGCGGCGAAGACGTCTCGCGCCTGGATGACGACGCCCTGTCGGGTATCCGAGGAAACCGGTTGGGGTTCGTCTTCCAATCCTATAACCTCATCCAGCAACTCACGGTCCTCGAGAATATCGAAGTCCCCCTTTACTACCAGGGTTGGCTCGAGGAGGAGAGCCGCGCCCGAGCCCGCAAATTCGCCCTGAGCGTCGGCCTCGAAGACCGTCTGGAACACCGGCCCTTCGAGTTGTCCGGCGGCCAACAGCAGCGGGTCGCCATCGCGCGGGCGCTGGTCAACGAGCCGCTCCTCCTCCTGGCCGACGAACCGACCGGCAACCTCGATTCCGCCGCCGGCGTCGAAATCCTCCGGCTCTTCGACGAACTCAACCGCCAGGGCACCACCCTCATCATGGTCACCCACGACCCGGCTATCTCACGCCATGCCCGGCGCGCCATCCGCCTGTGCGACGGCCGCATCGAAAGCGATGTCCGGCAATGACTCATGCGCCCCGACCCGCATAGACCCAGGCCTCTTAAGCGCGGACCCTCGCTGGCCCGGATTCGGCGTACCCTCCGGCTGGGCATCCGCAGCCTTTGGCTGCACCGCCTGCGCTCCCTGCTGACGGCGCTGGGCATTGTCTTTGGCGTCTGCTCAGTCATCGCCATGTTGGCCATCGGCGAAGGCGCCAGCTTCGAAGCCCAGCAACAGATCAAGAACCTGGGCAGTCAGAACATCATCCTGCGCAGCGCCAAACCCCCGGAGGATCAGAAGATCTCGGACAAGGCCAACCAGAGCTTCGTCCTCGAATACGGCCTGACCTATAAAGACGTGAGCCGGATTGGCGCCACCATCCCGGGCGTCACCGTCGTCCTCCCGGCCCGGAACGTCCGTGAGTACGTCTGGAACATCACCCGCTATGTGGATTGCGACGTGGTCGGCACCGTGCCGTCCTACCCCTCTACCCGCAATCACCGCGTCGCCAGCGGACGCTTCTTCATGGACGCGGATATGGAGGCGCGCAGCAGCGTTTGCGTCCTCGGCGCCGAAATGGTCCCCGCCCTCTTTCCACTCGAATCGGCCCTCGGCAAACATGTCCGGGTTGGCCCCGACTATTATCAGGTCATTGGCATCATGGAGCCTGGCGGGGCCGAACCAAAGAGGGACGGTCCAAACCAGGAAACGACCCAACCCGCCGCCCACCGGATGTTCATCCCGCTCTCGACCGTCAGGTCGCGCTATGGCGAGATGGTCCGGCGCCGCCGGAGCGGCAGTCTCGAGGCCCAGCGCATCGAGCTTCACGAGGCAACCGTCAAGGTGGATTCGCTGGAGAATGTCACCGCGGTCGCCGCCGCGGTCAAAGAACTCATGCAGCGCAACCATAAAAAGAAAGATTACGAGATCATCGTCCCGTTGGACCTCCTCCGCAAAGCCCAGCGCACGAAAGAGATCTTCAATATCGTGCTCGGCTCGATCGCCGCCATATCCTTGCTCGTGGGCGGCATCGGCATCATGAACATCATGCTTGCCAGCGTGACGGAGCGGACGCGCGAGATCGGCATTCGGCGCGCCTTGGGCGCCCGCCGCCGCGATATCGTCTCCCAGTTCCTCGCCGAAACCGTGATGCTCTCCGCGGCCGGTGGCCTCATCGGCGTTCTACTCGGCGTAGCGATTCCCTTTGTCGTTAGCCACACCGCCGGCATGAAGACCATCATTGCGTTCTGGTCGCCCATGCTGGCCTTCGGCATCTCCGCCGTCGTCGGCGTCGTTTTCGGCCTCTACCCGGCGCTCCGTGCCGCCAACATGGACCCCGTCGAAGCCCTCCGCCACGAATAGGGGGCCGTCTGGCTCGAGGAATCGACCGCGCGGCGGCAGATCCCTTTTCATCTCTCGAAACCGAATTCGAGCTCGTTGGCCCAGTGAGTGGACCAATCGTTGTGGAAAGCAAAGCAGTTGTCCTTGGACACGCTTCGGCCCGCCGCGGTATTCCTTGCGTCCCTTGGCGTCCAGGCACGGTTCCTTGAGATAGGTCGCCGGGCCGGGCGACGTGCCGAACAGGTTTTGGTCGAGCTTGAACTCGCCGGGGACAGGGATTCCCCATAGCTTGCCCGAAGTGCCGTAGGCGCAATGGAGTTGCTTGATGAAATCGCGGCGTTCCCCCTCGGCGACGTGGTAGCCGGAGTGCCCCTGGTCAAAGACGCAGTCGATATGGCGGCTCAACTCGACCACCCTGGCCTTCTGGGCGGCGTCGAAGTGCTTTCCCGCCGGGCACCAGTTGATCGTGATGACATAGACTGTATCCGGTGTTTGCGGTCTGCATCCAGGGCGCTCACGATGTCCGGGGGCCAGCCGTAGGTGGCGAACAGACCCCACACGTCGAGCCGGTCGAACCCCGCCTCAGCTTGGACGTCCATCGCCCTGATGGCGCTCTCGACGCTCTCGTCGTCGAACTGCGGCGCCGGCCAGTTTTCGAGTGGGAGCGGCCTCATCCGAAGGTCGTTAAGCCAGGCCCCGAAGGCGATGCGGTACTTGTATGGCTCAAGCTTGGGCGCCCCGGTGTTCTCTTCGCCGGCCCCAGCGATGGAACTCAGCGGAGCACCGGCCGTGAGCAATGCCGCCCCGATCGAACCACGCTCCAGGAATTCTCTTCTGTTCATGCGACCGGGCAGCATAGCGCGTTATGAGGACGCGCCAAAAGGAGAAATTGGTCAAGCCGGCGCGCGGCTCTCCATCCTTGACTCGTCCCGATGATTGCCGAACAGTGGGGGGCCGGATGAGAGTTTTAGCTATTGACCATGGGACGAGACGGATGGGCATTGCCATCAGCGATGAGCTTAAGGTCATCGCACAGCCTCTCGATTATGTGGCGGCGGAGCCGGCGGGTGGCTGTTTTGCGCGGCTCAAGGAGTTGGTGCGGGAGAAGGAGGTGGAATTGGTGCTGGTCGGGATGCCGCGGAACATGGACGGCAGCTACGGGGCGGCGGCGGCAAAGGTCCGGGAGTTCATAACGGCGTTGGGCGCGGCCATCCCGGTGCCGATACGGAGCTGGGATGAGAGGCTGACCTCGGTCCAGGCCAACCGTTTGTTAATCGAGGGCAACGTGCGCCGGGAGAAGCGGAAGGAGAAGGTGGACAAGATGGCGGCGGCGATTCTGCTGCAGAGCTACCTGGATAGCCTCGCGTGAAACGTGATGCGGTCAAGATCAAGCTGACGATCGCCTACGACGGCACCGCTTACGAAGGCTGGCAGGCGCAGAAGATAGGGACCGGGGTGCAGGAGAAGGTGGAGGCGGCGCTGGGGAAGCTGTTTGCAAGCCGGCCGCGCGTCCATAGTTCGAGCCGCACGGACGCCGGGGTGCATGCGCTTGGCATGGTGGCGCACCTGGAAGCGCCGGGGGCGGAATTGAGGATGCCAATTGGCAAGCTGGCGCTGGCTCTTAATGCCTGGCTGCCGGCGGACATCCGGGTGCTCTCGGCGGCGCGGGTCCGGGGGACCTTCCACGCGCGTTTCGGAGCTACGGGAAAGGAGTACCGGTATTTTGTGTGGAACCACCCGGGGATGAACCCGTTGATTCGGCATAGCGCCTGGCATGTGGCGCGCGCGCTTGACGTGCGCGCGATGCGCCAAGGGGCGCTGTTCTTTGTCGGACGCCACGATTTCCAATCGTTCACGGCCAACCCCGGCTACGCCAGGCAGTCAACCGTCCGGACCTTGACGCGCTGCGAGGTCAAGCGGAGCGGGCGGCTGCTGACGTTCAGGATTGTGGGGGACGGTTTTCTGTACAAGATGTGCCGCGGGATCGTGGGCACGCTGGTCCAAGTGGGCCTGGGGAAGTTCCAACCGGGAGAAATCAAAGAGATGCTGGCGTCAAGAGACCGGCGGGCCGGGGGGATGACGGCCCCCGCCCACGGGTTGACGCTGTGGAAGGTGCATTATGGGCCTGCCAATGAACATCGTGCTGGTCGAGCCTGAGATACCGCCCAACACGGGGAACGTCGCGCGACTGTGCGCCGCCACGAACAGCCGCCTGCATCTTATCGAGCCTTTCGGGTTCAGGCTGGATGACGCGCAGCTCAAGCGCGCGGGCATGGATTATTGGGAGCAGGTCCAGTGGCGACGTTGGCCCAACTGGGCGGTATTCCATGGGGAGCTTGCGCCCGGGGCGCGGCTGTGGTTTGTAGAGTCCGGAGGTCCAATGCGTTTCACGGAGGCCCGTTTCGGCCCGGCGGATTACCTGGTCTTTGGCCGGGAAACCGCCGGTCTGCCCAAGGCCCTGCTGGAGGCCAACCGCCAGCGGTGGCTGCGGATTCCGATGTTCAACGCCAAGGCCCGCTCGCTGAACCTGTCCAATTGCGTGGCGGTAGTGCTATTTGAAGCCCTGCGGCAGCAGGGGTTTGTGGGGGAACGGGGCGTGGGGGTGTGAGGAGCGGGAGGAGCGGGAGGAGCGGGAGGAGCGGGAGAGCGGCTCCAAAAAAACTCCGAATCCTTGCTCTCAGCCGTCGCTTCGGGGCGGATACACGCTTCCGCGAACAGGTGACAGAAAAAGGATATTCCGGTAATAAATCGGTAACAATGTTCGCCCAGGCTGCGGGCATGAGAACAAAATTCTATTCATCAATGTGCTCGTGGGTGACAAGAAAACCAAAGGCCCTGCTGGCGGTCGCGGGTTGGCTCGCGCTGTCGGCGGCGGGCTGGGCGGCGTCCCCCTCCGAACTGCTCGAACAGGGGATTTACGCCGAGGAGACCAAGGGCGATTTGGACGCGGCGACCAACGCGTATCGCCAGGCGATTGCCGAAGCGCGGCCCGGGTGGGCCGCGGCGGCGCAGGCGCAATTCCGGCTGGGCGTTTGCTGCTACAAGAAAAAGGACTTCGCCTCGGGCGCCGCCGCGTTCGACCAGGTCATCGAGAACCACCCTGAGGAGAAGGAACTCGTGGCCCAGGCCAACGATTACCTCTACCGGGCCTTGCCCCTGCTGCCCGCGCCCTGGGTGGATGGGGAGGAACTGCAGTTCGTGATCAAAGCCTCCGGCGGCGAGAAGGGTGCTTCCATGAGCTTCGCCGTGAATGCCGGCGAGACCAACGGCCAGAAGTTCTGGCGAATAGAGTTACTGTTCGCGAATTCGTTCCAGAGCATGATGGCCCACGTGACGGAGGTGGATGCGGCCACCTTCAGGCCGCTCCGAAGCCGCGTTAAATCCTGGGGAAGGTGCTGGGGGACAGACTATGAGCCGGGCCACGCCGAGAGCTGGGCCACGGGCGTCGAGGGGGTCAAGAAACTGGACTTGACCGGAGCAGTCTATGATGACGATACAACCCTCTACATGGTCCGCCGGCTGCCACTGGCCACCAACTATGAGGCCAGAGTGATGATCGCGGAGCTGAACCCCTCCGTCGGGGAGCGCGCTCCGTCCCGGCAGGCGTTTCGAATGACCGGTGTTGAGAGCGTCACCGTCCCGGCTGGAACCTACGAATGCTACAAAGTGGAGTTTGGCCCCAAAACGACGGTCTGGTACTCGACGGACTTACATCGCTACCTGGTCAAGTTCGCCGACACCAGAACCGCTGTTATTGACGGGAGAACTGTCGGCGGGGATGTGCGGGTCGAGTTGAGCGCCGTCACTCGGTGCCCAGCCGGGGAGCCTGCACTGTACCGGGACGCCGCCCTGGGCTTTTCTCTGACGGCCCCGGCCGGCTGGCGGATAGTCCGTCATTCCGGCGAAGAGATGTCCGCCGCCCTGAGCACTGGGACCCAGGACCACGACCGGATGTTCAATTCGTTTTGCGACAGCCCCAAGGCTCAAACCGTCCTCTGCTTTCTTGACCCGGACGTCACTTGCTCGTGTGTGGCGGATGTGGGGCCGCTGGCCAGCCTCAATGAGGGCGAGAGGCAATCGCTCCACACCTGGGCCAAGGAGGACATGGCTCGGAGCACCAAAGGCTCGCATTACTTCGACGGCCAGACGAACGATTGGCAGGAATTGACCATCGCCGGCCAGCCGGCCGTCTCGGTCGCCGTCCGGGGGCTCCCGGTCGGAACGTCCGACAGTTCCCAAACCTTATACGGGGTCTGGACTTTCGATAACACGAACGCGGTGAAGTTCTATTCCATGATGCCCACCAAAAGCTTCGGCAACGCGCGTCCCACCGTCGAGGCGATCGCCCGCTCTTATACGCCCGCGCGATGAAGGCGCTGCGCAGCTTCTCCTCCGGCGTCGGCCAGGGCCTCGGCCTCGGCCTGGCGCTGGTGCTGTTGGCGCTGGTGCTGGTGTCTTCGGTGTGCCTGCTCTGGTTCGTGAACCAGGCCGCCCTGAACGAGCGGCTGGCGGCGCGCCAAAAACGGATCGAATCCTACCGCGGCCACCTCGCGCTGGCCCAACAGCGGCTGGATGCTTACTGGCGGCAAACCGCCGCGGACCTGGACGCGCAAGCTCAGACCCTGCCTCCCGGCATCCTCTTTGCCCGGCAAGTCCGCGCCGGCCTCGCCGACGCCGTTATATGTTTTGATGCCGCCGGCCACGTGGATTACCCCGGCCCCAACCTGCCCATCGCCGAGTTGGCGCGCCGCCCGACGGGCATGGCACCGGCGCCGCTCCCGGCGGTCGCGACTGCGACCTTCCACCTGCTGTCACCGGCTCCCGCCCCCGCCGCAGCGGCCGACACGGCCGCGCGGAACTTCGACTCGCTTGGGCCGGCCGAGGCCGCGGACGCTTTCGCGCGCCTGGCCGAGCACGAAGAGAACGTCCAGGCGCGCGCCCATGCACTCCAAGGCCAGGCCCGCTGCCTGGTGCAAGCGGGAAAGACCGAGGCCGCCCTCGCGGTGCTCACGGGGCCTCTCGCCGAGGAGCGGTTCGCGCAGGTGACCGACGTCCAGGGACGGCTCCTTGCGCCCAACGCCCAGTTGCTGGCGTTGGAGCTGTTGCAAGGCTCGACCGTCGGCGCCCTGCGCGCGTCGGCCTGGGAGCGTCTGCGGAAGGCAACGCTCGATTACGACAACTCCACCATGTCCGCGCCACAACGGCACTTTCTCTTGCGCCAACTCCAGCGACTGCACCCCGAGGCGGAAACACGCACCTTGCTGGCCGCCGAAGACCTGGCCGCCCAGTACGTCGAGACCGGGCCCATCCAGTTCGGCGAACCGGGTTTGCGGGCGACTTCGATGCCCGGCGTCTGGCAGTTCGCCTCCGGTCATGGCCGCGTGCTCGTCTTGCACCGGACCGAAGGATTGCGGGCGCGCGTTCGCACCGGGCCGGTGGCCCAACTTCTGCCGCCGGACTTGAACCTGATCCTGCTCCCGCCGGGCGAGGAAGCCGAGGGGTTCTTTCCCTCGCTGCCCTCGAGTCCCCTGCTGCCGGGTTGGCGGCTGACGCTGGCGTTGAAGGACCAGCGGCTGTTCGATACGGCGGCCGAACACCGCGTCGCGGCTTATGTGTGGACGGGCGCGCTCGTGGTCGGCACCGTCGTGGTGCTGGCCTCGCTGGCGCTGGGTTTGGTCCGGCGACAGTCGGCCCTGACCCAACTGCGCAACGACCTCGTCGCCAACGTGACGCATGAGCTTAAAACGCCCCTCGCCTCGATGCGGCTGCTGGTCGATACCTTGCTGGATTCCGGAGCGCTCCACCCGCCCGCCGTTCGTGATTACCTCCAGCTCATCGCCCAGGAAAACCTCCGCCTCAGCCGGCTCATCGATAATTTCCTGGCCTTCTCGCGCATGGAACGAAACAAGCACGTCTTCGATTTCAAGCCCGTGCCGGCCGCGGCAATCGTCGAGGCCGCCGCCGCGGCCGTGCGCGAACGGTTCCGCGAACCTGGCTGCCGGTTCGAGTTCCATCCCGCGGCTCAGTTGCCGCCCGTCATGGCGGACAGCGCCGCCCTGGTCACGGTGCTGGTCAACCTGCTCGACAATGCCTTCAAGTACTCCGGCGATGACAAACACATCACCCTGGCGGCAGAGGCCGCCGATGGACGCGTCCGCTTTACGGTCGCGGACAACGGCATCGGCCTGTCACCGCGCGACACTCGCCGCATTTTCAAACGCTTCTACCGCGTCCCCGGCGCGGATCCGGCAGGCGGGGGCTGCGGCCTGGGCTTGAGCATTGTCGAGTTCATTGTGCGGGCGCATCACGGCTCCGTCAGCGTCCGGAGCCGGCTCGCCCGCGGCAGCACTTTTACGGTTGAAATCCCCGCGGCCGCATCGGTTACCACCAAGGCGGCGCCTGACTTATGAGCGCCCATAAGATTCTGGTGGTTGAAGACGACCCCGTGCTCGTGCGCGGCTTGCGCGACAACCTCGAGGCCTGCGGTTATCTGGTTCGCACCGCCAAGGACGGAGAGCAGGGACTCGGCGCCCTGCTGCGCGAGCCGCCGGACCTGGTGCTGCTGGACCTGATGTTGCCAAAACTCGACGGCTATGAAATCTGCCGGCGAGCGCGCCAGCAAGGGCTAACCCTGCCCATCATCATGCTCACCGCCCGCGGCCAGGAGGACGACATCGTCCGCGGCCTCGAACTCGGGGCCGACGATTATGTGACCAAGCCCTTCAGCATCCGGGAACTCCTTGCCCGGGTGCGGGCCTTTCTCCGCCGCCAGTGGACGGAACCCCCGGTCTATGAGTTCGGCGGATGCCGGCTCGACCTGGCTGCCTGCAAGCTCTTTCGCGATGGCCGCGAGCTGGCACTGACGGCAAAGGAGTTTCGGTTGCTCGAGTTCTTCTTGCACCGGCGCGGCCGGGCCCTTACTCGCGATACGATTCTCGACGGGGTTTGGGGACGGGGCGTCTTCGTCACTGACCGTAGCGTGGACCGATGCGTCACCACCCTGCGTGCGAAGCTCGAGGCGGACCCGCATAACCCGCGATTCATTCGCACGATCCGCGACATTGGCTATCGCTTTGAGCCGGAAGATCCAGACGCTCAGGGCGCGTCTGGAAAGTAGATTCGGATTCAACACAGAGGTTAGCGGGATAGGACACAATCCGAATAGCCGCAAAAAGGCGCAAAAGGCACAAAAACCCTGATTTCTTGCGCCTTTTGTGCCTTTTCGCGGGTATTCCATTCGGGATTGGTGTCGTCCATCCCACGAGCCAGTCAGTAACACGGGACCGGTGCTCAGAATGCGCCGGGTTCGAGTTTCCACTCGTTTCCGATCTTCCGCGCCTTCGCGCCCAACAATATCGGTTGGGCAGGTGTGCTTGACTCGCCCGCCTGGGGCGGCCCCTCAATGGAAAGCTGGAGGTTGATCTCACTGTCGGAGACGACCTCCTCTCTGGCTATGCGCAAGAGAGCGGCTCTGGAAGGCGCGGTTCACATTCCCATTCTTTTCTCCGCCTCGCTGATGAGGTCGATGACGCTCTGCGGGGTTTCGGCCTCGAGGAGGCTTTGGCGCAGCTTGGGGTCGCGGAGGAGTCGGCTGAGGCGGGCCAGAACGGCGAGGTGCTGCGTGACGGTGGGAGCGATGAGAAGGAAAAACAACTTGGCGGGAGCGCTGTCAATGGCGCCGTAAGGGATGCCTTCCCTGTGGCGGCCGAAGACGATGATAGGCTCATCGACCAACCCGACCAGGGCATTGCGCGCGTGAGGCAGCGCGATGCCGTCGCCGATGCCGGTGCTGTAAAGTTCCTCGCGCTCGTGAAGGGCGCGCAGAAGGGTTTGGCGCGCCGCCGGCTGATCGGCCAGTTGGGGAATCTGGTTGACCAATTCGGCTAGAACTGCATCGCGGCCGGTGCTTTTCAAACTGAGATTGATGCTGGCCGGCGAGAGCAATGAGCTGACGGCTCTGGGTTTGGACTCTTTCATAGGGGCGCGATGTTAGCGCGGAAGGTCCTTTGTCGCAATCTTTGTCGGAACCTCTGTCGGGACCTTTGTCGTTTTGCCCATTTTGGGACAGACTTGGCGACAAAGATCGCGACAAAGGACGGCGCGCCTGCCTGCGAATGTCCAAACTCCAGGTCCGCCGTTTCATCGCCTGGTACGATCCCCAAAGAGCCGGCGTCCAGGATGTCAGTAATCCATCAGGGCCATCTGCTTGGGGGTCAGGAGCCATTCGAGGCTGGCGCAGCGTCCGGCTTTGAGGGATTCGGCCGAGAGTTTGCACAGTCCTCCCTTTTTCATGGCGATCGAGACGCTGGAGTCTCCGGCCAGGAGGAGGGAAATCAACTGGCTCAAGCCAGGCTCGTGGCCCACTAGCAGGACGTCGCCCGGCATGGGGAGGCGGCGCAGGCACTCGATGACTTTTCTGACCGGATTGCCGGGGGCGAGGGAATTGGACAATTCAAGGCGGTCCTTGGCATCGAAGGCCTTGGCGACGATGGCTGCGGTTTGGCGGGCGCGCAGGTGAGGGCTGCTGAGGATGAGATCGAAGGAAAGGTCCAGGGCCTTCATCGTCTGGGCGGCGCGCCAGAGTTTGCGCTCGCCTTTGGGGGTGAGGGGACGGTCGGCGTCTTTGCCGTAATCGGCAGAGTCGGTTTGGACGGCCAGGCCGTGGCGCAGGAGAAAGAGGTTCATAAGGAGCGGGAGGTTGCTTTGGCGAATTTGGGCGCGGTGGCCGGTGTGGGGGAGGACAAGGGGCTGGAGGGCCAGAACTCGCGCATTTGATCTGAGGCGCCCATATAGGTGTCGATGAGCCGTTGGCGGCGGAGGAGCAATTCTTCGCGGAGGTGGCGCGAGGGATCGGCTGCCGAGGGACGTTTGCGGAGGAACCTCTCGAGCGCGAGCCGGAGCATTTCGGCATCCTGTATGTCGCCCATCATGGTTTGATGGCGGCGCATGGCATCCAGGAGCCTGGTGGCAGGATTGTGCAGGCAGGCGGCCAGGGCCTCGACCATGTATCGGAACTTCTTGAAGGCCACGCGCGTGCGGTGGATGGTCTCGGTGTTGGAGGGATCGATGCGGGCGCGCAACTCAGCGGCGCAGGCAAAAGCGCCGTCCACGGATTGGAGCAAGAGGGCGACTGCCTCCTGGGAGGGGCACTTCTTGCGCCGGCTTTCGACCTGGTCGCGGCAGGCGGCAATGAGCCTGTCTATGTGCTGCATTCGGACTTTTTTGATGTTCTTGCGGGTTGATTTGATGAGGCGTTTCTCGCGCTTTTGGAGGAACGCGTAAAAGGGGCGGGCGGCGGGGAAGGTGCGTTGCAGCTTCTCGATGACGGGCAATTGCACCTGGGTGTCACGCAGGCCATCGAAGGTGCCGAGGTGCTGTTTGAGGGCGCGCTCGACTTTGCGGACCTGCGCGGCGGACAAGAACCCGTCGAGCAACTCGACGGCGGAAAGGAGGCGCCGGGCCCCAACCCGGGAATCGTGGATGGTCTTTTCGGTGAACTGTTTCTGGCAGCGTTTGAGTTGTCTTCGATAACACTTCCATTGCTTTTTGAGGGCCTTCTCCAGCAGCCGCACGCTATCGGCCGGCAGGCCGCAAGCGGAAGGTTGGCCCGATACGAGGTCAGGACCGTTTTTTCGGAAACGGGGAGCTGTTGTTCTCATGCGCCCTCTGAATGTGTCAGGAAAACAGTATAAGTATAGTGCCGAAGCCATTGGATAGCAACAATTAACCGCCTTTGGTCTTGCGCGCGGGGAAGGGGGATGGGGCGAGTTTGACGCGCGGATAGCGAGGTTGGCCGTCAAGCGGTTCAGGAGGGGGCTCGCCGGCGGCCATGGCCTGGGCAATGAACTCGGACTGGCTGCGGTGGGGTTCGTTGACCGGGACCGGGGCCGCCCGGCAATAGGAGCCGTCGGGTTGGAGGAAGCGGGCCTTGGAATCGTCCCGGAGGGGGATGGTGAGGAGTTCGCGGATAACGCGCTCGCGCAGGAGGCCGTTTTCGATGGGAAAGGCGAGCTCGATGCGGCGAAAGAAACTGCGGGGCAGCCAGTCGGCGCTGGCGATGAAGACCTGGGGCTGGCAGGCGTTTTCAAAGTAGTAGATGCGGCTGTGTTCGAGGAAGCGGTCGACGATGCTGCGGACGGTAATGTTCTGGCCAAGGCCCTGGAGGCCGGGCCGCAGGCAGCAGATACCGCGGACGATCAAGTCGATTTGGACGCCGGCCTGGGAGGCGCGGTAAAGGGCTTCGATGACGGTGGGTTCAGCCAGCGAGTTGATTTTGGCGATGATGCGCGCAGGGAGGCCCCGCCGGGCGTTTTCGGTTTCGCGGTCCAGGAGCTGGAGCAGCCGCTCGCAAAGGTCGAAAGGGGCGACCAGGAGCTTCTGCATCGGCTGGAATTGGCAGATGCCGGTGAGGAGGTTGAAGAAATTGGTGACGTCCTCCCCAAGTTCAGGCCGGCAGGTCAGGAGGCCAAGGTCGGTGTAGATTCGAGCGGTTGCGGGGTTGTAATTGCCGGTGGAGAGGTGGACGTAGCGACGGAGGTGATAGCCCTCGCGGCGGACGACGAGGGTGGCCTTGGCATGGATCTTATAGCCGACCAGGCCATAGACGACATGGACGCCGGCCTCCTCGAGTTGGCGGGCCCAGAGGATATTGTTGGCCTCGTCGAAGCGGGCGCGGAGTTCGACCACGGCAGTGACCTGCTTGCCGTTCTTGACGGCGTTTTCGAGGGCGCCAATGATGCGAGGGTCGCCCCCGGTGCGATAGAGGGTTTGCTTGATGGCCAGGACGTCAGGGTCGGAGGCGGCGCGTTCGAGGAAGTCGACGACGCTGCTGAAATTGTCGTAGGGGTGGTGCAAGAGGACATCGCGTTCGCGGATGGCGGCGAAGACGTCAGGGCTGCCGCGCAGGGCGGGGGCCACCGGGGCGACAAACGGAGGGTCGCGCAACTCTGGGGAATGGTCGCCCTCGTGGAGGGCCATGAGCCGGGTCGGGTTGAGGGGCCCGTCGATGAGATAGAGGTCCTCCGGGGTAAGGCGCAGAGTCTTGAGCAGAGCGTCGGTAATGGGCGCGGGGCAATCATTTTGAAGTTCGAGGCGAACGGCATCCCCTTTCCGGCGGTTGTGGAGTTCGTTTTCGACGGCCTTGAGGAGGTTGGCGGTTTCCTCCTCGTCGATGTAGAGTTCGCTGTTGCGGGTGACGCGGAAGGGCCAGTAGCCGATGATTTTGGTGCCGGGGAACAGGTCGGCCAGGAAATGGCCGATGAGCTGTTCCAGAAAGACATAATCCTGGCGGGCATCGGGGCGCGGCAGTTTGACCATGGGTGGGAAGTTGCGCGGGATTTGGACGACGGCCAGGTGTTTAAGGACCTCATGGTGCTTGGGCATCTCGAGGCGCACGATGAAGTTGAGGGACTTGTTGAGCAACTGGGGGAATGGATGGGCCGGGTCGATGGCCAAGGGCGTGAGCACGGGGCGCACGTGGGCGCGGTAATGGGCCTCCAGGCCGGCGAGATCGGCGGGGGTTAAGCCGGGGAACTCGAGGATGCGAATGCCGTTTTGGGCCAGGGCGGGGCGCAATTCATCCCGCCAGCAGGCATACTGCTGATCCACCATCCGCCGCACTCGTTTGACGACCTCCCGGAGGGTTTCGCTAGCGGTGAGCCCATCCATCGTACGCTCGACTACCTCGCTCTCGATCTGCTGCTTGAGGCCGGCCACGCGGACCTCGAAGAACTCGTCCAGGTTGGAACTGACGATGCAAAAGAATTTCACGCGTTCGAGCAGGGGGTTCGTCGAATCCAGGGCTTCCTCGAGCACGCGGTGGTTGAATTCCAACCAACTCAATTCCCGGTTAATGAAATGAGCGGGCTCCGACGGGACATTTTTCGGTTTGGATTGCACAGGCGGCACGAAGGTAAACGCAGACCCGGCTTTTGGAAAGTCACATGTTGCGGGATGCACCAGGCTGGGCGCATTAGAGAGTGCTTGGTGGAGCGCCGACTTGCAGTCGGCTTTGCGCGTACCCCGTCTTCGAATTCGTTGCTCTTGGTTCGGTCTAAGCCGACTGCAAGTCGGCGCTCCGCCTGGGCACGAAGCACTCGCGAATGCGCCCCACCAGGCTTTTGGCTTCGTCGGCCGAGCCTGCAGGCCTTCATGCTCGCACGGGGGCTGCGGCCTCCCGGAGGGCGGGCATGGCGCTCCTCAGTGGCCGGGAGGACGGGTGTTGCCGGCGGGCAGCACCCGCGGTCTTCGTTGCGGCGCCGCCCATGCGCCGGGCTTTGGGGCGGGGTTGCACTCGCCTTCGGGCCGGGGGCGAGCGCCACTGCCGTTAGCGCTGGCACTTTCTGTCGTCCCATCAGACGATTCAGCACTCCGAGCCGATCGACGTCTGCGCCCCCCAGGCGAGCCTCGCCATCGCCTTTCCGTGGCTCACGTAGGCCTCTGCCCTCACGGGGAGGGACACCCCATCGAGCCGACGTCCGGCGTGTCGTTGGGCACGGGCGCGTCGCTCCACCTGTCCTGTGAAGTGGGGCCGGGGGTTCGGTGCTCCCGCTTGCGCGCAGGGAAAAGAGGATTAACTTGCAGGCATGAAATTGGTCTTGGCGATACTGGCGTATTTGATGATCGGGCTTGTTCTTGGTTGGGGCATCCTGTTGACGGTCAAGGGAAACCCCTGGCTGCTCATCGCCGGTTCCCTGGGCTATGCCGTTGCTTTCGCCAAACTGGGCTGTCTGCCCAAGCAATCGCACTAAGGGCTCGTGCAAGAACAGATTCCGGGATCTGAATGCTTGGGGTGGAGCGTGTCGAGCGTGGAGCGCGTGGAGCGTAGAGCGTGAGAGCAGTGTAGCCCTTGCCACGCTCTCACGCCCCACGCTCCACACGCTCCACGCTCCGACGTCGTCTTCGCACGGGCGTCACTGCGGGGCGCCGGTGCGGTAGAACTGGAATGGGGGCGGGTTGGTCTGGGCTTCCTGGAGGTAGAGCAGCGTTCCGGTATCGTCTTGGAATTCAAGCAATGGACCTTGGGTCCAGGTGGTGAGATTGGTGCTTGAATAGAGGACGAACCGCTGGTCGAGCTGGCCGGTGAAGAGAAAGAGGTTCCGGCGGGAGGCCCGGCCGTATTGGGCGATGTTTACCGGAGTGGAGGGGGAGACAATCTGGCTGCGAAGGATAACGCCTTCGGCCCCAACGGTAATAAGCTGGCCCTGGTTGTGGGCCAGGCCGTAAAGGGACTTGGAGGTGAGGGTGGGGAAGCTGACCCAGTTGGTCAGGTCGGGGCTGCCGAGGACGGTGCCCTGGTTGCCGGCGACGAACCATGTGCCCGCCAGGTAGTCGGCTGCGTTTAGCCAGTTGGTGGCGCCGCTGGCGCGAGCGACCCAGTTGCTGGCATCATAGCTGGTCAGGATCGTCCCGTTATCGCCTACAGCCACCAAGGCGCCATTCAGGCAGGCGACCTGCGAAAGCCAATTGGTGGTGACTTGCTTCACGGCCCAGTTAACCCGGTCGCTGCTCGTGAGAATTGTGCCCTTGTCGCCGACGGCCACTATTCGGCCCTGGAAGAGCGTTAGGCTGGTAAGAAAGGCGGTGGTCGGAGTTGAAGCCTGTGTCCAATTTGTTGCGGCGCTGCTGGTCAGAATTGTGCCGATGTCGCCGCAGAGAAAGAACTGCGCCCCGTCGAAAAACACCCCTTCCAGGTCGTTGGTGGTCGGGGCAGGCAGGAGGTTCCACAGGGAGGCGTTGGTGGCCCACAAGACAGTTCCATGGGTGCCGACGGCCAAGTGCAGATTGGGGTTGCCGCCCACACCCAGCAGGACCGAATTCGTGAGGCGGAGCGGCGCCAGTTCCACAGACCAGGCGTAGCCGTCTGGGCTGCTGAGGATCGTACCGTGATTGCCAACCGCCAGGTAGTAATCGGGCATTCGCACAGTCTGCCAGAGCCAGGAGCGCACCGGGCGCGAGGGCGTGCGCCAACTGATGGCGCCATTGGTTCTGGCGCCGATGGCGGTCATGCCCGAGCTGCCGCAGACCACGTAAGCATCCGCGCTGTTGGTGCTCCAGACACTTGCATAGTAAGTCCAACCGGGCGCCGGGGACGCCAGCGCCGGAGACAGTTGATTAGACCAACCCGACGATTCTTTCACCCACAGTTCGGAATCGCCGGCGACCAGCCAGGCATCTGCGCTGCCGGTCACTGTGTAAAGGAAATTTGTCGCCCCGGTATCGATCGTCTGCCAGGTGGCGCCGGTGGCGCTGGCCAGCGTCACACCGTCATCGCCCACGGCCATGAACTGGCCGCCCTGCCAGGCGACCCAATTCAGGTTCCTGCTGGTCCCGCTGTCCACCGCTCTCCAGACCGAACCGCCCGCGCTCGTGGCAATGAAACCGTCTTCACCCACGACAACGAACTGGGCGCCGTCGCAAGCGACGCCGGCCAGCCAATGGCTAAAGCCCGCGGGAACGGCCTGCCAGGAGGCGCCATCCGGGCTGGAGTAAATCGCGCCGTTGTCGCCAACGGCCACCGCCAGGTTCGTCGACACGGCCACGGACTCCAGCCAGTTGGTGGTGTTCAGATGCACAAGAGAAAAGGTGGAGAGGTCATCCGAAAAGAGCACCGTCCCAGCCTCACCGACGATGACACACCGGCCGCGCAAAAAGGCAACCGATTGCAGCGATGAGGTGGTGTGGCTTTCCTGCGGCATCCAGGATACGAGGTCATCGCTCGTGAAGATCTGGCCCTGTTCTCCGGCCTGAACGCAAACGCCCTCGGAGCAGGCCAAGGCGAAGATGTCGGCTCCATTGGGGGTAGGATTCGACCAATGCCATACCGGGGGCAGGTCCACGCCGGCCAGCGCCCTCGTTCCCAAGCCGAGCAGCAGGAGGGCCGCCCGGGCGGCTGCTCGCATCGCTTGCCTGGAGGAACTCTGGTGATTGTTCATCTGCATCGGCCCCTTATTCTGCCCCGGAGACCGCAGTCAGAGCGGCCGCCTCCGGCGAGGACGAGGAAAACACCGCTGCCGGCAGACTGAGCGCCATCGTGCATCCGTCCGGGCCGTTGCGCTTCAATTCCAAGGCCGCTTGGATATGGCCGGCCAGTTGTTTGCTGATAGCCAGGCCCAAGCCGGCTCCGCCCTTGGTGGAGCGGCACGGCACAAAAAGGTTTTTTAAGGCCGTCTCGGGGAAACCCGGGCCTTCATCGGCAACCTCGCACACAATGCTCTGGCCGTCATCGAAAAACGAAGTCCGAACCGACTTGCCCCGCGGCGTAACCTGCAAGGCATTGGAGACCAGGTTTTCGAGTATCAACAGGATGACGTTGGCCCGGTGGTTGGAGAGCCTGGCTTGGGCGGAGAGTCCGACCAACCAATTCACGCCGAGGTCCTGCGCGACAGGGCGGAGCTTTGACTCGAGGACATGGGCCAGTTCCTCGAGGGTGATTTCGTACGATTCACGGGAGTCCTGCTCCCCGAGCACGCGCACCACTTCCTGGACCAGTTCTTGCATCCGGTGGGTGGCGGCCACCGCCCCCTGCCAATCGCTGTCCTCAGGATGGTCATCTCCATGGATGGACATGAAGATGCGGAGACAGGCCAGCGGATTGCTCAGCCCATGAATCAGGTGGGCAGTCACGGCGCCCAGGGCCGTGGTTTTTGCGGCGAGGGTCAATTCATGATTGGCCCGCAGGAGGCGCTCGGTCCGTTCGTGCAGCAACCGGTTGGCACGCTCGAGCCGCCGGTAGGCCCATACCAGCACTCCGCCCAGCGAGGCGCCGCCGCAAACAAACACTGCCCATCCCTCCGCCCTGAGATGAAAATCCAAGGCGGCCGCCTTGGCCGCCAGATCCCGTGCGTCCACAACGAGTTGCTCGCAAGCCAGCAACGGCCCATGGTCGCCCGCGCGGATAGGGATGTTGACCTCCAGCAGTGGCTGGGCATCGCTCCGCGCGCCCGCCTCGGGCTGTGCCATGAGAAAAAAGTCTGTCAAATCGACCTGGCTGTAGTAGCGGCTGACCGGCCGGAGTTCCTTGAGCGTGGCGTAGGTGCGGGCGTCCAGCGTGGCGGCCTTCATGGTTATCGGAAGAGCGGTTACAAACCCTCCGGCGGCGTCGAAGAGGCGAACGCCGAGCACGTCGCTGCGGATGAGCGAGATCTGCAAGGCCAAAGGCAACAGCTCGATAGGGGATTGGAGGCGCTCTGCGAGGTTAGTCAACGGGCTGTTGAACTGCTGGGCCTGCGCCAGGGCCTGTGCGACCGCATCGAGCGCCTCTCCACCGCTGTTGACCAGTTGGGCGTGAACGACGCGATGCAAGTGCCGGTAGCCTGCCATGACTGCTCCGCCCACGATTCCCAGAGCCAACACAAGCACCAGCGTGGGCATCGTTCTTGGGCCAATTAGACTCGCCGACATAAACAGCCTAAAACTGCAACTCCGCGCCTATGCTGATCGTATGCGTGAAATAATCGTCAATGTCAAGGTTGGAAAAGGCACGGTCGAAGCTGTAGTTGGCCTGGAGCATCAGGATTCTTGTGAGTTTCCATTCTGCGCGGGCGCGCGCGGAGAGCCAGATCTTGTTGCGATGGTCCCGACCGTCGAGGGGAACGGTCTGCACCGGGTACTGGGAGACTGCTGCAGTCATTGAGGCGCTCAATGTCCAGGGTCCCGCCCGGTATTCCATCTTCGGAGAAAGAGAGCGCTGGTCCCGGTCGAAGAAACCTGAACCGTTGTCCTGGTCGAGTCCATAAGCGGCCGTGAGGGTGGAGCGCCATCGGCCGCGCTCGTCCCAGGCCCGGCGCCAAGCCAACTGGACGGCCTGGGAGGCAAGGACAAGGTGGGTGCCGGTAAGCGTGTTGCCTCGGGGGTCCAGATCCGGCTCGTGGTCATACGAGAGTCGAGTCCATTGATAGCTGAGAGTCAAGTCGTCGCGAGGCCCGAATCCGTGGCCGAGGGAAAGCTTGGGGCCAAATTGCCAATAGCTGTCCAGGGGCGACTCGAGCAATTGCCGTGTTCCGGTCATTTCCAGTTCGGCCCAACCCGGCGCGTATTGGCCCCGCGCCGACGAGCGAGCCGTGAAAGTATTGCCGATGACACGCCCGGTGCCCGCCTGGCCAGGTTCGATGGAGTTCAGGTCCATGACCTGGTCCTGATAGGCGTAATGCGCCCCCAGAGTCGATCTCCAATGCTCGCCGAACGAGCCAGTAGCCTGGGCGACCGCCAGGGCGGTTGCTTCTTCGGTATCGACATGTGCGCCGAAATAGCGAATATAATCCCCCGAAATGATGCCGTTAGCGGACCAGTTGCCGCTGGGCAGCCGATAGAACAGGATGTCGCCGCCGGAATCCCCGAACGGGGAGGCTTGGCGGTTGGTGTGGCTCAGAAAGACGTTCTCTTTGTACCCGATCAAGCCCCGCACGTCCGCGCCGTAGTTCCAAAGGCGGATTTTGAAGTCGTTTGTGAGCTCGGGCGGCAGCGGCTCTCCCGCAACGCCGGCTTCAGCCGGCAACGCACTGACTTTGAAATCGTTTGTGACCTCGAGCGGCAACCGCCCTTGCCCAGGTGAGGAGAAGGCGCCCAGGCCGGCGCCCGCGGCATGCAGCAACAGAAGGGCCAGCCGGCAATTCCATGATCGGCGCCGGTCGCAATGCACAACAGATAAAAAAATCACCATGCGACGCGAGGCCGCATGGTGATTTATAGGGGGCCGACAAGCAGTGTGTCAAGGCATTGTCGTCGGGGAAAGCGCACATCCCGGCGCTGCCGCCGGAACGCCGAATTCACGCAGTCCCGATTTGGAATCGGGAGAAATTCCAGGAGCGCGCCGGCCAAAGCCGGCGTTCCAAGTCGCCGTGTCAGGGCGCGCCCTTGGGGAAAGAGGAATGGGGTCAGCACCCGTGCAAAAACAAGTCCGGCGCTTTGGGCGGAGTTCTAACAAACCGCCTTTGCCTGGCGTCCGAGGCGCGGAGCGCCGGAGCGTAGAGCGTGAAGGCATCGTAGCATTTGCCTGCGCCGAACTTTCCGCAGGCGGGCCTGCCACGCTCCACGCTCCGACGCTCGATTCCTCACCCCAAGAGCTCATGTTGACGAATCTGTTCTTGCGCGCGCCTTTACGAGCGGGGCCTGCCGCCGTGGCCGGAGGAGGTCACGCCGCCTCCGGCGACATTGCCGGGGGCGAAGTTGCCGCCGAACTGCGAGCGCATATCCAGGGCCTGCTCCCTGGCCTGGGCCTGTAATTGATCGCGCATTTGCTGCAACTGCTCCAGGAGTTGCTGCCGTTGCGGACCTGTGGAGGCCAGGAGCAGGTTCTGCTGCTGCTGGAACTGCTGCACGAGGGAATGCACATCCTTGGGCAGAGTCGTCGGAAGGGCCTGGCCGGGCCGGATTATCGAATGTTTGTTGCTCTTGGCCGTCGGCAAGGGCGCCGCATTGGCTAATGCCGTGTGGTTGGTCCCCGACAGGGCGGTCCCCAAGGGCGAATTTCGGCTGGCTGTTCCGCGCAGCAGGTTGGTCCACACCGAAGGCGTGTTGGTCAAGACCGGTTGCGCGCGCACCTCCGACGGCATCTGGGAGAGCATAACTCCCGACAAACAGAGGCAAACAATTGCGATTTTCTTCATGACCGTCTCCAGTGATTCTTCTATCCGCTCTCGGCGGCGGCTGAGCTTGCCCGTCACCATGCCGATTTTAAAAGCACACACAGTGCCAACTGCGACAATGATTACCCAAGACCTTTATTCCCAATGCCTTACGCATGGCGTATGAACCAACTCCAAAGGCTTTCGGCCTCAAGTTGGGAAATAATCCCCGATACTATTGGGAACCATTCCCAAGCCCAGCGCCCGGGGCGTGGGGCGTGGAGCGTGAGAGCGTGAGAGCGTGAGAGCGTGGTAATCGCTACGATGCACGAAGGCCCTACGCTCCAACGCTCTCACGCTCCACGCCCCATCCGGAGCACTGAGATCTCGGAATCTACCCTTGCTTTGGTGCTCACACTGAACCCTGATTGGAATCATCCGCAACGCCGCGCTGCTTGAGCCTGTAGCGGACGAAATCCCTGGGCATTCCGAGCAACCGGGCGGCAGCGGAGATGTTGCCCTGGGCCTGATTCATGGCCAGGTCAACCAGGCAATCGATGGCGGCATTCAGCGAGAAGCCTTGCTCCGGCAAGCGGAACGAGGGGTTGAGCCATTCCGGGTTATCCCCGGCTGGCAGGCCCGCGGGGCTGGCGCCCAGGTGGAGAAACTCGAGTTCGGCTTGGTCCTCGAAAACGATGGCCCGCTCCAATTCGTGGGCAAGTTCCCGCACGTTCCCGGGCCACGCATACTTCATCAGCCGCTCTTTTGCCGCACTGGAAATTGGCCGGGCATCCACACAATGCTTCTGACAAAGGCGGAGGGCCAGGACCTCGGCCAATTTCACAATGTCTTCCCCTCGTTCTCTCAGCGGAGGCAGAACGACGCGGAAGAGGTCCAACCGCTGGAAAAGGTCTTCGCGGAAGCGGCCTTGGGCGACCCACTGTTTGAGGTCGCGGCCGGTGGCGGCAATCAGGCGCACGTCGACTGCCATGGGCTTGGTTGCGCCGACACGGCGGATTTTGCGGTCTTCGATGGCAGTCAGGACCTTGGCCTGTATCGGCAAGGAAAGACTGGGCAGCTCATCCAGGAAAAGGGTGCCGCCGCTGGCCGCCTCAAAAAGGCCCATGCGCGCCCGCTTGGCATCGGTAAAGGCGCCGGCCTCATGGCCGAAGAGTTCGGATTCCGCCAGGGTTTCCGGGAGGGCGGAGCAGTTGACCTCGACCAGTTCCTTGCCGGAACGGGGACCGTGTCTGTGCAGCCAGCGGGCGATGGCGGTCTTGCCGGCGCCGGTCTCGCCCTGAATGAGAATCGGCGCCAGACTGCCCCCGGTCCGCTCGTCCGCCGCCAGGATTCGTTTGAGTTGGTCTTCCAGGGCCGCCATGGACGGGCTGAAGAAAAAGTCATCGCCGGGTTGGCCAGTCTGGCGGTGTTTCTCGGCGCGGGCGGATTGGCGCGCGGTGCGAGTGCGCTCGATGACCAGGGCCAACTGCTCGGCATCGAAAGGCTTGAGCAGATAATCCAGCGCCCCCAGGCGCATCGCCTCGACCGCCCCGCCCACGCCGCCATGGGCCGTGAGCACCACCACGCCCGTATCGGGTGAAAAGGCCTTTTCTTTCAGCAGGTCGGTGCCCAAGCCATCGGGCAGGTTCACGTCCAGCAAGGCGAAATCGAAACCGCCGGCGGCCAGGAACTTGCGCGCAGTTCGCAAGTCCTCGGCTGCGGCTACTTCGCCGCCGAGTCTCTCCAACTGCGCCGCCAGGCGCCTGCGCAGCATCGCCTCGTCTTCCACGAGCAGGACTCTCAAACCCGATAAATCACAGCTTGACATGATACCGCAGATAGTAACCACCACCGCGTTTGCTCACAAGTAATTAGAGCCTGTCGCGGAGACTCCGATTCCGGACCTTTGTCGCAACCTCTGTCGCCAACCGGCTCCAGCGCGGAGTCGGAAGGCATCGCGGACTACGGGTGCGCAAAGCCGGCTGAAGCCGGCGCTCCGGAGCGCCGGCTTCAGCCGGCTTTGGACAGAAAACGTGGACAGGTGCTGAATAGTTACGTTGAGGAAAACACCCCTCCGCGTGCCTGGAAGCTTTCGCCACAGCCCCTCCAAAGCTCTCCCGCTTTTGTAATTCCCAAGGGCAGTCCATGATGTAAGATTCGGCAGGACGGCCCGTGAAAGATGGCTCAAGAATCGCCCGGATGAACTGCCAACCATGCTCAAACGATTCACACCGATATTGACGCTCGTTGCCCTTTGCTGGCTAATCTTCGTGATCAATAACCTGCTCTGGCATGGGCGCCTCGACCAGTACGGCATCGTACCTCGGCGCCTCGGGAGCCTGCCTGGAATCCTCTGGGCGCCGCTGTTGCATGGCTCTTTCGGGCACTTGGCCGCCAATACCCTGCCCCTGCTTGTCCTGGGCGGCATTATATGCGGTCGAAGCAGGGCTGAATTCGCGGCAATCGCCATAGGAGGGACCCTGCTGAGCGGCGGGTTGACCTGGCTCCTGGCGCGAAATGCCTGCCATATCGGAGCCAGCGGCCTGATATTCTGTTTTTTCGGTTATCTGGCTTCGCTGGCCTGGTTCCGGCGCACCTTCGGCACGTTGGTTTTGTCGGCGGTCTGCATTCTGGGGTACGGAGGAATACTCAGAGGAATCCTGCCCACTTCGACAGCCGTTTCCTGGGAGGGCCATATTGCGGGGCTGGTGGCGGGAATCGCGCTGGCCTGGCTGGCATCAAAATCGAGTCCACCGCACAAGGACGATCCTGGTCGCAGAAGCCAACCGGCAGCACCCCCTTGATTCACCGGCGCAGGCCTCAGCCAGGTTCGATCATGGCGGCGATGGTCGCGATCGCATTCCCTTCCAGCCTGTTGTTAACGAAGACGAACGTCCGGCGCTTTGGCCCCTCGGCTTTGCCCTCCGCAATCAACGCCTTGCCGGCGGCCCGCGCCTCCGGGTATTCCTCCTTTATGGTGTCGTAAGGCTCGAAGGCCCTCACGGCCTCCTCATACTTGCGGCCCGGCTTGAGCAGGAAACGCGCAGCGACGAGGTCCGGCTTGGTCCGGCTGCCCGGTAGCGCCATCTGCTCGCCGACCGGAGGCATTGCCTCCCACGAGTTGTAAACGTGCGTGACCTGGTGCCGGGCCAGGCACTGGAAATACTCCGGCTTGAGCCAGCCCCGGTTCCGCATCTCGACGCCGTAAGGCCAGCCTTTCGGAAGCTGGCCCAGGAACTTGTCCAGGTCGGCGATGAAGTCGCGGCCATGCTCGTAGTCGGTCGGCCAGAACCGCGAAAACTCGAACATCAGCACGCCGATAGCGGGGCGCACGGACTCGCACGGCTTCAGGAACGCCTTCACGAACAGTTCGGCGTTGAGGAAGTTCTCGTTGGGCTTCCCGGCCTGCTGGCCGAACCGGTCCAGCTTTGGGAACTTTTTGGTGGTGATGGTGTCGGTCACCTTGAGGCCGAACACGAAGTCGTCCAGGGTCTGGGCGACCAGGCCCTCCAAAGACTGCTGGCTCGGAAAGCTGTAGTAGGCGGCATCGACGCAGACGGTTTTGAAGACCTCAGCGTATTCTGCGAGGCACTCGCGCTTGAAGCGGGTCTCGGCGAACTTGCCTCGGTATTCATAGCGGGCGCGGTCGTAAATCGTCCCGCACCACCCGGGATATTTCCAGGAGGACGTGCCGACGTAAACGCCCTGCGCCGCCAGGGAGGCAGCCTGCTGGGCCAGGTCTTGCCGGGTGGCGGTCATGTCCTCTCGTGGCCGCTAAATGCCAAGCAGTGCTTTCTTCTTCGCATTGAAGTCTTCCTCGTTAATCACCCCGTCATCCCTCAGCTTCGCCAGCGTCCGAAGCTGCTGCTCGATGTCTGATGGCTGTGCTGACAGGGCCGGCGGAGCCGCGCCAGCCTGTTTCCTCGATGCGCCTGTAGCCAGATAAGCGATGACTATTACCGCGGCGGCTGCGCCGAGGGTCAAGATGAGCGTTATTACGAGAATCAGAATTATCTGTGCTCCGCCGAGATTGAAGATCGCCAGGACTGGATGCAGCATATTATCGTGTGTTCTACGGTGGATGGATCGCCGAGCCTCTGCATCGAACCAAAGTTCCGTGGCCCCGGTGCAACATGTCGGCTCTCATGGACCCAGTGTAAACCTTTAAGAACCTTAGGCAAGCAGCGATTCAGTCAGGGACCGTGCGCTTTCTTTTCGTTTGTCATTCGACCCGTACCGGGTAAAACTTGCCCGGAATGCCATGCATGACCGGCCCGCCAGCGAAGCCTTGAAGAAATCTCATCCCTCATCCTTCATCCGTGGCCTCACCCTGGTGCTGCTGGCAGGAAGTCTCGGAGCGGCGGAGAAAGACGGCGGTCCGGCGGGCGCCAAGCCCTTGGCTGAGAAGCCTGATGCCGGCGCCGGATGGCTGGCGCCGGCTGCCATTGCCGTGGCGGAAGACGGAAGAACGCTTTTCATCGCCGACGCTGTCGCGGGGCAGGTTGACGAGTTTGACTTCGCGCAGGCCAAGGTCGTCCGCCACTTCCGTCTGCCGGCAAGGCCCTCGGGACTGGCGGTCAACGGACAGCGTCTCTACGTTACGTGCTCCGCTCCGGAGAGCCGCGTTTGCGAAATTGACCTGGCCAAAGGAACGGTCTCAGTGGAAACCCGCACCGGGCATACGGCCCTTGGCCCGGTCCTCTCGCCGGACCGAAAGACGCTCTACGTCTGCCTCAAGTTCAACAACCAGGTGGCGGCTTGGGATACCGCCAGCCGGCGCGAGACACGGCGCATCGAGGTCGGACGCGAGCCGGTCTCAGCCGCGCCGACGCTCGGCGGGAAGTATCTCCTGGTGGCGCATCACCTCCCCTCGGGACCCGCCAACGCGCCGGTGGTCGCGGCGACGGTGGGTGTGGTGGACTTGGAGTCGGGGAAGATGGTGGCCGAGTTGCGCCTTCCCAACGGCAGCAGCCAGGCCCGCGAAATCCGTATTTCGCCTGACGGACACTACGCTGCCCTGGCCCATAACCTGGCCCATTTCCAGGTCCCCACCACGCAGCTCGATCGCGGCTGGATGAATACCAGCGCCCTCACCCTCCTGGACGCCAATGGCAAGAAAATCCTGGCCACGGTCTTGCTGGACGACGTGGATCGGGGCGCCGCCAATCCATGGGCCGTGGCCTGGAGCGCCGATGGCCGGCGGCTCTTCGTCACCCATGCCGGGACGCACGAGGTCGGTGCAGTTGATTTCCCTGCCCTCCTCCGCAAGCTCGCTCAACGGCGGGACCCGGGCGCGGGCGAGTCGGCCATGACGACCGATGACCTGTCCTTCATGGCGGAGTTGCGCTTGCGGGTCAAGCTGGCCGGCCGTGGTCCCAGGGCCATGGCCGTGGCAGGCGAGCGAGTCTATGTGGCCGGTTACTTCTCCGATACCATCGAGACCCTTGAAACAAGCCTTCGCCCCGCTGGCCCGCCGGCTGCGCTTCTGAAGCCGCCCGCCCTGCTTTCTCCCGACCGGGCCGCCGACCCTCCGGATTCACGTTCAACAACCCCTTCCATGGCGTCCATGGCAAGCGAACTGCGCCATGGAGAAGCCCTTTTCAACGATGCAACGCTTTGCTTTCAAGGATGGCAGAGCTGCGCAAGCTGCCACTCGGAAGATGCGCGCGTGGATGGGCTGAACTGGGACCTGCTCAACGACGGCCTGGGAAACCCTAAGAACACCAAGAGCCTCCTGCTGGCTCACAAAACCCCGCCCGCCATGAGCATGGGCGTGCGCATCTCCGCCGAGGAGGCCGTGCGCGCCGGCCTCCGGCACATTCTCTTTGCAGTCCCTTCTGAAGAGGTGGCCGTTCCGCTCGACCGTTGGCTCATGAGCCTAAGTCCGATGCCCAGCCCGCTTATGGCAAACAGCCAGCTCTCAGCCGCAGCCATCCGCGGCCTCGAGCTTTTCAATCGCCCCGCCATCGGCTGCGCCTCCTGCCACAAACCCGGCTTGTTCACAGACCTCGAGTCTTATGATGTCGGCACCGCGGGACCGACCGACCAGGACGGCGGCGAGTTTGACACCCCTTCGCTGGTGGAAATCTGGCGCACCGCCCCCTACCTTCATGACGGTTCGGCGGCGACCCTCCGCGATGTGCTCACCGCCCGCAACCGGAGCGACCGGCACGGACAAACCTCGCGCCTCTCCGAACAGGAATTGAACGACCTGGTGGAATACCTTCTGTCACTATGAAAGTTATTTCGGATTTCCTCCGGATTTCGGATTTCGGATTTCGGATTTCCGGCTGCGCTGGCTCCGTTGGCACGCGCTCTTGGCCTCTATGCGCCTCACTGCTCGCATTCGCCTTCCTCGTGCCGGCGGGCGCTGCCGCCGAGCAACTCCGGGACCGGTTCCGGGCCGGGCCGATGGCCGGGATAGAGGATTTTGTCTTTGCCGCCCGCAAGATGAACGAGACCGACGGGCACTGGTATGCGAACATCGGCTACTACGCCCACGACCCCAATCGCAAGGCCTGGCGCGAGGGCGCAAAGCTCTATCGCTGGAGCATCGCCACCGGCAAACTCACTACTCTCCTCGATGACCCGCGCGGCGGCGTCCGCGACCCGCAGGTGAGTTATGATGCCAGGAAAATCCTCTTCTCCTACCGCAAAGGCGGAACGGAGAACTACCTGCTCTACGAAGTCAACATCGACGGCTCGGACCTGCGCCAGTTGACCACAGGCAGCTACGATGATTTCGAGCCGTCTTATCTGCCTTGCGGAGACATCGTCTTCGTGTCCACACGCTGCAAACGCTGGGTCAATTGCTGGCTCACGCAAGTCGCCGTCATGCACCGCTGCGACGCCCAGGGCCGAAACGTGCGCCCCCTCTCCAGCAACAACGAGCAGGACAACACCCCCTGGCCCATGGCCGACGGCCGCATCCTTTACACCCGCTGGGAATACGTTGACCGCAGCCAGGTCGATTACCACCATCTTTGGACTTCAAACCCCGACGGCACCGGGCAGATGATCTGGTTCGGCAACCTCAATCCGAGCATCGTGATGATCGATGCCAAGCCGGTGCCCGACACCGATAAGGTGGTCGCCATCTTCTCACCCGGCCACGGCTGGCGCGAACACGCCGGACCCGTGGTCCTCGTCGATGCCAAGGCAGGACCGGATGCAACGTCGCACGCGCGCAAGATCAGCGACGACCGCCCTTACCGCGACCCGTGGGCCTTTTCCGAAGATTGTGTCATGGCGGCCCTGGAGGGAACGCTGGTGCTGATGGACGGGGGCGGCAATCGCCAGGAAATCTTCCGCCTCCCCGAAGCGGACCTCAAAGCCGGGATGCACCTGCACGAACCGCGCCCGATTGTGCCCCGGCGCCGCGAACAGATCGTGCCCGACCGCGTGGCGCTCGACCAACCCACCGGCCGGCTCCTCTTGACCGATGTCTGCGACGGCCGCAACATGCAGGGGGTTAAGCCCGGCGAGATCAAGAGGCTCCTGGTCCTGGAAACCCTCCCGATGCCCATCCATTACACGGGCGGCATGGACCCGATTAGTTATGGCGGCACCTTCACCCTCGAGCGCATCGCCGGCACTGTGCCCGTCGAGGCCGACGGCTCGGCCTACCTCGAACTGCCGGCTCTCCGCAGCTTCTTCTTCGTCGCCCTCGATGAGAACGACCTCTCCGTCAAACGGATGCAGAGCTTCCTGACGGTCCAACCGGGGGAAATCAGCAGTTGCGTGGGCTGCCACGAACCTCGGACTCGAGCGCCCAGGAGCGCCGTGTCTGCCCCTACGCCTCTGGCAGCGCGCCGGCCCCCCAGCCGCATTGAGCCTGTGGCCGGCGTTCCCGATGTCCTTGATTTTCCGCGCGACATCCAGCCCATCCTGGATGCCCTTTGCGTCAATTGCCATGGTTACGAGCGCACCGCCGCAGGCGGGCCTTGGGCCGGACGCCTCATCCTGAGCGGGGACCGCGGCCCCATGTTCAGCCACAGCTATTATATGATGACCATCGCCCACCTCTTCTCCGATGGCCGCAATCAGGCGCGCAGCAACTATAAGCCCCGCGCACTGGGCACGTCCGCCAGCCGCCTCCTGCGTTTCGTGGACGGCTCCCACTATGGCGCCAAGACTACCCCGGCCCAGCTCAAACTGCTCAAGCTTTGGATTGACACAGGGGCCGCCTACCCGGGCACCTACGCTGCCTTGGGCACCGGCATGATCGGCGCCTACGCCGAAAACAGCCAGGTGGAGACCGACCTGGACTGGCCCGCTACCCACGCCGGGGCCGAGGTCCTGGCCAAGCGTTGCGCCCCGTGTCACAGCACCCCCTCCCGCCTCTTGCCCGCCAGCTTGTCCGACGAACGCGGCGTCTCCTTCTGGCAACCCAGCCTGAGCGATCCCCGCCTTAATACCAGCCGCCATATCGTCTTCAACTTGTCCCGTCCTGACAAATCCCTGCTCCTGCTGGCGCCGCTGGCCGAAGCCGCCGGCGGCTGGGGCCTCTGCCGCGACCCCAACTCCAAAGAGAAGGTCACCGTTTTTGCCGGCGTCCAGGACCCCGGATACCAGGCCCTCCGGGCGATGTGCGTCGCCGGCATGGAGCGCCTCCAACAAGTCAAACGCTTCGATATGCCTGACTTCCGCCCCCGCAAAGACTGGGTGCGCGAGATGGTCCGCTTCGGCATCCTGGAACCCCGGGACGTCGCCGCTGAGCGGCCCCTGGACGTCTATGCCGTCGAACGAAGGTACTGGCAGTCCCTTTGGTACCGGCCGGGGATTGATTAGAGGCTTTGTCCCAAAAGCTCTGATCGCGGGCCTTTGTCGCAACCTCTGTCGCCATCTTTGTCGAAAACTGGCCAAATCGACAAAGGTTTCGACAAAGGTTTCGACAAAGTCCTCCATTCGGCGGGTTTCTGGGACAGGCTCTAATTAGAGGCTTGTCCCAAACTCGCGGTCCGCTCCCCGCTCTCCGCCGGGGTTGCGGCTGACAACAGGGGCGGCCCCGTGAGCGGCTGGAGGTCGTGCAGTTCTTTGCCCGTCGCGCCGCCGCCTCCCCCCTGGCTCCGTCATTGGCAGCAGGCGTCAAATCGGCCGCTGCAGGAGGGCGAGGAATTGGCGCGGCCGGAGTACCGCGATACCGAACGGCTTGCGCAAAACCAGCAGGTCGTTATCGAAGCTCACCACGATGCTCGTGCCCGAGGCCAATGCAGTGCCAAGAATGGGGTCGTCCTTGGGGTCTCGACTTCGCGGCTTGCCGGTCGGCGCCGGCGAAACCAGCCGGGCTTTGTCGGCAAACCAGGCGAGAATCGGCAACGGGTCGCGCTGCAACTCCCGACGCGCAAGGAGAGCGAGCGCTGCTCGATTGACCTCCTCCAGAATCCAGTCGCTGGTGAACACCCTCACGCGGCGGCGCGCCATCGCTACGAGGCACAGGTGGGCTTCGCCGCGCCAACCCGCCCCGGCCACAATAATGCTGCTGTCGAAGACAGCCGCCGTCATTTCTTACCCCATTTTTCCCTGCGCATCCGGTGACGCGCGGCCTTGCAAGCGGCGACGATCTTGTCAGCAGGTTCGGGGCCGGGGGGCGCATCCTTGACAGCCTCAGCAAGGAACTTGGTGTCGGAATCGATTTGAGCCTGACGCCGCTGCCTCACCAGTTCGGCAAAATAGGCGCTGACGTTGCCATACCCCCCATCCTCAGCCTCCTGCCTGGCAAAGTTGGCCAGGTCCTCGTTAAGGGAAATGCTCTTCGTGACCGTTTTCACGTTCATACACTAACAATGCTCAACAGCTATTGTCAATTCGCTGCCCGCGGGAGTGAAAACGATATTCCGCCTCAGTGGAGCGAGCCCGTCACCCCTATGCCCGCTCAAAAAAAGCCAGCTGCTCCGACGCCTCTCTGGGTTCCGGGTCAGCCTGGCCGACGGCAAGGTTTGTAATGAGTGCTTCGACCATAAGGTGCCGCAAATCCTCCGAAGACCCGACGTGATAAAAATGCTCCCGGGTCAGCACATGAATTCCCGGGCAATTCCAGTTCTTCCCGATCATCGCGTTCGTCCTGAATTCATTGCTGTGCCACGTTGACAGAATGAATCGGCAAGGCAGCCCCTTCAGCAGCCTGGCCAGGGCCTCCTCGTCCGCCTCCGACCAGGAATTGAAGTAGTCCACATGCCGTCCCGCATAAGGCGGGTCAGCATAAACCAAGTCCCCCGGCCCAGCGGTCCGCAGCGTCTGCCGAAAATCCGTCGCTATGAACGTCCATTCCCGCATCGCTGCCACGTCCGCAATCCGGCGGATCTGATTGGCGATCTTCGTCACGTACGCCTGGGCAAACCGGTCCTTCTTGTGGCAGTAAGGCACGTTGAAGCCCCCCTTGCGGTTGAACCTCATTACCCCGTTGAAACAGGAGCGATTCAGGAACAGGAAGTCCAGAGAGCACGGCTGGCGGTTAAACCTCTCCCGCACGGTGTAGTAGTAATCCTCACCCCCCGCGCTCAGTTTCTCGCCCTGCTCCGCGAGGAACTCCCGCGCCAACCATGGAGTCACCCTCCCTGCCTGGATGTCCTGGTAGAGCCGGATGACATGCACATTGGTGTCGCACAGCAACGCCCGCTCAGGCTGCACATTGAGGGCCACCACGCAGGACCCGCAAAACGGCTCGACCCACCTCTCAAACCCCTGCGCCTCCGAAATCCGCCGGATTTCTCCGGCCAACTTCGTCTTGATGCCCTGGCATTTCAGCGGTGGAACCAAGGGGGGCGCGCTCAATCCGGCTAATCCTCCGCTTTTGGCGTCCGCTCCCCGCTCTCTGCCGGGCTTGCGTCTGACAACAGGGGCGGCCCCGTGAGCGGCTGGAGGTCGTGCAGTTCTTTGCCCGATGCGCCGCCGCCCAGTTCGACCAACCGCTCGCCCGCCGGCCGCACGCGCGCCTGGTAACTGCCCATGGCCTCGTTGAAGGCCGAGTTTGCCCGCTCCAGGCCGCTGCGGATTTTGGCCAGGTGCTCGGTGAATTTCACCACGCGCTCGTAGAAGTCGCGCGCCGCCTCGGCTATCTTCTGGGCGTTCTCGGTTTGGGCGTGCTGCTGCCAGCTTAGGCTGACAGAGCCTAACAGGGCGAGGAGCGAGGCGGGGGTGGCAAGCAGGATGCGCTTTTTTGCCGCCCAGACGATCAAATCGCGGTCGCCTTCGAGCGCGGCGCTGAACAGTGATTCGGCCGGCAGGAAGAGCACGACGTAATCGAGGGCGTTGGGCAATTGGCCGGGGTAGTTGCGGTCCGCCAGCGCCTTGATGGTGGCGCGCAATTTGGCGGCGTGGGCCTCGAGGCACTCGGCCCGTTTGGCCGCATCGGCCGATTCCAGGGCGGTCAGGAAATCCAAATCCGGCACCTTGGCATCGATGATGATGACACGATCGCCGGGCAGGCGCACCAGCATGTCCGGCTTGCCCTCGCCGGCCTGGGTCTGCTCGGTGAAGTCGCAGTGGGGGCTCATGCCGGCCGCTTCGATCACGCGGCGCAAGGTCTCCTCGCCCCAGCGCCCGCGCGCCTGGTTGGACTTGAGCACGATGCGGAACTGCTGCGTCTCCTGGGCCAGGGTTTGACTGGATTGGGCCAGGGTCTCGAGCCGCTTTCCGACCTCGCCCAGCGTGGCCGCCTGGGCGCTTTCGGCCTGCTGCAGGCGCTTCTGGTAGGTCTCCAAATGTTGCTTCAGGGGTTCGATGAGCGTCGCGATTTCCTGTTTCCGCTGCGCCAAATCCCCCTTGGCGGCCTCCTGGAACGTCGCGACGGTCTGGATAATCCGCTCGATGAACGGCGGCTGCACCTTCTCGAGTGTCTCCTGGCTCAAGGTCCGGAAGGCGGCCCGCTGGTCCGCCAGGGCCTGGGCGTGGGCCTCCTGCGCCTCGCGCAAGGCGTTCTCGTGCAGCCGTTTCAGGTCCGCCAGCAATTCCTCGGCGGCTTTCGAGCGCGCTTGCGCCTCCGCTTGGGCGCGGAGCGCCTCGGTGATCTGCCCGCGCAGCTTGCCCAGTTCCCCCTCCCGCTGCGCCAGTTGCTGGCGCAACTCGTTCGCCAGCCGCTCGTCAGGAACGGGCGCGCGGCTGCGCCCCTGAACGAGGCCCAGCAGAAAACCGAATGCGGCCCCAATCAGCAGGCCAATGAGCATGTAAACTGCCGCGGGCATGGGAACATTGGGGGCGGGGCTATTCTGCGGGCGGCCAAACCTGCCGGCGCGTCAGTCAAGCCCCGGTCAATAATGCGCGATCACTTCGATCTCGACCGCGGCCCCTTTGGGCAAGGCTGCCACCTGGACCGTCGAGCGCGCGGGAAAATCCGCAGTGAAGTACTTCCCGTACACTTCATTCATCCCTCCAAAGTCGGCGAGGTTGACGAGGAAGACCGTGCTCTTGACTACGTTTCCAAAACCCAGTTTCTGGTCTTCCAGGATCGCTTCGACGTTCTCCAACACGCGTTGCGTCTGGATTTTGATGTCGCCGCTCACCAGATTGCCGGTGGCGGGATCAATTGGAATCTGGCCGGCGCAGAAAAGCAGGTTCCCGGCGCGGACCCCCTGGTTGTAAGGTCCTACGGCGGCGGGCGAGCCGGCAGGTTTAATGATTATTTTCTTCGGCATAACTCAGTTAGGGCATGTTACTCTGGCCAGCGGCCTGGTCAAGACCGGTCCGCGCCTGGCACTGAAGGCCCGAAACAACACGGCAAGACCAAGTTGAAGGGAAAACCCGACATGTCTAAATACACAAAATTCGAGGAGCTGCCCGTATGGCAGGAAGCCGCGCGGCTTTACAACCGCGTGCTGGACCTGCTGGAAGAACCGGCGGTGCCGCTGACGGCTGGTTTTCGCAACCAGTTGGATCGCGCGACGCTCTCCATTTCCAACAACATCGCCGAGGGATTCGAGCGGGCGACGAACAATGAGTTGCTCAGCTTCTTGGCCATCGCCCGGGGCTCCGGCGGCGAGGTGCGCTCCATGATGGCAGTGGTCAAGGACCGGCCGAAGCTCAAGCCGTACGTCCGGCAGCTCAGACCTCAGTAACGCCGCCTTGGGAAATGGGCTAAAGGTCGCAATTCCAATTACTTGAAGGCACTTCGTTCTCATCGTGAAATCATGCTGCGTAGGCCAAAGCCCCAAATGAGACTCCACTTCGTGTGGGGGAATTGTAATTGCGAGTCGTTAGTGAGGTCTGAAGCTAAATCTCCATCAACATCCGCGCCGGGTTCTCGATGACTTCGCGAATGTGCCTGAGGAATGACACGGCTTCACGGCCATCGACGATGCGGTGGTCGTAGGTGAGGGCGGCATACATGATGGGGCGAATGACGACATTGCCCTCGCGGGCGACCGGGCGTTCCTGGATTGCGTGCATGCCGAGCACTCCGCTCTGCGGCGGATTGACGATGGGCGTCGAGAGCATGGAGCCGTAAACGCCGCCGTTGCTGATTGTGAAGGTGCCGCCCTGCAACTCGTCGAGCTTGAGCTTGTTCTCCCGGGCCCGACGGGCGAAATCCCCGATCGCCCGCTCGACCTCGGCAAAGCTCAACCGCTCGGCGCTGCGCAGCACAGGCACCACAAGTCCCTTGCCGCTGCCGATGGCCACCCCGATGTCATAGTAATTGTGATAAACAATATTGGTCCCGCGCACCTCGGCGTTGAGAACGGGAAACTGCTTCAGAGCGTCCACGCACGCCTTGACGAAGAATGACATGAAACCCAGCTTCACATTGTACTTGTGTTGAAAGGCCTCGCCGTATTCCTTGCGCAGCGAGATGATGCTGGACATGTCGATTTCGTTGAATGTTGTCAGCAGGGCCGCCGTCTGATGCGCCTCGACCAGGCGTTCGGCCACCGTCCGGCGCAATCGGCTCATCGGGACCGTTTCCTCTTCCCGCCCCGGGGTGGCGCCGGCCAGACCAGGGGAGGCAGCGACCACTTGGCTCACCGGCGCCGCAGGTGGTGGCGCGGGCGGCGGCGCAGGCAGCGGTGCGGGCGGGGGTGTGAGCACCTTGGGCGCCACCGGTCGTTGCTCGGCAGATTGTTCCAGATGGCGGATAACATCCTCCTTCAGTATACGGCCGCCGGGCCCCGACGGCGTGACTTCCTGCGGGCGTAAGCCGTGCTCTGCCAGGGCGCGTTGGGCCGCCGGCATCACGATCGGCTGGGCGCCAGGGGACCTTTCCTGCGGTGGGAGTGCGGCCGGATTGGATGCGCCGGTTGCCGGCCCTGGGGCCGGCTCGAGCGGGCCGCCCTTGTCCAAATAAGCAATGACCTCGCCCACTTTGGCCACGTCGCCCTTCTGCTTCAGAATCCGCGAGAGCGTTCCCGAGTCGGGCGCGGGCAGTTCGACCGTCGCTTTCTCGCTCTCTAAACTGACCAGGGGTTCGTCCTTGCGGACCGGCTCGCCCTGGCCCTTGAGCCAGCCGCCGATTTCTACATCGGTAATCGATTCACCGAGCGAAGGGATTCTGAGTTCGATTGACATAGGGTAGTGTGGTTCATGATTTCTCGCCAAAGGCCCGCGCAAGGATTTCGGCTTGTTCCTGTTTGTGACGCCGGTGTGAGCCGGTGGCCGGAGAGGCTGAGGCAGGGCGCGTGATGCCCGCCAGCGGAAAGCGCCCAAAAAGGGTGTTGCCAAAACCGATGCGCATGAAATTCCAGGCCCCCATGTTCTCAGGCTCCTCCTGCACCCAGAAGACGGGAGTGCCGGCCGGGTAGGGCGCCAGGGTCTGCTCGAGCAGGTCGCGGCGCAAAGGATAGAGTTGCTCCACGCGGATGATGGCGATGTCGGCGCGCCCGGTCTCTTCCCGGCGGGCCTGGAGTTCATAATAAATCTTGCCGGCGCACAGGAGCACCCGCTGGATTGAACCGGCAGGTTTGGCGGAAGAGTCGGGGAGAATCCTCTGGAAGCTGCCTTGCGCCAGTTCATCCAGGCTCGAGACGGCGTTGGGATGGCGCAGGAGGCTCTTGGGGGTCATGAGGACCAGCGGCTTGCGCCAGGCACGCAGGGCCTGGCGGCGCAGGCAATGGAAATACTGCGCCGGCGTGCTCGGATAAACGACCTGGATGTTGTCATCGACGCCCAGCATCAGGAACCGCTCCAGGCGCGCGCTGGAATGCTCTGGCCCCTGGCCCTCGAAACCGTGGGGCAGAAGCAGGACCAGTCCGCTGAGCCGCTGCCATTTCTCCTCGGCGCTGGCGATGAACTGGTCCACAATCGGCTGGGCCACATTCCAGAAATCCCCGAACTGCGCTTCCCACAGGACCAGCACCTCCGGACGATCCAGGCTGTAGCCGTATTCGAAGGCCAACACGCCCGTTTCAGAGAGGGGGCTGTTGAAGATTTCGACCGGCGCCTGGTCCGGGGCCAGGTGCTGAAGCGGCATCCACGTATGGCCGTCCTGGGAATCGTGCAGCACCGCGTGCCGCTGGCTGAATGTGCCCCGCTCGCTATCCTGTCCGCTCAGGCGCACGCGACACCCCGCGCAGGCCAGGCTCGCGAAGGCCAGCGACTCCGCAACCGGCCAGTCCACCGGCGCCTGGCCGGCGGCCATCTGCTGGCGCCCCTCCAGCAGCTTCTTGATCTTGGGATGCGGATGGAAATCCTCCGGGAGCCGGGTTTGGGCCTCCAGCCAGGCTGAAAGCTGCTCGCGCGGAACGCCCGTGGGGGTTTCCGGGCCTGCCGGCTCCGGGCCGCCCTTGTAGCCGGACCAAACCCCTCGAGACGGCTCGGCCCCAGCAACGGGCCTGGAAGATTGGGACTCGGACAATTCGGTCTCCAGAAGTTCTCGGCGCCGCTCCGCGATGGCATCAGCCTCCTGGCGTGTCAGCCCTCCCAGCTTGAGCAGGTGCTCGAGGTAGCCTTCGCGGACCGGCTTGCGCTTGGCAATGGTCCGGTAAAGCACCGGCTGCGTAAACGACGGTTCGTCGCCTTCGTTGTGGCCCAGGCGCCGGTAGCCATACATGTTGATGACCACGTCCCGTTGGAACTCGCGCCGGAAGTCCATTGCCAGCCGGATGACCTGGGCCACCGCCTCGGGGTCCTCGCCGTTCACGTGCAGTATGGGAATCTGCAGCATCTTGGCCACGTCGGTCGCATAGACGCTCGAACGGGCCTGGGCGGGGCTGGTGGTGAAACCAATCTGGTTGTTGACCACGACATGGAGGGCGCCGCCCACCTTGTAAGCCGGCAATTGGCTCAGATTGAGCGTTTCCTGTATGATCCCTTCCCCCGCAAACGCCGCGTCGCCATGGATGAGCAAGGCCATCCCCTGCACCCGGCCGGTATCCCCCACCCCATCTTGCTTGGCGCGGATTCGCCCCAGGACCACCGGGTTGACGAACTCCAGGTGGCTGGGATTGAAGCAGAGTGAGAGGTGGACCTTCTGGCCGCTGGCCGTCACCCAATCCGTGCTGTGGCCCAGGTGATACTTCACGTCCCCCCGCCCTGACGAGGTCCTCCAGTCGGTGTCCGCGTATTCCCTGAAAATCTGCCGGGCGCTTTTGCCCATGATATTGGCCAGCACATTGAGCCGCCCACGGTGGGCCATGCCCAGGACAATCTCGCGGATGCCCTGCTCTCCGGCCTTCTCGATCGCCAGGTCCAGCAGCGGGATGAGGCTCTCCGAACCATCGAGGGAAAAGGTCTTGGCGCCGACAAATTTCTTGCGGATGAACTCCTCGAACGTGACGGCGTCCGTCAGGCGCGTGAGGATGCGTGCCTGCTCCTGGCGGGTAAGCTGGGTGCGGTTTTCGGTGGTTTCCATCCGGCGCTGAAGCCAGCGGCGCACGCTCAGGTCGTCGATATGCATGTATTGCACGCCGATCGAGCGGCAGTAAGTATTGCGCAATCGCTGAAGCAACTGGCCCAGCGTGAGCAGCGGCCCCTCGTACTGGAAGGTCTCGCTATAGACCGGCATGTCCATGTCCGCCTGCGTGAAGCCGAAAAACTCCGGCTTCAACTCGGGCGGCATGGGCTGTGGCTGGCCAAGGGGGTCCACTTGCGCGATGCGGTGGCCGCGCACCCTGTAGAGGCGGGTCAGCAGATAGACCCGGTCCTGCATGGCCGCCACCTCGGGGTCGGCCAGCCGGCTGGAGCCGCGCCCGCGCGGAGCGGTCGGAGGGTTGAAGATGCTCGAGGGCCGGAAAGACGGGCCAAATCGCGGTTTGGGAAAACGCAGCTCGTTTACGGCCAGGTCCCCAAAGTACCGCTGCCAATCATCGGGCACCGATGCCGGGTCGCGGAGGTAATCTTCGTACAAGCCTTCAACGTATGCCGCGTTGGCGGCGCTCGGCAGAGGTTTGGTTTGGTCCTCGGTGAATGTAACCATGTCAGTTCCTGTCTGTCTTGGCTGCTCGGGGCGTGGCGCGGGCATCCGGCCCGCGAACCCGCCGTCCTTACCCCGTAATGACCAGCGCCAGCGCGGCTGCGGTTATCGCCAGCATAAGCCCGGCAGGCATGAACTTCTTGGTCTTGGCCAGGCGCATGATGAACACCACCAGCAGCGCGCCCAGGAGCGCGTCGGCCACCGCCACCTGGCCAATAACGCCGGCGGCGCACAGCGCCAGGGCGAGGGCAAATGCCGCCGACATGATCAGCGAGATGGGGCTCCCGGCCTTGAAATAGCCAATCAGCCCGCCGGTGATTAGAAGTCCGATATATACCCAGAGCACAATGTTTGGGCGCATAAGTTGGTTTGAATATAGCCCAGGACCGCGAAGGCGCAACCGCAGGGGGCGCTGAAAGTTCGAAGCGCCCAGGGCGAAGGGCGAAAGAAATCCGAAATCCGAAATCCGAACTTCAATCCCGGGCGGGCGGCAGAAAGAGGGCAACGGCTGCGGCGGGCAGGAAGAGGTAGCCGGCGTAGAGCAAGGCAAGCCGGTGGTCGCCCAAGCCGTGGGAGAAGAGGCCGAAGAAGACGGTGCCGAAGGCCGAGGTGATGCGCCCGATATTGTAACAGAAGCCGGCGCCGGTGGTGCGCAGGAGGGTGGGAAAGAGGGGGGGCAGGTACATGGTGAAGAGGGCAAAGCTGCCCTGGCAAAAGCCGATGAGCGGGAACCAGCAGAGCAGGGCGGCATGGTCGCGTGGGACGCAATAGGCCCCGACGAGGGCAAAGAAGTAGGCCAGGAACATGAAGGCGATGGTGGCGCGGTAGCCGAGACGGCGGGCAAGCCAGGCGGCAAAGAAATTGCCGAGGATGGAGGAGCCGATAACCCAGTACATCGCCAGGGTGGCCAGCTTGTTCTTCTGTTCCGGAGTCCAGGCCAGGACCTCGGGCAGGTTGCGCAAGTGCTGCTGGTGCCAGAACATGAAGGCCCAGTGGGCGGTGAGGGATACGCCGCAGACCAGGATGACCCAAAGGGTGACGGGCCTGATCTCCCCGCGGAAGAGTTCGCGAATTTTGGGTTTGTAGTCGTGGGCCTGGTCGCGGGCGTGGCGCCATTCCTCCGGTTCCGGCACGGTCCGGCGTATCCAGAACACGAGCAAGGCGGGGAGGACCCCGACCAGGAAAAGGCATCGCGGAGGGGCGGCCGCGAGGACGTAGTTTGCCAGGCCGGCTATGAGGATGCCGATGTTGACGCCGGTCTGGAGCACGGCCGCCACCCAGGGCCGCCATCGCCCAGGCCAGGTTTCTGAGAGCAGCGAAGCCCCCACGGCCCATTCGCCCCCGATGCCCAGGGCCGCCAGGAAGCGGAAGAGCAGGAGGTGCCACCAGGTCTGGGCAAAAAAGGACAAGCCGGTAAAGGCCGCGTAGGTCAGGACCGTCAGGCTCAAGGCGCGGGCTCGTCCGAGGCGGTCACCGAGCCGGCCGAAGAAGCCGCCGCCGAGGGCCCAGCCCAGCAGGAAAGCACCCTGGATAATGGAACTGTAGCGTCCAACGCGCGCGTTGGTGGTGTCCAAACCGCCAAGCAACTGGGCGACGAAGGGCGCGGCCACCAGCGTGTAAAGATGCATGTCCAGGCCGTCGAAGGTCCACCCCAGCCAGGCTGCCAGGCCCGAGCGCCACTGCAGGCCCGAGGGCCGATCCCAGCCGGCCTGGCCGGGCGAGGCGGCGGGAGGTGGGACGGTCAAATTGGGGTCGCCGGCGTCCATGCGCTAGAGCCTGTCCCAAGGACTCCGATTCCGGACTTCTCTCGCAACCTTCGTCGCCAACTTTGTCGGCATCTTGACCTATCATGGCCTCTACGGGGATGGTTCGCAAGCAGTCAAGTGACCCGGACCACCGCAAAAAAAGAATGCCGCCAGAATGACTCCGGCGGCTGAGTGGTTTGATGCAACCACATTAGCGTGGGGCTTGCCACGCCCTCACGAACCAATATGCGCCTGTTGGGAAAGATTTCAAGTCCCTCCAAGCATTTTTTTTAGGAATGCCGGAGAGCGGCGGCAGCTCAATATTCACACCCAGGACGTAGGGATCTACCACAAAATGCTTATGCCCAAATGCCGCTGATGACCTTCGCGCGGGAATTGTTGGAAATGTAACAGGAGGCCCGTGCCAAGGCGCTGATTCTCAATTGCAGAGAATATCCTTGCCTGCGCCCCGCGCATGAGATAAATATGCATCTCCTGGCACAACCGCCGCTCAAGGGTAACACCATCAGGGCCTCGACTTTATAGGCGCCGGAAATGGTCCGCTTGAATGAACCACGGGAGTTCGTAGCGGTTTGGGGCCGGGTGTTCGCAGTCTAACAACCAACAGATGGAATCGAAAATGAAGCATTTTAAGTCTCGCCAGTTTCAGGCCGGAGTTCTCATTCTGCTGCTCGCGGGCCTCACGAGCCTGCCCAGCGCAGCCCAGGATACTACTACCAAGAAAAAGGATCAACCCAGCACCTCCACCACGCGCCCGGCCACTCCGAGCGCCCAGCCTGGGGGAAAGACGGCGCCTGGAGCGATGGGCGGCAAGACCGGGGGAACCACCTCGCCCGGAACCACGGGCGGCAAGGCTGGGGGAACCACCACGGCCGCAACCACCGCCGGTAAAACCGGCGGGACCAACACGGTCGCAACCGCGGGCGGCAAAGCCGGGGGAACCACGAAGCCCGCAGTCGCGACCGGCAAGACCGGGGGAACTACGACGCCCTCAACCACAGGCACAAGAAGCGGAGCAACCACCACCACACCCCCAACCTCTGCCAGCAAGACCGGTGGAACGACCGCCCAAGCAGCGACCATCAGTAAGACCGGAGCAACGGCGGCGCCGGTAGCGGACAAGAGCAAGGCCGGGAAGCAGGAAACGGTCAAGCGCCAGGATGGGGCGGAGCAAACCACGAAATACTCCGCGACTGGCTTAAAACAAAAAGAGGT
>Ga0181524_10000521_pt1 | contig 46234 bp, 41 predicted proteins | sample PEATcosm2014_Bin_34_FD_119761 | JGI IMG/M metagenome (GOLD analysis project Ga0181524, IMG submission 119761) | Peatland microbial communities from MTU Mesocosm Facility, Houghton, MI, USA - PEATcosm2014_Bin05_60_metaG | ecosystem: Environmental > Terrestrial > Soil > Wetlands > Peat | place... | reverse complement strand
GCGGTCGTGCAGCGGACGAAATTTCATGGGGCCCGTTTCCGGTCAGCCTACAAAGCCGGCTCGAGGCAATATGCCTCGGCTCTCGGCAAGAGCGTGACGCGTCATGTAAATGGCTATTGTTGGCACTCGTTACAAGAGAGTGCCAATCGACGTTCCCAACGGGCGCAAGTCGGCGCCCGGCTATGGCTTAGTTGCGGTCACGCTGCGCAAGCGGCCACCGCGACAGGAACGGCCCTGACACCCGTCGTCAGCGCGTGGGATCGGCGCCGGCCGCGGACCGGACGGCGGCGATTTCGTATTCCTTGGCGCTGCGCTCGAAAGGCTCAGCCTTGCTCTTAATGCGATACGTCCGCGACCTGACATCGTCCGCCAGCGGCGCGCGCATCGCCTCGTAGGGACCGCTGGGCCTCGGCATCGGCGTGATTCTCGTGCCGCAAGTCGACGATTTGCCCGATCGCGAATTTACGCCGAGTCATGACTTGGCGCCTCGCTGAAAAGAAAACACGAAAAAAGGGCCAGGAGCGATCCTGACCCTTCCCGTCGCCGGATGCGCGCTGCGAATGGCTCGCCGCCAGCGCCGGCACATCCGCGCTCGCCGGTTGAAGCCTTCCGCAATCCCATTCAAACCGCCTGGAGCGCATCGGCGTGCGCTTCAGGACCGAAATGGGAGCAATACACTGAAATCGACCACGAATATGGGCCGATAATGGGGTGCAGATCCGCGCCGATCGGGACCCCGTCAGAACTCGCATTTCTCAGGTTATGTCAAAGCGCTGGATTGGATTCTGCAGGGGGTCCCATTCGCATGCCGAAGCACAGGCGGCCAGCATGGCCCTCGCTTCTTTCGGTTACGACGAGACGCCCTTCTTTGTCTTGGCTGCCTCGTTCGCAGGGGCCGGCGCCGGCGGCTCGCCCGGCAGCGGCGGCGTGCCATGGGTATGAAAGCTCTCGATCGTCTTTAGCCCCCACGCCTGTCCCTTCTTGCGTTCTTGCTCCGTCCAGACGATCGGCTTCCAGTCCGGCGCGAGCACGAGCCGCGCGCCCGCGTTGGCGACTTCCACACGATTGCCGCCGGGTTCGTAGACATACAGAAAGAACGTCTGCTGGACCGCGTGCTTGTGCGGCCCCGTCTCGATGAAGACGCCGTTTTCGAGGAAGACGTCGGCGGCGCGCAGGATGTCCTCGCGGCTGTCGAGCGCGAACGTCACGTGATGGAAGCGGCCCATGACGCCATGCGCCTCGCGCGTATAGGCGAAGTCGTAGCTCTTGTTGGTGCAGGTCAACCACATGCCCGCCTCGACGCCGTTGTCGAGGACGATCTGCTCCGTGAGGCGGAAGCCGAGCGTCCGCTGGAAAAATTCTCGATTGGCTTTGACGTCTGCGGCAAGACAATTGAAGTGATCGATGCGACGAACGTTCACCCCGCGAGCGGGGAACCGCTGCGCCTGGTTCTTCAAGGCGGGCTTCAGGGCCGACGGCGCCTGGTACCACTCGGTTTCGTAATAGATTTCGAGGAGATGGCCGTCGGGATCGCGGAACTGAAACGCCGGGCCGTGCCCGAGTTCGTTCTCGACCCAGCCGACGCCGGCCCCCGCCGCCTTGAGCGCCTCGACGCGGCGCGTGAGCGCCTGCGGGCTCCGGGCGCGAAAAGCCGCGTGGCCGAGTCCGGAAGTCTTCGACCCCGTCAGCTTCAGGGAATAGCGCTCGTAATCGTCCCAACCGCGCAAATAGACCGAGTCGCCGCTTCGTCCGCTCTCCGTCATGCCGAGGACATCGACGAAGAAAGCGCGGCTCTCTTCCGGCGTCGGAGTCAGCAACTCCAAATGGCCGAGATGAGCGACGTCCATGATCGGTTCGTCTTGCATGGCGGTTCCTCCGTCCCGGTCTGCGCGATTTCGTCGTCGTTTGCGCGGAGCCCCGGGTTTCGTCCTTTCGTTCGTCGGGCGCTGGCTATCACACCGCCGTCGAAGGCTTGTCAACGGCGGAGCCGCTTGCGCTCGTCGGCGAACAGGCCTGCGCCGACGGCGCGCGCGCGGCGCCGGACGTCCAGCCAAATGCGGCCCTTGATTCTGACTCGAAATCGTAGGATGGTTTGGGGACAAACAATATGGCCATAAGGCCGAACGCAACGGCGCCCCGCACGGGCGCCTTCACCGGGAGGGAAAAATGGTTTCGAGATCGGAAATTGGCCGTCGCACAGTTTTGAAGGGTCTCTTTGCGGGCGGGCTCACGACGGTCGCCGGACAAAGGGTCGCCTTCGCCGCGCCGCGGGCCGTCAAGATCGGCCTGGTCATGCCGCAAACCGGCGCGCTCGCCTTTTTCTGCGAGCACATGCCGTTCGTGCTGGATCAAGTGAAAGCGAAGATGGGCGGCCATTTCGCCAACGGCGGCGCGCAGCATCCCTATGAGATCATTATCAAGGACAGCCAATCGAGCCCGAATCGCGCCGCGGAGGTGACTCAGGACCTGCTGCTCAACGACAAGGTCGACATCGTCGCCACTTTCGCCACGCCGGAAACGACCAATCCTGTCGCCGACCAGTGCGAACTCAACGGCGTGCCCTGCATCAGCAACGACGCGCCGCTCGAGCCTTATTTCTTCGGCCGCAACGGCGACCCGAAGAAGGGCTTCGAGTGGACCTACCACTTCTTCTTCAGCGGCGACGAACTCGCCAACTCTCTCATTCCGTTCTGGAATCGCCTCACGACCAACAAGATGATCGGCGGGCTCTGGCCGAACGACGGTGATGGCATCGCGCAGTCCAAGGGCTTTCCGGCCCTCTTCAACAAGGCGGGCTTCAAGGTCGTCGATCCCGGCCGTTTCGACATGCCGGCGAGCAACTACAACGCCCAGATCGCGGCGTTCAAGGCCGCGGGCTGCGACATCGTCACGGGCGTGGTGCCGCCCCCGGAGATGACGACCTTCTGGAACGGCTGCGCTCAGCAAGGCTACAAACCCAAGGCCGTCTATATGGGCAAAGCCTTGGAATTCCCCGCCGCGATCGCGCCGATGGGCGAGCGGGCGGCGGGATTGACCACCGAAGTGTGGTGGACCCCGACCGCGCCGTTTAAGTCGAGCCTCACCGGCCAGTCTTCCAGGGAACTGGCGGACGCCTACGAGAAAGCCAGCGGACGGCAATGGTCGCAGCCGCTCGGCTTCCGCCATTCGCTGTTCGAGGTCATCTTCGACGTGCTCAGGCGCACGCAGGATTTGGACAAGCCGGCCTCGATCCGGGACGCGCTGAAGACGACCAAGCTCGACACGATCGTCGGCCCGGTCGACTTCGCCAAAGGGCCGTTTCCAAACTGCGCCTTGACGCCGCTGGTCATCGGCCAGTGGCTCAAGACGCCCGGCTCGAAATATCCGTTCGACATCGTGGTGGTCGACAACACCAATTTCCCGCAAATCCCCGTAGCGGGAAAACCGGTGGCCATCCCCTATAGCTGACGGCGAGACCGCAAGAGTCGGGAATCAAGGCCCCATGCTGGAGCTTCAATCGCTTTATCGCTATTTCGGCTCCTTGAAGGTGATCGACGGCCTGGATCTGAGCGTCGCCAAGGGCGAAGTCCTTGGCGTGCTCGGCCCGAACGGCGCGGGCAAGACCACGTTGTTCAATTTGATTCTCGGCGTGCTCCCGGCGACCTCCGGCAAGGTCATCTTCGAAGGGCGAGAAATGACCGGCATGCGGCCTTGGGACCGATGCCGGGCGGGCATCGGGCGCACCTATCAGACGCCGAGGCCTTTCTCGAATATGAGCGTCTACGAGAACGTGCTGGCGGGGGCCGTCAGCGGGGGCCGCCTGCCGCTCCGACAGGCGCGCGACTGGGCGATGGAGGTGCTCGAGCTGACCGGCCTCGATCACCGGACGGCGAGTCCGGCGGGCGGCCTATCGCTCCTCGATCTCAAGAGGCTCGAATTCGCCAAGGCGGTCGCCTGCCGCCCGCGACTGTTGCTGCTCGACGAGATCGCCGGCGGACTCACGGATTACGAATGCGACGACCTCTTGGAGATCATCAAGACCGTTCGCAACCAGGGCGCCACCATTGTCTGGATCGAGCATGTGATCCATGCGCTGCGCCGGGTCGCAACCCGGCTCGCCGTGCTCTACGGCGGCGTCATCATCAGCAACGGCGAGCCTGACGCCGTCCTGGCCGATCCGAAGGTGCGTGAAGTCTACCTTGGCGTCGAGACCTGAGCCATGGCCGCGAACGCGCTCCTTTCGATTGAGAACCTTTCGGTGTTCCATGGCCAATTCCAGGCGATCCACGATTTGAACCTCGAGGTCGCAGCGGGGGAGATCGTCTCCATCATCGGGGCCAACGGCGCCGGCAAATCGTCGCTTCTGAAGGGCATTGTCGGACATGTCGACCGCATCGAGGGCGCAATCAGGCTCGACGGCGTCGAACTCACCGGCCGCTCCACGGCAGCCATCGTGGGCAGCGGCGTCGCGCTCGTGCCGGAGGGTAGGCGTCTGTTTCCGTCCCTGACGGTGGAAGAAAACCTGACCATCGGTTGGGAAGTCGGGCGGCGCGGGGACATCGGATTCGAAGAGGTCTACGGTTACTTCCCGATGCTGCGGGAACGGCGGCGCCAGAAAACGCGGGAGCTCTCGGGCGGACAGCAGCAGATGGTGGCGCTCGGGCGGGCCTTGCTGGCGAGTCCGCGCGTGCTGCTTTGCGACGAGATCAGCCTTGGGCTGGCGCCCACCGTCATCAATAGCCTTTACGAGATCATCCCGCGAATTCGAGACCGTGGCGTCGGCGTGGTCGTCGTCGAACAGGACATCACGCGCTCGCTCGCCGTCGCCAATCGCTTCTATTGCCTGCTCGAAGGCAGAGTTAACCTCACCGGACGCCCGCAGGACACCACGCGCGAGATCGTGGCCAGGCATTATTTTGGAGTTTGAGATGCTGGCCGCCGTGACGAACCAGATCCTGCAGGGCGTCCTGGTCGGCGGCCTGTATGCGATGTTCGCAATGGGCCTGTCGCTCTCGGTCGGCGTTCTCAGGTTCGTCAACATTGCGCATGGCGACCTGATCGTCGCCATGTCCTTTCTGCTGCTCACCTTGACGACTCAGTTCGGCCTGTCGCCGTTCGCAGCGGTTCTGATCGCCGTTCCCGTCGCCTTTGGCGGCGGCTACCTGCTGCAGAGGCTCTTGTTCCAGCGCGCGCTCGGCAAGAACGTCCTGCCGATCATTCTCGTGACCTTTGGCCTGTCGATCATCATTCAGAACGGATTGCTCGGCGCCTATGGCGCCGACACGCGCAAGGTTGTCGGCGGCGCTTTCGAGACCGCGACGCTCGCCCTTGGCGACGGCGTCAACATTGGCGTGCTGCCGCTCGCCATCTTCTTGAGCGCCGTCGTCATGATATCGCTGCTCGACCGCCTGCTCTATGCCACGCGCTTGGGCGCGCGCATTCGCGCCGTCTCCGACGATGTCGCGACGGCCGACCTCGTCGGCCTGCCGTCCGCGCGCGTCTATGCGATCGCCATGGGCGTCGTCGGCGTGACGGTCGCCATTTCCGCCGGGTTCATGTCGATCTGGACCAATTTCGACCCGACCAGCGGCCCCAGCCGTCTCATTACGGCCTTCGAGGCGGTGGTGCTCGGCGGGCTCGGCAGCCTGTGGGGAACGCTGGCGGGCGGGATCATTCTCGGCGTCGCGCAGAGCGTGGGAGCGCAAGTGGACGCGGGCTGGCAGGTTCTGGCCGGGCATCTGGTGTTTCTGGCGCTGTTTCTCATCAGGCCGCAGGGCCTGTTCCCCCGCTCCTGAGGCGCCCGATGAGCCAAATCTCCGCGTCCTGGACGGTCTTGCTCGGACGGGCGCTGCTCGCCCTCGGCGCCGCAGCGCTTCTTGCCGGCCCCGCGCTGTTCTCGATCCCGCAACTCCAGCTTCTCACGCAATTCCTGTCGCTGCTGGTGATCGCGATCATGTGGAATCTGCTTGCCGGCTACGCCGACATCGTCTCGGTCGGCCAGCACGCCTTTGTCGGCGTCGGAGCTTATGCGTTTTACGGCTTCGCGGTTTTTGCCGGGCTCAATCCGTTCCTCGCCTTGCTGATGGCGGGCGCGACGGGCCTCGTCTTCGCGCTGCCGGTGATGTTGGTGATCTTCCGTCTGCGCGAGGCCTATCTCGCCGTCGGCAGCTGGGTCGTGGCCGAAACCCTGATGCTGATCGCCGGAAAGCTCTCGGCGTTCGGCGGCGGCTCGGGCGTCAGCATGCCGGTTTCCGTGGTCAAGGCGCTCGGAGCCCAGCCCGCGCTGCGCTACGAAACCATCTATTGGCTGTCGCTCCTCTTGGCGGCTTCGGCCCTGGCGTCGACCTTCATCCTCATGCGCTCCCGCGTCGGCGTCGGCCTCACGGCGATGCGCGACGACGAGGAAGGGGCGGGCGCGATCGGCGTCAATCTCGTGCGCTCGCGCATTCTGTGCTTTCTCTGGACGGCGCCTTTCCTCGGCATAGCGGGCGGCGTCATCACTTTGCAGAAGCTGCGCGTGGCGCCCCCGGCGTCCTTCAGCATCACCGACTGGACCGTTTATGTGATTTTCATCGTCGTGATCGGCGGCATCGGCAGTTTTGAAGGCCCCATCATCGGCACGATCGTGTTCTTCCTGATCCGCCAATACCTCGCCGATATCGGCGTCTGGCATTTCATCTTGTTGGGCGTGCTGTCGATCACGGTGATCCTGATAGAGCCGCGCGGGCTTTGGGGCCTGCTTCGCCGGATCGTTCCCCAGGATCTCATCCCCGTCTCGCATGCCCCGCCAAAACGACGACGAGCCAAGACGCCGCACTCCGAAAGCGCGTCCTCACCCATTTCGTAGAACCGAGAAAGCCAGGGAACGACGATGACGAACATCAATCTACTGATCAATGGCGACGAGGCGGCGGCCAGCGACGGCGCGACCTTCGAGCGCATCAATCCGATGACGGGCGGCCCTGCGACACGCGCCGCGGCCGCCACCCTCGCCGATGCGCAACGCGCGGCCGACGCCGCCGCGGCCGCCTTTCCCGCCTGGGCCGCGTCGGGACCCGGCGCCCGGCGCGCCGTGCTGCTGAAAGCCGCCGACGTCATGCAGAGCAAGGCCGCGGCCTTTACCGAGCTGATGATCGAGGAACTCGGCGCGACGGCGCCCTGGGCGGGCTTCAACGTCCACCTCGCGAGCAACATGCTGCGCGAAGCGGCCGCTCTCACCACCCAAATCGATGGGCAGGTGATTCCCTCCGACAAGCCGGGCGCGCTTTCGATGGCGATCCGCCAGCCGGCGGGCGTTGTGCTCGGCATCGCGCCGTGGAACGCGCCGGTGATTCTCGCGACGCGCGCCATCGCCACCCCGCTCGCATGCGGCAACACGGTCGTGCTTAAAGCCTCGGAAGCCTGCCCCGGCACGCATCAGCTGATCGGCCGGGTCCTGATCGAAGCGGGTCTGCCCGCGGGCGCGCTCAACGTGATCACCCATGCCGCCGCCGACGCGCCCAAGCTGGTCGAGGCGCTGATTGGCCATTCCGCGGTCAAACGCATCAACTTCACCGGCTCGACCCGCGTCGGGCGCATCATCGCCCAACAGGCGGCGCGGCATCTCAAACCGGTCCTGCTGGAGCTGGGCGGCAAGGCCCCGTTGCTCGTTCTCGACGACGCCGACATCGATGCGGCCGTCAACGCCGCCGCGTTCGGCGCCTACATGAATCAGGGCCAGATTTGCATGTCGACCGAGCGCATGGTCGTCGACGAAGCCGTGGCGGACGAATTCGTCGCCAAACTCTCGGCCAAAGCCAAGACGCTGAAGGCCGGCGATCCGCGAGACCCCGTCGTTCTCGGCCCGCTGTTCGACCTCGGCGCGGCCGAGAGGATGGACGCTTTGATCCACGATGCGACGACCAAGGGCGCCGTCCTCGCCTGCGGCGGCAAGCGCAATGGCGCCGTGGTCGAAGCGACTTTGCTCGACCGGGTCACTTCGGCGATGCGCATCTATTCGGAAGAGAGCTTCGGGCCGGTGAAATCGGTGATCCGCGTCAAAGGCGTCGACGAAGCCGTGCGTGTCGCGAACGACACGGAATACGGGCTTTCAGCGGCCGTCTTTGGACGCGACGTCATGCGGGCGATGGCGGTGGCCAAACGCATAGAATCCGGCATCTGCCACATCAACGGCCCCACCGTCAGCGACGAGGCGCAGATTCCTTTCGGCGGCGTCAAAGCGTCAGGCTACGGCCGTTTCGGAGGACGTTGGGGCCTCGACGCCTTCACCGAAACCCGCTGGATCACCATCGAAGACCCGCACCAGCACTATCCCTTTTAATCTGACCAATGGGGAATTCATGCCCGAAGCTGCAACGACGGAATTTTGGAAGAACCTCAAGCCGATCACGACGGTGTTCCAGCCGAACGCCCTGCCGGAAATTTACACGCCCGACGTCGCGAACGCCGACGATCGCTATTTCGTGCCGTTCACGCAAACCGTCTCGTCGCGCCCCCTGTGGATTTCGCCGTCTCAGAACAAATGGTGCGACGTGCTGACGGCCAAGCGCGCCGGCCTGGTGAATCGGCATTACCACCCGCACCAAGTCTTCGCCTACACGATCTCCGGCAAGTGGGGCTATCTCGAACATGAATGGACCGCCAAGGCGGGCGATTTCGTCTACGAGACGGCGGGCGAAGGCCACACCCTGATCGCCTATGAGCACGAAGAGCCGATGCGCGCGATTTTCATCGTCGAAGGCCCGCTGATCTGGCTCGACGAAAACGGACAGTCGCAGGATTATTTCGATGTCCACAAATACATCGCGATGTGCAAGGCCCATTATGAAAAAGTGGGGCTTGGCGCAGGACTGATCGACGCGATGATGAGGTGACGCGTCCCTCGCACTCGCAGACCTTCGCGGTCGTGTCGAAGGTCGCCGGGACCGAGCCGCGCTACAATCGCGGCAGCCAGACGTCCAGCACCGCCGATCGCTTTTCCTCGCGCACGGCGCGCAACGCTTCGCGGATCGCCTCATCGAGGTCGCCCGCGGATTTCACCGTGCGCACGAACGCCCCGCCGGCCGCGGCCGCGACGCCGGCATAGTCCGGCGGCGGGTCGAAGCTGACGTCGATGTCGTCGGCGCGGCTTGCGTAGCCATCGGGATGGACCGCGAGGGTGGAATATTTCGGCGCCTTCCAGCCGCGATTATTGTAAACGACCTGAAGGAACGGCGCCCGGTACTTTCTGGCCATCCAATGCACCGTGGACGGCACGGAGAACATGTAAGAGCCGTCGCCGGTCAGCGCGACAAAGGTCTTTTCCGGCGCCGTGAGCTTCATGCCCACCGCCGCCCCGCCGTTCCAGCCCAGGGACCCGCCGCCGCTCGCGAAGAGCGTGCCGGGCTTCGTGCGGGCGATGTGGTCGCAGATGGCGGGATAGTTGGTGATGCCCTCATTGAGAACGACGGTGTCGGCGTCGATCGCCATCCGCACCGCGGCGGTAAGAAATTCCGGCGTGATCGCGTCGCCATCCGGCTTTTCGCGCTCCTCCAGCTGTCTTGCGCGTTCGGCGTGGAGACCCGCGTAATGCCGAATGCGGGCGCGGGCGGCCGCTTCGTCGAAGCCCTCGCGGTCGAGATGGGCATTGATCTGCGCCAGCGCGGTCGCCGCATCCGCCCCGAACGAGCGATGCGCGCCAATGTACCAGAGCGGCATCGAACTCTTGAGCGGATCGATGTCGACGTGAAAGATTCGCGCGTCACGCGCGGGCTTGTTGATCGTCGGGATCCACGGCACGTCGCTGTCGAGGACGAGCACGACATCCGCCTCGGCGAGGCGAGGGTTCTGGAACGGATGGTTCCAGTGATTGCCCTGATACATCGCCGCATCATGGGGGTAGTTCATCGTGGTCGGCACCGACTCCAGCACGCCGAGGCCGAGTCTCTCGCAAAGCCGCACGAGTTCGCTCACGGCCTCATGCCGGCGGCCGAGATAGGTCGTCACGATCAACGGCCTTTTGGCCGTCGCCAGCGCCGACGCGATCTCCGCTGCGCCGGCCTCGGGCAAGGGGGCGGCCGGCGCCGGCCTCCAGCGGTCCAGCTCGATTGCGATCGGCTCGACTTCTTCCTCCATCACCTCGCGGGCGCCCGTGAGATAGACCGGCCCCTTGGGATCGCTGTGGGCCAGCTGCATAGCGCGGTGCACGAGCTGCGGGACGTTCTTGCCCGTCCGGAATTCATTGTCGTATTTCATATAGCCGCGGACGATGCCGCGTTGGTCGGCGACGTCCTGGATCCACTGGATGAATTCGTTGCGGCTTCCGCGCAGTTCGCCCTCCTGAGTGAAGGGGGAGAGCCCGGCGAAGATGAAGGCGGGGATGCGCGCTCTCGCGGCATTGTGAACGGCCCCGCCGAGCGCCTGGGTCCCGCATTCCACATGCACGATGACCGCCTGGGCGCGCCCGGTGAGCTGCGCGGAGCCGTGCGCGCAGCTGAGCGCCACCATCTCGTTCGGCGACGTCACGATCATTGGAATGGCGCGCCCGTGCGCGCGCGCCTCCGCGATCGCTTCGACCAGCGCCGGGTGGTCGCTTCCGAAATTCGCGAAGATGTGCGTCACACCCGCATCGCTCAAGGCTTCGAGCAGGGCCGTGCTGGCGCTGTACATGATGGGTCTCCGACGAGAGGATTGGGCCGTCAGCTGAGAGCCGCGGCGATCTTCTTCAACAAGGCGATGAGCTCGGGCTTGGCCTCGCCCACGATGGCGTCGAGCCGCCGGTCGTGCGCTTCGACATGCTCGAGCAGCGTGTCGAGCGTCTTTTCCCCTTTGGCGCTCAGCCGCAGCGTCACGCTGCGCCGATCCATGGAGGAATTCTCACGCAGGATGAGCCCATTGCGCTCGAGCTCGCGAATGAGCGGGCTGAGGGTGGACTTGTCCCGGCCGATGGCGCGGCACACCTCGATCTGCGACAGTCCCGGGTTGAGCCTTATGACCATGAGGGTCGCGAAGTGACCGGGCTTGAAATCGGGCTGGCGGGAGCTGGCGATGAACGCCCGCAACGCGATTTCCTGCGCCATGCGCAAATGGAAGGCGATGTAGCCGTCGAGAGGGCCGAGTTTGACTTTGGAGGGAACGGTCGCGGGCTCCGGCTTCGCCCGCACTCGACCCGTTCGTTTTGGCGCGGTCCTGGCCTTGCTCACGCGCTCAACCCCCCATCCGCCATCAGAAGGCTGCCCGTGGTGAAGCTGCTCCGATCCGAAGCGAGGTAGAGCGCGGCTTCCGCGATTTCCGCCGGCCGCCCGTGGCGTCCCAGGGGAATAAGGCCGTCGAAGAACGCGGTTGCGTCCCGACCCATGACCGCCGTCAGATCCGCCTCGACGGCGCGCTGGAAGCCGTTGTCGATCGGTCCGGGATGGAGGGTGTTTACGCGAATTCCACGGGGGGCGAGATCCTTGGCGAGGCAACGCATCAAGCCGACCTGGGCGTGCTTGGCCGTGACATAGGCGTATGCGCCGGGATCGCCGCGAGTCCCCACGATACTCGACGTGATGATGATGCTGCCTCCGCGCGGCATATGCGGGACCGCGTATTTCGCGAGGAGAAATGCGCCCCTGACATGGACGGCGTAAACGGCGTCGAACGTCTCTTCGGGAAACTGCTCGATCGTGGCGACCGTGCCGAATGTTCCGGCATTGCTGAAGACGACGTCTATCCGGCCCCAGCGCTCGACCGCGCGTTGAACCAATCGTTGGATCTCCGCCGTTCGCGTCACGTCGGCTGCGACGGAAACGACATCGGGATGCGCAAGTCTGGCGACAGCTGCGGCCAGTCTGTCCTCGTCGCGGTCGACCAGCATCACCTTGGCGCCCTCGTCGAGAAAGAGCTGCGCCGTGGCCAAGCCGATGCTGCCCCCGCCACCGGTGATCACACTGATTTTGCCGCGCAGGACCGTCACGATTTCCTCCGTCGCATCGCCCGGAAATTCGCCCGCTCGCGGCGCTCCGCCAAGCGAAATTCCAACCGTTTAGTTTGATGCCAAACCTTAATGCAACTAAATCCCATTTGTCCAATATTGCTTTGACGCACTGTTCGCCACCAGGATTCGCGATGTCGACGGGCGCCGGGCTCCTGACGCCGATCGACGTCGTAAGTTATTGATGATAAAGAGACTGAAGGGATCGAAGTCTCGCGCCGATTAGCCCTTGCCTTCCGGGCTGGCGCTTTTGCGACGGACAAATTGCTTTGATCGCCTCTGTCGGAAAAATCCGATCAGGTCGGTCACTGCGCAGAGGCGCCATTGGGCCAACTGACTGATTTGGGTCGATTGTGTTGAAAAACTCAAATTTCCGCGTCGATCACGATTCAACAGGCCGCGGGCGGGTTTGACGAAAATTCGCCAGGGCGTGAATAGGCGCCAATGCCGGACCCGGGCCCGGCGGCGATCTAAGAGACTGCTCTAACAGGCGAATGTAACGGACGCGCGGGGTCCCGATCCACGCCGATCGGGACCCCGCCAGGCCACCAGTTTGTTGTTTTATATCAGCAGCCTTTACGGAACCCGGACCGGCGTGCCGGGACGGCGCTGACTCACATTCGGCCTTTTCCGAGAAGTGCGCGTCGACGTGAAGCGGCGGCGAATTGATGGCGAGCAGGCTGAACATCGTATTGTCCATCTCGGCGACCGTTCGGCTGAACGCGTGATGGAATTCCTGACCGACATAAAATTCCTCGAAATACAGACCCGGCGTTGACGTCTCCTTTCCCTGCTCACGATCATCCGACGAACGGCCTTCGGCGCTGCATCGATCGTGGCGCGTTCGCGCCGGCCGTCGTAATCCTGGCCTAGCCGGCCGAGATTCCGCCGTTCACGCTGATGACCTGCCCCGTCATGCGGGACGCGTCCGGGCTGGCGAGGAACGCGATCGCCGCGGCGACATCGTCGGGTTCGGGGATGCCGAGATGGGCGGCCCGCGTCGCTTTCTCGAACAGTTTCGCCGAAAACCCGCCCGCCGTGACGCGCGAGAAGGTCTGCGTATTGCGCACCAGTGAAGGCGTGACGACGTTGACCCGCACGCCTCGGCGTTTGGCCTCCATCGCCAAAGTGCGCGAGAACATGGCGATGCCGGCCATGGCGGCGCCGACGACCGCCTCGCCCGGGGTCGGCGCCTTGGCCGCGTCGGAGGCCACGTTCACTATCGCTCCGCCGTCGTTCATTCGCGGCAGGGCGACGGAGCAGCAATACATCGTCGACAGCAACCAATGGCGCACGATCGCTTCGATTCCGTCGAGCGAGGTCTCATGGAAGAGCGTCGGGACGAAGTCGCCGCCGGCCGCGTTCACGAGCACGTCGATCGGACCGTCCAGATGTTCACAGGCGCGCGCCACCAGCGCCTTCACCCCGTCCTTGTCGGAGACGTCCGCCGCGATGAAGGCGACCGCCGCGCTCGGCGCGAGCCGGCGCAAGCTCGCGCAAGCCGCCTCGCCGCGCGCGGCGTCGCGGCCATTAAGGACGATCCGTGCGCCGGGGTCGCGCGCGAGCCTGACGGCGGTCGCAAGCCCGATCCCGGACGTTCCGCCAGTGATGAGGATTCGCAGGATCGACCGATCCGTCGCTGAGGAGGCCGTCACGCGGCGGCCCGCGGTTCGATCAACTCGAGAAAGGGCGAGAGCGGGTCGATCAAATGATCGATGCGCTCCCGCACCGGAATCTTGCCGCGTTCGCGATGCCGCCGCTGCAGCTTCTCGCCGCCGCCTTTGAGAACCCGGCGGCGCCGCTCACGTAGCTCGTCGACGAGGCCCGCATACGCGGAACGGTTCCGACCGAATTCCGGACCGCTCCGCACTCTGCTCTCGAGCACCGGCATTACGCCCCGTTTCCTCCATCCGATCAGGCCGCCGAATTACTTCACGAGAGGGCAATGACCCTCGTTGAGCGGGCGAGCCGCATCCTCCGCCGGTATTTCGCGGATCAGCTTGTAATAATCGTAGGGCCCCTTCGATTCCGACGGCGACTTCACTTCGAAGAGATAGTACGGCCGCATGACGCGCCCATCTTGGCGGATCTCGGCGTTGTCGAGGATCGCGTCGCTGATCTTCAGCTCGTGCATCTTGGCCGAGACCGCGACGGCGTCGAGCGTGTTCGCCGCCGCGACCGCCTTCAAGTAATGCGTGACCGCGCTGTAGACGCCGGCATGGACCATCGTCGGCATGCGCCCGCCCGATTTTTCCGCGAAGCGTTTCGACCACGTGCGGGTCTTGTCGTTCAAGTCCCAATAGAAGCTTTCGGTCAGTTGCAGTCCCTGCGCGATTTGAAGTCCGAGCGAGTGAACGTCGGACAGGAAGGTCAGCATCGCCGCCAACTTCTGCCCGCCAGCCACGATTCCGAATTCGGAAGCGCCCTTCAGCGCGTTGATGGTGTCGGCGCCGGCGTTCGCGAGGCCTATCACTTTGGCCTTCGAGCTCTGCGCCTGGAGAAGCGCCGAAGCGAAATCCATCGTTCCCTGGGGTTGGCGGACGCTGCCGATCACCTTCCCGCCGACTTCGGCGATATAGCGTCGCGCATCCGCCTCCATGGCGGTCCCGAACGCGTAATCGGCGGTGATGAAGAACCAAGTGTCGCCGCCGGACTTCGTGACGGACTGCGCCGTGCCCTTCGCCAGCGCGACGCTGTCGAAGGCCCATTGGGTGCCGAACGGCGAGCAAGCCTTGCCGGTCAGATCCGAACTGCCCGCCGCGGAGAACATGACGATGCGATTGCGCTGACGCGCGACTTCCTGCACGGCGAGCGCGATGGACGAGACCGGAACGTCGACGATCGCGTCGACGTTCTCCGCGTCGTACCAGCGCGACGCGATCGCGGCGCCGACATCCGGCTTGTTCTGGTGATCGGCAAAGATGATTTGGATCGGCTTGCCCAGGACCGCGCCGCCGAAATCCTCGGCGGCCATGCGCGCCGCGATCACCGATCCCTGCCCCGACAGATCGGCGTAAATGCCCGACTGATCATTGAGGACCCCGATCTTGACGGCGTCGCCGGAGGCGTGCGCCACGACCGCGCCGAGCGATAAGAAGGCGGCGCACAGCGCCCCCAGAATAAGCGTTTTCCTCATGTTTTTCCTCTCCTGCCGCTTTTGATTTCCGGGGCGGCGGCTTGCGGCCGCGTCGCGGTTGCGTTAACCTACCAAGCGCTAGGGAGTGAGACAAGGAAAATCGCATGACATCGTCACGGCCGACCTACGAGGAGACTTACGCGAGTTTCCGCTGGCGCATTCCGGAGCGGTTCAACATCGCCGAGGCGGCGTGCGATCGGCACGTCGGATCGAACAAGACGGCCATCATTTTCGAGACCGGCGCCGGAACGTCGGAGATGACGTTCGAGCATCTTCAGGAGCAGTCGCGCCGGCTCGCCAATGCGCTCTCGGCGCGCGGAATCATGCCAGGCGACCGGATCGGCATCCTGCTGCCGCAATGCCCGGAGACGGTGATCGCCCACCTCGCGGCCTATCGGCTCCGCGCGATCGCGCTGCCCCTCTTCACGTTGTTCGGGCCGGAGGCGATCGAATACCGCCTGAACGACAGCGGCGCGAAGGCTGTCGTCTCAAATGCGGCGGGCGTCGAAAAGCTGCTCGGCGTCGCCGACAAGCTGAACGCGCCGCCCCTTCTGATCTCGATCGACGACCGGCGCGACGGCGGCGTGCTCGACTGGACGACGCTCATCGCGCGCGCCTCGGCCGACCACGCGATGGTGCAGACGAACGCCGAAGATCCCGCCATCATTGTCTACACCTCGGGGACCACCGGAAATCCCAAGGGCGTGCTTTATGCTCACAGGGTGCTGCTCGGCCACCTTCCCGGCGTCGAGCTTCCGCATGAGTTCTTTCCGCAACCCGGCGACCGCATGTGGACGCCGGCCGATTGGGCCTGGGCCGGCGGGCTCATGGATGTGCTGCTGCCCTCTCTGTTTCACGGGGTTCCGGTCGTCGCCAAGCGCCTGCCGAAATTCGATCCGGAGGAAGCCTTCTCCCTTCTCGCCCGCCACCGCGTCCGCAATTCCTTCATGCCGCCCACGGCGCTCAAGATGATGCGCCAGGTCCCGCAGCCGCGCGGCCGCTTCGGCTATTCGGTGCGCAGCATCGCGAGCGGCGGCGAGCGGCTCGGCGAGGAGATGCTCGATTGGGGACGCGAGGTCTTCGGTTTGACGATGAACGAGTTTTACGGCCAGACCGAAGCGAACCTGACGGTCGGCAATTGCGCGTCGATCATGCCTTTGAAGCACGGCTCGATGGGACGGGCGATCCCGGGCCATGTCGTCGACATTGTCGACGACGATGGGAACGTCTTGCCGCCCGGGTCGACCGGCACGATCGCCGTAAAGGCCCCGGATCCGGTTTTCTTCCTGCGCTACTGGAATAAGCCGGAGGCCACGCAGGAGAAGTTCCTGAACGGTTGGCTGCTCACCGGCGACACCGGCGTGCGCGACGAGGACGGCTATTTCTGGTTCCACGCCCGCAACGACGACGTGATCATCTCGGGCGGCTACCGTATCGGCCCGAGCGAAATCGAGGAGTGCCTGATGGCCCATCCGGCGGTCGCCCTTGTGGCGGTGGTCGGCGTGCCGGACCCGGTCCGCGGCGAGATCGTCAAGGCGTTCATCGTTCCGCGCGAGGGCGTGGCGGTCGACGACAATGTCCGCGCCGACGTGCAGGCGTTCGTCAAGGCGCGTCTTTCCGCTCACGAATATCCGCGGCAGATCGAGTTTCGGGACAGCCTCCCATTGACCATCACCGGCAAGATTCGCAGAAAGGATCTGCGAGAAGAGGTGCAATCGTGAGCCATCGCACGCTGACGCTGAGTTGGCCCGCCCCCCGCGTCGCGCGGATTCGCTTGACCCGCGAAAGCGAGATGAACACGCTTTCGCTGGAGCTGCTCGAAGATCTGAGCCTCGCCATCGACGCGGTGACGGCCGCGAAAGGGCGCGTGCTGGTCGTCACGGGAACGGGACGCGCCTTCTGCTGCGGGGCGCATCTCAAATATTTCGCCGGACCAGAGGCCATCTTCACCGAGCGCTTCGACACGCGCGACCGCTATTTTGAGCGCATCGCGCGCCTGTTCGACAAGCTCGAGGCGATCAGCATCCCGGTGATCGCGGCCATCAACGGGTTCGCGCTCGGCGGCGGCTTCGAGCTGGCTCTGGCTTGCGATTTTCGCATTCTGGCGACGACGGCCAAGGTCGGCTTGCCCGAAGCCAAGCTCGGCGCGACGCCGGGCGCCGGAGGCGTGCAGAAGCTGGCCCGCCATATCGGCCGCGGCAAGGCGCTCGAATGGATCCTTCTCGCCCGCCTCATCGAGGCGCCGGAGGCCGAGGCCGCCGGGATCGCCTATCGGCTCGTCGAGCCGGAGCGGCTCGACGAGGCGAGCCTCGAACTCGCCCGCGAACTCTTGAAGCTGAGCCCCCAGGCGCTCGGCCAGTGCAAGGCCTCCGTCCACTTCAGTGGCGACGTCGATCTGCGCAGCGCCCGCCGGTTCGGCGTGGAAGCCCTGTCCGCGCTGGTGGACAGCGCCGACTGGCGCGAAGGGATGGCGGCGTTCGTCGAAAAACGAGCGCCCGTCTTCGAGCCGCAGGAACGACCGTAATGGGCCGCGTCTTCGCAGAGTTCGAGATCGGCCAGCGATTCGTGACGCCCGGCCGGACGATCACGGAAGCCGACATCAGCTCCTTCGCCGGCCTCACCGGCGATTACAACCCGGTTCACACCGACGAGGAATTCGCCAGCGCCACGGATTTCGGCGGCCGCATCGCGCACGGCCCAATGGGGATCGGCATGGCGTTCGGACTCGCGTCCCGCCTCGACTTGATCGACGGCACCGCCGTCGCGCTTCTCGGCGTGAACTGGGACTTCCGGGCGCCGACGCGCGCCGGCGACACGATCCACGCCGTGATCGACGTCGTCGAGGCGCGCGCCGTGAACAATCCCGACCATGGCCTTGTCGAACTCTCAATCACGCTCGTGAATCAGCAGGAGACGGTCGTGCAGACCGGCTCCGCCCGCTTGCTCATACGGCGTTCACGCCCCGCGGGCGCATCGTGGGGCCTGATCTCGACCGCAGCCGGCGCAGCGACGTCAGCGCATGAAGGATAAGCGGGCCACCGCAGCGTCTTCCCAGCGGCAGAGCGCGGACTCCACATCGGAACAGCATGGCGCGCGCCGCCAGATTCTGAACGCGGCGGCGCTCCTTCTCAGACAGAGAGGCTACGAGGCGACGACGACGCGCGCGATCGCGTCTGCGGTCGGCATCAAAGGCGGCAGCATCTATCATCACTTCCCCTCCAAGGATGCGATCGTCGGCGAGGTCGTCAACGAGGGGGTCCGCGTCGTGCATGACGCCGTCGTGGCGGCTCTCGCGGCGCTGCCGGCGGACGCGACGCCGCGCCAGCGATTGGAGACGGCCATCAAGGCGCACCTGCTCTCCTCGCTGGAGCACAGCAACTACACTTCGGCAAGCATTCGCACGTTTGCGTTCCTTCCCGGCGCAGTGCGGCGCGAATGCCGCACGGAGCGCCGGCGCTACGAAGACCTATGGCGGGATCTGGTGAACGAACTCTACGGGGCTGGGCTGATCGATCCGGGCATATCGCCGGACTCCGTGCGCCTTCTGCTGCTCGGCGCGTTGAACTGGGCCGGGGAATGGTATCGCACGGGTCGCATGGACATCGACGACATTTCCCGCGACTTCGCGGCCTGCGTCCTGCGCTCGAGGTGAGCCGGAAGGTGCGGGTCGTTCGATCGGGACTCTGCTCGTGGGCGGCTTGCGCGCGAGCCGCGCCATCGCGACGGGAACTTCTAACCGGAAACGATTCCGCTCAGACTCAGCGCCGCGATCTCGGCCTGCGAGAAGCCGTATTCGGCCAAGATTTCGGCCGAGCGCTCGCCGAGCCTCGGCGCCAACCGTTTGATCTCCGGTTGGCTCCGGCTCCAGGTCTGCGAGATATCCATCACGCGGACGCGTCGCTCGGTCGGATGACCGGCCTGTGAATAAGCGCCAATGCGGGACCGGCGTCCCGGGACCGCGCCGAGTCACAGTCGTGGGATCATGGGCCTTCCGCGGTCGAGGCCGCCTGCGCCGAGGCGCTGGAGGCGGGCATCGCCAGCGCCGATGTGATCCTGACCGTGCTGGCGCGCCGGCGGCAGCCCGCGGCGCCGCCCAGCATCGCCACTCCCGACGCGCTTCGCGTCGTGCTCCCATCTTAAGATCCGCCGTTCCGCGCCAGGCCCGCATTTGGCTTTCAGTGGGCAGGCCTGGCAGGCCGAAGTCCAGTAGCGGCGCGATTCCTGCCTGCCTCTTCTCGCGTATAGCGATACGTCAACCGATCAGCCGATGGTCGCCGCACCTCCGAAGCGGACATTCAGGCGACCGGCCGGCTCGGCCGCTGTGGTGAACCGGACCTTGGGTCGGCGCCTGCGAAGCATGCTGTTATGGAATTGCAGATCGTTGAGCCAGGAGCCGCTCTTATTGCCGACGCGCGTCCGTCGAAGGTTGCTCTCGAAAATCTGTTGGAGACATCCCCGCCCAACGTCTGAAGGCGCGCGCGAAATTGCTTGTGTCATTGAATCCCAGCAAATAAGTGATTTCAGTGACCGTTAGCGCGGATTGCCTGAGATAACTGCACGCCAATTCCTTTCGCGTGGCGTCGAGAAGCTCATGAAATGACGTGTCGCGCTTCGACAACTTGAATTGCAGCGCCGTCGAGCTCATGCACATAGCGGCCGCAATCATTTCCCTCGTGCACTCGCCATTCGCCAACAGCTCGACGATCTTCTGTTTGGCGATGCTGATGATGTCGCTCTTGTCGAGGCGAGCGAGGTATTTCGTCGCGATATTGTCGTTGACCTGAGCAAGCTCGGGACAGGCGCCGGCCAACTTTCGCTGTAAGTCCGCCTTCAGGAATACGAGCAGCGAGTGCGCCCGACCAAAGCGAACCGGCGAGCGAAATAGCGCTTCGTAAGGTCCGCTCCCCTCGCGCGGGGCGGCATGATGAAATTCCACCGCCAAGGGATTGAACGCCGCGTCGCTCAGTTGCCGCATCGCCAAGACGATAAAACCCAGAAACGCGTCCTCGGTTTCGCCGCTGACTTCGGCAAGGTGCTCGGCGCGAAGCATAACCTGCCCGTCGGCTTCGCCAATCGTGACCGTGGCCGACTGCGAAACGACCCGAAAATAGCGCTCGATGCGAAGGCAGAAATCCATCAGCGTGTCGCTGGCGGCAAGCGCGTACCCGAGCGCATGGAGGTTCGAGATATGAATAAAGCGGGCGACCGTCAGCCCGAAATACGGATTGTTCGTCACGTCGACGCAGGTCCGGTACAGCCTTGTAAGCTCCGCGACCGGGATGCGTAACATCGGATCGTTCGCCATCGGCGGCGATACGGCGGCGGCGCGAAACACGCGCGCGCTGTCGACGCCGCAATAGTCCAGCGCCTTGGCGATCGCCTGAGCGTACCCGCCTATTGTCGTGGCCTGTTGCGCGGCATTTTCCAGTCCGGCCAAAGTCCCTCCCGTCGGCGAAACCCCCGAGTCCCGTCATCGCGCTCGTTCGTATGACCGACGATTTGGCTGCAATGACCTGCGAGGCGTGAACGCCTTTTGTATTTTGATCCTCACGGACCTCGGACGCAAGCGACGGACTGCTTCGGCGGGGGGCATTTCTTGGAGAACGGGCAGGCACATGATCGACGAGGTCGTGATCTTCGAATGCTTCGGGCCGGTGGCGCGGCTGACGCTCAATCGCCCCAAGGCGATGAACGCGCTCAACGGCGCGATATTGCAACAGTTGGAGCGTCATTTGGTCGAGATCGCCGCTCGCGACGATCTGCGCGTTCTGATTCTCACGGGCCGCGGGCCCGCCTTTTGCGCCGGCGCGGACCTCAAAGAAGTCTTGGCGGGCGCGACGCTTGAGCCCGGAGAGCCCGACTTTCTCGACCGCGCCAGCGTAGTTTTCGACTTGCTGCGCAACTTCGCGAGGCCCGTCGTCGCCGCGCTCAACGGCGTGACCATGGCCGGGGGACTCGAGCTTGCCATGTGCGCCGATGTGGTCGTGGCTGCGGAAAGCGCGGTAATCGGCGACGCCCATGCCAATTATGGCGTTCATCCCGGCGCCGGGGGGGCGGCGATCCTGCCACGCCTGATCCCATTGAACATGGCGATGTACTTGTTGCTCACCGGCAAGACCCTAGCGGCGGCCGAAATGAAGGCCCTCGGCCTGGTCTGCGAGGTTCATCCGGACGATGCGCTCGAAGGCGCCGTGATGGCCTTGGCGCAACAGATCGCCGCCAAGAGCCCGATCGCGCTCGCCCGGATGAAGGAAGTCGCACGCGCTTCGGCGGACAAGAGCCGCGCTGACGCCCTGCTGCACGAGCAGGTGCTGCTGCGCCGGCACCTGCGCTCGGCGGACCTTCAGGAGGGTCTTCGAGCCTTCACCGAGAAGCGGTCGCCTCGCTTCCAGGGTCGCTGACCCGCGACGATCGATCGGAGAACCAAAATGAACGACATCTATGTAGTCGGCGTTGGCATGACCCAATTCGGGCGCCTGCCGAATCGTACGGTGTACGACCTCGTCGGCGAAGCCGTGAGTTTGGCGCTACAGGACGCGAAATGCGGAACGGCCGACATCGGCTCCGCTTACTTCGCCAACGCGACCGCCGGGCCGCTCCAGGGACAGACTTCGATCCCGGGGCCGATCGCCTTGCGTCGGTCCGGCATCGAGGGCATTCCGGTGTTCAGCGTCGAAAACGCCTGCGCATCGGGATCCTCCGCCTTCTATCTGGCCGCGCTGGCTCTCCAAGCGGGCGTTTGCGACATCGCGCTGGCCGTCGGCGCCGAGAAGATGAACGTCCCCGACAAGACGAAGATGTTTGCGGTCTTCGACGGCGGCTGGGACGTCAGCACGATCGAACAGAATAAGGCGACGCTTCTTGCGCTCGGCGCCGGGGTGGAGCCGCCCCCGGGCACCGTCTCGGAGAGACCCTACAGCGTGTTCATGGATGTCTACGCCGCTCTCTGCCGCAATCACATGCGGCGCTACGGCCTAACGCAGCGTCAGATCGCCGCCGTGGCCGCAAAAAACCACCGGCATTCGGTCAACAACCCCCTGTCGCAGTTCCGCGACGACTACACCATCGAACAAGTGCTGGCGGCTCCGCCCATCTGCTATCCGCTAACCCTGCCGATGTGCTCGCCCATCAGCGACGGCGCCGCGGCCGCCGTATTGTGCAACGTGGACGGTCTGAAGCGCTTGAAGGAGGCGGGCGGGCGCGCCGTCCGGGTTCTCGCCAGCATCGTCCAAACGGGCGTCGCGCGCACTGAGGACGAGCCGCACAAGAATATTTCCCACCTTGCCGCGAAGAAGGCTTACGAGCAGGCCGGCGTCGGGCCGGGCGATGTCGACGTGGCGGAAGTGCATGACGCGACAGCTTTCGGAGAGATCGCGAACGCCGAATCCTTGATGTTGGCGCCGCTTGGCGAAGGCGGCCCTTCGGCCGAGCGCGGCGAGTTCACGATCGGTGGGCGCGTTCCAATCAACCCCTCCGGCGGCCTGGAATCCAAGGGCCATCCCATCGGCGCAACGGGCCTCGCGCAGATCCACGAGCTGGTGACGCAACTGCGCGGCGAAGCCGGGCGGCGGCAGGTCGAAGGCGCGCGAATCGCGATCCAAGAAAACGGCGGCGGCCTTTACGGCATCGAGGAAGCCGTCGTGGCGATCCACGTTTTCGCCAAGCCGTGAAGTCGGAGGGAGTCCCCATGGGGCATGTATTTAGAAGCGAAGACCAGCAGCTTGCGGTCGATGGATTGCGACGCTTTCTCGAAGCGAAGATCGAACCTCTGTTCAGCAAGGAATACCGCGACAAGTTTGTGCCGCGCGAAAAGATGGCTGCGATCATGGCGCAACTCGCCGAGTTCGGGCTTGTGTCCGGGATGGTCAGTCAGGCGCACGGCGGCCTGGGAATCGACTGGCTGACCAGCACCATGCTGTTCGAGGAAGTGGCGGCGGCCTCGGCCGATCTTTCCGTTCCGGTCTTGATCAATTCCTTTGGGGCGCAAATTCTCGACCGAATTGCGCCCGCGCATCTGCGGGACCGCTATCTCCCCGGCCTCGTCGGCGGCAACTCATTCTGCAGCATCGGCATATCGGAGCCGGACGTCGGCTCTAATGTGCTGGAAATCAAGACGCGCGCCAAGCGCGATGGCGATTTCTACGTCGTCACCGGCGAGAAGACCTGGATCAGCAACGGAATGTATTCGGATTTCCTGATCTGCACCTGCAGAACCGGAGACGATCCGCGCCGCGGCTTGACGCATTTTCTGCTCGATCGCAAGGAACAGCCTTACGAAGTCCGAAACATCAAGAAGGTCGCGCTCAACAGTCAGTCGACGTCTCAGATATTCCTCGACAATGTGCGGGTTCCCGCCGCCAACATGATCGGCAATGAAGGCGAAGCGTTGAAGAACACGCTGTCGCTGTTCGAGCGTTCGCGCGTCTTTGTCGCTGGTCAAGGAGTCGGGCTGGCCAGGCGCGCGCTGGAGGAAGCCACCCGCTACGCCAAGCAACGGCGTCAGCACGGCAAAGTCATCGCCGCTCATCAATTGATCGCAGCCATGTTGGCGGAGATGGCGACCGGCGTCGACGCCGCTCGTCTGCTCGTCTATCGCGCCGCGTCGATGATCGAAGCCGGCGTTCCCGCAGAGATGGAAGCGGCGATGGCCAAGTATTTCGCTACCGAGATGGCGGTGAAAGTCGCCCGCCAGGCCGTTCAGATTCACGGCGCCAACGGCGTCACCACCGAGTTCTTGGTGGAAAAACTGGCGCGGGAAGCCATCATCATGTCGATCCCCGAAGGGACGACGCAAATCCAGCAATTGATCATCGGTCGCGCGCTGACAGGCGTAAGCGCCTTCTGACGCCGACATTCGAGGGATGAAGAACATGCACATCGAAAACAAAGTCATCGTCATTACCGGCGGCGCTTCCGGGTTGGGATTGGCGACCGCGCGCTATCTGGTTCATGACAAAGGCGCGCGCGTCGCCTTGCTCGACCTGAATGCCGACGCCGGGGAACAGGCGGCGGGCGAAATTGGAGAAGACCGTGCGATATTCGTTCGCGTCGACGTCAGCGACGAAGACTCGGTGCGCGCGGCGATCGGAGCCGTCGTCGCCAAATTCGGCGCGGTGCATGTCTGCATCAACTGCGCGGCTCTTCTCGGTCCGTGCAAAGTGCTGGGCAAGGACGGCAAGGCCACCCCCCTTGCGAGGTTCGCGCAGACCACCGCGGTCAATATCAACGGTGTGTTCAATGTCATGTCCAAATGCGCGGAGCAGATGGCGAAGAACGCTCCGGAAGCCGGCGAAGAGCGCGGCGTGGTGATCAATATTTCGTCCGGCGCCGCCTTCGAAGGTCAGATCGGGCAATGCGCCTACGCCGCCTCGAAGGCGGCCCTGATCGGTCTGAACATGCCGGCGGCTCGCGAATTGGGGGCTATTGGCGTACGCGTGAATGCGATCGCTCCGGGCCTGTTTCTGACGCCAATGGCGGCGTCTCTCGACGATCGCGTCAAAGCGGCGTTGATGGAGCAAGTCGAGGCGCCTAAGCGCCTGGGCGAGATGCGTGAGTTCGCCCATTGCTGCGCGTTCATCATCGAAAACGCCTACCTCAACGCCGAAACCATCCGGCTCGACGCTGCGTCTCGTTTGCGGGCGAAGTAGAGCGGCCACTGCGCCGAGCGGCTGGAGATCGAGATGGAATTCGACTTTGTGGTTGTCGGGGCGGGTTCGGCGGGCGCCGTGCTCGCGAGCCGGTTGAGTGAGGACCCGGGCGTTTCGGTGGCTTTGATTGAAGCCGGCGGCGACGGACGAAGCGTTTTGGTCGATACGCCTGGCGCATTCGGCCTCCATGCCTTCATCAAGTCCTTCAATTGGACGTTTGACTCCGAGCCCTGTCCGGGAACGGCCAATCGCGTGCATTTCTGTCCGCGTGGCAAGGCGGTAGGCGGTTCTTCGGCAATCAATGGCATGGTCTATATCCGTGGCTCGGCGAGCGACTACGATCAGTGGGCGCAACTCGGCGCCCGCGGTTGGTCCTACGCTGACGTGCTGCCTTACTTTCGGCGCGCGGAATCCAATTCACGCGGCGCCTGCGAATATCATGGCGGTACGGGACCGCTGGCCGTTTCGGACACACCGAACGATTTTTCATCGGCCGAGCGGTTCGTGGCTGCGGCCATTCAGGCGGGCCACAGGCGCAATCCGGATTTTAACGGCGCCGAGACGGAAGGCGTCGGTCCATATCAGTTCACAATCCGCGACGGCCGTCGCTGCAGCGTTCGCGCCGCCTACATCGACCCGATCGCGCGACGATCAAATCTGGCGATCCTTTCGCGCAGTCATGTCGCCATGATCAATCTGGCCGGCCGAAAGGCGGTTTCGATTGATCTCGTTCGCGGCGGCGTCAGGAGCGAAATTCGCGCCCGGCGAGAAATCATCCTTTCGTGCGGGGCATTCGGCACGCCGCAGCTTCTGATGCTTTCTGGCATAGGGCCCGGAGATGCATTGGCTGAACATGGGATCGAACTGCGCCATGAATTGCCCGGAGTCGGGCAAAACCTGATCGAACACCCCGACGTCGGCGTCGGCTATCTCTCCTCGCGCCGGGACGGATTTTCCCTGGCGCCGCGCGGCGTGTTGCATCTGCTCGGCGATCTCGCGCGCTACGTTCGCGGACGCAAGGGGCGTTTGGCCCAGTCGCTCGTCCCCGCCGGCGGCTTCATCCGCTCCGCAACGCATGTCGACGCGCCTGACCTTCAATTGCACTTCGCGCCCACGCTCTACGACGACTACGGCCGGGATTTGAAGATGTTGTCCCGGCACGGGCTGTCCTGTCACGTGTATCTCGCCCGGCCGCAGTCGCGCGGATGGGTGCGCTTGGCAAGCGCCGATCCGTTCGCCGCTCCGCGGATTCAGCTCAATCTGTTGGATCGGCCCGAAGACGCGGACGCGCTGATCCAAGGCGTCCGCCACGTAAGACGGATCATGACGCAACCGGCGCTGGCCGACGACATCGTCGAAGAGATCGTTCCCGGCGCGGGTCTGGCGAGCGACGCCGAACTCGAGACCTTTGTCCGAAACACCTGCCAACATGCGTACCATCCCGTCGGCACAGCCAAGATGGGGCGCGATAAAATGTCCGTTGTCGACGACACTCTGAAGGTTCATGGCCTGGACGGGCTGCGGATTGCGGATGCCTCGATCATACCGTCCACTGTCTCCGGCAATACGAACGCGGCGTGCGTAATGATCGGGGAGAAGTGCGCCGACCTCGTTCGCGACGCCGCGCCGTTGCCGCGGGCGGAACTCAATTTCGAAGCGCGCGTTGACCACGTGGATCGCGGCGCGGCCGTCTGAAACCAGAGCGGAAGGAAAAGGCGCCTCCCCGCCAGACCGGCGATTTGGCCGGAATGACCTGCGCTCACGCGGGCCTCATCATAATCTGATCGCGAGAGGTCAACGTGTAGAGCGTGTCGTGCGCGCCAGCCCGATCTCGGTCGCACCCGCGCCGCGCCCAAGCCGAGTTTCGAACTACAGAAGAGTAAAAATCATGAGCAACAAGGTCGACTTCTCCCGCCTCTTTCGCCGCCTTGTGGAGCAGCACGGCGACAGTCCGGCGCTGATCAACACCGAACGCGATCGGCGCTATTCGTTCCGCGAGCTGCATGCGCTGACAAGCCGCATCGCCAACACGATGCGGGACGATCTGTCCCTGGGCGAAGGCGACCGCTACCTGCTGATCCTGGAGAACGACAATCTTTCCCTCATGCACGTGTGGACCATCCTCAAAGGAACGGCCTCCGCGGTATTCACCAATTTCCGAGACCCGCTCGACGAGCATTTGCGCATCGCCGAATTCGTCAAACCGAAATGCGTGTTCGTCGAGGCCTCGATGGCGGCGCGCTATGCGCCACCGTTACAGAGCCTGGGCGCCAAGGTCGTGGCGCTCGACAAGCCTGATGAAGCCTTACACGGCGTTTTGGATTTCTGGTCTCTGGTCAACGCCGCTTCGGACGCCGACCCCGGCATAGAATTTGATCGTTTCGCACACACGCCGCTCTTGCGATTCACGGGCGGAACCACCGGCGCCCCCAAATGCGCCGCCTATACCTACGACAATCTCGCCTTCATCACGGACAGCTTCAACGAGATCGAGGACAAGATTTTTTCCTGTGCGACGCGAATGCTGCATTTTGCTCCGCTCAGCCACGGCAGTTTCCTGATGCTTCTGCCGACCTTTTTCGCCGGCGGCTGCAACCTCACGCAGAACGTCCCCGACGTCGAACTCTGGCGTTCCAACGTCGAGCGCCATCGCGCCACGGCGTCGTTTCTGGTGCCGACGCTGCTTTACCGATTGGCCATGTTACAACAGCAGTCGCCGCGCGATCTCGCCTCTCTGGACGCGGTTCTCTATGGCGCGGCGCCGATGAGCCCGGACAAGCTCGTCGAGCTGCGGGCTGCTTTTGGCGATATCTTCGTACAAGGCTACGCCTCCACCGAGGCGCCGGGGGCGGTCAGTGCGCTGCCCAAGCGCCTTCACAGGAGCGGCAGCGAGGCCGAGCGCCGGCGGCTGACGTCGGCCGGGTTGCCGACCACGGGCGTCGAACTAAAGATCGTCGATAGCGAAGGGCGCGAGGCCGCGTCGGGCGATGCGGGCGAGATCTGGATCCGCCACCGCGGCGTCATCAGCGGCTATTGGGGCAATCCGGGACAAACGGCTAAAGAATTCATCGACGGCTGGTGGGTATCGGGAGACATCGGCCGTATCGACGCTGAAGGCCTCCTCTACCTCGTCGATCGCAAGAAGGACATGATTATCAGCGGCGGGTTCAACATTTATGCGTCGGAAGTCGAGACGGCGCTGACCTCCCATCCCGCGGTGCTGATGTCGGCGGTTGTCGGCATTCCGAGCCTCGAATGGGGCGAAGCGGTGCATGCGGAAGTCGTGTTGCGTCCCGGCGCAAGCGCTGACGACAAGAGCCTGATCGCCCATGCGAAGGCCGCCATCGGGGCGATCAAGGCGCCGAAGACCATCGCTTTCGTTGACGCGTTGCCGCTGTCCGCGGTCGGCAAGGTGCTGCGCCGCAAGGTGCAGGACAAGTACTGGAAAGATAACGAGCGGCGTATTGGGTGAGACCGGTCATCTTCGGAAGGCGCCATTGTGAACCCTGTCCTCCATCGTCCCGTTGAACCGACCGGTTGCGGTGATCTCGAACGACTCGTTTCTCGGCAGCGTGGCGCATTTTTTCGTGAAGGGTCGCCATCGGCAGCGGTTCGGAAGCAAAGAATTTCCGTCCTCTTGGACTTGCTGAAGCACGGCGAAAGCGACCTTGCGAAAGCGATTTCGGCCGATTTCGGCAATCGCTCGCGCATCGAGACGCGTTTGACGGATATCATGCTGGTCGTGTCGCAGGCGAAAACCGCGTCGCGCAATCTGGCGCGGTGGAGCCGAATGCGTCGCGCGCCGACGCCGATTTATCTCTGGCCCGGCGCCTCGCGGGTCTTACCCCAGCCGCTCGGCGTCGTCGGCGTCATCGGCGCTTGGAACTATCCCGTGGCCACGGTTCTTGGCCCCGCGATCTGCGCACTTGCGGCGGGAAATCGCGTTTTGATGAAGCCCAGCGAGCAAGCGCCGCGCACGGCTGAAACCCTGGCGCGCATGATCGCCGACAATTTCGATCCCGAAATCATTTCAACCGTGCTTGGCGGCGCCGAAGTTTCGGCGCGTTTCGCATCTCTAAGTTTCGATCATCTCGTTTTCACCGGTTCGGGCGCGATCGGCCGCAAAGTGGCGGCCGCAGCGGCTGCAAATCTGACGCCTGTCACGCTTGAACTCGGCGGCAAGTGCCCCGCGATTCTTGATCCGAGCTGCCATCTCGAACAGGCAGTGACCGCCCTGTTATTCGGAAAATTCCTGAACGCCGGACAAACTTGTGTCGGCGTCGACTACGTGCTCGCGCCTTTTGCCCTGCGTGAACGTCTCGTCGCGGCATTGCGCAAGCGCGTCGTTGAAGCATTTCCGAACTGGGCCGACAACCCCGACTACACGCACATCATATCGAAACGGCGCTTCGCGAGGTTGGACGAGTTGTTGATAGATGCGCGCGCCAAGGGCGCAACGATCATTTCACTCGTTCCGGCGTCCCCCGCCGACGGATGTGTGTTTCCTCCAACCGTCGTGCTCGGAGCGACGGACGACATGCTTTTGATGCGGGAGGAGATTTTTGGCCCGATCCTGCCAATCGTTGCATGCGAGAACCACGAGGAAGCGATTAAATACGTCAATCTGCGCGACAAGCCGCTTGCGCTGTATTGGTTCGGGCGCGATGCATTGATTCGCGATCAAGTGCTCACTCGCACCTATTCCGGAGGCGTCACCGTGAATGCCGCCCTGATGCACGTGTTCCAGCAAAATTTCGGCTTCGGCGGCGTCGGCGCGAGCGGCATGGGGGAATATCTGGGCGAGACCGGCTTCCGCCGCTTTTCGAGGGAAAAGCCGATCTTCATTCAGCGCCGCCCCAACGCGCTCAAGCTCCTCGCGCCTCCCTACAGCCGCAGCGCCGAACTTGCGCTCGGCCTTTTCCGCCGGCTCTTGTGACGAAAGACGCCGGAATTCCCACCTTCGTATGGCCCTGGATCCTGCGATGAATTCCGCTGATGGCGCGATCCGGCCGAACGCGAATGAGCGGAACGGCGCCGAGAAGATCGGTCGGGTCGATGCTGAACGAATGGCGGCTTCTAGCAGCCTCTGTCGCCAAAGACGTCATTCTGCTGTCGGCCACAACGCGCCCAACCCAGTCGTTGAGCACACAACTGTTGCTTAGCAAAAGCGGGCGTTCATTCACCCGCGGTGGTTCGCGTGCCTAGAGTGGCTTTCGGCCGTCTGTCCGATTGACCGAGCCCCAACCAATCGCCACTCACCTGCCAATATCCGGCGAAGCCATGTGGTCCTCGCCAGCCTTTTCCGAAGAGCCGGATCAGTTTCGCGCCATAGCCTCGCATAAGGCGAACGCATCCTGCCGCTCTTTCGCCGCCAACGCCGTCCGGCTCCAGCTTCATGGGCTCGCGTACAATCTCGGCAATTTCCTGCGCACGCTGGCGACGCCCGAGCCGATCCAGCAATCTCTCAAACCGCACCAGACGGACCTCTTGCAGCACCGATGTCCGTCTCATCCCCGCCTCCCAAAAGGCGGTTCTAAAACCGGACAGATCACGCGCTACAAAAACCGGACAGATGACGAGCTAGCCACAGCCCGGCGCGCCCGGCTTGCCAATACCCGCTAATCGGGACAGATTTACCTCGAAACGTGACGCCATCTGGCAAATGTTGGATTATTAAAGTCGCGGCGCTTGGGCGCATGAAACCGGGGGGACGTATGGCTGTCGGTTTCACGGCGACGGAGCGCGAAACGCTGAACGCGCGCGCGAGCGATCTTCTCGCGCAATCTCCCGATGTGGGTTCCTTCATCCGACGCGGTCTATCCGCGCGGACCGACGCGCCCGCCTACATCTATTTGCGCACGGCTCGCGATCCCGCGCCGGTCGTCACGCGCGCTGGCGAGTTTCTCGGTCTGATGCGCGCGGCGCGACGCTGGTATCGGGATAACGGCGTAGGCCCGGACGACGTCGTGGCCGTGCTCGCGCCGCATTGCACGGCGATGGCGGTCGCCTATTGGACCGCGATGAGTTCGGCGGTCGTGTTGCCCGTCAACCTGCTGCTCTCGCGCGAAGCCATCGCCGCGCTCGTCAACGCCGTCGGCGCCAAAATCATGCTGACGCCTCCGCCAGGCTCCCCTGGCGGGCTTTATGAGAAAGCGAAGGGCCTGCAGACGCTGGCGCCAAGCCTCCAGCGCATCGTCACGCTGCCGCTCGATGGGCGCGTAGCTTTCGATGAGCATTCGCTGGAACCCGAGGACGGCGCCGACGAGCCCGCCGCAGCGCCCGATAAACTTGCGGCCCTGTTGCCCACCAGCGGCACGACCGGCGCGCCGAAGATCGTGCCGCTGACTCATCGCAATATTGTCGCCTCGTCGATCGGTTCGATGCTGGCGTTCGATCTCGGGCCAAATGATCGCGTGGCTGCGGCCCTGCCGATGTTCCATGTCGGCGGCGCCTTCTGCACGTGTTTGCCGATGCTCGCGGCGGGCGGCTCCATCCTGGTCATGACGGCCGCTGGCTCCCGCAATCCCGATGTCGTCGCCAATTATTGGCGCATCCTGTCGGAGCACGGCGTGACGATTGGCGGCGGCGTGCCGACGATCCTCGCCGCCGCGGCCGAGGCGCCGCGCGACGGGGCCGATCTCAGCCGCTTGCGGCTGTGCGTGGTCGGCGGCTCGATCTGCCCGCCCGAGATCGAGCGGCGTTTCCTCGCCGTCTGGCCGGGCGACGGCCTTCGCCAGCTTTACGGCATGACCGAATTCGCGGGCGCGATCACGCAGACCCCGCACGACAAAGGCCAGGAATCCGGCTCGGTGGGGCCGCCGGTCGCGCTCGCGGAGGTCGCCGTGCTCGCGGGCGGGATGTTGCTTCGCGGGCCGGGTACGCCGACAGGAGAAATCGTCGCGCGCGGACCTCAGATGTTCTCCGGCTATTTTGGACGCGGCCGCGACGGCGGACCGTTTCTCGATGGCTGGCTGCGCAGCGGCGATCTCGGCCGCATCGGCGATCATGGCGAGGTCTACGTGACAGGCCGCGCGAAGGATATCATCATCCGTGGCGGTCACAACATCGACCCTGCCGCGATCGAGGACGTCGCCCTGCGTTTTCCCGGCGTCGGTCTCGCGGCGGCGGTGGGTCGGCCCGATCCTTACGCAGGCGAAACGCCGATGCTGTTCGTGACCCCGTCGCCGGGAGCGCGCGTTGACGCCGCTGAACTGGCGGACTTTATGCAAGCCGGCGTGATGGAGCCGCCCGCGCGCCCGCGCACGATCGTGCTGATCGACGAAATGCCGGTAACGGCGGTCGGCAAAATCTTCAAACCGAGGCTGCGGGAGATCGCGGCCGAGGCGGCGGCGCGCGACGCGCTGGGCGCGGTACTGGACGGCGCTCCGTTCGAGGTCTCCGCCGCGCATAACGAGCGCGGATTGATCCTCAAGGCCCGCGTCTCCTCGACGTCGGCGGAGGCCGCGCGCGCGGTACTGGGAAAGCTTCCCGTCGGTTTTGAGCTCGAACTAACCTAGTCGGCGGCGACGCGCGGCTTGTGGAGTCTCTGAAGGCGCGCGGCGCGATCTCGCCCGCATCTTCATGGACGCCAAACAATATGCGCGTTGAGAACCGTCCAAACGATGCCGTCGGAAATTTTACGCAGATGCTCGGGAACCCCCTATATGACGGGCCGGGGAGAGCGCCGGCGGCGCCCTCGCCCGTCGCGCCGCTGCTAGCTGTGAAAACCTGACGCTTGGTCGCTCGGCTCCGATAGTCTGCATCGGGTCGAGGCTAAGTAAAAACTCGGCGGAGTTTTTACACAAGGCGGATAGCAGCGAGTTCTTGAGCCTTCAGACCGATCGGAAACAAGAAAATCGCGGAATTTTCCCGTCTGCGCGATCGTTTGAAATCTTGCCGCGAGTTTTTCCGCAACCTCGGGCGGAGAGCGGACGTAGATGACCAGGCCATTTGGCGGCAGACTCGCGCCCAATACAGTCGCTCAACCGATCGTCACCGCAACTCCGAAGCGGACGTTCAGGCGGGCCGGATCGACTGCATATCGGCGCTGGGTCCGAGTGCCGATCGGCGCGCTGAGACCCGCACGATATTGGGGGCGGCGGAGGCAATAACAGCGTCTGTCACGAACGCTTCTCCGGAAACCCGAGGAGCCGAATCGTCGGATCCGCCCGCATCTTCCATTCGGTCCGCCTATTTCTTGGCGGCGGCCAGCTTGTCGCGAGCGATGATCATTTTCATGATCTGCGCCGTGCCGTCGCCGATTTCCAAACCCATGACATCGCGCAGTCGCTGCTGATGGGGCAGGTCCATCGACCATCCGTAATGGCCATGCGTGAGCAGGCATTGGTGGATGACTTCTACCGCCGTTTTTGGCGCGAGATATTTGCACATGGCGGCTTCGGCCGTGTGCGGCTTGCCAGCGTCGCGCAGACCGAGCGTGTGCAGGCAAAGCTGACGCGCCGCCGCGACGGCGGTCTCCCCCTCGGAAAGCGGGAACGTGACGCCCTGGTTCTTCGACAAGGGCGCGCCGAAGGCCTTGCGCTCCTGGATATAGGCCCAGCTCTCGTCCAGCGAGGCCTGCGCCGATCCCAGCACTTGCAGCCCAATCAGGGCGCGGCTGAAGTCGAAGCCCTGCATCACCTGGACAAAGCCCGCGCCCTCGTCCGCGATGCGGTTGGAAACGGGAACGGCAACATCGTCGAAAAAGATCGAGCTGCGGCCGATCGCCTTGCTGCCCAGATCGGTGAAGCGCAGGGTTGAAACGCCCGGCGTGTCCATCGGAACCAGGAAGGCGCTGACGCCTCGCGCGCCGTCCTCGGGGCGCCCGGTGCGAGCGAAGACGACAACCGCGTCGGCCTGATCGGCCATGCTGATCGAAGACTTCTCACCTTTCAGAACGTAGCGGTCGCCGTCGCGGCGGGCCGATAGCGCAAGATTGGCCGCGTCCGATCCGCCGCGCGGTTCGGTGAGGGCGATGGCCACGATCGCCTCGCCCGCAATCATCCTAGGCAGCCATTGTTGCGCGAGATCCTTCAACGCATGGGTGGCGATGATCTTGCCGTTCAGCGACGAGAGGATTTGCAGATAGGCGACATTGATATCGGCGTAGCCGATAGCTTCGGCGATCAGCCCGGTGGTGAGGCTCGGCGCGCCGAGGCCGCCGAACTCCTCGGGAAGCTCCGGAGCGATGAGACCCAAGGCGCCCAGTTCACGCACCAACGCGCGGTCGATCTTGGCGTCCTTCTCTCGCTGCTGGTACGCGGGCGCGATCTTCTCGCGCGCGAAGCGCGTCGCCGTCTCTTGAAAGGCGACCTGTTCGTCGGTCAATCCGTAGCTCATGGCGATCTCCCGTTTACCCCGCCATCGTCAGGCCGCCGGAAACGCTGATGACCTGCCCGGTAATGAAGGCGGCATCGTCGCTGGCGAAAAACAGGATTGCGCCCGGAAGGTCCTCGGGCGAGCCCAGGCGCCCGAGCGGAATCGAGCGGCGGAACGCGTCTTGCAGCTTTTCCGGATTGCTGGAGGCGCTGAGGAAGTCGCCGAACAGCGCCGTTTCCGTAGGGCCCGGGCACACGACGTTGAGCGTGATCCCTTCGCGGGCATGCTCGCGGGCCAAGGTTTTGGTCAGGCCGACCAGGCCTGCTTTGCAGGCGGCGTAAACCGCCTCCCCGGAGGAGCCGACCCGCGCCGCGTCGGACGCGATGTTGATGACTCGGCCCGAGCGGCGTTGCGCCATTTCCGGCAGGACCGCGTAGTGCAGGTTCAAGGCCCCGGTGAGGTTGATGGCGATAAGCCGCTGCCATTCCGCGGGCGTGGTCTTGAGGAAGGGACGGAAAATGTCCCAGCCCGCGTTGTTCACCAGGACGTCGATCGGGCCGAAAGCGGTGCGCGCGGCCTCCACCGCCGCCTGTACGGCCTCGTAGTCGACGATGTCGCAAACGAAAGCCTTGGCGGTTCCGCCTTGGTCGACAATCGCGGCGACCGTCGCCGCGGCCGCCGCCGCGGCGATATCGAACACGGCCACCTTGGCGCCCTCAGCGGCGAACCGTCGACAAGTCGCGCCGCCGATGCCGCCGCCGCCGCCCGTCACGACGACCGTCTTGCCCTGCAATCCTCGCATGATTTCCTCCTGGACCGAGCCTCGCGCCGCGATGGCCGCCCGCGATATATGACAATGCTTTGCTATATCTGAAGATATAAGTCAAGTCATTGTTATAAACAATTCGGGGCAGGCAAAATAGGGGCTCCTGCCATTGCGCCGACCCCGTTGGGACGCGCGCCTCCGACTGTCACCGGCAAAAATAGATCAATGGCTTGACATTTCTGTCAGCGACGGTTAGACGGTATGAAGCAATACATTGATATGAATTCATGCTGGTGGGTTGTCGCCATTCATAGGGGAGCGCTTCGGGCGAAGACCGCACAGAAGGTCGATCGGCGCCGATGCAAGGGAGGACGCATGGATCAGGACAAGGAATTCTTAGCCCGAAGGGCCGCGATGATCTCTTCGGGGGCGTGGCGAGACGAAACGCTGCTCGATCATTTCTCGCGCCATCTCGCCGCCGCTCCCGAAAGGACGGCGATCGTCGCTCGGCGCGGCGAGACGGGCGTCGAAACCCGGCTGACCTATCGCGAACTCGATCGGCTTTCCGACGTCGTCGCGATCGGCCTGAGCCGGCGCGGCGTGGGAGAAGGCGATGTCGTTTCCTTCCAGTTGCCCAATTGGTGGGAGTTCAGCGTCCTGCATCTGGCCTGTCTGAAGCTAGGCGCGGTCAGCAATCCGCTGATGATCATTTTTCGAGAGCGCGAGCTTTCGTTCATGCTCGGTCTCGCCGAAAGCAAGGTCTTCGTGGTTCCCGCTGAGTTTCGTGGCGTGGATCGCGCCGCCATCGCTCGCGCGGTGAGCGCCGATCTTCCTATGCTGCAACATGTCCTCGTGGTCGGCGGCAAGGGCGCCGCGGCGTTCGAGTCGCTCCTCAGCGACGAACTTTCCGACGCGGACTTGTCGCGATTGAAGTCCCGACGTCTGTCCCCCGACTCGGTGATTGAACTGCTTTACACCAGCGGCACGACGGGCGAGCCCAAGGGGGTCATGCACACCTCGAACACGATGCTGGCGAACCTCGTTCCCTTCGCGGAACGTTTGCGCTTGACGTCGTCGGACGTGATTCACATGCCGTCTCCGATGGCGCATCAACTGGGCTTCATGTACGGCCTCGTGTTGCCCGCGATGCTGGGAGCGAGCGCGGTCCTGCAAGATATTTTCGAGCCCGGCGAGATGGCGCGCCAGATACGTCAGGAAGGCGCCACCTTCACCATGGGGGCGACGCCGTTCCTGTCGGACCTCACCGACTACGTGGAAAAGGCCGGCATCGGCACGCCGACGCTGCGCGTTTTTGTCTCCGCGGGCGCGCCGATCCCGCGCGCGCTGGTGACCAAGGCCAGAAACGTGCTCGGCGCCGCGATCATTTCCGGTTGGGGCATGTCGGAAAATGGCGCCGTGACGACGACCCGCCCGGAAGACCCCGAGGAGAAAGTCACCTCGACCGATGGCGTCGCGCTGCCTGGCATGGAGGTGCGTGTAATCGACGCCTCAGGCGCCGTCGTGCTCCGCGGCGGCGAGGGCGCCTTGCAGGTCCACGGCTGCTCCAACTTCGTGGGTTATCTCAAGCGTCCGGGGCTCGCCAACATTTCACCGGACGGTTGGTTCGACACCGGCGATATCGCGCGCATGGATGACGACGGCTACATCCGCATCGCGGGCCGAATGAAAGACATCGTCATTCGCGGCGGCGAGAACATTCCGGTCGTCGAGGTCGAGGGCCTGTTGTTCAAGCATCCCGCCGTCGCGGCGGTCGCCATCGTCGGCTATCCCGATGCGCGTTTGGGAGAGCGCGCTTGCGCCTTCGTCACGTTGAAGCCTGGCGCCTCATTCACTTTCGAAGAGATGACGGCCTTTCTCAAGGCGCAAAGGCTGACGCCGCAATATATCCCGGAGCGGATGGAAATCCTTGAGGAATTACCGCGCACGCCGAGCGGCAAGATCCAAAAATTCAGACTTCGCGACACCTTCGAGAAACCAAACGATTGAGCGGAATGCGTCGTCCACGGCTCGCTTGCATCAGACCATGCCACCTAGGAAAGGGTATTCCATGACGACCTATCAAGACATCCTGTACGAAGTGCGGCCCGTCGGCGTCGCGCGGATCACGATCAATCGGCCCGCGAGCTACAACGCGTTTCGCGGCCAGACCGTCGACGAATTGATTGACGCGTTCCAGCGCGCGGGTTGGGACCGCAAGATCGCCGTCATCGTACTCACTGGCGCGGGCGACAAAGCCTTCTGCACCGGAGGCGATCAAGGCGCCCACGATGGTCAATACGATGGCCGCGGAACGATCGGCCTTCCTATCGAGGAATTGCAGAGCCTGATCCGCGATGTGCCCAAGCCCGTCATCGCTCGCGTCAACGGCTTCGCGATCGGCGGCGGCAATGTTCTGGCGACGTTGTGCGACCTCACCATTGCATCCGACAAGGCGCAATTGGGTCAGGTTGGCCCCAAGGTCGGTTCGGTCGATCCCGGTTTCGGCACCGCCTATCTCGCGCGCGTCGTCGGCGAGAAGAAGGCCCGCGAAATCTGGTATCTTAACAAGCGCTACACCGCCGCCGAAGCCTTGCAGATGGGACTCGTCAACGCGGTCGTTCCGCATGACGAACTCGATGCGGAAGTCGATCGCTGGTGCGCGGAATTGATCGAGCGCAGCCCCACCGCCATCGCTCTCGCCAAGCGTTCGTTCAACGCCGACACCGAGAGCATTCGCGGCATTTCCAGCATGGGGATGCAGGCGCTGAGCCTCTACTACGACACCGACGAATCCAGGGAGGGCGGCATCGCATTCCGCGAAAAACGCAAGCCAAATTTCCGCAAATTCGGAAAGTGAGCGCCCTGACACGGAGATCGCGGCGATGAAGATTCTGGTGCCCGTGAAACGGGTGGTTGATTATAACGTCAAAATCCGCATCAAATCCGACGGCTCGGGCATCGAACTCGCCAACGTGAAGATGTCGATGAACCCGTTCGACGAGATCGCCGTCGAGGAAGCGCTGCGTCAAAAGGAAGCCGGCAAGGCGACCGAAGTGATCGTCGTCTCGATCGGACCGGCGCAGGCCGCGGAGACCCTCCGCACCGCGCTCGCGATGGGCGCCGATCGCGGCATCCTCGTCAAGACCGACGGAATCGTAGAGCCGCTCGCGGTCGCCAAGCTCCTCAAGGGCGTCGCTGAGGCCGAACAGCCTCGCCTCGTGATCCTGGGCAAGCAGGCGATCGACGACGATTGCAACCAGACCGGCCAGATGCTCGCCGCCCTCACCGGCTGGGCGCAGGGCACTTTCGCCTCCAAGGTCGTGATCGCGGACGGCAAGGCGGAAGTCACCCGCGAGGTGGACGGCGGCATGCAGACCGTCTCGCTGAACCTGCCCGCGATCGTGACGACGGACCTTCGTCTCAATGAGCCGCGCTACGCTTCGCTGCCCAACATCATGAAGGCGAAGAAGAAGCCGATCGACGAGAAGACGCCCGCTGATTACGGCGTCGACGTCGCGGCTCGCCTCAAGGTGCTCAGCACAGCCGAGCCGAGCGGGCGCAAGGCGGGCGTGAAGGTCAAGACGGTGGCGGAACTCGTCGCCAAACTGCATGACGAAGCCGGGGTGATCTGATCATGGCGACCCTTCTTCTGGCCGAAATCGCGAACGGAAACCTCAGCGACATCACCGCCCGCGCGCTGACCGCCGCGGTGCAATTGGGCGCTCCCGTCGACGTGCTCGTCGCGGGAAAGGGCGCCGCGAACGCCGCGGCGGCGGCCGCCAAGCTCGCGGGCGTCGCCAAGGTGCGCGTCGCCGACGACCCCGCGCTCGAATACGGTCTCGCCGAGCCGCTGGCGGCTTTGCTGGTCAAGCTCGCGCCCGAATATGACGCGATCCTCGCGCCCTCCAGCCCGTACTCGAAGAACGTGCTGCCTCGCGCGGCGGCCTTGCTCGACGTGATGCAGGTGTCGGACATCACCAAGGTGGTCGGTCTCAAAACTTTCGAGCGGCCGATTTACGCCGGCAACGCCATCCAGACGGTCGAATCGACCGACCCCAAGGTCGTCGCCACCGTGCGCACCGCCTCGTTCCAGGCGACCGGCGAAGGCGGCAGCGTTCCGATCGAGACGGTCGCGGTGGCGGGCGATCCCGGCGTCTCCAGCTTCGTAGGCGAGGCGCTCGTGCGCTCCGACCGGCCGGAGCTAACCTCGGCCAGGATCATCATCTCGGGCGGACGCGCGATGCAGAAGGCCGAGAACTTCAAGACTTACATCGAGCCGGTCGCTGACAAGCTCGGGGCGGCGATGGGCGCCTCGCGCGCCGCTGTTGACGCGGGGTACGCCCCAAACGACTGGCAGGTCGGACAGACCGGCAAGGTGGTCGCCCCCGACCTCTATATCGCAGTCGGCATATCGGGCGCGATCCAGCATCTGGCCGGCATGAAAGACTCGAAGATCATCGTCGCGATCAACAAGGACGAAGAGGCGCCGATCTTCCAGGTCGCCGATTACGGCCTCGTCGCCGATCTCTACACGGCGCTGCCGGAGATGACGGCCGAATTGGCCAAAATCGGCCGATAATTCCAAATCAGGAGCGCTGCCAAGTGTCCGATCCGACCAAGACTTTGAAAGGCTCCGCCTTTCAATGGGACGACCCTTTCCTGCTGGACGACCAACTCAACGAAGACGAACGGCTGATTCGTGACACCGCTCGCGCCTACGCCCAGGAGAAGCTCGCCCCGCGCATCGTCGACGCTTATTTGAACGAGCGTACCGACCGCGCGATCTTCAGCGAAATGGGCCAACTCGGCCTGCTCGGCGTGACGGTCGCCGAGGAGTTTGGCGGCGCGGGCGCCGGATATGTCTCCTATGGACTGGTCTCGCGCGAAGTCGAGCGCATCGATTCCGGCTATCGCTCGATGATGAGCGTGCAATCCTCGCTGGTGATGTATCCCATCGAGGCCTACGGAACGCTGGCGCAGAAGACAAAATATCTGCCCAAGCTCGCGTCGGGCGAATACGTCGGCTGTTTCGGTTTGACCGAACCGGATGCGGGCTCTGATCCAGCCGGCATGAAGACCCGCGCCGAGAAGGTCGTCGATGGCTATCGCCTTACGGGCTCAAAAATGTGGATCTCCAATTCGCCGATCGCCGACATCTTCGTCGTATGGGCGAAGTCCGTCGCTCATGAGGGCGCCATTCGCGGCTTCATCCTCGAAAAGGGAATGAAGGGGCTTTCGGCGCCCAAGATCGGGGGCAAGCTCAGCCTGCGCGCCTCGATCACCGGCGAGATTGTGATGGATAGCGTGATCGTGCCCGAGGAAAATCTGCTGCCGGGCGTATCGGGCCTTTCAGGCCCATTTGGCTGCCTCAACCGGGCGCGTTACGGCATTTCCTGGGGCGCGATGGGCGCGGCCGAGGATTGCTGGCTGCGCGCGCGCAATTACACGTTGGAACGCAAGCAGTTCGGTCGGCCGCTCGCCGCGACCCAATTGGTGCAAAAGAAGCTCGCGGACATGCAAACCGAAATCGCGTTGGGATTGCAGGCCTCGCTGCGCGTCGGGCGTTTGTTTGATGAAGGTCGGATGGCGCCGGAAATGGTCTCGCTCGTCAAGCGCAACAATTGCGGCAAGGCGCTCGACATTGCGCGCGTGGCTCGCGACATGCACGGCGGCAACGGCATCCAGATCGAATATCACGTCATGCGTCACTCCGCGAACTTGGAAACCGTCAACACTTACGAAGGCGCTCATGACGTTCACGCGCTGATCCTCGGCCGCGCGCAGACAGGCCTTCAGGCGTTCTTCTGAACGCGCAAGAGACGGGAGCAGCCGCAGATGTTCTCGCCGGGGAAGAGAACGAAGGTTGGGTCTCGCGGGCCCTCTTTGGGACGCCAAGAGCGAAAAGGCGTTCCCGTAACCGTCGTCTGGCGTGTCACACGTCGCCGAGCGTTTCCTTCAACTTGTTGAGCAGGCGGTAGAGTTCGGCCCGCTCCTTGTCGTCCAGACCGGCTAACGCCGCCGAATAGAAGTCGTCAATGATGGGCAGCATCCGCGCCCAGATCTTGTTGCCCTCCTTGGTCAGCCGGATGCGTCGGCTGCGTCCGTCGTCGCTGTCCTTGACGCGTTCGACCCATCCCCGCTCTTCCAATCGATCAATAACGGCGGTCAGGTTCTGCCGGCTGAGCAACAAATATTCGATCAAGTCCTTGACTGTCATCCCCACATCGCACACCGGCGGACGCGCCAGCGCGCCGAGCACCGCCCATTGCTGAGTCGTGCTTCCCAGTTCGATCATGAACCGCGTGCCATTCTTATGAACCAGGTTTTGCGCCTGATAGAGCCGGAAGAATATTCGGTTCGCGACATCGAATCGTTTCGGGTCCATTTTTGATTTCTTGTCAGCCATGCCTATGTCGTCTTCCTTCGAATGTCTGGCTTTGGCCAAACCCAAGCGCCGCGACGAACTTGCAATATCACATTGATATATATTGCTGGTTCGACGTCGTGGCCGGGCCGCAGCACCGTTACCAATTTCTGGTTGTCATAGTCCCCGGAATCGACTTATATGTCAATCTATTGAGATAAAATCTGCCGCTGAGTCAGAGGTGGCGATCCTCGACCTGCTATTGACGACCGCGCCGCGCCGAATGACCTTGTCGCAGGGAGGCACGGGCGGCGCGATGGTTTTGAGCGCTGCCGGCGCAAGACAGTTCCGAGTTCGGAGTTTCGCGTCGGGAGCCGGCCATGCCTGTCAAATTTTATTCGAAGGGCGGGCGAACCGTTCTCCGTCAGCGCCATCGTATTACGAACTGGCGCGAATATGACGCTCAATCCGTAATCGCGGGAGCCTGGCAATCTGGTTTACGCCCGATGCGATTGCGAGTTGGATGGCGGAACCGCGAACAACGCCAGGTCGGCAATGTCATTTCTCGGATCTTGCGATCGAAACCGCGTCGATTATGCCCGCGGTGTTTCGATCGATGTTACGCGCGATCGAGGGTTTGATCGCCTCGCTCATGTTTTGCTGGAGATCTATCTACCCGTTTCCGATCATACGACGTTGAGTCGGCGGGCTTTTGGATTGTCGGTTCAAATGCCGCGGAGAGACAAGACCGAAAATCTCTTGCCACTCCGCGTTTTTCATTCGGCCATTGAACACGCTACGTTCGCGGGAATGATGCCGCCAGTCACTTCACTAGCGGACAGCCGCCATCGGCCAAAGGACGGAACGCCTCGCTGGCCGGGATCGTCGCGAGTGTATCGTAGACATCCCATTCGCCCTTCGATTGCGCCGGCGACTTCACTCGAAACAGGTACATGTCATGCACCGCGCGACCGTCTATGCGAATCTCGCCCTTGCCGAAGAGGGGGTCGTCGATCGGCATTTCCCGCATCTTGGCCATCACCACGGTCGCGTCCTTCGTGCCGGCGGCTTCCACGGCCCTGAGGTAATGCATGATCGACGAATAGACGCCGGCATGGACCTGAGTTGGTTTCTTGCCGCCAAAGGCCTCGGCAAAGCGTTTAGACCAGGCGCGGCTCTCGTCGTTCCGATCCCAATAGAACGCCTCGGTAAGCACCAACCCCTGCGCCGTCTCAAGACCGAGCGCGTGGATATCGGTGATGAACGCGACGAGGCTCGCGAGCGACTGCCCGCTTTGCACGATATGGAACTCCGAAGCCTGCTTGACCGCGTCGATCAGGTTGCCGCCGCCGTTCGCCAGACCGATGACCTTGGCGCCGGACGATTGCGCCTGAAGCAGGTAAGACGAAAAATCGCTGGTCGCGAGGGGATGTTTGACCGAGCCCAGCACCTTGCCGCCGGCCGCTTCCACGACGGCGGTCGTATCCCGCTGCATGGCTTGGCCGAAAGCGTAATCGGCAGCGATGAAAAACCAGGTGTCACCGCCGAGCTTCACCATGGCGCTTCCCGTCCCGTGCGCGAGCGCCCAGGTGTCGTACGTCCAGTGGACCGTATTGGGCGAACATTTGGAGCCGGTCAGGTCGGCCGTGCCGGCCCCGGAATTCAGTTGGATCCGATTCTTCTGTTTGACGATGTCGCTGACCGCCAACGCAATTGCCGAGCCTGGCACGTCGGCGATGACGTCAACGCCGTCCTGGTCGATCCACGACCTGACGATGCCAGCGGCGACGTCCGGTTTGTTCTGGTGATCCGCCGACAGAATCTCGACCGTTATCCCCTTCGATGCGCCGTTGAAGTCTTGGACCGCCATCTGGGCGGCGACGACGGAGCCCGCGCCCGCCAGGTCGGCGTAGACGCCGGAGCGGTCGTTCAACACCCCGATTTTGATGTGTGTGTCAGCTTGGGCTGATCCGATCGATAGAAGCAGGCCGGCGGCGATCGCGCAAATTCGAGTCCGAGTCGGCATCTCATTGTCTCCCTGTTCGCACGGTCCCGCGCTCCGCGAATTTGTCCCGCACTTATGTCAATGGTATGCCATATTCAAAAGAATGTCAATGCATTGCTTTTTCTCTCGTGCGGCTCTAAAAATGAAACCATGCGGAGCCATGGCGTGAGGAGCGCCGTTCTCTCATCGCCAACACGAAGTGTGATCTGATTGGTAAGAAGCGGCATGTGCCCTGGCAGGCGACATGTGTGGTCACCAATAGTCGGGAGCGAAGATGACAGGATTTCACGTCAGTGTGGGCGAGACCGCGCGGTTCACTAAAACAGTGGGCGAGTCCGACGTGTATCTATTCGCCGGCATCACGGGCGATTTTGCGCCCAATCACGTCGATAAGACCTATATGCAACGTTCGCGCTTCGGACGATTGCAAGCTCATGGCGCGTTGTTGGTCGGCTTCATGTCGACCACGGCTGCTATCGTCGCCGGTCGCACCCGCGCGTCATGTTCTGAGGAGACCGCCGTCTCGCTGGGCTATGATCGCATCCGCTTCACGGCCCCGGTCTTTCTGGGCGACACGATTACCGTTGACTATCGGATTGTCGCAATCGATCCGGCGCGACGGCGCGCGACCGCCGAGATCGAGATCAAGAACCAAGAGGATGTGCTGGTAGGCGTCGGGACCCATATTCTCGCCTGGATAAGCAATCGCGAGGCATGACCGCTCGCATCTTCCGGCCAGTTGGTCGCGTTCGTATAGGTCGGGAGCGCTGGCTTGCCGGCGCCGGCGGTAAGCGACGCTACCGTAGCTGAACCTCGATGGCGCCTATCGCAAAAGAATCCTCATAACAGGAGGAACGACATGCAGACCCTCGGAGCAATGCTTGAGACGACCGCGCGGTGGTTTCCGCATAAGCCCTTCATCGTATTTGAGGGCGGCGCCATCACGTATGGTGACTTCAACCGCCAGGCGGCGCGGCTCGCCGGCCTCCTGCGCAGCCTTGGCGTCAAGGAAGGAACGCCGGTCGGCCTTTACTTGCCGAGTTGTCCGGATATTGCCATCGGCTACCACGCTTGCCAAAAACTCGGCGCCATCGCAGTCCCAATCAGCGCGGCCTACAAACCTCAGGAGTTGGAGCGCCTGGGACGAAGCACCCAAATGCCCGTGCTAATTTGCAAGCGCGCGTCGATTTCGACCGTAGAGGCTGCGCGAGCTTCGTTGCCAGACCTGAAGCATGTTCTTGTCGCCGACGGAGACGCGCCGCGCTGGGCCCTTTCGTTGGAAAGCGAATTGCCGAAATCGCTCGACACGTTCGAACCGGTGGACGTTGACCCAGAGGCCGTCGCAGCGATTTTCTTCACTTCCGGCACCACCGGAATGCCGAAAGGCGCAATGCAAACTCATCGTTCGATCTATCACGCCCTTCGCGATACCCAATCGCATCAGAAGCTATGTTGGAAGCAGGAACGGTTCTTGTGTGTGGTGCCATTGTTCAACAATTTCGGCGCGACTGTTATGCTCAACGGATGCCTTTACGCCGCCGGCACGATGATCCTGATCGAACGGTGGGACTCGGATAAGGTCCTGTCGTTGATGACTGAACATCGTGCGACGTTCTTCGCGGGAACCCCCACGATGTTTGCTTATCTCCTGGAAGCGTACCGCCCGGGCCGGCACCATCTTGAAAGTTTGCGACTATGCATGGCGGGCGGCGCGCCGTTTCCGCCCCATGTACTGGCGGAGTTCGAGTCCACATTTGGCGTACCCTTGCTGAACGGCTACGGCGCAAGCGAACTTTGCGGGATCTGCACCACCGAGGCGCCTACCGGATTGCGCAAACCCGGTTCCGTAGGCGTCGCCATCGGCAGCGCGACCATTCAGATTCTCGATGTCGAGGGCAATCCATTGCCTGTCGGAGAGCCAGGCGAGATCTGTGTGTCCGGGGATGCGGTTGGCGCGGGATATTGGCAGGATCAAGAGGCAACCGCCGCCGCGTTCACCGCCGAGGGCTGGCGAAGCGGGGACATCGGGAAGCTCGACGAGGATGGCTTCCTTTACGTATTGGACCGCAAGAAGGATGTTATCATTACCGGTGGCTCGAACATTTTCCCGGCGGAAGTGGAAGCCGTTCTCAGTTCCCACCCGTTGGTGAGTCTCTCGGCGGTGGTTGCGATGCCTGACGCTTTGAAGGGCGAGCTTGCGGTGGGTTGCATAGTGGCTCAGGCAGGGGCCGAGTTAACGGAAGAAATGCTGCTATCGTTCTGCAAAGAGCGACTTTCTTCGTACAAGGTCCCTCGGCGCATTGAATTCTTCGACATGTTTCCTCTCGGGCCAACAGGAAAAATTCTTAAAAAGGACATCAAGGAGAGGTTGCACGAGAAAGTGGCCGCTGTCGTCCCCGTCGGGACTAGCGAGCGCGAGTAGGCTGTAACTCGGTGCGGATTCCAAGCGCCGATGGGCGCTGTCAGACTCTGATGACATTAGGTTGGTGGGGTCAACATTCGAAACCGCGTCTCATCCTGAACGCGCCGAACGGCTGGATTGCTCGGTCGCAAGGCGGCATCGTTGCAGCAAAAGACTGACTGCGGTCGAAATATAGTGTTTGAGTCGCGCCCGTCGAACGTCCGGCTTCCTTTCCAATCGTCCGATAACTGCCATTCCGTTCTCGGCCAACCCCGGCCGTCCGACTCTTGGCGGCGAATGACCAACTTGGAACACCGGCCTGATAGCGTCCAGCACAATGAGCGCGCGTTTGGACCGGCGCTGGCAACGCGAATTTGCGGAGAGCCCGGCCAGCGCGCCCAACTCAGCGCAGGCGCGCCTTGGAAAGACGTTGGCGCAGTCTTGGTTCCGGTCCCTCTATTCTTTCGGCGGCGGCTGCCCACGACCAGTTCGGGAGACCGGTCGCCGTATGAAGGTCTGCAATTCTGAGAATTCGCCTTCGTCTGGCGTTGGAGTTGCCGGTTGGGCCAAGGGATCCGGGGCAGCGACAGAGACTGTATGCCCCTCGTCCGGACACGTCGGGGTCGGGCATGATTTAACGGGTTCGCCCCTCACCTCGGAGTCGC
>Ga0181524_10000515_pt1 | contig 46351 bp, 31 predicted proteins | sample PEATcosm2014_Bin_34_FD_119761 | JGI IMG/M metagenome (GOLD analysis project Ga0181524, IMG submission 119761) | Peatland microbial communities from MTU Mesocosm Facility, Houghton, MI, USA - PEATcosm2014_Bin05_60_metaG | ecosystem: Environmental > Terrestrial > Soil > Wetlands > Peat | place... | reverse complement strand
TAATTGACGCGGTTGGGTTGCGTGAACGCGCTGGGTGCAGCAGGCGTCGCTCCGCGACGCAATACTGATTCGGGGCGCGCCACCCGTGGGCTGAAGCCACACGGCTACCTTCAAGACATCGCTTCGCGATGAGCCCCGGGCAACCAGTGCGAACCCGGGAAAAAGCCGGCGAAAACGTCCAAACTCCTGACCCGGGGCTTTGCCCCAGGCTGGAATAGAACGGGCCTTTGGCCCCAGGCGAAGCCCGCCGACGATTTTTCAAGGGCGAGCGAGAGAAGGAGGATGAGATCGAGGTTCGAGGGGTTCCAACTGCCGCGCGCGCCAGGCGTAAAAGAGGGCCGGATAGACCATCAGTTCCATGAGGGTCGAGGTCACCACGCCGCCGACCATGGGCGTGGCGATGCGTTTCATCACGTCAGCCCCGGCGCCGTGGCTCCAGAGAATCGGCGCCAGGCCGCCAATGATGACGCAAGCGGTCATGGCTTTGGGACGGACGCGTTTGACTGCGCCGTGGTAAATGGCGTCGCGCAGGCCGGCCACGTCGCGCAGGAGACCTCGGCTTTTCCAATCGTCGTAGGCCAGGTCGAGGTAAAGAAGCATGACCACGCCGGTTTCAGCGTCCAGGCCGGCCAGGGCAATGATGCCGACCCACACAGCCACGCTTAAGTTGTAATGGAGCAGCGCCAGCACGCCGATGGCGCCGACCAGGGAGAAGGGCACTGCCAGCATGACAATGGCGGTTTTGACGGCCGAGCGAGTGTTCAGATACAGGATCAGGATGATGAGCACAAGGGTTAGCGGGACGACAATCGCCAGGCGCTGCTGGGCCCGTATCATGTATTCGTACTGGCCGCTCCAGAAGATGTTGTAGCCGCCGGGCAATCTGATCGTGCCGTGGGCGACGGCTTCGTTGACGGCGCGCATGGCCATTCGCACGTAAGCGCCGAGGTCCATTCCTTTGACATCAACGTAAATCCAGGCATTGGGCACGGCGGCTTCGCTCTTGACGCCCATCGGGCCAAGAAGCGTCTCGATCTTTGCCAGTTGGCCGAGGGGAACCTGGGCGCCGGCGGGCGTGGGCACGACGATCTCGCGCAAGGCCCCGAGGTTGTCCCGGAAATCCCGGCTGTAGCGAAGGTTGATGCCGTAACGCTCCAATCCCTCGACGGTGGCCCCGAGGGGCTTGCCGCCCAGGGCCACCTCGAGGACGTCCTGCACATCGGCGATTCTCAGGCCGTAACGGGCGATGGCTTTGCGGTCGAGGGTGAACTGGATGTAATTGCCGCCCATCGTGCGCTCGGCAAAGGCGCTGAGTGTGCCAGGCACGCCCTTGACGACGGCCTCGATTTCGGAGGCGATTCGCTCGAGTTGGGCCAGGTCCGGGCCCGCGACCTTGATGCCGACGGGCGTTTTGATGCCGGTAGCCAGCATGTCAATGCGAGTCTTGATGGGCATGGTCCAGGCATTGTTCAGGCCGGGGATTTGAACCGCGGCGTTCATCGCATCCACCAGTTCGTCCGAGGTCCGCCGCCGGCGAGCAATGACCTTGCCCGCACCGTCCTTGATGTCCACAGCCGGCCATTGCTGCTCCGGTTTGAGCGTGATGGTCGTTTCGATCATGTCCAGCGGGGCGGGGTCGGTGGCAGTTTCAGCGCGGCCGACCTTGCCGAACACACGGCGGACCTCGGGGAACCGGCGAATGAGCTTGTCGGTTGTCTGGAGGATTTCGCGGGCCTTGGTCGGAGAGATGCCCGGGAAGGTGGTGGGCATGTAGAGCAGGTCGCCTTCGTAGAGCGGGGGCATGAACTCCGAGCCAAGGTTCTGGTAGGGGAAGATTTTCCCTGCCTTGAAGGCCCATTGCTTGGCCTTGCCGTCGGGGAGCAACCGCGCCACCAGGCTGTTCCAGGGCAAGAACACCCACACGACGAGGGCCGCGGCGGCAAAAACCACGGGGCGGCGCCACTGGATGACGAAATCTATGGCGGGATGGTAGAGCCAGATGAGCAAACGGTTGATCGGGTTCCTTTCTTGCGGCGGGATTTTGCCGCGAATGAACAGGCCCATGAGGACCGGGGCCAGCGTGACGGACAGGAACGCCGCTGCGGCCATGGAATAGGTCTTGGTAAAGGCCAGGGGCCGGAACAGGCGTCCCTCCTGGGCCTGGAGCGTGAAGACCGGGAGGAACGAAACGGCAATGACGAGCAAGGAGTAGAACAGCGTTGGACCGACCTCGACGGAGGCGTCGCGGATGATGTCCCAGCGAGGCTTGTTGGCCTGATCGTGCTCGAGGTGTTGGTGAGCATTTTCGATCATGATGATGACCGCGTCAACCATTGCGCCGATGGCGATGGCGATGCCGCCCAGGGACATGATGTTCGAACTGATCCCCTGGGCGAACATGACGAGGAACGCCATGAGCAGGGCAATCGGGAGGATGACGATAGCAACCAAGGCGCTGCGCAGGCGCATGAGAAACGCCAGGCACACGAGCGCCACGACGATGCTTTCCTCCAGGAGCTTCTGTTGGAGGGTCTTGACGGCGCGCTCGATGAGGGCGCTGCGGTCATAGACCACCGTGCAACCGACATCGGCAGGCAGGCCTTTCATGGCCAGGTCGAGTTTCCTTTTCACATCCAGGATGACCTGGCGGGCATTGGCGCCGTAACGCACGACGACCACGCCGCCCACGGTTTCACCCTCCCCATCCAACTCCGCGATGCCGCGGCGCATGTCGGGACCGAATTCCACGTTGGCCACCTGGCGGAGGAGGATGGGCACTCCCTTGTCACCCACGCCCACGGCGACGTCGCGCAGGTCCTCGAGGCTCTCGACATAGCCGCGCACCCGCAGCATGAACTCTTTTTCCGACAATTCGATGGAACGCCCGCCCGCCTCGCCGTTGCTGCGCTGCACGGCCTGGGCGACTTCGGAAATCGAGAGGTTGTAGGCGCGCAGCCTGGCGGGGTCCACCGTCACCTGGTACTGCCTTACGAACCCCCCAAGCGAGGCGACTTCGGCGACGCCTTCCACCGAGGCCAACTGGTAACGCAGATACCAGTCCTGCATGGAACGGAGTTCGGCCAGGTCGCGGTTGGTGGAGTTGATCGAGTACATGAATGCCCAGCCGACGCCGGTCGCATCCGGACCGAGGCTCGGGGACACGCCCGCGGGCAAACGGCCGCTCAGCCCGCTCAAGTATTCCAGCACGCGGCTGCGCGCCCAGTACGGGTCGGTGCCGTCCTCGAAAATGACATAGACAAATGAGAACCCGTAAAACGAATATCCGCGCACCACTTTCGCCTTGGGTGCCGAGAGCATTTTGGTCGTAATCGGATAGGTGATCTGGTCCTGGACGATTTGGGGCGCCTGCCCTGGCCACTCGGTATAGACAATGACCTGCACATCCGAGAGGTCAGGGACGGCGTCCAGCGGGATGTTTTTTAGCGCGTAACCGCCGCCCAGCGCCAGGGCAAGGGCGCCCAGCAGGACGATGAATCTGTTCCGGAGCGAGAAATCGATGATGCCCGCAAGCATGGGTCGTGGAGCGTTAGGAGCGTGGAGCGTCGGGAACAGGCGGCGCTTCCATTACCGGGATGAGCGTCATGCCGCACTTGGGGCACTTGCCCGGTTTGTCCTGGTGAACGTCGCTGTGTTCGGGCATGGGGCAGGTGTAGTAGAGCAGCTTGCCGCCGGGCTGGAGCTTGCGCAGGGTCGCGGCGTCCACCGGGACCAACGTCATGCCGCAGACGGGGCACCTGCCGGGGTGATCGTATTCGATGGAAACGTGTTCCGGCATGGGACAGATGTATTTCACGGCCGCCGGTTGAGGCGGCTGAGCGGCGGCAGGCATGGTCTGGCGGCTCATCCCGGGCATTGCCCCGTGGTCGGTCGGCATCGCGTTGGTGCTCTGGGCGGCGCCTGGCGCGGTTTCGGTGGTCTTCTTGGGCTCGAGCATTTTCTGGATGGCTTCGCGGAGGTGGCTTTCGGAATCGAGCATGAACTGGCCAGAGGTGACGATGCGCTCGCCTTCCTTCACTCCGCTGAGGACCTGGTAGGTATCGTCCTCGGCCTGCGGACCGAGGGTGACTGTGCGCGGGTCGAATTTGCCGCCAGCCAGAGCGGCAAAGACGGTCGTCTTTTCGCCGCTGCGCAGGATGGCCATGTCGGGTATCAGGAGCGCCGAAGGTTCCAATTCCGAGACGACCTGGACCGTGGCGAACATGCCCGGCTTGAGGAAATAGCCAGGGTTGTGGAACTCCATTCGCACGCGCGCCGTGCGCGTCTTCTCATCCACGTTCGGATAGAGGTAGGTAACTCGTCCCCGGAACTCGCGGTCGGGCAAATAGGAGAGCGTCACCGTCGCCTCCTGGCCCAGCTTGATAAAGGCCAGGTCTTGTTCGTAAATCTGCGCCTGGGCCCAGACCAGCCCCAGGTCGGCCAATCGGTAAGTCCTCATGCCCGCGTCCACCATCTGGCCTTCCACGACCGATTTCTCGACGACGAAGCCGTCCTGCGGGGCAACGATGCGCATCGTCTTGCGCGGTTGCCCGGTGCGCTCCAACTCGGCAATTTGTTCGTCGGAGATGTCGAAGAACTTCAATTTGGTAAGGGCGCTGGTTCTGAGGGCCGCCCCGCCAGGCGCATTGGTTCCCTGTTCAATGGCCACCAGGTATTCCCTCTGGGCGCTGTAGAGGTCGGGCGAATAGACCTCGAACAACGGCTCGCCGCGATGCACCCGCTGGCCCGTGGCATCGACGTAAAGCTTCTCGATCCAGCCCTTGAATTTGGTGGTCACCTCGGCCAGTGTCGTCTCGTTGTAATCGATGACCCCCACCGTCCGAATGGTTCGGCGCAGCGGCCCGCGCGTGACCGTCGCCGTGCGGATGCCCATGTTCTGGGTGGTCACCGGGTCGAGAGCGATGGTTTGTGATTCGGCCGTCGCGCCGCTCTCGGCCGTTCCCGCTTGCTTGCGAACCGGCGTCAGCTTCATGCCGCAAATCGGGCAGTTGCCTGGCTTGTCCTGGACGACCTGCGGGTGCATGCCGCAGGTGTAAAGGGTCTTGCCGGCCTCAGTGCCGGTCGTTCCGGCGGGGCTGCTGTGGCCACAGCCGCTCAGGAAGGAGGCGCCGACGCCGGCAATTGCGAGGATCGGCACAAGGAGAAGAATGCGTTTCATATTTTTGCTTTGGAATCTCCTGAAGAAGTCAGTCCGTCTTTGGCGCCGGGGGTCACATCCCGCTTGGATTCATTTTCTTCGGTGCAGCAGACCGGCCGCTGGGATTCAAGCCCGCAGCTCGAGACCCCATCGGGGTATTGACCGGCGACATTCCCGCGATGATCAGGGAAAGCTCGCTCAGCGCCACCTCGCGTTGAGTGCTCGCTTCGACGCGGTCCAACTCGAAGCTGAGCAGGGTGCGTTCGGTATCGGTCAGATTGAGGAAATCGATTTGGCCCGCCAGGTAACCCGAACGGGCAACATTGAGGGACTGGCGCGCTTTCGGCAGGAGCTGATCGCTGAGGAGGCGCAGGTTGCGGCTCGCCTCCCGGAACAGGAACGAGCGTTCCGCAAAATCCACCGCCAATGAGGTCTGCTCGGCCGAGAGCCGCGCCTGGGCGGACCGCTTGTTGGCCCGCGCCTCCGCAATTTGAGCCGCGGTCTTGTCTCGCCAGACAGGCAGCGACAGGGTCCCCGGACTTCCAAACAGCCGGTAAAGCGTTGGGTCCGTCTTGGCGTCACCCATGAATCCCAGGCTGAAATCGGGCAGGCGCGCCTTTCCGGCCAAAAGGATTGAGGCCTCGGCGGCCCGGATCTCGGCGTCCATGGCCTTGAGGCGCTGATTCCGTGCCAGGGCAGTTTCGAGGAGTTTGTCCGAGGTCAGGTCCAGCGAGGTGGACTCAAAACGTTGCGGTATCGGCGGCGCCGGCTCTTCGGCTTTCATCCCCAGGGCAGCCTTGAACTGGGCCACAAGCGAGCTGCGCGAATCTTCCAGGTTGGCGATTTCAGTGCGTAACCGGTCCTGCTCGATTTGGGCCCGCAGCACGTCTTGGAGCGTGACCTTGCCGACTTCGTTCTGGGCGCGGGCGAGCTTTTCCAGGTCGCTCAACAGCCGCAGCGTATCGCGGTTGACCCGGATTTTTTCCTTCAGGAAATAGAGTTGATAGTAGGCGCGCTTCACATCGAAGGCGGTCTGGAGGACGGCGGATTGGAAGGTGAAGTATTTGGCCTGGCTTTCCGCCGAGGCGGCCTCCGCGCTCAGGCGAAGCTTGTCCGGCCAGGGGATGTTCCCCATGAGGCCGGGCATGATCGAGGTCACGATGTTTTGAATGTCCATTTGAAACGTGAACTGTGGGTCGGGGAACGAGCGCGCCTGCGTGATGCGCTCGACCGAGGCCAGCCAGTCGTAAAAGGCCGCCTCCACGCTCGGCTGGTTGAGCATGGCGTAACCAAGCAAGTTGCTGAGGCCGGAGTCAGGCGTCAGCACGGGCAAGGCGGGTTTTTGGCCGTGGGGCCGATAGGCGGCCCCAACGGCTCCTGCTTGATCGCGGGCTGCCGTCTCGCCTTTGGTGGGAAACCCTCTGCAGCCTGCCGTAAGCAAGCCCAGAGCAAAAACACCAGCCACACAGGGGCTACGACTCAGTTTCATTTTGTTTTTTGTTGATTCAACCGCACCCTTAATACGCCGCCCCCGCCAGAACCCCTCGACTCTTTTTGGAGTTGTTCCACCGCGCCATTTCGCCTGCGAAAAGGCCGCGCATTCGATCCGTACCGGCTCGCGCGTGAAATCAACCGGGTTGTCGAGGCTCTGATAATGCCGGGTCGAAAAATGAAAACTGGAGCGGAAACTTGTCGAGGGATTTCCCCACCACCGGCGTATTAAGCTCGGAACAGTTAAACTCGGCAGCAATGTCTGCCACGAAAGACAACAATATGAGACTCCAGAAGATTCCTGCAGGAGGGCGCCCGCTATGCGCAACTCCCGCGCAATCCGAGATGTGCCTATACTCTCCGGCGCCATTGCCGGCTCCCGGCTCAATTGATAATGTCCCTTTGTCCTTTGCCCGATGAAACCGAACCAAACACTGGAAGACGATCAGCGGCTCCGCCAGGTTTTGCGCCAGTGGACCGTGAATCCACCGCTGCCGCCGCGCTTTAAGGAACAGGTCTGGCAGCGGATTGCCCGATCGGAAGCCCAGCCCGCGCCGAGCCTCCGGGGGTCGCTCGCCAGATTGCTTGAAGTCGTTGTGCCCCGCCCCAGATTCGCTTTTTCCTACGTGGCGGTACTGCTGGTCCTCGGCGTGGCCGCCGGCTCGTTGGCCGCGCAAGCCAAGACCAAGCGGTTGGACGAAAGCCTCGGCTTGCGCTACGTCCAGTCCCTTGACCCTTATCGCGCCGGCCCCTCCAATCCATGAAGAAGGGCGCAACCATCCTGTTGCTGGGCCTGCTGCTCGCGACCGCCGCCTTCTGCGGCTTCTACTATCTTGGCACGGCCTCGTGTCGGAGGATGATGCGCGGGCCCCAGCCGGAGTTGGCCTGGTTGAAGAAGGAGTTCAAGCTCAGTGACGCCGAGTTCGCGCGCATCTCCCAGTTGCACGCGGCTTACCTTCCCCAATGTGCGGCGCGTTGCCAGCGCATCGAAGAACAAAGCCAGAGGCTTCGCCAGTTGTTGTCCCAGGCGACGAACATGACCCGGGAAATCCAATTCGTGCTGGCCGAGCGGGCAAGAATGCGGGCCGAGTGCGAGGCCGAAATGATGAAGCACTTCCTGGACGTCAGCCGGACCATGCCCCCGGAGCAGGGCCGGCGTTACCTGGCTTGGGTTGAGAAACAGACCTTTCTCCACGGCCAGGCGATGGAAGACCGGCATCACACCGAAGGGGGCAGCCAGCCAGCGCACCAGCACCAGATGTAAGCCCCCCTCCGATGAACGCCCCCAGCACGGACGAGCGGGATGCAAACGACATGTCACGGTTGGCCGGCGGCCATGATGCCGCTCTAAACGACCTGATGGAACGTCATGCAGGGAAGTTGTTCCACTATCTGGCTCGGTCCTTGCAGGACGAGGGAGATGCCGCCGACCTGGCGCAGGAGACGTTCGTCAAGATTTACCAAAACCGCGCGAAGTTCGATCCAGGCCAGAAGTTCACGACCTGGCTTTACGCGATTGCCAGCAACCTGGTGCGCGACCGGTATCGCTGGCGGTCTCGTCACCAGCGAGTTTCGCTGGATGCCGAACACGACCGAACCGGGCCTGGTCTGAGGGACACCCTCACTGCTGCCGAACCTCCGCCCGATCAATGCCTGCAAACCGAAGAGCGCGCCGAGGTGGTGCGCAAGGCTGTGGCCGCCTTGCCCGAGGAGTTGCGCAGCGCGGTGATTCTCTCCGAATACGAAGGCTTGTCTCAAGCCGAAATCGGCGCCGTCCTCAGATGCTCCGCCAAGGCCGTCGAATCCCGTCTCTACCGCGCCCGGGGTCATCTCCGCAAGCGCTTGGAGAGCCTCCTCGAGCCCGATTAGGCGGCTGGGGCAACCTGGAACTGCGCGGGGCGCCGGCGCCTCCTATCTTCAAGGCATGGCCAATTACAGGTTCGGGGCGTAGGCGATGAACTCGCGGTAACTGGTCAGAATGGTGCGCAGTGCCGCCACCAGGGCGGCTTCTTTCAAATAGGTCGGCGGGGCCTGAGGGGTTTCCAGGATGACCTCGAAGGGCCGCGGGCGGACGCGCGGCGGAGCGCAAAGCACGCCCTGATAACCGTCCCGGATGATGCCGTTGCGGGCGCGGAAACCGTCAATCTCCTCATCGCGATTTCTGGGTAGAAACTCCTCGGCCGCCTGAAGGGCCGGCTCGACCAGGTACTGCGTGAGCGTGGCGCCGTGCGCAAAACCGTAAAAACCGTGGCTCGAGCCATCCGTATGCACCGAAATAATCCCGTGAAACGAGTGCGCCGCCAACTCCGACTCCAGGAGCTTCACCTCGGGCTCCTTCGAGCCTCGCCAGAACTCGCGGTTGAGGTCCTTGCAGCTCCGCGAACCACGGGTCCGATCCTCGAACCCCGTCGGGTTGCAGACAGGATAAACAAAGAGGCAATATCCTTTGGCCAAACCCGGGGTCCGTTCCAGCAAACTCAGAAACCGAATCAACGCGTAAGTGCCCTCGATCTCATCGCCATGAATTCCCGCGAAGAGGCCAATCCGTATCGGCTCCCCGCCTCCACTTGGGCCGATATACACGCATCGCGGCAATTCGTACGTCTGGCCTCCCGACTCGAAGGCGGCATTGCGATGAATCAGAAGGTTGGGCGAGCCCGCGGCGAGCCGTTCGAGCCGCTGAAACACTTCCCCGATGGACCGCCTTGGAGGCGTTGGCACTGGGGACCGAGAGGGACTTTTTACTGGAAAAGGCATATCGCGTCAGGGAACCAGGAATGAATGTTCAGTTTATTCATAAACAGGGGTAGTGTATGCCAAATACTAAGCATGTCAACTGGTTTAATATAGTTTTTTTGCAAGTTGCCTGGGATGCGTCTGATGAGCTATTGAGTTGGGCGAACATGGCCGTCGAGTCGAAGCAACCCGGAGACCCTGGCACAGGTTACTCTCCGCATGTGGCGCCGGAAACGGTGATGAGGGAGCTGAGTCTGCGGGCGATCATCCTGGGGGCGGTGCTGGGTGTAGTGTTCGGAGCTTCTTCGCTGTATCTGGTGCTTAAAGTGGGTTTGACCGTCAGCGCGTCCATTCCCGTGGCCGTGATCTCGCTCACGCTGTTCCGGCTGTGGGCCAAGGTGGGCGGACGCGATGCCACGATCCTGGAGAACAACATCGTCCAGACCGCGGGTTCGGCAGGGGAGTCCATCGCGTTCGGCTTGGGTGTGACCATGCCGGCCATCATGATTCTTGGGTTTGACCTGGAAATCGGCCGGGTGATGCTGGTGGGCCTGTTGGGCAGCCTGTTGGGCATCCTGATGATGATCCCGTTGCGCCGCGCGTTGATTGTGGCCCAGCACGGCCAACTCAAGTACCCCGAAGGAACTGCTTGCGCCCAGGTGCTCAAGGCGGGGGCGGCTGTGCAATCTCCCGGCGGTCCGCCGGGCATCAGCGCCTCGACTATCTTTACCGGTTTCGGCCTTGGCTTGGCCTACAAGAGCCTGATGTCGGCATTCAGGCTCTGGAAAGACATCCCGGGAAAGGTCTTCGGCCCTCCGCTCAAAGGGGGTTCGATCTCCATCGAGATCACGCCGGAGCTGCTGGGCGTGGGCTACATCATCGGCCCGCGCATCGGTTCGATCATGATGGCCGGCGGCGTGCTGAGCAGCCTGGTGCTGGCGCCGCTGATCACGTTTTTCGGCGAGGGTCTCGCCGGCGTGCTGGCCCCGGGCAGCAAGCCCATCGGCCAGATGACACCCGAGGAGATTCGCAGCGAATATGTCCTGTATATCGGGGCCGGGGCGGTCGCCGCCGGAGGCATCATCAGTCTGGCGCGCTCGCTGCCCATCATTCTGCACGGCATTCGCTCGGGTCTCGCCGATTTCAAGGGCGCCGCCGGCGCTCACGCCGCTGTGCGCCGCACGGAACGGGACCTGCCCATGACGTGGGTCGCGGGCGGCATCGGGGCGCTCCTCCTGGCCATCCTCGCCGCCCCGACGCTGCACATGAATCTGTTGGGCGCCATTCTGATCGTCCTGTTCGGTTTCCTTTTCGTAACGGTTTCCTCGAGGCTCACAGGGGAGATTGGCTCCTCCTCCAATCCGATCTCGGGAATGACGGTCGCCACGTTGCTGCTGACCTGCCTGTGTTTCCTGGTGGCCGGCTGGACAGGGGCGGCGTTTTATGTGACGGCCCTCTCGGTGGGCGGCATTGTGTGCGTGGCCGCCTCGAATGCGGGGGCAACCTCCCAGGACTTGAAGACCGGCTTCCTGGTCGGGGCCACCCCCAGCCATCAGCAGGTCTCGATCCTCATCGGCGCCACGGCCAGCGCGTTGCTTCTGGGACCCATCCTGCTGCTGCTCAACGACAGGGCCACCGTTTATGTCCCTGCCGCGAGCGTGGCTCCGGGCCTGCGCGCTCCGGCAGGCGCGCAGTTCGGCCCCCCCGAACGATTGCGCGGACCCCAGGCTCGGCAAGACGCCGGCGCTTACCGTGTTTGGGAGAAGACCGACACGGCCGGCGGACCGCCGGGCAAGTACCTCCTGGACGGGTCCGGGGCCGCCCGATGGCTCGTGGACCCGGGCATCAATGGCGCTTTCAAGACCCGGCCCGACGGCACCGAGGTGCGGAAATTCGACGCTCCCAAGGCGACTCTGATGAGTTACATCATCAAAGGCATGCTGGACCGCAAACTGCCCTGGGCGCTCGTGCTGTTCGGCGTCATGATCGCCGTCGTCCTCGAACTGAGCGGCGTCTCATCCCTGGCCTTCGCCGTCGGAGTTTATCTGCCGATTTCCTCCTCGGCGCCCCTGTTTGTCGGCGGACTGGCGCGTTGGCTCGTGGACCGGCGCCTCCGCCGCCATCTGAGCCGGAGCAATCTCGACGAGGCCCAACTGGCGGCCGAAAGCGACAAAAGCCCCGGCGTGCTGCTGGCCAGCGGCTACATCGCCGGCGGCGCCATTGGCGGCATTATGATCGCCCTGATGGCAGGTCCGTTGGGCCGGGTTGATTTTGCGCTCACGCAATGGGCCTCCTCTCACAACCCGTTGTTTGCCGGCCCTCATTCGGACTGGCTGGCCCTCCTGCCCTTTGCCGCCCTGACGTGGTTCCTCTGCCGGGTCGGGCGCAAGGCGCGCCCCGAGGCGACGCAGGATTCCAGCCCTGCGCGTTCTTAGGGACCGTGTAAGAGACTAACGCGACCACCGCTGCTTGACGGCGTCCTCGCTCAAGCCCCTACCTCTGCACTCGAGGGGTGGCGCCATTGACCAGTGCCTCGACTTCTTTGAGCGAGGCCATGGAAGTGTCCCCGGGCGTAGTCATTGCCAAGGCCCCGTGCGCCGCCCCGTAGTCCACCGCCTTCTGCGGGTCGTTGAACATCAGGAAGCCGTAAATCAGGCCGCTGGCGAAGCTGTCGCCGCCGCCCACGCGGTCAAGGACCTCCAATTCAGGACGGCCGGGGGCCTCATAGAATTTGCCGCCGGCCCAGCAGATGGCGCCCCAATCGTTGCGCGTCGCCGACCTCACGGCGCGCAACGTAGTGGCCGCGACTTTAAAATTCGGGTAGGCGGCCACCGCTTTTTCAATCATCCTCTTGAAGGCGGTGACGTTGATCCTTGAAAAGGATTCATCGACCCCTTCCACCTCGAAGCCCAGGCAGGCGATGAAATCCTCTTCGTTGCCGATCATCACGTCTGCGTGCCGGGCGAGCTGGCGGTTGACCTCTTGCGCGCGTTGGCGCCCGCCGATGCTTTTCCAGAGCGAGGGGCGATAGTTCAGGTCATAGGAAACAATCGCGCCGTATTTCCTGGCCGCCTGCATGGCTTCCAGGACCAGGCCGGGCGTGGTCTGGCTGAGGGCGGCGAAGATGCCGCCCGTGTGCAGCCAACGCGCGCCCAAGGCCCCGAAGATGCGGTCCCAGTCGAAATCGCCGGCCTTGAGCTGGCTGGCGGCCGTGTGGCCGCGGTCGGCGGTCCCTGCCGCCCCGCGCACGCCGAAGCCCCGTTCCGTGAAATTCAGGCCGTTGCGCGCGCTCCGGCCCACCCCATCGTAGGGAACCCACTTCACAAACTCCGTGTCCACTCCCCCTTGCAGAATGAAATCCTCCAGCAACCGCCCGACGTCATTATCGGCAAAGGCCGTGCACACCGCCGTCCTCAACCCGAAACAGCGCCGAAGCCCTCGAGCCACGTTGTACTCCCCGCCCCCCTCCCAGACCTTGAACTCCCGGGCCGTGCGCACGCGCCCTTCACCCGGGTCCAGCCGCAACATAATCTCACCCAGCGCGACGAGGTCGTACTTGCTTGCGCCGCCGTTCTTGATTTCCAGAATGCTCATCGCCCGCTCGAGTCCTTATACCGGGTTCGCGGCCTTCAAAGCAATACTCGATTGCTGAGCGCCCGCTTGCGCCCCAGGCTCGAGCAGGCCGACGATGGCCCGAGCGGCCCGGCGGCTGGCGCCCGGGGGACCCAGCGAGGCAACGATGTCCGCAAGCCGGGTCTTGATCCGGGCCCGCCGTTTTTCATCGCGCAGCAACTCGACGGCGGCGCGGGCGAGGTTCTCCGCCGTGGCGGCGCCCTGGACGAACTCGGGGAAAAGCGGCTCCTCGGCGAGCAGGTTGGGCATCGCGAGGTACTTCACTTTGACGATCTGCTTGGCCGCGAGATAATTGGCCGGCGAGGTTTTGTAGAACACGACGGCCGGCACGCCAAAGAAGGCGCACTCCAAGGTAACAGTGCCGGATTTGGTCACGGCCAGGTCCGCCTGGCTGAGGGCTTCGGCAAGCCCGCCAACCTGGACGCCGAGGCCCGGCGCCTGGGCGGTGAGGGGCGCGGCAGACCTGGCCATGGCCTCGGTGGGCAGGACCATGCGGAAGGAGGCCGGCGTTTGGGCTGCTATCCGCTTTGCCGCCTCGATGAGGAGCGGCAAATGACGGCGCAATTCGCCGGGACGGCTGGCGGGCAGGAGCACAAGGCTGGGGGTCGATGGAGGCGGGGCGGGGGATGCTGAGAGAGCGGCTGGCGGGGTGTTGCGATACCGGTCCACCAAGGGATGGCCCACAAACTCGACCCGGAATCCCGGCACACGTTTGGCAAACCAGGCCCTCTCGAATGGAATGATGCTCAGCAGCAGGTCATAATCGCGGGCCATCCGGTATGCGCGGCCTTGGCGCGAGGCCCAGACCTGCGGCGAGACATATTGGATGAGCTTGGGAGCCCAGTCATGAAACCAGCCGCCGTGGGCGCGCGCGAACTGCTTGATCGCGTGGGCAAAACGGCGGTTGAACCCGGAAAAGTCCACGCAGATAATCGCATCGGGCTGGCGCTCGAGGGCGAGGTCATGGAGCCGGTGGAAGAGCCTCCGGAACGTGGCATAATTGCCGAGGGCGCCCGACAACCCGATGACCGAATGCACCGTCATGTCAAAGGCCAGTTCCACCCCGGCGGCGGCCATCCGCGGACCGCCGGCCCCGAAGAAGCGCGGCTCCAGGCTGGCGCGCAAGGGCTGATAATCCGGCGTCGGCATCGCCTCGACGGCGGCAAGTTCTTCGCGCAGGGCCCGGACCAACTCCGCCGCCAGCACGTCGCCGCTGGCCTCCCCGGCGACCAGCATGAAGCTCTTGGGTTTCATTGCTTGATCTGGCGGCTAATCTCGAACGCCACGTCCAACGCGCGCTTGGCCGATTCGCCGCTGACCAAGGGTGTTCGATGGGCGCGGACGCACTCGACAAAATGCTGCAACTCGAGCTTGAGGGGCTCTTCCTTGGCGATGGGGACCGGTTCGAGCACGATGCGTTTGCCGCCGAACTCGCTCACAATCGTCGCGTCTCTGTGGCGGAGCAGCTTCTTGAGCAGTGAAGTTTCCGGCTCGTCGTTGCGGGCGATGCGGCAAATGAAACCCTCCTGGGCGCGGTAGTCCAGGGAGATGTAGCTGGGGGAGGCCCCGCCGCTGAAGACGCGAATCTTGCGCATTCGTTCCACGCTGACGCGACTGGCGGTGAGATTGGCGACGCAGCCATTGGCAAAACGCAAACGCGCGTTGGCGATGTCCTCCGACTGGCTCAGCACGGGGATGCCGACCGCGTCCACGCTCGTGAGGGGCGATTTCACGAATGCCAGGACCACGTCCAAATCGTGAATCATCAGATCGAGCACCACGCCAATGTCCGTGCTGCGGGCCGGGTAGGGCGAAAGGCGGTGGACCTCGATGAAACGCGGGTCGGTGGCCACAGTCTGGAGGTATGTGAACACGGGGTTGAACCGCTCGACGTGGCCCGCCTGGAGGACGCAATGCCGCTGCTGGGCCAGTTGGACAAGTTGGCCTGCCTGGCCCGCGTTGTCGGTCATCGGCTTCTCGACCAGCACGTGTTTGCCTCGGTCCAGGAGCGCCCGCGCCAAGTCGAAATGCGTGGCCGTGGGCGTGACGATGCTCAGGGCGTCGCTGGCCTCGGCCGCCTCGAGAACCGAGTCGAAGGCGCGCGCGCCGTGTTTCTCGGCAACCTTGCGCGCGGTCTGAGCGGCGACATCGTAAACGCCGGCAAAATCCACTTGGCCGCCGGCCGCCAGGTCTGCATAGATGCGCGCGTGCTCCTTGCCCAACGAGCCGGCGCCCAGCACGGACACTCGGACTTTGTCTGCCGGTTGCTGCGGGTGGTCCGTCGTCATGGGTTTGATTGTGCCACCATCCCGGCGCGGGTGACAACTCAAAGCGCACTTTGGGCTTTGCACTCTGGACAATGCGCTCTTAAAATACGGCCGTGTCAATTGCCGGTTACCTAGTGGTTGCACTGGCCGCTTATTTGCTGGGCTCGATTCCCGCGGGCTTCCTGGTGGGCAAGGCGCGCGGTCTGGACATTCGCTCGGTGGGCAGCGGCAATATCGGGGCGACCAACGTCTTCCGCTACCTGGGCGTGCCGGCGGGGGTCGTGGTCTTGCTGGCGGACGCGGCCAAGGGCTGGCTGGCGGTGGCGGTGGCCGCGAGGTTGATTTCGGGCTGGTTGTTTTCTGCCGGCGGGGGGAAGACGTGCGAGTGGGCCGGCATCTGCGCCGGCTTTTCCGCCGTTGTCGGGCACAACTATACGTGCTGGCTCTATTTCAAGGGGGGCAAGGGCATTGCCACTAGCGCAGGGGTTCTGGGGGCGTTGGCGCCCTGGGCGCTGCTGATCATTTTTGGCGTTTGGGCCGTCGTGTTGGCTCTGGGCCGGTATGTGTCGCTGGCGTCCATTGCTGCTGCGGTGGCGCTGCCCCCGGCGGCCTGGCTCACCACTCGGGATTGGGCGCTGACGGCGGCGGCAGCCCTTCTGACGGTCCTGGTAGTGTATAAACACAGGGCCAACATAGAGCGGCTGCTCGGCGGCACCGAACGCCGGCTCGGCCGGATTGAACCGCCTCCGCCCGTCGCGCCGCCAAGCGCATCGTCATGAAGCTCGGGATATTGGGCGCAGGGGCCTGGGGGACAGCCTTGGCGCGAATGCTGGAGGCGGGCGGGAACAAAGTCACGCTCTGGGGACACAAGGCCGAACGGCTTGAGGAAATCCGGCGAACCGGCTGCAACGAACGGTTTCTTGCCGGCATCGGGCTGCCGGCCAGCCTGGCGCTCGAGAACGATTTGCCGCGGACGATTGCCGGGGCCGCGTGCGTCGTCGTGGCGGTTCCTTCGCAGCATTTTAGAGAGGTCACCGGCCGCCTGGCCGATTACTCGGGCCCTGTAGTCAGCGTTACCAAGGGCATCGAATACCAGACTGGCCTGACCATGTGTGGTATCCTGGCCGAGACCGCCCCGAGGGCCGGATGCGCTGCTTTGTCCGGCCCGAGCTTTGCCGTCGAGGTGGCGCGCGACATCCCCACCGCCGTCGTTGCGGCCGGCCAGGACGCGGCTACCGCCGCCTGGGTCCAGCAACTCTTCAGTCGTCCCGCCTTCCGGGTCTATACGAGCACAGACTGGCTCGGGGTCGAGCTGGGCGGCGCCTTGAAAAACGTCATCGCCGTCGCCGCCGGCGTGGGCGATGGACTGGGCTTGGGCGACAACTCGAAGGCGGCGCTGGTGACGCGGGCGGTTGTGGAAATCAGCCGGCTGGGCGTGGCCTGCGGCGCCCGGGCGGGCACCTTCACGGGCTTGAGCGGCCTGGGCGATTTAATGGCCACCTGTTTCTCCCGGCACAGCCGCAACCGGAGCTTTGGCGAGCGGGTGGGACGGGGCGAGAAGCCGGCCGCTATCGCCGCCAGCCTGCTGGCGGTGGCCGAGGGCTATCCCACCGCCCGCTCCGCCTATCGTCTGGCCCGCAAGCACGGCGTCGTAACGCCGGTCATCGATGAGGTCTATGCCATGCTCTACGAAAGCAAGGATGTCGCCCAGGCCGCGCGGGACTTGATGTGCAGGGATTTGAAGGCGGAATGAGGGCTGGTTAGGCCATCGCCTCTTTGATCAGGCTCATCAAATCGTCGTAGGTCTCGACGGCGCGGAATTGGGGGAACTGGCGTTTCACATTGTCCGGCGCGCGAAAGAGGAAGCCGACATGGGCTTCGGAGAGCATGGCGGTGTCGTTGAAGGAGTCCCCGGCGGAGATGACGTGGTAATTCAGGAGCTTGAAGGCGGCCACCGCGCGCTGCTTCTGCTCGGGGATGCGCAGTTGGTAATCGGCAATGCGGTCGTCCTGGACGATCAGCCGGTGGCAGAGCAGGGTGGGCCAGCCCAGTTGGCGCAAGAGCGGAGTCGCGAACTGCTCGAACGTGTCCGAGAGGATGATGACTTGCACCAGGGAGCGCAACTCGTCCAGGAATTTCCTGGCGCCAGCCAGCGGCCGGAGCGTCGCGATGACGTGTTGGATGTCGGGCAGCTTCAGCCCGTGGCGGTCCAGGATTTCCAGGCGCCCGCGCATGAGCTTGTCATAAGCCGGTTCATCGCGGGTCGTGCGCCGAAGTTCCGGGATGCCGGTCTTTTCGGCCACGGCAATCCAAATCTCGGGAGTCAAGACCCCCTCCATGTCGAGTGTCACGATCGATTGTTTCACCGGAGAGACTTTTTCAGATCAGCTTCCACTCTCCCAACACGCTCAGCAACGGCGGCCGCTGCCAGAGCCACTCGACGTTGAGCCATAAGCCGGCCATTGCCCGGCTGCGATAAACCCCGCCGGCCCCGGCCGGCACAAGGCGATAGATGCCGTCCTGGCCGCGCTGGTGTCGCTGTATTTAACTCGAAGGGCCTGTGACATGCTGAGTCCTCCTGAGAATAGGCCCGAACCGCAGCGTGGGAAAGCCGAATCTCAGAGTTCATTTTTGCGCACAGGGCTGTGCCATGGCGAAGGCGGGGGTCAAATGCGCCGGTTCTTCGAGGATGTCCAGCAGGGCTTGCGCGCAACACGCCCGGTTGGAGATTGACAGGCGGCGGGCGCGGCCCTAGTGTCTGCGCGCAAAGGTTATGGCCAATACGATACTTGTAGGCGCCCAGTGGGGCGATGAAGGCAAAGGCAAGATTATTGACGTGCTGACCGAGCAGGCCGATGTCGTGGTCCGCACGCAAGGCGGCAATAATGCGGGCCACACAGTGCATATTAAGGGGCAAAAGTACATCCTTCACCTGGTTCCCTCGGGGATTCTGCGGAAAAAGAAAATCTGTGTCATCGGCAATGGCGTGGTGGTCGACCCCGTGAGCCTCGTCGAGGAAATCCAAGGGTTGCGCAAGCTGGGCATCGGCGTCGACAGCAGCAACCTGTTCGTGAGCGAGACGGCCCACCTGGTGTTGCCCTACCATCGCGAACTGGACGCCCAGCGCGAGGCCGTCAAGGGCAGGAACAAGATCGGGACGACCAAGCGCGGCATCGGTCCCGCATACGGCGACAAAGCGGCGCGCACCGGGTTGCGGGTCATTGACCTCGTCAACCCGGAGCGGTTCAAGGGCCTGCTCAGGGCCAAAATCAAAGAGAACAACGAAATACTTCGGGCATTCGGCGCCAAACCGCTCTCGTTTGAAGGGGTCCACGCTGCCTATCGGGCGGCAGGGGATTTTCTGAAACCCTTTGTGGCCAACACCGTCGTCCTCCTCCACCATGCCGCGCAACGGGGCGAGGACATTCTGCTGGAAGGGGCCCAAGGCACCTTTTTGGACATCGACCATGGCACGTATCCGTTCGTGACCTCCTCGAACACGACCGCCGGGGGCGCTTGCACCGGCTCGGGCCTTCCGCCGCACCGGATGGACCGCGTGGTGGGGGTGATGAAGGCTTACACCACTCGAGTCGGCGAGGGGCCGCTGCCGACGGAGAATGCCGAGATAGCCGATATGCTCCATGCCATGGGCCGCGAGTTCGGCGCCACCACCGGGCGGCCCCGCCGCTGCGGTTGGTTTGACGCCGTGGCCAGCCGCCATGCGTGCATGGTCAACGGCATCGACGAGCTGGCTGTGACCAATTTGGACGGCCTGGATTCGGTCCAGAGGATCAAGGTCTGCATCGCTTACCGGGACGGCCCGACGCGCTATGATTACGTGCCCAACGACATCGAAGTCCTGGGCCGCTGCCAACCGGTTTTTGCCGAGTTCCCGGGCTGGCGGACCCCAACCTCCAATGCCCGGCAGTGGAAAGCACTGCCGGCCAAGGCCCGTTCCTATCTCAAGGCCCTGGCCGACCTGACCGGCGCCCGCCTTGCCATTGCCTCCGTCGGCCCCGGCCGCCAGCAGACGATCCTGCTGTAATCATTTCATCAAAAGCATCTGGCGGGCCCGTTTGATGGCGCGGTTGAGCCGCCGCTGGTAATGGGCGGGCAGGCCCGTGTACTTGCGCGGCAGGATGCGGCCCTGGTCGGTCACGAACTGCCTAAGGAGGTTGGTATTTTTGAAATCGAGCGCGTCCACCGTGAAGTCGATTTTCGGTTTGGGACGCGGGGTGCGTATCTCGGAGGTCGAAGAGCGGCCGTGCGCGCCGCGTCTTTCCGGTTTCTCTGGACGGGTTTTGCGAGGCATAGAGGGGTTATTTGACTTCGCGATGAAGGGTGTGGCGACGGAGGGCCGGATTGTATTTCTTAAGTTCCAGCTTTTCGGTCTTGAGCTTCTTGTTGCGGGTGGTCACGTAGCGCGAAGGAGACTTGCCCTCCTTGCGGGCCTCCGTGCATTCGATGGTAACGATTTCCCGGGGCATCAATCACTCTTTCTCTTTGGGTTTGTCTTCGGGTTCCTCTTCCTCCCCTTCGACCTCCGCGAGGCTGACGGCGTCCACGGTGCCCAGGGCGCCCAGGCGTCTCTGGCGCAGTGCGCCATCGCGCTCCAGTTGGGCCTGTGCCTGGACGGTGAAGCGGGTCCAGGGAATGGCTTCCAGGCGGGTTTTGGGAATGGCCTTGCCGGTCAACTCGCAAATCCCGTAGGTGTTCTTCTCGATGCGCTTGAGGGCCTCTTCGATCTCATAGACGGCGTCCTGGTCCGAGGAAAGGAGGCTCAAGGCAAAGTCGCGATCGAAATTGTCCGTCCCGGAGTCCGCCATGTGAAGGCTGTAGCCGGCCATCTCCTGGGCCGATTCCTTGGCCAGGCCGTTCATCTGCCGGACCAGTTGGTCGCGGAGTTCAACGAGCCGCTGGTAGTACTTGGTCCACTCCGCCTTAATCTTGACATCCGCATTTTTCTTCACCGCCACCCGCCGCTTGCCCAGAATGGCTGCCGAAGTCGCCGAGGCGTGCGGTTTGGCGCCCGCCGGCGGTTTCCTGTTCGTTTCTTTCTTCTTCGTTGTCACAACTTCAACTGCTTGGTTTCGCTGGACCTTCAATCTGTTCGCTATCTGGCTGGGACGCCTGGCATCCCCTCCGAGAGTGGGCGAATGTAGCAAAGCAAAATAAAACTTCCACAAGAATCTTCAAAAACTTTCATCCCTTCTCGATACAGGCGTAGGCATTATGGTTGTGAATGCTCTCATGGTTCTCCGCCTCGACCCGGTACCAGGTCACGTCCTCGTGCGCATTGAGTTTGAGGGCCACATTGCGCACGAGGTCCTCGACGAACACCGGGTTTTCATAGGCCCGCTCGGTGACGGCCTTTTCATCCTGGCGCTTCAACAGGGCGTAGAGCTCGGAGCTGGCGGAGGATTCGACGATGGCGATCAAATCCTCGATCCACACCGCCTTGCGGGAGCGGATGCGGAGCGTCACCTCTCCGCGTTGGTTGTGCGCGCCGTAGGCGGCAATGGCCTTGGAGCACGGACAGAGCGTGGTGACCATCGCCTTGACGGTCAATACAAAATCAATTTCCCTCCCGCATGCCGTGGCATCGAACCGCGCCACATAGTCCATCACGCTCTGCTGGCCCGAGATGGGCGCGCGTTTGACCATGAAGTAAGGGAACTCAATCTCCAGGTGCGAGGTGCCGGCGTGGAACTTCTCCTGCATCGCGTAGAGAATGTCGGTGAGGCTCTCCACATGCACCACGTTTCCGTGGGCGTTGAGGACCTCCAGAAAGCGGCTCATGTGAGTGCCCTTGAATTCCTTGGGCAGGTCCACGAACATCCCGATTGTGGCCACGGTGTTCTGCACGGCGCGCGCCTTGTCGCGAACCTGGATGGGAAAGCGCAAACCCCGCACCCCCACCTTGTCGATGCGCAGTTGGCGGTCGTCATGTTCGCTTTGCTTGTCGTGCAGCCTGGCCCGTGTGGCGGGGGACGGCGTCCCGTCATCGCCATTGCCGCTGAGGCGGCGCTGCGCCGTCTGCCCCCGCGCCGCCTGGCGAGCGGCGCGCGCCAGACCGTTCTTGCCCGGTGCTAACATGGATGAAAGGTAGCAGCGAACGCCCATTTTGCAAAAGGATTCGGGGCGAAAAAGTCAGGCCTCAATGCAGGCGCGCCCTGCCTGCTTTGGCTCGACCGGCCCGCCGCCAGCGGCCGATTACCAGAAAAAAGTCATTGCAATTGTTCGGGATCATCCGTATTGCTCTCGCCGGTCGAAAACGAATAACCATCAACTCCTGAAACAAAATATGGCCGAAAACTGCTTTCATGCCAGCGTCGAAGGGGCGCAGCACGGCGCCAAATCGCTCGCGGAATTCCTCGATTACGCCAAGAAGAGCGGCGCCTCCGGCGCGCAGCCCTCCAACTTCATGCTCCAGGGCGACAAAGGCTTCAAGCCGGCCAAGGAGATCAAGGAGGCCTTTGCAAAGGCAAAGCTGAGCCTGGACGGCGTGTCGGCTCATTGCCCGGTTTGGGTCCAGACGACCGCCTGGACCGGCAGCCCCACCATCCGGCCGTTCATCCCCGGGGACGTTGCCAAGAAGCCGGTGGCCGAGATCGAGAAATGGGCTGAGGACTATGTCCTGAGGCTCCTTGACCTGTGCGCGGAACTGGGGGTCAAGATAGTGCCCATGTTCTGGGGCGTCGCCTTTGGCTGGGAACTGGCTACGGGCTATCCGTGGGGCTTCTGGGCAGGCAGCGATTATGACTTCATCAAGGAAGGCAAGGAGCGGTTCGTCAAAAAGACCGCCAAGATTCGCGCCCACGCCAATAAACTGGGCATCTACCTCTGCCACGAAATCCATCCCGGCACTGCCGCCATGTGCGCCGACGATTTCAACATGCTGGTCGAGATTTGCCACGGCGACAAGTGCCTGGCCGTCAACGCCGACCCGTCCCATTGCTGGGAAGGGGAGAGCTCCGAGACCCGTTTCCTCAAGGTCGCCCCTCGCATCTATGCCTGCCACGTCAAAAACCATGTCATTCGTCCGGGCCTGCCGCTGCGGATGATGGAACCTGCCTGGCAGAAGCGCGCGATGCAATTCGTGGACATCCCCTCCGGAGACCTCAACATGACCCGCTATGCCGAGTTGCTCATTCACACCGGCTACCCGCAACGCTACTGCCAGGTCATGGGCGCCAAAACCGCTCCCCTCGTTGTCGAGGCCGAAAGCTCCTACCGGGACCTGGACGCCACCAGCGCCAACGGCATCCGCTTCGTTCGCGACAATCTCTGTTTCCCGCTGGCCGCCGGCTCCTTCGAGGACGGCATGGGAGCCTAGCCCCCTCTGCGGGCGGGGCGCAGGTTCGTGAGCATTGAAGTCCGTAAGGCTGTTCGACGATGTTAAAATTCCTCGAAGATTGGAAAGAGCGTCGGCTTGGCTTGGCGGCCTGAATTGTAAATTGACAATTGCAGATTGAAGACTGCGAATTCCCCAGGAGACCGGGGCTTGCGCCGAAACGGCCCGAGGCCCCGCCTCGTCGAGTGCTCGTTGCTCGCCGCCGGCCTGGGTCTCGCCTCGGTTTGCGCTTGCGCCGCTGCCTCCTTTGATGCAGCCCCATTCGGTCTGCGCCTGGCCGAGGGCCAGGGCCTCGTTTGGGAAGACCCGCGCGAGATTCACCAGGTCGTCGTCCACTTCGATGGCGCCGCCCCGCCCCCCTCGAACCTCCGCCTGGAATACTGGGGCAGCCGCTGGCCCCAAGAGCACTTGCCCAAAGACCGCCAGCCGGGCGGCGGCGATGTCGGCTGGATGGAGCCGGGCAATTGGTACAACGGCGGGTGGCGCGCGGCCGACGTCGAGGCCAGGGCCGAGGGTTCCCAAGTCGCCTTCTCGTTCCGGGCGGTGAATGAGAGAGAATTCCCGCAGCTCAAGGATTACCCTGCCCGCTTCCGCTATACGCTGAAAATTCGAGTGCGTTCGGACGTTGCGCTTCCAGGAATCACCCGCCTCGAGGCCTTGACCGATTCAGTCTATGAGCGGCGCACGCTGCGCCTGGCGTGGGCGCAATCCCCGCTCCAACCGCAAGCGGAAGTATTCAACGGCCAATTGCAAGGCCTGGAAGAGGTTGCGCCGCGCGACTGGCGAATCACTCTGGACGCGACGGCCAACCCCGATCCGAACACGTTGGACCGCACCTTGGTCACCGTCAGGAACGGCGGCCAGGTTTTTACCTTTGGCGCGGACGACGCGGCCAAGGAGCCCCTGTTTCTGCCGTGCTTCGGGGTGGCGGTGCTGCCCGGCCGGGACTCGAGCGATTACGCCGCCGTGGCCGCCCGCCAGCGTGACCAGCACGCAGCCACTCTCTATGACCGCGTTGCCGAATTGCCCGAGCAGACCTGGCCCGGCGCCTGGGGCAACATGCCGCCTAAAAAATCCCGCATCTGTTTTCCTCTCGGCATGGACGGCGGCCGGCAGCGGTTTCTCCTGATGGCCAGCGGCGCAGTCATGTTCCGCTCCAACGATGGGTATCTCCAAAATCGGCCCGGCAAGGATACGCCGCGCCTGGGGCTGGAGCCTGGGCCAGTGTGGGTTGGTTTCGGCCCTCTGCCTCAACCGGTGGAACGTCATATCGAGGAGGAGAGCATCCCAATCTGCCATACTACCTGGGAGATTGGTGGGCTTCGATTCTCGCAGACGGCCCTGATCACCGAACTGGACGGCGCCAAAGCCGGCCCGCCGCCTCCGCCGGCCGATGCCTCGGCGGTGTTCCTGGCCCGCTTTGTGATCAGCAACATCTCGGGCGTCGCGCGCAGCGCCACGCTGCCCCTGACCTATAGCGCCGCCGACAAGCAGAGGGCCCTGCGCGCCGACGACTACGGCCGGCTCTGGCTCGGCGGGAACTTGCGCGGACAGGTCCTGGCCGACCGTCCCCCCGCCAGCGCGGGGGAAACCTTGGCCTGGGGCTGGACCTTGGCGCCGGGACAATCCAAGACGGTCGTGGTCAAGCTTCCATACCTGGTGCTGACCGAGGAATCCGAACGGGCCGCCCTCGAGCGGCTGGACTTCGACGCCGAGCGCGCCGCCGTGGCCGGCTATTGGCGGAGACGGCTCGACGAAAGCTCCCGGCTGATCACCCCGGAGCCGGTGCTCGATCAGTTTTATCGCGCTCAAGCGGGCCATTTGCTCATCAACTGCGAGCGCGAGCCCAACAGCACCCGGCGTTTTGCCCGCGTCGGTTCGTTCAGTTACGGCGCCTACGGCAACGAGTCCTGCATGATGGTGGCGGACCTGGACAGGCGCGGCTATCACCAGGAGGCCGAGGAATGCCTGGAGGCCTGGCTCCATTACCAAGGCACCGTCGCGTTGCCCGGCGACTTCGCCTCCAAGGAAGGCGTTCTTTACGGCGCCGGCGGTTACGAGTCCGGCGGCTACAACCAGCATCACGGCTGGGTCCTGTGGTGCCTGGCCCAACACTACCGTTTCACTCGAGACGCAGCCTGGCTGGGCCGGGCCGCGCCGGGCCTGGTGGCCGGCGCCGACTGGATCATCCGCGAGAGCGGACGCACCACGGCGCGGCAGGAACTCGAGCGCGGCCTGCTGCCCCCCGGCAGCCTCGAGGACATCGGCGATTGGTGGACCTGGCTCTCGACAAGCTGCTACACTTGGCGCGGTCTGGACTCCGCCGCATGGGCCCTCGAGCAAATCGGCCATCCCCAAGCCAAACGCATCCGCCAGGCCGCCGAGGCCTTTCATTGGAGTCTCCTGGCCAACTTCCGCAATGCGGCCCGGCGCTCGCCCGTCGTGCGCTTGCGCGACGGCACCGCCGTCCCTCACTTTCCTTCCTACGTCCAGCGCCGCGGCCGCAGCTTTGGCTGGATTTGCGAGACGCTCGAGGGCGCCCTTCACTTGCTCATCACCGGCGCCCTGGACCCCCGTTCTCCCGAGGCCGAATGGATTCTCAAGGATTACGAAGACAATCTCTATCTCTCAAACCAATACGGCTACAGGCTCGACAACTTCGACCGCGATTGGTTCGGACGCGGCGGCATGTCCATGCAGGCCTGTCTCCTGCTCGATGTGGAGCCCTATCTTCAACGCGACGACGTCAAGCACGCCCTTCGCGCCATGTTCAATGCCATTGCCGTCAGCCACTTCCCCGATGTCCACATCAACACCGAGCACGCCCTCCCGGAGATGGGCGACTGGCGCGGCGACCATTACAAAAGCTCCGACGAGGCCAATGCCTGCGGCTGGCTGCGCCAGCTCTTCCTGCGCGAGGAAGGCGGGGCCCTCCTGGTTGGCCAGGCCGTGCCCCGCCAGTGGCTCAAACCTGGCGGCCAGTGCGGCCTCCAACGGGCCGCCACCTGGTTCGGGCCGGCCAGCATCCTTTATACGCCCGCCGAGAATCAAATCACTGCCCGACTGGACGGCCCGCGCCGCAATCCGCCCAGCGAGGTCCGCCTCCGCTTCCGCGACCCGCTCCAGCGCCCCTTGCTCTGGGTGACCCTCGACGGCAAACCGTGGATGCAATTCAAGGAGGATTGGGTGCAACTGCCCGGGAATATCGGCGCCGCGACCGTCGTGGCGGGCTTTTAGGCCGGATGTATCGTCTTCGGCGTCTGCGGATTGCCGGCGCCGAGCATTGTGAGCAGTTTTGGGCCACGTTCACACCTCTCGAATCCCCGACCGGCCGATTGTGCAGAACTGGCATGATGCGCAGCGCGGCGAAGCCGCAGCCGATGAAGGAAAAGGACCACGGATGGCAGGATGGACCTGCAGTTTGCTCGACCTTTCCTGCGAATCGAAAAGGAGCAATGCCCTTCGTAGCCGAATTAAAAATGGATGGACTCGAACATCCTGATGTCCCTTCATGCTCACTTCAATGTGAACGCGCCAACTGCGATACCCTCGAGAGAACCGTCGGCATTGAAGCCCGTCCTGTATGACGAACCCGCTGTGGCGCTTGTGAATGTCAGTTGGAAGAAGCTCAAATGGCCGTCGAAGGAGTGGGTCAGCACGACCATTCCGCCGACGGGGCTAAACTGGGAGTAGGTGTAGGTACCGCCGCCGCCGCTGCCGTTGCTTGTAAACGTTCCGTCGGCGCCAAACACAATGGAATTGCCGCCTCCGGAGCCACCTAGCGTCTTGCCCGCCACTGAGGTGGGCGCGTAGTTTTTCGCGGCGGCGATGCTGATGGCGCCTGTTCCGACCGATCCGTCGCTATTGGTTCCTGTGTAAGAGGCGCTGGTGGCGCTGGTAAAAGTCACCGAGAACACGCTGGCTTCCCCGATGCTCGCGCCAGTTCCGGAGAGCAACATGGGCGACACAGCCCAGAGCCCCGTGTTCGCCCCGGTTTTCATGAAAATGTAATCGCCCACGTTATTATGGTGGGCATTCGTGACGCTGCCGGTCGCGGTGTAAGTGGAAGCGCCGAAGCTGATCGTGCCCGTGTCGGAGCTGTCGCTGTGCGCGAGCGCCCAGCTCGTTCCGGCAATGGTCATCGGCGCGTGGCCCGCTGGCGGGATGGTGCTGCTTAGTCTCTCGAAGACCCCGCTGGCAACGTAGTCTTCACCACCGAGACTGTTCAGCGTGAAGGCGTACCACGTGCCGGTACTGGGAGTGGAATAGGTGAGCTGATCATAAACGGTCATTCCGGCATTGGCGTCGTTCGTAAAACTCATTTGCACTACCGCGGACACCGGACTGAAAGGTTCGAACGTGTAGGTGCCCCAGCTTGTGGGCGTCTCCGAACTGGTTCCATAGTCGGAGTAGTTCGTGAACAGCCCTTCACTGAACACTGTGGTGCTAAGCTGACTGCCGTCGGCAAACCAGTGCTGTGAGACGAAACCGGCCGAGGGCGAGGGCACGATGTTGGCTGCTTGGGCGAAAGTGACATAGCCAAGGCTTCCGTCAGCATTAGTGAAGACGCAGATGGTGCTGTTGGTGAAGGTGAAAATGCGCGTCTGGGTGCTGCCGGGCGGCAAAACAGCGATGGTTGAGACCTGCGCCGTGTTGCTGGAGAGAAGGGTGTAAGCATAATTGCCGACTTCCGCGGCCTCATTGGCGTTGGTCGCGGTCAAGGCGTAGGTGCTCACGCCAAAGCTGAGTTCAAACGGGGTTTGAGTCCCCGAGTCGCCCATGGAACCCACAACGGTCCCCACCAGTCCGGACAAGGACGCCGGGGCGAGGCTTGCTGGCGGGACATAAGTGAATTTGACGGAATTGGTTTTCGAGCAGTTTCCGGCGGCGTCGGTCGCCCAGACCGCCAGAGTGTTGGCGCCCGGCTTGAGCGCCAGGTCGGCGATCGGCCAATTCGTTCCGTCGAGGGAGGCGGCGACGGACTCAGACTGCCAAGCAGCGCCGTTGAGCTGATAATACAGTGCTACCACTCCCACGTTGTCGCTGGCACGGCACATCGCCGTCATGGGCGAATTGCTCACGCTGTGGCCAGCCGCGGGATAGGTGACGACGCACTTCGGCGGCGTGATGTCAGCAAAAATGGCGGTGAGGGCCAGGTTGGACGCCACCACAAAGGCCAGGGGATCGGACTTGCCGGCGGAAATGCCGTTGGAAGTCCAGCCGGCGAAAGAAAACCCGTGGCCGGCAGATGCCGTGAAGCGATAGCTTTGGCCGGGAACGAGCCACAGCGCCGCGTTGATCGAGAAGGAGCGGTTGAGCCCGCCGCCGACGACTTTCACCGTCCCCAAGCCGAGGATGTCAAGCGGGACCTGTGCGTCAAGAATCAGCGTCACGGAGTTGGTCGCCGATGGATTGCCGGCGGCATCGACGGCGTAAGCACCCACGATATTGGTCCCGGGCGCGAGGGTGAGGGTGGCGCTCCAGTTGTTTGTCCCCGTCGCCTCAACCCAAGCACTGTCACCGGCCCTGCAGAACACCCCGGCCGCGGCGCCGCTCACCGTGCCCGAGACCGGGCAAAGGGCGTTGGTGAAGGATTGTCCGTTTGTCGGCGCAACAATGGTCACCGCGGGCGGAGGCCCGCTGATCGAGGTATAAGCCAGCTCCCAAACGTGGTCTTTGTGTATCTCCTTGACGACACCGATGCCGAACGCCCACCACTCTTCGTTGGCGGCGCCCTGGTTCCCTGAGACGCTCATGTTAATGACCACATGCAGACAATTGTCGTAGGTTCCTTTGGGAACGGTCACCGAGGAAATGCCCACAAGCTTCAGAGACAATGACGCTGGGCCCACGTAGGTGCCGTTGGTATAGTAATCGGCGAGGACCGTTGTCGTTTGGCCGACCGTCAGCGTTGAAATAACGGCGGCTGGAGCGACCCGAACCTGCTCCAGATTGCCGTTGTCGTCATACTCATCGTCCCCCTCCATTCCCCACGCACTGCCCGTAGCCAGGTAATCCACCCATTCGTCGCCAGGGTCTCCGTCGGACGTGAAGTTGCTCCCGCCGCCCCAGCTTCCGTAGTCCCCGTATAACGCCTCGGCGGTTTCGGTGTGAGCTGTTGGCTTGGATCTGCCAGTGTAATACGTGATCGAAGTGGCCACAGAGTCAACGCGGCGAATCAAGTCCTCTCCGCCACTACCGGTATCCTGGTAAATCCAAGTGTTCCCAGCCGCAACGGGGTAGAAGTAGTCTTTCAGGTCGTAGGCGGTAGCCGCCCCGCAGGGCACGCTCGCGGCAAGCGTCACACCCAGCAAAACAAGCGCCGTCGAGACTCGGACCGTCGGAGATGAGTTTTGGAGAGCCGTCTTCATCCGGGATTTCCCATTTGAGTTGGTGTTCATGGTTTACCTTTGAGTTTTTGCGGTCGTTTTCGCGAAGTATCCTCTCATCACTCGGCACCTCAAGCAATTTCCAGGTCAAAACCTGTAACATTTCGGTGACACTTGCCTGGCGCGTAACGATTTTAACCCCCCAACCCGCCCCCGGAACCGGCAGCAAAGACACTTCACCCGTGTTGACTGATGTTTTCATGCGGTTTTCATTCATCCACAGGCCACAGCGGGCAGTCGCAGACGGTTGACGGTCTGAAGAGTGGAGCAGAACAACCCTCGCGCGAGTACACGCAAGAGGGTCTTTGTCCGCGTATTCCGGGCATTCCGCGGCTGTCAAAAAAACCGCTCGACGGCTCCCTACGGGGCCTGGTCCTGCGGCGAGGGGCGGGCAAGGGGCCAGCGCAGATGTTGGCGGAGAAAGTCAAAGGTTCCCTTGCCGTGGATCGTATGCGGGCCCGTGAACCACTCGATGGCGCACTGGTCGCGAAGCCCCAGGCGCGCCTCATAAAGAAAGCGTGTCTTGGCGAATTCGTAGGCCACCGTTTCGTCCGGCGCCACAGGGTCGAAGTGTCCGCGTTCCACCATGAATGGGCGCGGGGCGATCAAGGCTGCCATCTCGCTGTAGTTGAAGGTGGCGCCGAGGTCGAACTCGAAGATTTCGTACTCGGGCATCCGGACATAACTGTAGGGACTGAGGGTGGACGCGCATTTCCATACCCAGTCGTTGAAGTCGCCCGAACATACGGACAGACAATAGTTTGTCACCAGGGCCGGCACGCGCATCGCTGTCTTGCCGCCGTAGCTCAGGCCGTAAAAGCCAATCCGCGCCGGGTCAACAAAAGGCTGCGCCTTGAGCCAGTCGGTGATCTGCTGATGCTGAGGGACTATGATCGAGTACAAGGTCTTGCCCAGCGGATTGGCCTTGCGCTGAAGGGCGCGAAAGCGATCGGCGAAGAGATACAGATTTTGCGGCGCGAACGTGATGAAGCCCTGTTCGCACAACCTGGCGGCAAAATCGTGATAGGCGCTGGAATCGCCCGTGATCGTGTCCTCCGGCCGGCCCTCGAGACCATGCTGGCAAACAACGACTGGCCGTCGTTCGCCGGGCTTGAGGTCCTTGGGCAAGAGAAGAACCCCGTAAGCGATGACGTCTGGAAACACGTCGAGCACGACCTGGTAGCCGGTCCACTTAGGCTGGTCATACTTCACTCGTGAGCGGGGATTCGCCGGGAGCAGGGGCTGGTCGAAACGCCCAATCACCTCGCGGTAAAAGAGATTGCGATAGCCGGCAGCGCTCTGGCGGAATTTTTCCGGCGACGTGGTGTCGAGATTGGCCATGAATTTCTCGCGCGTGTAAGGGCTTTCGGCCAGCAGCCGCTGGCTGTGGCGATCCAGTTCATGCAACTGCCGGGCCTGGCGCGCCGCCGGGTCAAAGTCAACCCACAGATTCTCAGGCGCAGGACCTTGCGGCGCCAGGCGGGCCTGGTTGGCCAGCGCGCCTAAAAACGCGCTCAAGGCCCCTTCGCCGCCAAACGGCCCGGCCCCGGTTTCGCCACTGACGGCCAACTCCAACTGCGGCGGCGGCTTCAGCCCGGCCACGAGCGCGCGGGCGCGCTCGAATTCCGAGCGGACCTCATTCAGCTTGGGAGACACGAGGCTTGCCGGCGCGCCGTTGAACCGCTGCGCTGCGCGCCACCCGCCGCCGCCGCGGAGCGTCACCTCCGGCCCTCGGGCGGCTTCAGTGATTAGGCTGCGGGGAGCGATCATCGCCGCCACCTCGGCGTCCCCAAATTGCTCGAGCAGACCGAAGACGTTGCGGTCCAGCGGTTGCTGCCAGACCTGGAGGCGGCCGCCGAAATACCCGCTGACGCACGCCGCGGCGATTCGCGTGTCCAGCGCGGCGGAGTAAAACGCCAGCAGGCCGCCTTCGCCCCATCCGATCACGCCGGTCTTCAGGCCGGCATTCGGATTCCGGCCGGCCATCCAGTCTATGGCCGCCAGTACTTTTTGAATCTCGTAACCGATTACGTGCCGGCCCAGCATGAAGGCCGGGCGGTAAATGAATTCTCGATTCGAGAGCAAGGCCTGCGGGTCTATGTCTCGGTTGATCAATACGGGAACGATGACCCGGCATCCGCTCTCGGCCAGCCGCCGCGCAAACTGGCTCTCGGGCGCGATGCCGTCGGCCAGTCCGGCCAGTTGCTCGGGGGTCTGGCCGGCGTCGGGAATCGCGACGATATTGGCGACCGGCGCGCGATGAGCCGGCTCGAGGAGCAATCCTTCGCCGGTTACGTCGCCGAAGGCAGGCCAACGCGCGCCAAACACCTCGTAGTCCAGTCCGCGCCCGCGGAGCGCCTGCCGGCCTGGAGTGGCGATTAGCTCCAGCTCCACTTTGCCGGCTCGCGGGTCGCGCGCGCCCAGGATGTGCGCCAGGCGCTGCCGGTTGGCAGCGAGGGATTGCCCATAGGCCTGCCAGGAGGAAAAATCCCTGTGCCAGAACCGCTCCCGCCCCGCCGCCGATTCATCTGTCTTCCGCAAAAGGAATCGATCGACGCCCGCCACAAGGTTCGATGCGATGTCCCCTTCCATCGTCAGCGGCGCGGTGCCGGCAAGCGGCTGGCTTTGGGCGGAGCAAATCCAAGCGGAGGCGCCAAACCAGGCCGACAGTAGCGATTTAGCGAGTCTGGGTTGCATTTTGCTTTTTTGATTTTGTCTTGCGATGCTCATCCTATCTTTGAACTATGCCGTTGTCAAAAAACAAGCCGGCAGCCAGAATTGAAGTGATTCATTGCAAGCACATTATGGGTACTATGAGCCGATTCCAGGTCTTTTTTGCCGGGTTCTTCCTTTGCGGGGCGGTGTATGGGGCGAGTTTTCCGGTCAAGATCAGCGGCGCCAATCCGCGCATTCTGGCTGATCAGAACGACGCTCCGTTTTTGGTGGCGGGGGATTCGCCTCACGCCTTGATTGTGAACCTCTCGACGCGGGATGCGGCCTCCTATCTTGCCGACCGGGCCGCACGGGGCATCAACAGTCTATGGGTTCATTTGCTTTGCGTGAGGCCCGTGGAAGGGCGCGCAGACGCCAGCCTTTTGAACGGAACCAGACCATTCACCAACACCATAGCCGACACCCGTTCCTACGACCTAACGACGCCGAATGAGAGCTATTTTGCCCATGCGGACGAAGTGATCCGCATGGCGGGGGCGAAGGGAATCGTGGTCATGCTCAACCCGCTCGAGACCGCAGGGTTCCTGCGGACCGCGCTTGACAATGGTTCGGCGCGTTGCCGGGCTTATGGCCGGTATCTGGGCGCCCGCTACAAGGACTTTCCAAACCTGGTATGGCTGCACGGAAACGACTTTCAGAAATGGAGCGTTGCGACCAACGACGCGGTAATCACATCGGTCGCATTGGGGATTAAGGATCAAGACACAAACCACCTTCAGACCATAGAATTGAATTACCAGGCGAGCTGTTCATTGGACGATGCGAACTGGGCGCCGATCGTGGGGCTGAATCTCGCCTACACTTATTATGCGACCTACGCCCAGGTTCTTCAGGGCTACAATCGAACGCCCAACGTGCCGGTGTTCATGGGCGAGGCCAACTTTGAATATGAGACCAACGGGGTGGCGGACGGCGCGGAGGACGGCGGTTCGCCGCACATTCTGCGCATGCAGGAATACTGGACCATGCTCTCCGGGGCGACCGGCCAGCTTTACGGTCACAAGTATATTTGGAGATTCCTGCCTGGATGGGAAGGCTATCTCGACACACCGGGTGTTGTTCAGCTTGGCTACATGAAGGCCCTGTTTGGCGCCCGGAAATGGTACGACCTGGCGCCTGACCAAACGCATGCCTTCGTCACCGCCGGCTACGGCAGTTTCATCTCCCCTCCACCTCGGCACGACGTGGTCCAACGGTTCGCCGGCAACGACTATGTGAGCGCGGCCCTGACGCCGGACGGTTCACTGGGCATGGCCTACCTGCCGCAAGGGGGGACGATCACGGTTGCGATGACCCGGCTCCGGAATCCCGTCACGGCCCGGTGGTTCGACCCGAGCGCCAACAGATTCACGGTCATTGCCGGCTCGCCGTTTTCCAACGCAGGCGCCCGACAATTCACGCCGCCCGGCAAGAATAACGCCGGCGAACCGGACTGGGTATTGGTATTGGAAGCCAAATAAGACGGCCCGGCCATGCCGGGCCGGGATTTTGGGTCACTGAACCAGATATCGCAAGAACACGGCTCGCTCCTTTTCGGTTATTGGCACCAGATTCGTGATGACTCCGCCGGTTCCGGCAGTGGCACTATTGGTTGTCCAGACCACGGGCGGCGCCAGGCTGGTCGTGGTCAACAGATAGTAATTGTAGCCGGTTTGTGTCGCCACCCTGACCGCCAGGTTTGTGCCAGTGGCATCCCGAGAAGGCGACAGGATGGTTGGCGCGGCCGGGATTGCACTCAGCGTCAACGTGGTGCTGCTGTTGGTTGCGCCTAGGAGGGCCACCATGTCGGCGGGCGCCGCATAGGTAACGTGGTAGATGCCGTCACCGAAGCCGGTGGTATTGAAGTCGATGGTAAAATCCCCCATCGAATCGCCGATGGCGGTGGTTTGCGTGCTGCCATTGATGGTCACGGTGATTGGGGTGTTGGCGGCCAAAAACAGGTTGGTGCCGGCCACCGTCCCGCTGACGGCGCCCGTCAACGTGACGTCGGTGCTGCCGCTGGCAATCGTCCGGCTGGCCACCGAGAAAGCGGACGCCCACGCGGGAGCGCCGGTGAACGCGATGTTGGCATACGACGGGAAGACTTCCGTAACGCTGATGTAATTAAAGTCAAAGACATTAATCCCGAACGCCGTGACGCTGGTCAGGTCGTAGGCGTCCCAGTCAGCCAGTGGCGCGGCGTAATGCGTCCAGGCGCCTCCGGTTCCTCCAGGTCCGTTGTCCAGCACTATATCGGGCCAGGTCCCGGTTTGGAACGTCGGACCGTTGGTGTCGGGCACTTGGAGATTGAGCTGGACGGCTTGCACCTTGTTGTATTGGTCCCAACCGTTCTGGTTCACGATGTCCAGCTCGATGTTCTGGTAGGTGCTGACATTCAAGGGGGGACTGAAGTACTCGGCGATTCCATTGAGGTCGTTGGTGGTACCGGCTCCAAAGAAGGCGTCCATGGTCAGGCAACCGTTGGTCGAGGGGCCGGACGGGGGAGGGTCCGGATAAAAATATAGCGTTGGGGAGCCATTGAGAATGGTCCATCCGTTGGTGTCGGAGTCGCTGTTGAAGACGCCAATCCAGTTCGTAAAGAAGGCAACCACCGGGACGGCGCCGACCGGGCTCGAATTGGGGCCTGTGCCTGAGCCGTTGGCGGCGTTGACTTCATAGTAATACAGCGTCCCGTCGCTCACGACGGTATCGGTGAAAGCATTGGTCGCCGCGCTGCCGATTTGGGTGAAGCCGCTGCCGCTGGTGGTCGAGCGCAACACGTTGTAGCTGGCCACGCCGAGCTGGCTGGCCCAACTCAAATCCACGCGGTTGATGTCGCCGTTGGCGGTCAAGCCCGCCGGGGCCGGTGGGAGGCCGACCGCGTAGGCGCTGACCTCGGCCGAATAGACGCTGACGCCGCCGGGGCCTACGGCCTGGACCACGTAGTAATAAGGCTGCAAGTTAATGACGCTGGTGTCCGCGTAAGTTGTCGAGGCATTGCCGGTATTGGTGGCAATTGCGCTGTAGCCGCTGCCGCTGGTGGTCGTGCGCAGCACGATATAGCCGGTCGCGCGCCCGCCCGAGCTATCATCCCATGTCAACCTGATCTGGTCGGTCTGCCCCGTGGCCACCACATTGGTCGGGGCAGTCACAACGATGAGCGGCGAAAAGACCTCAGCGGCCAAATCCATAAGAGTGGCGCTTCCCGTTGCGGTTGCCTTGATCGTGGTAACGCCGGCGGCCAGGTTGGTGACGTAGCCCATGGTACACTGAAGCCCATTGGGGCGGAAGTTGTTGGCGAGAACGCCCCCCGTGGTCGCCTTAATGGTGACGTTGTTCCCGCCGCCGCCATTGTAGTTGACACTCATCACCGCCGCCCAGGAGCCGGCCAGAGTGGCGGCCGAGGTGCCGACCGAGAGGGTGGAGATGCCGTTGTTGCCGATGCCGTAACCTGCGGGAGCGGTATTCGTGTCAACGCCGCTCAGGGTATAAACCTCCATGAACATAGCGGCGGGCGGCGAAACACCCGGGTCTGTGCCAATAACAACGCCCGGGCCCGGCAAGGGACCCATGAGGTAATACAGGACAGCCCACGTCCAAACGTATCCATTGGGATTGGTCACGATAGCGGCGGTAAAGGGCTGTGTGATGCCGGAGGTGGTGTTGCTCCACACCAGGTCCGGCCCCTGAATGCCGGTATTATTATTATTGTCGTACACCGCGGCCACCATCACGCTGGCTCCCTGCGAAACCTCAAAAGCTTGGGAAATGGTGGACGCGGCACTGACGCCGCTGGTGGAATAGATCGAGCCATCCTTCAAGGCAATTTGGGCGCGGGCGTTGCCGCATAACAACAGCCCGGCGGCGGCCGAGCCTGACAGTACAATTCTAGCGATTTTTGTTTTCATGAGATTTAGAACTGAGTTTTGTTTTCTGTTGTTCTTCATCCAATAAAAGCGCACGGGCCGACCCGAACACCTTCGGTCCTCAGACAGATGGGCGTCAAAGCGCCCCGGCTCTGGCCGTAGGTTTCGTTGGCTCGCAGGTTAACCGGAACTCGGGCGGCAGTCTATTCGTATTTTGGACAAAAATCGGGAGAACCCGCGTCGGCAACAGGGGAGGAGGGCCGAGTGAGCGCAAAGTGCGGTGAGACGTCACGTGACGGGCACTGTCCAACCGCTGTGTACGCCCATTCTCGAATATAGGTTGGCGGAATGTGCTGGCGCCGAGAACAGGCAGGTGAGTATCATTGCCGATGATGGGATGAGCAACTGCTGTCAGAGTCACGAACTGTCCGAGCCGCCTCGAGACAAGGCGGTCCAATGGGGTCGTCGGTTCGTTGTGGCGCTGGCGTGTTGGCTGGTCCTGGTGTCCGGGGTGGTACTCGCGCTCAATTGGGCCAAGCCGGCGTCACGGGCCGTGATACTCATGGCGTGGGGATTAATCCTGCTCTGGATCGGGGTCTGCGGGTTGGGCATGTGGCGCTGGCGTGAGCGGTGGTGCCAACTGGCAAGCCGAGTACCCCTGCCGTGGATGATCAAGTTCTTCCTCGGCTGCGTGGCACTGGCTCTGCTGGAGGAAGCCATCACTACGTCAATGACCAACTGCGCCCCTCTCTTCGGCGTCCGCATCGGCCAGGCCTACATCACGGCTTCGGCCAATTACTTGGACGTGGTCCTCTACCACAGCGTGGTGGTGTTTTTGCCGTTGTTTGCCGCCTGGGCCGTCTTGCTTTGGCTCTGGCGATTCACGCCCTTCGCGGTGTTTGTGCTTTTCGGGATCACCGGCACGCTGGCCGAAGCGATTACCTTCGGGCCGCAAAGCCTGGCCAACTTCGGGCTCTGGATTTTTGTCTATGGCCTGATGGTCTGGCTGCCCGCCCATTGGGCGCCGCCGGAACGGTCTGCCCGGGCGCCTCGCTGGTGGGCCTATCCGCTGGCGACCGTAGCGCCCTTCTTCTTCCTGCCTTCATTGTTTTTGCTGGCGCCCTGGCTTTGGCTGACGGCCAAACACCCTTCCATTCACTTTCCGCCGATTCATTGAGGCGGACGATATTTCTGCCGGGCAGGGTTTATCGGTTCCAGTGAACCCTCCAATTGATTCAAGCATTTTTCGACGCCCGTGGTTACTTGGCATATTGGACCCACTCCCTGGCGCCGCGGTGGTCCCACCAGGTGAAGCGGGGAATCTTCGTGTCGTCCGAAGCCGCCGGCTCGATCTGGTCGTTGAGAGCGGAAACGGAATCGTTCTGCCAACAATGGGATGCGGACGGTGTGGCGCCGCTGGCCGGCGTGGGGGCCGGCAGAGGTTCGGCCTGGTTCGCAGCTTCGGCCATCCATACTCTCATTTCGCCGGGCTGCCGGTTGGCATTCGCGAAGAAGGGGATGGCGGTGAACTCGACATGGGTGACACCGGGCACGCCGGCAGCCGGCAGGTAGAGCGTGTCAGGCCATGCCACCCGATGCAGTGCGGCGGCCAGCCCCCTAATGACTGTCACGCCGCCAAGCATATCCGCCCGGTGGTCCGCGCTAAGTTGCGCCTCGGGCGGGATGACGAGGTTCCGGACGTGGCCGCCGTTGTCCGCGGCCTCAAGGCAATAGACAATGGGACCACGCTCGAGGGCCACTCGTCCCAGGTCGGCTTCGACCTTTGGATGGGCCTTGATGCGTTGCACGGGCATGGGCAGCGACAACTCGATCCCATCGCCGCGCCGCCACTTTCTCTGGAGGCGGGCGTAGCCGCGGACTTTCTCGAAGGTCGCCAGCGGGTTGCCGTTCACAGTGAGCCGCGGCTCCTGGCACCAGGCGGGCAGGCGCACATTGATGGCGAACTCCGTTTCCCCCTCCGGTTGGACGGAGAGCCGGATCGCGCCGTCCCATGGGTAGCGGGTCGTCTGTTGAAAAACCACCTTGGCCCCGTTCACGGTCAGGGTCGCCCGGCTGCCGATGAAGAGATTCACGTAAACGGCGCCCTCCTCCTGGGCATAGATGCAGCCCGGCAAGGCGCCCATGATCTTGAGAAACATGGGCGGGCAGCACGGACAACCGTGCCACGCCCAGCGCGTCCGGCTCTTGCCGGCCTCGAGCGGGTTTTCATAGAAGTAGGTGTCTCCCTTTAGCGACACGCCGCTCAGGATGCCATTGTAGAGCACGCGTTCCAGTTCGTCGGCGTAGCGCGCCTCGGCGAAGGCCAGGTTCATATTGTGATGGAAAAAGCCGGCGCCGACGGCCGCGCAGGTTTCGAGGTAGCCGTCGTTCGGCAACGCGTAGTCGGGGCCGAATCCCTCATGGCCGGCCACGGCGCCCAGGCCGCCGGTGACATACATGCGGCGCTGGACCATGTTCTCCCAAAGCCGGAGCGCGGCATTGAAATAATCCTGGCGTCCGTTCACATTGGCGGCGGCGACCACGCCGGCGCAGAGCAGGGTGGCGCGCACCGCGTGGCCCTCGATGGTTTTCTGCTGCAACACCGGCTCGTGGTCTTGCCCGTACGAACCGTAGCTCGCTCGGCCTTCGTGGCGGCCGCGATTCTCGATCCAAAACTCGGCCAGCCCGAGGTAGCGCCCCTCGTCCACCGGACAGCGCATTTGGGATTTCAACTCCGGCCGGTCGTGAAACAGGAGATACAACTTCACCAGCGCCTCCTCGCCCAGCGAATGGCCCGGCACGACGTTCTTCCTCGGCGGCGGTCCCATCACGTCGGCCATCTGGTTGGCCAGCCGGGTGGCAACCTCCAACAATCGCGTCTTGCCCGTGGCGCGGTAATAATGAACCGCCGCGTCCACCATCGCGCCGGCGTTATAGAGATCGTGCTGCCAATTATCGTTGCCGCCGTTCAAGCCCCAGCGGTGTGCCGGTTCTTTCAACTGGGTGTAAGTATTGAGGTAGCCGCCGGGGTCCTTGGCCGCCGCGGCGGCGATGCGCTCGACATAGCCGTCGAGGCGCGTCTCCAGCGCCGGGTCGGGTTCGGATGCCAGAAAATCTGCGCCGGCACGAATCATTTCATAGATCAAACCGTCGTACCAGGGCGGGCCGCCATGGTCGCCGCCGGCGCCGTCACGAATCTTGTCGAAGTTGGCGAGCGCGCCGTCTTTCTCGAACTTGGCCAGGCAGTCGCGGAGGGTCACTTCCCGCCACACCTTGAGCTTGGGCGACCAGAAGTCGTCCTGGATCACGACCTCCTGAATTCGGACCGGAGCCAGTCGCCGGGGCTTGGGGCCTTCGGTCGAGGCCAGGGCCCCGGCCGCCGCCAAGAGGTGCGCAGGAAGGGCAAGCACAAGGCCGGTGCAAACAACATGACGCAGATTCATTTTCATTGTGGCAACAGGGTCAATTCGGCGGTATCGCTGTCTCTTTCGCCTGCGCGGTTCGCTTCAATAATCACTATAGACAAAAGTCCAATCCTTGCCACGCTGAAAAACCGGGTTTACCCCGAACGGCTGCTTGCCTTGCGGCTTGGCAGAGCTCTAAATGTGGCGCATGCAGATGAACAAGCGCGAGTTTCTGGTCGGGACGAGTTTTTTGGGGATGGCCGGCCTGGCCGGCACAGCCTACGCAGGGGCAGCCGAGCACGACGTGGTTCGGACTACGTCCATTTACAATGTTCGGGACTTCGGCGCAAAAGGCGACGGCAAGACACCGGATTCGGAAGCCATCCAGAAGGCGCTGGATGCAGCAGGGGGCGTGTCCGGCACGGTCTATCTGCCGGCGGGACGCTATCTCTGCCACGACTTGAAGGTTCACCCGCACACGACCGTGTTGGCGGAGCCCCAGTGGGGATACCGCGGCGAGGCAGGGGCCATGCTGGTCCTCGATTCCGATGAGGCGGATTGCCTGCTGAACATCACCGGCGCCTTCGGCGTGCATCTTCGCGGGCTGTTCCTGCAGGGACGGCGGGACGCCAAGAAAGCCATTCACGGCGTATTCCTGAACAATGCCCAGAAGTATAGTCCGCAGGAGGACGCCATTGTCATCGACGACTGCAAGATCGAGAGGTTTTCGGGACACGGTGTGCATCTCTTGCGCATTTGGCTGTTCATCATCCGTCACAGTATCATGCAGGGTAACAAAGGGTGCGGCGTCCAGATCACCGGCTGGGACGGTTTTGTGACGGACAACCAGTTCTCGGGCAACGGGAGCCACGGTTTCGGCTGCGAATCAGTCGGGGCGACGGTCATGTTCACGGCCAACCGCGTGGAGTGGAACAAAGGCTACGGCCTCTACCTGCTGGCGGGCGATGCGTGGAACGTCACCGGGAACTGTTTCGACCGGAACTGGGGCGCGGGCATAAGCGCCATGAAAATGCGCACGACGACCATCACCGGGAACGTTTTCAGGCGTTGCGGCAAGGACAGCGCCCGGCTGCCCGAAGGGGAGCGTTCCTGCCAGGTGCGGTTGGAGGAATGCAGCGGACTGAGCTTCGTCTCCAACGTGTGCGCGGCGGGCCGCGACGACGGCGGCAGGGGCGATTACACCCCGCAGTTCGGATTTCTGGTGCGGAAACTCAGCCACTCGGTCATTGCCTCCAATACCCTGTTTAAAGGCTACATGAAAGAGATGACCGCCGACCTGGGCGAAAACGGCCCGGAGTACTTGTTCGCCAATAATGTTGGCTGCCCGATGACCGTTTGACCGCGCTATCTTCGATTCCAGATGCAGCGGTAGTTGAACCGGCGGTTGGGCGCGCTGTCACCGGCGGTGCAGAGGGAGATGGGGTCCTTGAGATCGGCGGGGTTATCGCACCAATGGAAATCGAACGTGAAAGCGTCGCCTGTCAAACCCAGGAGCTTGCGCGGCACGGCCAGCTCCATCGCTTTGCCCGAGTAACGGTAGTCCAGCCGGGCCACCTCGACCCACGGGCCGCCGGGGGCGTTCGGGTCGTAGCGCTGGAGGGTCGTGGTCGTCTCGTCCACCACGCGCTGGTTGATGAGGTAATCGTAACCGTACCAGCCGGTGTTGGGATTGTGGTCGGCATCAATCAACAAGAGCATCCAGTTCTTGCCGGTGTGCGGGGTGAGCGCCTCGTTGGTTTCCACGTAGAAACAGACCCTGTCGCCGTCCACGGCGACCTTGCAAGTGACGATGTCGTTGCGGCCCAGGTCGTTCGTGTAATGAAGCCCGCCGTAACCCGGGTAGTCGCGGTGGACCGTGTCGCCGACGGTATCGCGGTACTCGACCTCCAGTCCCTCCCAATCGGAGAACTTGCCGTCGATACGGATCGGGTGTAGCCCGTGCAGCTCCGGTATGGGGCGAACGCCCTTGTAACGCCGGATGTTCTGGGCCGCCTGCATGTAATAATTGTCCGTGTAGCCGCCTTTCATCGGTTGCAGGGTGCGGTTAAACTCGGCATTGTACTGGTCCACGAAGAAGTAAGTGCTGTCCCGGCGCATGAATTTGGTTGTGCCCGCTCCCGGCGGCGCGTATTTGCCGGCAGTCCATTCGTTCCAGTCGTTGAGGTAAAGGAACTCCGGGTCGCCCGCAATCGCTTCGTCCCATCGTTGTTGGAAGTAGATGCCGTAGCCCTCGGGATGGGCGACGGTCTTGCCGAGCCACGGCACATAAGCCGGCAGCGGCAGGTCATATTCGTTCAAAACCGGCTCGCCGCCGGAGGCAGTCCAGGACTTGCCGATGAGGCTCGAGGGATGCTGGGCGGGCGTCACCGCCGCCTCCTCCTTCCGGCCGTGGTGCAGCGACACCCGTTCGGCCGGGCTGAGCGCGCGCACGCGTTCGTCACCCAGGTCCAAGCCGAAACTCCAGTTGTCTTCCGTGCCGACAAAGCGTTTGCCCGCCCAATCGAAGTATCCCCACCACATCGAGCGCAGCGTGAAAAACGCCTTCACCTCCTTGGTGTAATCCTTGTAAAACGCTTCGGTGTAATCGGGATCGCCAAAGTGCGGGTGCTTGGGATCGGTCTTGGCGGCCGCCTCGAAGTGCGGGTTCGGGTTTTGCACGCCGGGGCCGTTGGCGTCCGAGCTTGGGGCGCCGTTGTAGAGCAAGAGCGGTTTGCCGTCCCAAACAAACCAGAGGTCCTTGTATTTCTCGGGCTTGTAAATCCGGTCGTACAAGTCCTGCACGACGGTAATCACCGGGCCGTTGAAGGCCCAGAAGCAAAACTGGGGCACTTGGTTGCCCTCGGCCTTCATCCTTCGCATCACGGCGAAAATGGCCTCCCATTCGTCCCAGTAGCGGACGGCATTGGTGACGTCCACCACCAGGACATCGACTCCCGCATCCGCGAGCATCGACATGTCTTTGCGGATGACATACTCATCCTTGCTCAGGAAATAGCCCATCTCCGGTTCGCCCCAATGGTACGAGTCCTGGGTCCAGAGCGGGTGTTTCGCATTCAGGCGCGCCTTGGGATCGGCGGCGAGCACCCGGCTTACGTCAGCACTGTAGGGGCGCTTGAGAGCCGCCATCGAATCGCTGTGCCAGGTGATGTAGAAGATTCCCACGACCCGGCGGTGGTCGCGCTTGACCGGTCCCGCCTCGGAGAAGCCGGGCATGCTCCGTCCGAGCGCATCGGTCGCCACCCAAGTGTCGGAATAGAGGTCGCGATAACCGGCCTCGGCGGCGCGCGCGGCGCCCGAAGGGCCGCCCGGGCTGAAGCAGAGCAGCGCCAGGAACAGGCCAGATGACACCCTCCGAAGAGAGCGGGGTTGAACATGCACGGCGTTCATTATGGCACAGATAACAAGGTGCCATAGGATCATCCGGCCCTTGAAGCAGTCAATGGCGTTGCGGGACAGGGTCGAAAAAAGCAGTTTCACTGGCAGATTGTAATATCCTCAAGGACCCCGGTAAAGCGGCCAGGGCCTCCACTGGGGCCTTACGCCCAAGGCGGGATTCTGCTTTGTTGTTGGGCTGAGGTTTGGCAGAATCAGGGCCAAGTCATGGCACATGTCAAAATGAGACTACATTATCCCCCCGGCGGGACCCGGAAAGCAAACAGTGTGGAAGCGGCCCTGTTTACCCGCCGCGACTTCTTACGCGCGAGCGCCCGGGTTGCCGCCGTTTCACTGGTTCCCTTGGTTTGCTCCTGCGCCGGCACAGAGGCCGCCAGGAGAGCGGCGTGGCGCCCGCGGCTGGCGCTGTCCTCCGTCATGTTTTCCGATCTCCCCCTCCCGGACTTTTGCCAACAAGCCGAGGCGCTCGGGTTCTACGGCATCGATCTTTGGGGTCCCTTTGGCAAGTGCCGGCACCTCGAGGAGGCGCAGCAGCTTGGGGCGGAGGGGTTTCGGCGGCTCCTTGCGCGTCACAAGCTCGAGGTCGGTTGCTACACGACTTATCGCACCACCGGCCATACGGAGGGGTTCCCTGCCTACGCCGAGTTCATTGGCCAGTGCGGCGGGGGCGTGGTGGTGCGGGAATCGGAGTATGGCAAGTTCCCCGCGGAGGGACTCGAGGAAGGGATGCGCAAGTTTTTTGCGAAGCTCCAACCCGAGATTGACCTGGCCCGCAAGCACCGCGTTCGGCTGGCGATAGAGAACCACGGAGACGCCTTGCTCAGCACACTGGATTCCATGCGCCTGTTCCGGACGTTGAACCCCGCGCCCAATGGCGTCGGCATCGCCCTGGCCTGCTACCACTTGCAAGAGGCCGGCATTTCGGTCGAGGAAGCCGTGCGCATTTGCGGGGACCGGTTGTTGTTCTTTTATGCCTGGCAAAAGGGGAACGGTTTCGACCAGTTGCCCGGCCATGGTCCCACGGATTTCAAGCCCTGGCTGCAGGCCCTGGCCGCGATTGGTTATCGCCGCTGGGTGACCCCTTTCATGCACGGGGAGGAACCCGCCGAGAAAATGGCCCAAGCGGTCGCCAAGGCCCGCGCTTATCTCGATGGCCTCAATCCGCTTCAGGGGCGACCTCTATTTTGAAGGCGTACGCCATGCTGACCGGGCGGCGCCCCGCTTCCTGCAATGCGTCCGGAATCCTGATGGCCAAACCGGCGCCGCTCTCCTGGCTCCACTCAAGCGGCTGGTTCACCCCCAGCAAGATTATGCTGGAACCCGCCTTCGCGCGGACCGACTTCAGCGCGAGGGTTTGGCCGGGCCATCGCAGACTTATGGCATAAACAAAGCGATTGTCCTTGGTCCGGGTAAACCGGACGGTTTCGCCCTCCTTCCACAGGGCGCCCGGGCGCGGGCGTGTGCTGTAGATGGCCTCACCGTTGATTCGGAGCCAGGCGCCGGTGGTTTCCAGCGCTTCGACCGCCTTGGGATGAAATTTTCCGCGCGCGTCCGGGCCGATGCCCACCATGAAGTTGCCCCCTTTGGCGACCACGTCCACCAGGTTCGTCACGATCCAAGTCGCTCCCTTGTATTTCGCCGCGTCGGGCTGGTAACTCCACATGCCGCCCAATTGGTAAATCACCATCCAGGGCATGGCCGTGTTTTCCTTGGAACCCGGCACGAACCCCTCCGGCGTGTAGTAATCGCCGTAGTTGCCGATCCCCCGGGCGCGGAACATGACCTCGGGCTGCAGCTTGCGCAATTGCTTTATCGTCTCCCGCAGTTGCGGCCAGACCGCCGGCCCCAGCCATTGGTCGAGGCAAACCGTATCGATTTTGCCGTAGTGGGTCAGCAACTCGGTCAGTTGCGCCCGGTGGCGGGCCATCATCCGTTGCATTTCCGCCGGCGTCGGCCTGGGCGCAATGAACGGGTTGTTGATTCGCCTGTTCTCCCCGGGGCGAGCCCCGAATGCTCCCGGGTCGTCCACCTGAACCGGGTCAAGGGCGTAGGGCCGAAAGTCGGCGTCATACCAGTCCGGATGGGAGAAATAGAGGTCGATGCGGATGCCGTGCCGATGAGCGGCATCGCACAGCTCTTTGACGATGTCGCGCTTGAAAGGGCTTTCCATGATGCTATAGGCCAGGTCGCAGTCCTCGAGGGCGGGACCGCCGGGAGCCGTCCAGTTCACGCGGCGTTTGACGCGGGTTTGAGTATCGAACATGGAAAACCCGTCGTGGTGCTTGGTGGTAAAGGCAAACACCTTGAGCCCGGCCCGTTGGAAAAGGTCCATCCACTCATCGGCGTTAAAATTGGTCGGGTTGAAGCTCCGGTAGAGTTGCTGATAGGCCTGCCGTTTTTCATTGGAGTAACCAAGCAACGGCCAGGACTCGGCGGTTTCCCACATGCAATACACGCCCCAATGGATGCGCACGCCGAATTTCATGTCCCGGAAGGCCTCGCGGGCGGCATCGCAGGCCTGATGATAATCCGGGTCGGGGACCTCCTCGACATAATCCTTGACGCGCTTGTAATGAGAATCGCCGGCGGGCAGCTTGACGAAGCCATTGGGACCGCCCGGGGGCTGGTCAGCGGCGGCAAAGGCATTCTGAGCGGCGGCCAACAGCGCCGCCGCCGTGGCGTGGGCCAGGAACATTTTGCAGGTCATAACTTCATGGCAGTATGAGTCCTCTTGCGCTGCTTTGCCACCAACATTTTGCGAAGATGAGAATCACATGGAACGCCTTGCGCAATGCTTTTCCGAGAATGCACGCCACGTGAGTGGCTGCTGCGAAGTGACAACCGCGACTTTGCCGCCGTCGTCATCCGCCGCGCCCCTACGAGCCGGCGCAACGCCGGCTCGACAGGCGCGTGTCTCTAGTTTGGGTTGCTTTATAGCACGTCCGGCGTCTGGCGGTCGAGGGGGGAAAAATCCCATCCTTTCACGGTGCGGTTTATGCTCCACAGGAGTTGGAAGCACAGACTGCGTCGAAAGCCAGTGTAGTGGCGGGACCCGGCCCTTCTGCCGCTCGCTCTGTTCCCCTGCCCCACACTCAGTGGAAAAGTGACCGCAACATCGTGGTAACATTGTTAGTCGCATGCGGCTGGCGGTCGCGATACCAGCGCCGTAGTACCGCGTCCGAACGCGGGTCAAGAAACGCTTTGGTGCTCAAGGCGCCCTCGACGTGGCTATCGCAGAACAACACGTTCCACCGGTCGCCGTGGCGCTGCCACTGGAGGGCAAGCCCCGGAAAATAGGGATCGACAGGGTAGCCGCGAAGGTCGAATACCCAATTCACGAACGAGCCTGGGAACAACTGCGCCGCCCCGCCACGCGGGTTCGTCGTGAGCGCGTCTCCCATGGCGATCATGTCGCTCGGACAGACCACGTCGCCCTCACGGACAGGCGGGCCGCCACTAGAGCCGACGTCGAGGAAGGGGCAGAGCTCGCTCTGCGCGCCCAAGCCATACACGGGTGCGTTGCCGTAGTTGTAGTCGTAGCCGAAGGAATTGTATCCGTAACTGCCGAGGTCGCCAGCCGCCTGATAACCGCAAAGGAACGGGCCCCCCAGCCTGCCGTAGTCGGGGCAAACCTGGATGCCGGGCGGCTCCGGCTGCGTGGGCCGCCCGATCAAAGTCGAGTTGCTCGTCCAGGTGTCCTTTGTGTAGGGCTGCAGGAGCTGGAACCATGCCACGAAATTAGTCGGGGTGACAGTGGTATCAAGCGGATAGCCCTTGAAATCGTCAAGGTACATGTGCAGCCCCAAGCCGTACTGGTGAAGGTTGCTCTTGCACCCCGCGATTCGCGCCTGGACCTTGGCCCTGTTGAGGGCCGGGAGCAGCCAGGCGGCCAGAATCGCAATGACCGCGATGACCACCAGCAGTTCGATC
>Ga0181524_10000514_pt1 | contig 46388 bp, 42 predicted proteins | sample PEATcosm2014_Bin_34_FD_119761 | JGI IMG/M metagenome (GOLD analysis project Ga0181524, IMG submission 119761) | Peatland microbial communities from MTU Mesocosm Facility, Houghton, MI, USA - PEATcosm2014_Bin05_60_metaG | ecosystem: Environmental > Terrestrial > Soil > Wetlands > Peat | place... | reverse complement strand
GACCGCCCTATAGGATCCGGTTTGGCAGAAGTGTTTTCAGATGAGCCACTTAGGACAAATTTGAGCCAGTAAGGCGTCGATTTTGACGGGTCTGGGCGGCGCTGAATGCCGCGACGCCCAGAGTTGGAAGGAATTCCCTCGCGTCGTCTTCTTAGGCGAAGATTTGGGCCGCATCGCATTACTTGACCCTGCGCGGCGGCGGGCTGCATAATCGCGGCGATGATAGTCACGAGCAGTTCCAAGCGGCTACGGTTCCGGATTTGGATCTCGGGCCTGGCGCTCTGCCTCTGCGCGGCTTATGCCGCCCCGGGGAAGCTCCCGGTAGTGAAGCGGTCGGACGTGGTTTTCATGTACGAAAGCGGGCGGCAGACGTACGAGGACTATGGCGCCACGGTCTTGGCATGGGGAGGCAAGCCTACGGCAAGATCGCTGGAGCAGGCGCGGGGCCTGAAGTTCTTCGGAAGCGTGGGAATGGTCACCGAGTTCGGCCGCTACTACGAACGGTTTCCACAGACTTACGAACAGGGCCTGTGCCGCGGCCTCGATGGCCAGCCTTACAAGGTTCCGTGGCTCACCGACCTCCAGCACAAGGGAATCCCTTTTTGGTGGTGCTGCACGCGCCAACCTCTTTTCCGCCAGTACATTTCGGAGAGGGTGGTCGAGACGGTCAAGGCGGGGGCCGATGGCGTGCATATTGACGACCACCTCGGCACGGCGGGCGCCCTTTGGACCGGGGGCTGTTTCTGCGACCGGTGCGTCGAGGAATTCCACGACTATCTCAAGTCATTGCCCGCGAGCGAACTTGCGCGGCTGGGCATCGGGGACCCAGCCGGTTTCAACTACCGAACCGTCTTGCGGGAGTGGCTGGCCCAAAAGCGCGGGCGCAAGGCGCCGGAGCACCCGCTCTGGTCCCAGTGGAGGATTTACCAGCTCCAAGGCGCCGCGCGGTTCATGGAAGAGCTGCGCGCCCTGGCCGCCCGGACCGCCGGCCATACTATCCCGATGGGCGCCAATGCCGGCCTGCTTTGGGGGAACCACCTGAACGATTTCAAGGCGCTGGACCTTTTCAGCGCCGAGATCGAGCATCACGCATCGGATGGACACTTCAGCGACGCCCCGCTGGTTGCCTACCGCCTGGCGGATGCCGTGGGGCGTCCGCTGGCCTCGACCGCGAGCGGCTGGGATTGGGCCTACATCAAGGAGCACAACCTGCCGGGGCTGGTCCAGGGGTGGATAGCCCTGAGCTACGCCGCCGGCCATGGCCTCATGGTCCCGAACCGGCAGTGGTGTTATACGCCGGAGAAGGGCACCCACTGGTACGAAGGACCCAAAGAGAAGTTTGCCCCGCTCTACCAGTTCGTACGGCAGCGCAGCAGCCTCTTCGATGACTACCGCAACTACGCCGATCTGACGGTGGTCTTTTCCTCGCGCACTTTCGATCGCAACCCCGCCCGGCTCATCGCCGCCTGTGGGGAACTGGCCGCCGCCAACATCTCCTATTGCCTGGCGTTGGGCGGGGACGAGGTCGTGGATCACCCGCTCAAGGCGGGCGACTTGCGCCTCAGCCCGCGGTTGGTGGTCATCCAGCCTGAGGACATTTCCATAGCCGACCGCGAGGTGCTGGGTGGCGAAACGAACGTCCAACGCTACTCTAGCATCAGGCAGGCTATAGCGGGCACCGCGCCCGCCGTGCGCGTCAAAGCGCCCGGCGCGGTGCGCGTGCTCCCGCGTGTGAAACCCGGCTCGGCGATCGTCCATCTGTTGAATTGGGGCTACGACGCCGGCCGCGACAGCGTGGAGCCGCTCAAGAACGTGTCGCTCGATCTGGATCTCGAGGCGCTCGGCGTTGCCGGGGCAACCGAGGCGGACTTGTACTCGCCGGGAGCCCAGCCGCTCAAGCTGCCCGTCACCAACCGGAGGGTGACCGTGCCGGAGCTGGGGCTGTGGAGTGTAGTCGAAATTCGCGGTTTCCGCGCGGAACGGTAGCGGGCTTTCCGGGGTACGAGCACTCTTCCAGCAATTCCGACAAGGTTCTCCGGGATACTGCGCTGCTGCGCAATTTCTCGTGGCCTTGAATCTAGAGAAGGGTTACGATGCTCAACATGAACGCCACCAGCAGACTCAATGTTGCCGTCGTTGGCCTCGGCTTCGGGGCTGAATTCATCCCCCTCTGGCAAAAGCATCCGCACACCCGCTGCGAGGCCATCTGCCAACGCAACCCGGAAAAGCTCAACGCCGTAGGAGACTACTTTGGGGTCGGGAAGCGTTACACCGATTTCAGGCAGTTGCTCCGGGATCCGGCGATCCGGATTGTCCACATCAACACGCCGATCCCGGACCACGCCTGGATGTCCCTGGCCGCGCTCAAGGCGGGCAAGCATGTGGCCTGCACGGTGCCCATGGCCACGAGCGTCAGTGACTGCAAGAAGATTGTGGGTCTCGTGAAACAGACGGGACTCAAGTACATGATGATGGAGACGGTGGTTTATTCCAGGGAATATCTGTTTATGAAGGAACTGCTCGACAAAGGGGAACTGGGCAAGCTGCAGTTTGTGCAAGCCAGCCATCAGCAGGACATGGACGGCTGGCCCGACTATTGGCCCGGCCTGCCTCCGATGTGGTATGCGACTCACTGCGTCGGCCCCGTTGCCGGCCTTATTGGCCAATCGGCCGAGTACGTGAGCTGCTTCGGCTCAGGCACAATCCGCAAGGAACTGGTCAAACGCTACGGCTCGCCCTTCGCCGTCGAGAGCGCGCACATTAAATTCCGGGGCAGCGACGTGAGCGCGCGCATCATCCGGAGCCTCTTCGACACGGCGCGCCAATATCGCGAGAGCATTGATGTCTATGGGAGCAAGAAGGCCATCGAGTGGCCGCTCATCGAGCACCAACCGCTGATCATTCACACCGCCAAACTGCCGGAGCCGAGAATCCCCAAGGCGGTGAAGTGCCCTGATTTCGCCAGGCGCCTTCCGAAGAGCATCCGGAAATACACGACGCAGGGTGTCTATGATGCCAGCAAGAAAACGCACCTGAGCTTCACTCAGGGCGGTGGCCATGGCGGCAGCCATCCGCACCTGGCAAACGAGTTTGCCATGGCGGTGGCGGAGGATCGCGCTCCCTTCCCCAATGCTGTCCAATCCGCCAACTGGACGTGCGTCGGCCTTTGCGCGCACCAGTCCGCGCTCAAGGGCGGTGCGCTCGTCAGGTTGCCGGCCTTCACGCTTTAGAGGCTTCTATGAAACGATTCCTCGCCCAAGTTACGGCGCTCTTGTTCGTGAGTTGGGCCGTGGCGGCGGAGATCGAGAAAATCAGGGCCATCCTGCGCGGGGCAGGCCTGCCGGCATGGCTGCACCCTCGGGATTGACTGCATGCCACTGCCCCATGACCGAGAACTATACCTACCGCGGTTTCTGGGGGACGCTGGCGATCACGCTCATCCCGTTCCTGGTTTCTGCCTTCACCCGGAAGACCGAGCCTTCCAAACTCGCCGCTACCACGCTCGAATGGGGCAAGAAGTGGGAAGCCTTCCATGGCCTCGCCGATTGGCGTCTGCACCTGGCCATCCTCAGCCTGATTACTATAGCCGCTTATTGGTGGATGTGGTTAACCGCCCAAGACGAAGCTCAGGCGCCACGGCACGTTGTTGCTGCTCTGTGACTACTTTCCCTTACGCCCTGGGAGGGAGATGAGGGGAAAACCTGCCGCAAGATGGCATCCGCTTCCTGGTCCGTCATCGGATTATCAACCAGCGTGCGTGAGTCCTGGAGCTGCCTCAGCCGGCCGCTGATAGTGCGCAGGACCCCGGGCATTGCCCTGGAGGCTACCGAATACATGTGTAGCGTCAGGCCAAGCATGAGATCGAGACGTTTGCCGTGCTCCTCCAATTCTTCCTGGCTGGCCTGCCTCACGATGAAGTTCTTCCGCTGCCAATCCATGAACTCGTCCGAACGCCGTGACCAGAACTCGAACAAATCCTCCGCCGACAGCGGCTTTGGGTCCTGGCGCTCGGCTACGGTTACTCTACTCATAGAGTGAATTTGGCCAAGAACCTCGCGGGATGCAAAAGGATTCGCAAAGCCGAGAGAAAGCCCGACTTCAGGACGGTGATCTGGGTCCAGGGCTCGAGGGGATCGTTTACTCGGCCAGGGCCCGGGGCCGGGCCAAGCAGCTCGGCGGTGGCACCGGCGTCGGCAACGAAGCAGGGGCATCAGGGAGTTTCTTGACATGTAGCTCTGTCATGTCTGGCGATTGCTATGCTCATGCAATTGACCATTGTGGTTCCCGATGAGCAGGCGCGGCAGTTGGGACTGGGGCGTGAGGAGTTGGAAAAGCTGGTCACTCGGCCTCTGCAGCAGGTGCCGAACCTTGCCTTTCTGGAGGAGGTAACAGAATTCCTGGGCAAGGGTCCTCAGCCTAAGGAGATCGTGGCCTTTCATGGCTCGGAAAAGTCACAGCAGCGCGCGCGGGAATTGCTGGACAAGAATCGCACCGGCACGCTCACACCCGAGGAGGAGGCAGAACTGGACGGGATCGAGTCTGCAAACCACCTGTTCGCCCTCATCAAGGCGCGCGCCTGGCAACATGTGTCCGCGGCCTCGTGAGCCAAATTCCGGACATCTTGTGCGGCTTGGTGCATCGCCCCCGCTTTCGGCTTGTTCCGCTGCACCTCAGGGGCCTACGCTCACGCTGTAGCATGAAACTCGATTTTACGAAACAAACGGCATTGGCGGTCCTCCTTCTTGGCATCCCCCTCGTCTCGAGGCCGGCGGTTGGGCCGGCTCCAACGGGCGGCATCGGAGTGTATGCTGAGAATCCATTTTACTGGGAATACCAGGGGAAACCGGTGCTGCTCCTGGGTGGGTCTTCAGCACCGAAGGGCGGGCTTAACGATGAGGGCATGTTCCTCTGGCCGGAGGTCGCCGGCAGGCTGGACACACTGCTATCGGCCGGGGGCAATTACACGCGGTGTCTCATGTCGGGGCGCTTGCGCGGCGAGCCGCTGTGGCCCTTCTTGAATGCAGGAGGGCATTTTGACCTGGATCGCTGGGACGAGAACTATTGGCACTGCTTCGAGAGCTTTCTGCTGGAGACGAAAAAGCGCGCGATCATTACCGACATCGAGCTGTGGGCCACCTTCGATTACGCGCGGCTGCCCTGGACCAGGAACCCTTTCAATCCAATCAATAATACCAATTATACCGCTCAAGAGACCGGCCTTCCGGCCGAGGTCAAAACTCATCCGGTTTTGTCCGAGAATGCGTTTTACCGCACCGTGCCGGACGAGGGAAAAATCCCGGCGGTGCTCCGGTATCAACATCGCTTTGTGGATAAGGTCCTCTCTTATACGCTGCGGTTCGACAACGTTTTGTACTGCATGGATAACGAGACTGCCGGCAGTCCGGCCTGGGGCGCGTATTGGGCCCGCTATGTCCGCAACGCCGCGGCCAGGGCCGGAAAGAAGGTCTGGGTCACAGAGATGTTCGACGCGCATGACCTGGATGACGCCTCCTACCGCAATGTCACCGACTATCCTCATACCTACGACTTTATCGAGATTTCCCAGAACAACCACCAATCGGGCCAGACGCATTTCGACAAGATCCAAGGCGTGCGCCAACGCATCCTCACGGCGCCGCGTCCGCTGAGCAATGTCAAAATATACGGCAGTGATGGGGGCGGGTTGTTCGGCACCAGCCGGGAGGCGACTGAACGGTTTTGGCGGGACATTTTCGCCGGCTGTGCGTCGGCTCGCTTCCACGAAAAGCACCTCGGGGACAGCGAACTGGGACAAAGGATGGTGCGCAGCGCTCGAGAAGTCACCAGTGCCTTTGACCTCTTTCACTGCGCACCGCATACTGAGCTTCTGGCCGAGCGGGCGCCCAACCAGGCCTACTGCCTGGCCAATCCTGGCAAAGAGTATGCGGTTTATTTCCCCGCGCCGGGTCGAGTCCAACTCCACACCCCCGGCCTCGAAGGCGCGGCTGAGCTGCGCTGGTACGCTATCGAACACGGAACCTGGATGGAACCCGTTCGGGTCCCGGATCAGAGACCCATTGCGCTGTCCACACCTGGTGAGGGTCAGTGGGTCGTCCTGGTCCGGGCCAACCGGATTTCCCGATAGGACCTTTTACAAGGCAATGACATTTTCATCCGGCACCGTGTCGTCGAGGCGCAGGATGGAGAGCGAGAGCCGTTGGAGGGGTTTGCCCGCTTGGATGAGCGCCTTGACGTCCCGACCGATGCCCTCGGGAGTCGCCTCCCGCATCTTGACCTGGCTGTGGCGGGCGTTGAGATGGGTGTTGGGGAAGAGGCGGCTCACTTCAGGGAGCGGCTGTGAGGACATAATGGAGCAGGTCAGCCATATCCTCCAAGGAGAGGCCCTGCTCGAGGCCCTCGGGCATGAGGGACCAGGACTGGGTCTGGATGGACTGGAGGTCCTCCAGCAGCCAGACGGCCAGGGTGCCATCGAGCTGCCGCAGCGTGAGGGTCGAGGCGCTTTGCGAGGCCTTGATGCCGACCAGGCTCTGGCCTTCGTTGCTCCTGGCCACGCATGTGGTATAATCGGCCTGCACCTCCCGATTCGGCTCCAGAATCGCCCTGAGGATGGCTTCCTTTCCACGGACCTTCGCCCCGGCCAGGTCGGGACCGAAGACCCGGCCCTCGCCGCCCAAGCGGTGGCAGCCGGCACAACGGGCCAGGAATAGGGCATGACCGTGGCCGACCTCGCCTTTGAGACGCAGCGCCGGCTCAAATTGCTCAACCAGGTTGGGCCGTGACTGCGTGACCGGGCCAAACAGCCGGACGGCGAGCTCGCTCACGACCGGGTCCTCATGCGTGCGCAGGAGATTCAGACAGGTTGAAGGGAGGGTTGCGGCATTGATGTTCCCCGCCTCGATGGCCGCGAGCAACGGCCTGGCCCGCTCGGCCCGGGCCAGCAGCGCCATCATGGCCTCGTTCCGCAGCGCAGGCCCCGTTGCCGCCCCAAACCGAATCAGGTCGGGAGCCACAAGCGCATCGACGCACCGCCCCCGCGCGGCCACGACCGCCGATTCCAGGACGTAAGGTCCGGTCGGAACGAGCAATGCCCGAAGCCAATCGGCCGAGTGGGGGTAATCCAAGGGACTTATGCCCAGCAGGTGGACTGCATCAGCGCGCAACGCCCAGGGGATGTTCTCATTGATGGCGCTTATGAGCGCGGTATCGAAGAACCGCTGGAGCCGGTTTTGCTTGTCCACCAGCCGGAGCGAACTGCCGCTGCGGTGCAATCCCTCCCCCAGAGCGAGGAGCATCCCATAAGGGAGGTTGGCCGACACGGGGACCCGGTCCAGCAGGTCCAGGGCCTGCGTCACGTCCTCCAGTTTGCCCCTGACGCCAATCATCGCCGCCAACTGCGCCAGGAACTGTTGGCCCGCCGGAGTGTTGCCGAAGGGGGCGACACCCGCCAACGCGGTCAGGAATTGCCCGGCGCCGTCGCGGAGCGAGCTGAGCACCGCCCCGCTCATCCATGGGTTGTCCGGCTCTTGAGCAAGGAGGTTTGCCAGCAGCAAGTTTCGATCAGCCGGCGGCAGCTCGCCCAGGGTAAAGGCCAGTTGAAGGCGCACGCGCGCCGATGAGTCGGCAGCCATGGCGCGAAGCTGCTCCCACAGTTCTTCGGACGCATCTGGCGACGCCGCGAACCGTTCCGCCAGCAGCACGGCGTGCTCGCGTACGCGCGCATCGCCGTCCTTTAAGGCCCCGAGCACCTGCGCCGCCCGAAGGGCTCCCAACCCCTCGAGGGCGTGCAAGGCGCGCAAGCGCGCCAGCGGAAGCCTCGAGTGCTCCAGCATGTTCGTCAGCAGCGCCACTGCCGCGGGGTCCTGCCTCTCGTACAAGAGCCGGGCCGCCGTGTCGGCTTGCCAGCCGTTGGCCTGCGCCAGCAGCACGACCAGGTCGTGCGTGTTGAGCTGGTCCAGCCGGGGCGAGACAGGCCGCTTGAAGGACTCCGGAACGATGCGATAAATGCGCCCGCTCTCATGGCCGGTCTGGAAGTCCGCAACATAAAGCGCCCCGTCCGGCCCGTTGACGATCTGCACCGGGCGAAACGAGGTGTCCCTGGAAACCAGGAACTCCGTGCGCTGTTCGTCGCCCGCGCGCTCGGCCGCCACCTCGAGTCCATTCTCCCGCAGCACAAAACGGTGGATGAGATGGGCCTCCGGGTCCGCAACAAAAACGTTGTCCAGATAGTTCGACGGGAAGGTGTTTCCCCGGTAAACGACGCAGCCCCGGGCGTCCGTCAACCAGGCGGCTGCGAGGGCGTTGGTGGACGCCGGCCGGCCCTCGCCCGGCAGGAGGTCTCCTTCGGCAGGTTCGGATGCAGGGCGCGCCGCGGGAAGGGCGCGTGGCTGCCGCGTGAACGCGCCGTTCCGGCCTTCGGCGGGCTCGGATGCCAGGCGCGCCTCTGGAAAGCGGTAAATCACCGTCGCGGGACTGGCGGCGTCCAGCAACAGGGGTGGCGGAGGGAAGAACGGGTTGCGCGCCAGGTAACGCGGCTCACACATCGCCAGCCGCAGCGGGCGATTCGAGTCGCATGAGAATTTCCGGCCGCGATTGTCGAAGCTCATCCCGGTTTGACCAGGACCGGCTTCGGGGACAAGCGCCAGCGTGCGGGGGTCGAACGCAAAGTCGCTGCCGGACAGTTCCACCGAGGGGATTTGGGCGGCGCTGAGGACGCTCACGACGCCATCCAGGCCAGCCATGCCGCAGTGCAGCCGGTTATCCAAGCCCCAGTTGAAATTGTTGAGCAACGCCTTCGGATTGGGCGAGTAAGGCCGGGCGCCGAAGCCGCTGAACACCACTTTGACGATGTCGGCAATGCCGTTGTCCTCGCTGTCTTTGAGATAGAAGACCTGAGGAGTTGCCGCGACAAAGATGCCCCCTGCGTAGCACGCCACCGCCGAGGGCCAGGGCAAATTGTCGGCATAAACCGTGCTCGTTTGGAATACGCCATTCTCATCCATATCCTCCAGCATGCGGACTTGGCCCAGGTGCGGACTCCGCTCGCGCCGATCGGGGTAGTCCCGCATCTCGGCGACGAAGAGCCGCCCCCGCTCGTCGAAGGCCAGGGCCGCCGGGGCCGCAACCATCGGCTCGGCCGCAACCAGCTCGAGGCGAAAACCGCGCTTGACCTGGAACGAGGCCGGCGCGTTGGTGCTTGGGGCCGCCGAAACCCGGGGCGAGGGCTTCGACTGCTTCTTAGGCTCGACGCCCCACGCCGCGTGCCAACAGAACAACAAGAGCAAGGGCGCGCCAAGGGACAAAAGCAACTTATTACTCCGTTTCATAAATGCACCAACTTATTGTCAGGCGGATAGCGCCTCTGTCAATGGTTCTCTACCGGGTAAAAATCAGCGGCAGCCCGCGCCAGAGCCCGGGCCGGCCCGAATTGGAGAGGGTCTCCCGGGCTTGTTTCAAATCGAATTGCATGCAAAGGCCGAGGCTGTCTGCGCCGCGGCCATGGGTGCGGATGGCGTTCACGCCGTAGTTGTACCCGAGCATGATTTTGACCGAAGAGGTCCGGTAAACCACCCCTCCGCCCACCCCGCTGTTCCAATCTCCTGGCTGGTCGAGGCCCGGCAGGTAGCTGACGACGGCGGTCGAGGCGGTGGCATCGAGGTTCCACCGCTGCTGGCGGTCCAGAGGCAGAAGATAAGTGCCGCTTAGCAGCACGAACTCTTTCGCGCTGAGTTCCTGAAAATAGTAGCCGGGCAGCGCAAGCGGAAACTCCGAGGCCAGCGGCAGCAAACCGCCCAGCCGGTAGGCGCTGAAACGGTCGGCCTCCACGCTGGTTCCCGCCGTCAAACCGACGTAAAAGCTGTGTTTCAGTTCGGGCAGGGTGTAGCCCAGAAATGCCTCGCCCCAGAATAGATGGGACTCGGGTTCCAATTTCCTCGGCTCGGCTGCCGCGCCGTACGCCCCGGACTCGGAGCGGAACTGGCCCTCGTACCAAATCGAGAGTTCCACCGCCAGGGGCGCAAGGAGCAGCGGTTCGCGGCCGCCCCACCGGAGGCCCGTCCGAACGCTGAAGGTCGTATGGTCCCCCGGCAGGCGAAAATCAGGGGCGGTGTCGTCGGTTGTGTCGTAAACGCCGTAGTGCGCCTGGCCGCGCAACACGCCGTTGAGCGGAATCGTCTGGCCGGGATTGAAGAGATGATAAAGACTCACCCCGGCCTCGCCATCATGGCCCCAGAACGATTCCTGAGGATAGAATTTCCCCTGGCGAATCTCTTCATAACTGTCGGCAAAGCCGCCGCCGGCCAGATGAATACCCAGGTCGGTATGTGGACCCAGCACCCCGCTGATGCCCAACTCGGAATCCACGTAAACAGGCGCTATCGCCAGGCGCAGGGTCAGGTTGGTCCGCAGGAAATCAGGCTGGTTGCGATAATAGAACCCATACCCCGCAAGCGGCGGCGGATGACCCTCGAGGGGCTGGTCGTAGCCGACTTCAATCAACTCGCGCTCAACGGGGTCAATCTGGCCGCGCACCCCCACAGGGCTCAGGCAGCCCGCCAGGCAAAACAGCAAAAACCATCGCCAAATCATCTGACTCGGCATCGCAGGCGCTTCTCGAAATGTCAAGTCGTTTGAGGTCGGCGGGTGCGATTAACAGTGTCGGTCAGTTCACGGCACTTCTTTGCCCCGAAGGGGCTTCGGAGAATAGCCCGGCGTTTCAACGCCGGGTGAGCGGATCGAATGCATGCATCCGTCCCGAAGGGACGGCTGAGGGCAACGAGTGTTCTCAATCGTCCCATCGGGAAGAGAATCCCTTTTCTCGCCTCCCCGGCGTTGAAACGCCGGGCTATTGTCGGATGTCCCTCCGGGACAGAGCTTCCACCATTTCACATTTGCCTCCAATAGATTCCCCCTTAAGATAGAAGCATGAGCAAGGCCAGGAAACTCCTGCACACGAGGTACCGTGTGAACGATCTCGAACGGACGGTCAGATTCTACAAAGAGGCGCTCGGCTTGGCCGAGGTGCGCCGGCACAAGTCCGCGCGCGGCTCCGAGTTGGTCTTTCTAAAGACGCCCGAAAGCGAAGAGCTAATCGAGCTGTGCCATTTTCCGGGCAGCGGCCCGGTGCAGGTCCAGGCGGATTTGACACACCTGGCCTTCGAGGTCGAGAGCCTGGAAGACTTTGGACGGCACCTGGCCCGGCTCGGCCTGAGCTACTCCGACGGGCCTCACCTCGATGAGCACGGCGGCGGCATCGCCTTTGTCGACGCGCCCGAGGGCTACGAAATCGAACTCATCCAGCCCGGCAAAGGAGTTGGAAATGAATAAGTCATCGGATTTATAGGCAGAACCAAGGCAGCGCCATGATTCTGTCGTGCAGCCGCAGCGGATGCCGGCAAGGGCACATGATGAAACCCTGCTTCACCTGCTTGGGATGTTACTCCACAAAAGCCATCACGTGCCGCGCATCCTTCATCGTCGGCTTCTCCGTCCACTTCACTTCCACCGGACAGCGACTAAACATATATAACTTTATAGGCGAAGTCGTCGTCAACAGTTTTTTTCGGCTCAGTGGGGGCGCGATCGCGGCGACATGGGCGCCGCGAAGCAGGCGGAGACGCTCAAGCAGCACGAATACCGGCTCCTCAACCCCGGCTTCGCCGAGCATTTCCTGGGCTGGATGTTCGAGCCTTACTGCCGGGCAAAGGGACAATGTTGAAGAAATAACCAATGCAGCCAATAGAGCCAATGGAATGTTTGCACCGGCACCCCCAATTATGCGAAAACTCTTGCGCATGATTGCGACGCAGTCCGCAGGACCAAAAACTCAGCGCCTGATGCTATCACGTTTGCAGGCGCATGTGCCGAATGCCCGGTGTCGAGTGAACCAGATGCCGCCCCTCGGCCCTCGACTCTTGCATGTCCGTTTGCCGATCGATGCAGGTCTAAGCCCACTCCCAACCTGGGCATTTCACACGCTCAGGCGGCTTGCCCACGCGACGGCTCGGGAAAGCTCCGCTAGGAGCGCCATCTTTATAGCCGAAGCGTCCGGACGACCCCAAGCTCCGTTGGGAGCGGCATGTTGCCTCGAAAAAGCAGCGTCCAGGCCCATGCCGCTCCTGACGGAGCTTGAGAAATGCTCGGTTGGCTGGCGCTTCTACAAACATGGCGCTCCTGACGGAGCTTTCGCCGACGGCGGGAATCGTGAAATATTCGGGCTAACGGTTTTAAGCAGTTTTAACCAATTATGACCCCCCGCCCCCTCCCGACCCATTCCGCCCCCAAGTGGGTTGAGCGAAGCGAAATGCCGGCCCGTCGGCACACTCCGAAGTCCCTACCCGGATATTCCATAACCTGGCGCGACGTCTCATTAAAACCGCGGCTTCAGCCCGGTGTAATAAGCCAGTTCTTTGCGACCTCCGCGTTCTTTGCGGTTAATCCGCAATTCTGCAACTGGCTGTCGGGCTTCGGATGTCCTCCGAACACAAGGGCTCTGGAATGTGGACTGTGGCGCCGCCGCTCGATACGCTGGACACGCTCCACTCTCCCGCCGCGGCTTCGCCGCCCCTCGTTTCTGCACCATTTCTGCACCATTTCTGCCTCACTTTTCGCGATGTGCTTTTCGCAACCATCTCCGTATCAATCACTTCCACTTTTCCCTCGTCCGCATGGTGCAATTCCCCCTCACCCCGGCAATTCGTGTCAATTAGTGCAATTTGTGTCTCCTCGGAGGCGCCCTTCCCATTTCACATTTGCCCCGAACAAATTCCACCTTAAGATAGACCCATGAGCAAGGCCAGGAAACCCTTCCATCAATGAAGCTGCTGGCTCGACAATTCGAGTATCTGTTCCCGCGCCCGGCGCTGGTGATGGGCATTGTGAATGCGACGCCGGACTCGTTCTCGGACGGCGGGAGGTTTGCGGACACCTCGGCGGTGGTTGCCCACGCAATGCGCCTGATCGAGGAGGGAGCCGGGATCCTCGATGTGGGCGGAGAATCCACTCGTCCCGGCGCCGTGCCGGTGAGCCAGGAGGAGGAGTTGCGGCGGGTCATGCCGGTGCTGGCGCAACTGGCCGGGCGCGTCCAGGTGCCCATTTCCATCGACACGACGAAACCGGAAGTGGCCCGGGCCGCCCTTGCGGCCGGGGCCAGCCTGGTCAACGACGTGGGGGCCAATCGAAACGAAGAGACAATGTGGCGGCTGGTGGCCGAGACAGGCGCCGGTTACGTCTGCCTCCACATGCAGGGCACCCCTCAAACCATGCAGCTCAACCCGGTCTATGGGGACGTGGTCCGGGAAGTGACCGAGTTCTTTTTTGAGCGGCTCAAGCGATTGAACGGTTGCGGAGTGCGGGGCGAGCAGGTTATATTTGACCCCGGGATTGGCTTTGGCAAGACGCTCGAGCACAACTTGGAGTTGCTGGGGGCGCTGCCGGAACTGGCGAGGTTGGGGCGGCCATTGTTGCTCGGGGTTTCGCGCAAGTCGTTTATGGCCAGGCTCCTGGGGACCGGGCCGGCCGCGTGGATGCCGGCGGGGCTGGCGTGCGCCTCTCTGGCGGTCGAGGCGGGAGCGCACATCATCCGCGCGCATGACGCGGCCGAAACCGTTCAGGCCATCCGTATGGCTGAAGCGATCCTGGCAAGAAGAAGAAACGTATAAGATCTGCTTTTCGTGTACAACCTTTGGCAAAAACTGAGTGTCTTCTGGGCGCAGACCGGCGGATGGCGTTTCGTGGTGGAAATCCTCATGCTGACGGTCGGCATCTACAGCGCCTTGCGGTTTGTGCGCGGGACCCGCGGCGCTCCGGTCGTGATGGGTTTCCTGGTGGTCCTGCTGGCCCTGGTCCTGTCGAGCTTTCTGCTCAAACTCAAGGTGCTCCAGTACCTCCTGGGGGCCTCTTATCTCTTCGTCCTCTTGGCCGTGCTGGTGATTTTTCAGCCCGAGCTGCGGCGGATGTTGGCCGAGTTGGGCAACTTGCGGTTGCTGGCCACCGTGCGCGAGCAACGCGAGAATATCGAGGTCATTGTCCAGACGGTCGAACGGCTCTCCGAGGTGCGCATCGGCGCGCTCATCGCCATTGAACGCTCCATTCACCTCCAGCAAGCGGTCGAATCGGGCATCATCGTCGACTGCGTGGCCACGCCCGAGATGCTCGAGACCATCTTCTTCCCCAACAACGCCATCCACGACGGCGGGGTCATCATCCGAGGGGACCGGATTGCCTTTGCGGCGTGCATCTTCCCTCTGACGCAGCGGCGGGATTTGAACCCGTCCCTGGGCACGCGGCACCGGGCGGCCATTGGGTTGAGCGAAGAGACCGATGCGGCCGTGGTAGTCGTCTCCGAAGAAACCGGCGGCATTTCTTACGCCTCCAAAGGGCAGTTGGTCCGCAACGTCAGCCTCCAGGAACTGCGCGCCTTTCTGACCTCGATGTTCGTGTCCCCAACCCGCTCGCGCTCATGGATCGGCTGGGTGCGCTCCTGGACCACCGAAAGGGTAAAACCGGCGCCAATCCATGCCGCCCAGGCTGGCGCGCCTCCTGCCTCCTCGGCCGCTGCCGCCACAACCACAACGGGTTTGGCCAAATGATCGCCCTGCTCCGCAAGCTGGTTGTTGAAGACTTCCCCCTCAAGCTCTTCTCCCTGGCCATGGCGATAATGATCTATTGCACGGTTTTCTTCGCGATCAAAAACGAGACACCCGAATTGGGCTCCCTGGCGCTGGCCGTGGATTTCCGCACGTTCTACAACGTGCCTGTCCTCATCGTCTCTTCAGCCGCCGACGTGCGCCGTCTCAAGGTGGCCCCGGAAACGGTCGCCGTCACCGTGCAAGGCGACCCCAGGATCCTGGCCCGCCTGGAAAACGGTGACATCCGGGCGCTGGTGGACCTGACCCGCATCGAATCCGCCACCGACCTGCGCGCGCGCATTGATGTGTCCACCCCGCCAGGAGTCATTCGTTTCCGCATCGTGCCCAGCGAGGTGCGGATTATCTTCCCAAAGGACCATTAACATGAGCACACCCAAAAGAATCTTCGGCACCGACGGCGTCCGAGGGACCGCCAACATCGAACCGGTCACCGCCGAAACCGCCCTCAGGCTCGGCCGCGCCGCAGGCCACGTCTTCAAATCCGTGGAAGCCCAGGCGCGCGACCGGATTCGCCACCGCATTGTCCTGGGCAAAGACACCCGGCTCTCGGGCTACATGCTGGAAAACGCCCTCTCCTCCGGCATCCTTTCCATGGGCGTGGATGTCTTGCTCATCGGACCCCTGCCTACGCCCGGCGTGGCCTACGTCACCCGGAGCCTGCGCGCCGATGCCGGCATCGTCATTACCGCCTCGCACAATCCTTACGACGACAACGGCATCAAGTTCTTCCGCGCCGACGGTTACAAACTCGATGACAAGATCGAATCTCAAATCGAGGGCCTGGTCTTCAGCGGCGAGATCGAAAACATCCGCCCCACGGCCGACGAGATCGGCAAAGCCGTCCGCGTCGACGATGCCCTGGGCCGCTACATCGAGCACGCCAAGGCCTCCTTCCCGCGCGGCCTCATCATCGAAGGACTGCGCATCGTGGTCGACTGCGCCCACGGCGCCGCCTACAAGTCCACCCCTTGCGTCCTGCGCGAATTGGGCGCCGATGTCATCGTCTATGGCAACAACCCCGACGGCAAGAACATCAACCAGGACTGCGGTTCGATGCACCCGAGCCTCCTTTGCCAGAAGGTCTGGGAACACCGCGCCGACGTCGGCCTGGCCCACGATGGGGATGGCGACCGCGTCTTGTTGTGCGACGAAACCGGCAAGCTCGTCGATGGCGACGATATTATGGCCATTGCCGCCCTGGACCTCCTCGCCCAGGGTATCCTCCACGAGAAAACTCTCGTGGCCACCGTCATGAGCAATGCCGGCCTCGACGCCGCCATCCAAGCCGCCGGCGGACGCGTCATCCGCACACCGGTCGGCGACAAAAACGTCATTGACGAAATGCTGCGCAGCGGCTGCAACCTCGGTGGCGAACAGAGCGGCCACATCATCTTCCGCGACTACAGCACCACGGGCGACGGCCTGGTGGCCGCCCTCCAGGTGTTGAGCATCATCAAAAGCAGGGGCGTCCCGCTCTCCCGCATCACCCAGTGCTGGACCCGCTTTCCCCAACTCATCACTAATATCCGGGTTCGGGAAAAACGCCCCTTCGACGAGCTAAACTCCGTGTCCCAACTCGTCGCCAGCGCCGAAACCGAATTGAAGGCCCAAGGCGGACGCGTCCTGCTGCGCTACTCCGGCACTGAGCCTAAAGCCCGCCTGCTCCTCGAAGGCCGCGACCCCGCCACCCTGGCCCGTTGGTCAAAGCAAATCGCCGAAGCCATCAAGAAACAGGTCGGCGCGTAGGGTGCAGGGAGCGGCAAGGGCCGAGTGCCGAGTCGGGGGAATGAAGTGCCGCCCCCCTCGCCCCTCGCTCCCTGGCGGCAACTTCCGCTTGCAACTCCCGCTTGCGCCCCCGACACTCCGCCCGGATGAACCGCATTGACCAGAGATTTGCCCGGCTCAAGCAGGAGGGCAAGAAGGGTTTGATTCTCTATATCGGTGCGGGAGACCCCGACCTGGAGGCCACGCGGCAGCTTGCGCTGGCGTTCGATGAAGCGGGCGTGGACGTGCTGGAATTGGGCGTGCCTTTCAGCGACCCGCTGGCCGACGGGTTGGTGAACCAGCTTGCCGCCCAGCGCGGCCTGGCCTGCGGCACCACTCCCCCGGCGGTGCTCGCCACCGTTGCCGCCATCCGCCAGCGCTCGCAAATCCCCATAGTCCTGTATCTCTATTTCAACCTCATGCACCGCTACGGGCTGCAACGGTTCATTGAGGACGCCGCCCGCGCCGGTGTGGACGGTCTGCTGGTGCTCGATCTGCCGCCCGAGGAAGGTGAGAATTACCCGGCGCTCATGCGGCAGTTTTGCCTGTGTCCTATCTACCTTGTGGCGCCCACGACACCCGAAGAGCGCATCCAATTAATCGTCAAGGGCGGGGCGGGCTTCATCTATTACGTGTCCCGCGAAGGCGTCACCGGCATGCAGAGCGAGGTCGCCCGGAGCATCGCCCAAATGACCGCCAAGATACGGGCCCACACCAGCCTGCCCATTGCAATCGGCTTCGGGATTTCCACCCCGGAACAGGCCAGGACCGTGGCCGCCCACGGCCAGGCCGTAGTCGTTGGAAGCGCGATTGTCAATCAGATCGCCCGACTGGGGCGCGACCCCGCCCTCGTGAGCCGGGTGGTTGAATTTGTCAAACCCCTGGCCGCGGCGGTGAAGTCCGAGCTAAAGTGATTCCTGGACTGATTGCTCGTACTCGATGAAGGCGGCCGGGGTCAGTTTTTCCACCGAAATGAGCTTGAGATTGGGGTTCCTCTCGATCTCCGGCCGTAACTTATCGGGAGCGTCGGTGAGAAAGGAACCGATCAATTTGCCCGCTTGACGCTTGGTCCTGAAAAAGCCGACCACAAGTTTGTTTTTCCCCGACTCCAGCCGGGAATATCGGTAGAAGCTACTCAGGTACTCCTGGGGGGTGGCGGGGTTAAAGCCATTGGCGGGTTCAAATTTTGCCACGGAGAGGTCTTTGACCAGTTGCTGGAGCAACTCATCTGCCTTGGCGGCATCCTTGGCGACACCGCGGTCGCCTTTGTAATAAGCCTCCCACAGGTTATACTTCGCCAGAAAACTCCCGGCTTGCGCCTCTTTCGACTGCTGAGAGATGAAGTCGTTGGCCGCGGCGGAGACCCCCGCCAGCGGTCTATTGATCTGGATTTCGTCCACAAACGCCGCCTTCCGCTCCCGGTATTGGCTCTCGTCAAAGAGCCAAAGGCCGCCGGGATGGAGTTTGAAGTTCAACTGAATATGGAAGTCCCCGTTCGTTACGTTTATCGAGAGCGGCGCCAAGTGGCCCGGCGCGACTTCCTTGTAATCCGAAAAGGCCTCCTGGATGTCGAGCTGAGTTCCAGTGACTCGAGCGAACGATTTCAGGGGGACCATCCTGGCCGCATCGATGACGAGTTGCCCGCCGCCGCTCTCGAAACCGAAGCCGCCGTAAAGAGTGCCCTCGATTCCATTGCCGCATTGACCGCCGAACGTATGGTCGTCATCCTCCGCTCGGGTGAGAAAGGAGGGCCATTCGTCCGGCAAAGGAGCGGCGGGCTGATTGTCCTGGCGGGCTGGCTGCGCGCCGGGCGCAACTTCCAGGATAATCTGCCCATGGGTCTCCCTGACGCTGCGAATTTGCACGCGCGCCGGGTCGCGCGCCATGAAATGGATGAGCGAGCAGTAAGCCACTCCTTGCCGCCGGCCCCGCGCGGTGTCCGCCGGCGTGGTAACACGGATCGGCATCTGGCCGTACGCGAGTTTGTCCCAATCGAAATAGTGAAAGTTATAGTCGTAATTCGTTACCGCAAGCGGCGGCGCCAGCAGCCAGTAACGGTTCACTTCGATCAGTTGCTTCAGAATCGCCTGCCCTCGTGCCTGGGCCTGTTCAGGCGCCAGGTCGGCACGGACAGCCCGGCGATGCATAATCTGGCATGCAGACAGCGCCAGGACACCCGCCAATCCGAGCACCAGGGCGCGCCTCGACAAACTCCCGCTGCGGGCCGCGGGCCTGGACGAGGACGTATCCCGGTCCATTGCCGGCGAGGTCTGCGCGATCGCGTCCACAGCCGTCTTGACTTCGCTCACTTGCTGGTAACGGCGCTCGGGTTCCCGCTGGAGAGCGCGCAGAACCACTTCATCCAGGCGCACGTCGATATGCACCCCGCGCACGCGGGACGAAGGCGGCTCAAGACGTTTGGCAGGCAGTTCGCCGGTGAGCATCTGGTAAAACACGACGCCCAAGGCGTAAATGTCCGCGCGGTGGTCCACCTGTTCGGGATGGTGGATCTGCTCGGGGGCCATGTAATGGGGGGTGCCCATGATTTTGCCTCCTTGGGTAAGGGTGGTTGAACCGGCGGATGAGCTTGGGCCGGGCGCCGTCCCGTTCCCGGCGCCCGCCAGCTTGGCCAAACCAAAATCGGCAATCTTCACCCGCCCGCGCCGGTCAAGCATGATGTTTTCCGGCTTGATGTCGCGGTGGACGATGCCCTGGTCGTGGGCGTATTGGAGGGCGTCGCAAAGCTGGGGCGCGATGGCCAGCGCCTCGCGCGCAGAGAGGCGCCCGCGTTCGAGGAGTTGCCGCAGGCTCACACCGTCCACGAATTCCATCAGGAAGAAATACAACCCGTCAGCCCGGCCGACTTCGTAAATGGTGACGATGCCCGGATGATTGAGCTTGGCGAGGGCCTTGGCCTCGCGCGCGAAGCGGTCGGCGAACGCGGCATCACGGCCAATGTCCGGTGGAAGAATCTTGAGCGCGGCGATGCGGTCCAGTTCCTTTTGCCTGGCCTTGTAAACCGCGCCCATGCCGCCGCGCCCGATAAGCTCCAGGATTTCGAGTTGGGGGAAGCGGGCTGCCAACTCGCCGATGCCAGGCGGGGTGAAGGCGTGCTTCTGCCCGCCGCTCGTCCCTTCGAGCGTTTCGCTGGCCAGCCCCACTTTCATGAGGCAAGCCGGGCAGAGGCCGCCAGGCACATCGGCCGCCATGGGAGTGCCGCAACTTTCGCAGAATGTCTGCGCTTTCATAAGAGTCTTTCCATTTAAGTACTGAAAGAACCGATCGCCGTTGTTACAGAATATTTTAGCCACCCTGCAGCACCTGAAACAAATGGTGCATTTCCTCGTCGACCTCATCGGGGGAGGCGACTGTGTGGGCTACCTCGGCGCGCAGCAACTGCCGATACCGGCGCCGGAGCCGATGCACCGCAACCCGGGCGGCGTTTTCCGCTATGCCCAGTTTCGCCGCCACGTCGGCGTAGGTGATTAAGCCCCGATCCATGGTGAGCGCGGGCCGCATCGCCTCGAACCACGCCAGCTTCCCATCGCGCCGGTACTCCTCCTCAAGCCGGGCCAGCACGTCCTCGAGCAACGTCAAGGCCCAGCCTCGCTCGAAATGGCTCTCGGGCGTCGCCTGGTCGGCCGGCTCGAGTCGGTAGCGGTCCTCGGCGGAATCGTCGTCAATGGATTCCACGACGAGGCGGCCGCCGCGCTTCTGCGTATGGGCCTTGTTCCATTGGTTGGCGATGAAGTGCTTCATCGCCGTGAGCAGGAAAGTGCGGAACCGGCCCCGCTCCGGGTCCGCCTGGGCGACCCAGTTTCCCTCGAGCAAACGGGCAAAGAATTCTTGCGTCAGGTCCTGCGCATCGGGTGGCGAACTGCCGCGACGGCGCGCGTAGGCGTAGAGGGGATACCAGTAGGTCTGGCACAGATGCGCCAGCGCGTCGCGGGAACAGGCCGTGTCACCCCGCGCCGCTGCCAGCACCACCGACCAGCGAGTGGCGGCAAACAGCCGCTCCGGCCCCGCCTCGGTCATGCCATCGGTTTCCTCACTCGCCATGCACCCTGGACATTAAAGAAATCCGCGCGGTTATTACAACCAAATGCAAGGCGTCAGTGAGGGCGGGTCCTGGGGTTCTTTAACGGATGAAACTGGAAGTCATTGACCAAATCATGTTCGCGCCTCTGCTTTACTCGATGGTGCATTTGGTTCCTTCGTAGCGGCTTCGCCGCCCTGGGAAATATCCGGGTCAGGCCGGCGGCCCTTCACGCCTGGGCGACTTCCTGCGGACCCTTGCCGCCATTGACCAGGAAGAGCACCGCCATGCGTACCGCCAGGCCGTTGGTCACCTGCTCGAGGATCAGCGAGCGGTTGCAGTCGGCAATCTCGCTGTCGATCTCGACGCCGCGATTGACCGGACCGGGATGCATGATGAGGGCATCGGGGCTGGTGCGCGCCAAGCGGGCCTTGTTCAAGCCGAAGAGGCTCGTGTATTCGCCCAGGCTCGGGAACATCGTCTTGCGCTGCCGCTCGTGCTGGATGCGCAAGAGGTTGATTATGTCCTCCTCCCGGATGGCCTCATCCACGTTGTAGGTAACGCGGCAGCCCATTTGCTCGAACACGCGCGGCACCAGGGTCGAGGGGCCGCAGAGGGTCACCTCCGCGCCCAGCTTGGTCAAAGCCCAGATGTCCGAGCGCGCCACCCGGCTATACACAACGTCTCCCAGGATGGTCACTTTCAGGCCCTGGATCTTCCCCTTCCTTTCACGGATGGTGAACAGGTCGAGCAGGGCCTGCGTCGGATGCTCGTGCGCGCCGTCGCCGGCGTTGATGACGCTGGAGTTGAGGACACGCGCCAGGAAATGCGGCGCCCCGGAGGCGCTGTGGCGGATGACGATGAAATCCGCGTTGAGCGCCTCCAGGTTTCGCGCCGTATCCTTGAGCGTCTCGCCTTTCTTGAGCGAGGATGCCTCGGCCGTGAAATTGATAATGTCCGCCGAAAGGCGCTGTTCGGACAGCTCGAAGCTGATCCGCGTGCGCGTGGACGGCTCGATAAAGAGGTTGACCACCGTCTTGCCGCGCAGGGCCGGAACTTTCTTGATCGCTCGAGTGCCCACCGCCTTGAAGGCGCGGGCCGTTTCCAGCACGGTCAGAATCTCCTCAGCCGTCAACGATTCGATGTCGAGCAGATGCTTGCGGTTCCAACTCATGGTCGGGATGATGGAGTGGCTGGTGATTTCTTCTCGAGCACGACTTCGTCCGGGCTGCCCAACTCGCAGAGGCGGACCTGGACGCTCTCGCTCTGGGCGGTGGGAACGTTTTTCCCGACAAAATCCGCCTTGATCGGCAGCTCGCGATGCCCCCGGTCAATCAGCACCGCCAATTGAATCCGCCTGGGCCGGCCAAAATCGTTGAGCGCGTCCATCGCTGCGCGAATGGTGCGCCCGCTATAAAGCACGTCATCCACCAGCACCACCGTCTTGCCGGTCACGTCAAATGGAATCACCGTCGGCTGCATGTCCGGCGCCGCCCGCTGATCCAGGTCGTCCCGGTGCATGCCCACGTCCAGTTGGCCGGTGGGAATGGGTTGTCCCCAAATGCCCCGCAGCAACGCGCTCAGGCGCTGGGCCAGCGGCGCCCCTCCGCGTTGGATGCCCACCAACACGACCTCGCTCCCGCCCTCATTGCGCTCCGCTATCTCGTGGGCGATCCGTGTCAAGGCGCGCTCTATCGCCGCCGCGTTCAAAATCAGGGTTTCAGCCATGCGGACTTTGCTGTTGCAGCATAGATTGATTCCTTGGCGGCCTCGCCGGGCTGCCTTAAAGGGTTTAGTGCAGGGCCGACTGCCGGCTCTTTCGCCATTTGGAACGATGCTTGACTATCCAATCCGTTAGCGCCCGATCAAACCCGATGTCCCGACCGGCCTTCTCAGACTCGATCCACTTGTGCCTCAGAATCTCCTCCCGTTCCGCTTGAAATTCCCGGTAAAGCGATGAGTTCTTCACCAATTCACTCGCCAAGAGGTGCTCTTTTGTTTCGTCAGACATATTCGCGCATCCAAAACAAAACTGCTACGCGCTCAGAACTTTTTATACAAACCGCTCCGTCATGACAATCATATTCTGCGTCAGCCCTGCGAATCGTCCAGGGCCATTGACAAAGTCGCTCGGGCCATGGGCGGGCGTCCCGCCCGCCGCTCGGGGTTTGTCGATGGCCGTGGCGGGTCGTTTGCTCGGGCACCCTTTGTCCGGCCTGCCATCCCATCTGCGCCTTGAACCAATATAGCACAAAACCGGACGTTGATCGGCATTCAGTTCATTCCTTGGCGGCCTCGGCGCCCAGGTACTTGTCCGGCCGCTCAGCTCAGCGTCGATAGACGTCGCGCGAGCGGATCGGGTCGCCCGGGAAGTGGCCGGGCACAGGGTAGGCGACCATGGACACGGGCACGCCGTGATCTTTGAGGGCATGATAGAGCCGGCAGGACCGACCCGGCAAAAGCTGCCGCTTGACCCACTCGTCCCCGTCTGGCAGCATGGAAGGAGAATGAGCCAGAAGGAGAACCAATGCTCCCTCACCCGCGCAGCGCCAACAAGCCGGCGGCGGGCCAAAAGAACAACCTCCTGTCAGTTAAGATGAAAACCTCGTCCAACCTCCGCGCCTCGCGCCTGCTCCCCCTTTGCCCCAGTCTTCTCCTGGCCTCTTTGTTGGGCGGCCTTTGCCCCGGCAGAGCGGCCGAAAGTCCGGCAGCGCAAGGCTATTACCGGTTTCCAACCATTCATGGCGACACGATCGTTTTCACGGCCGAAGGCGATCTATGGCGCGTCGGTATCCAAGGCGGCGTGGCCCGGCGACTAACCTCCCACTTGGGCAGTGAATCGCACGCGGCGTTTTCGCCGGATGGCAAGCTGCTGGCCTTCTCGGCGGAATATGAAGGTTCGACTGAGGTTTATACCATGCCTGCCGAAGGAGGGCTGCCGACGCGTCGAACGTTTGAGGGACGATACGCGGGCGTCGTCGGTTGGACTCCGGATGGAAAGGTGCTTTACACCACCTCGCAATTCTCGACTTTGCCGGACTGGCAGTTGGCCACCATCGATCTGCAAACCGGCGATGACAGGTTGGTCCCATTAAGCCAGGCCAGCGAGGGCGTTTTCGAGCCGGCCGGCAAGACGCTCTTCTTCACGCGCCTGCCCTTTCAAGGCAGCCGCACCAAACGCTACCAGGGCGGCACGATCCAACATCTGTGGAAATTCACTTTTGACGAGGCTGAGGCCGTCCCGCTAACGGAGGACTTTCCCGGAACCAGCAAAGCGCCGATGTGGTGGCAAGGCCGCATTTACTTCGCCAGTGACCGGGATGGCACCATGAACCTGTGGTCGATGAACCTGGCCGGGGCGGACCTGCAGCAGGTGACCAGGCACAAAGGTTGGGATGTGAAATCGCCCGCGCTTTCGGAAGGCCGCATCGTTTATCAACTGGGCGCCGACCTCCATCTTTACGACCTGGGCGCGAAGACAGACCGGCTGGTTCCCATCACGCTGAGTTCGGATTTCGATCAGGAACGAGAGAAGTGGGTCAAAAAACCGACCGCCTATTTGACCGCGGCACATCTGGCCCCGGACGGGGAGCGGCTGGTGCTGACGTCGCGCGGCCAGGTATTTGTGGCGCCGGCCGATCAGGGCCGCTTTGTGGAAGCCACCCATGACGCCAGCGTGCGTTACCGCGCTGCGCGCTTCCTGCCGGATGGCAGATCATTGCTGGCGCTCTCCGATGCCACCGGTGAACTGGAGTTTTACCGCTTGCCCGCCAATGGCGTTGGCAGACCGGAGCAACTCACCAGCGATGGCAAAGGCTTCCGTTTCGATGCCGTGGCCTCGCCCGATGGCGAATGGCTGGCCTACGGCGACAAGGACTGGCAGCTATCAGTGTTCAGCGTTAAGGAAAAGCGAGCCCGGCGAATCGACGTTTCGCAGATGGAATCCTTTTCAGGTCTGGCCTGGTCGCCGGACAGCCAGTGGCTGGCCTACGTGCGGGCGGCCGACAATACCTACCCTCAGATTTGGCTCTATAGCCTCAAATCCGGCAGTGCCAGCGCCCTGACGACCGACCGGGTGAACAGCTTCAGCCCTGTCTGGAGCCCGGACGGCAAATGGATCTATTTTCTGTCCGAGCGCCATTTGGAATCCGCCGTGCCCTCTCCGTGGGGCCTGCGCGAGCCGGAGCCGTATTTTGACTTGCCGGTGGGCCTTTACCATGTGCCGCTGGTCAAGGGCCTGCGCTCGGCCTTCGAGACGCCAGACGAGTTGCAATCGCCCGAGAAGGAAACCAAGAAGGGCAAGGAGGACACCAACGCTGTTCCCATCGTCACGATCGATCTTGCGGGCATTCAAGCTCGCATTCAACCGGTGCCCGTGCCGCCCGGCAACTACAGCGAGCTAAGCATGAACCCCAAGCGGCTGTTCCTCCTTGCCAACGGCTCAGGGCTTGAAGGCCGGACCAATGTGTTGCTCCGCGTCCTGGAGATTACCAACGCCCAACCCAAGTTCAAAACCCTGGCCGACGCGATCAAGGGCTATGAACTGTCTTTGGACCTGAAGAAGATCCTGGTCCGCAAAGAGGACAGCTTCTACATCATAGATTCCGACGCCGCCCCGCCGGTCAAGCTGGAGAAGAGCGTCCCTCTGCAGGACTGGACCATGCCGGTCAATCCGCGGCACGAATGGCGGCAGATGTTCACGGAGGCCTGGCGGTTGGAACGTGATTTCTTCTACGATCGCAACATGCATGGTGTGGATTGGCCGGCGATGTTGAAGAAATACTCGCCGCTGGTGGAACGCGTCACCGATAGGAGCGAGTTGGGCGATCTGATCTCCGAGATGGTCGGTGAGCTTTCCGCGCTGCATATTTTCGTGTTCGGGGGAGATGAACGCGAGGCCCCCGACAATATCCAGGTTGGGGCTTTGGGGGCGCGGTTGACGCGCGATTCGGTCGGAGGCGGCTGCCGGATCGAGCACATCTACCGCACCGATCCGGACTACCCGGAACGCAGTTCACCCTTGGCCAAGCCGGGTGTGGACGCTCGCGAAGGCGACGTGCTGGAGATGGTCAACGGAGTTCCCGTTCTGTCGGTCCGCGAGCTTGGAGAGGCCATGCGCAATCAGGCCCATCGGCAGGTCTTGCTCCGCCTCAGGACCCCGGCGGCGGCCCGCGCGCGGGACGTGGTGGTCACGCCCATGACAACCCAGGAGGAAGCCGATCTACGCTATGACGAATGGGAATACACGCGCCGCCAGAGGGTGGACGAATTGGGCAAGGGAGAGATCGGCTATGTGCATTTGCGGGCGATGGGCGCACGGGACATCGCACAGTGGGCGCGCGATTATTACCCGGTCTTTCAACGCAAGGGTCTGATTATCGACGTGCGCCATAACGGCGGTGGCAACATCGACAGTTGGATACTGGAGAAGTTGATGCGCAAGGCGTGGTTCTATTGGCAGGGCCGGGTTGGAGCGCCGTATTGGAACATGCAGTATGCCTTCCGTGGGCATCTTGTGGTCTTGTGCGACGAGCACACGGGGTCGGACGGCGAAGCATTCACCGAAGGCTTCAAGCGGCTCGGGCTGGGCAAGGTCATCGGCACGCGCACCTGGGGCGGAGAGATCTGGCTTTCGTTCGACAATTGGCTGGTCGATAAAGGTATTGCAACGGCTGCCGAGTTCGGGGTTTATGGACCGGAAGGCAAATGGCTCATCGAGGGCCACGGTGTCGACCCGGATTTGACCGTGGATAACGCGCCCCATGCCACCTACGGCGGCGATGATTTGCAGCTAAAGAAGGCAATCGATTATTTACAGGAGCAGATTCAGCAAAAGCCGGTTGTCGTCCCGCTGCCGCCGCCGCACCCGGACAAGTCGCTCAAATGAGCGCCGAGCGTGAGGCACCGGTCCCAGCCCGGTCAAAGTGTCGCTGGACTTGGCAGCGGCATGTTGCGTGGATACTGTCATAGGGCAGCAGGCAAATGCTGAGTCGAACTATGAAGCCAATTGACGCGCCGGTGGTTGAAGTTCTCAACTTCACGAAGAATTACGGCGATTTCGCCGCGGTGCGCGAACTCAGTTTTGCGGTCCAACCGAGTAAAATCATCGGGATCGTGGGGGCCAATGGGGCGGGGAAGACGACCACCCTTCGCGCCATCACGGGCATTTTGCGGCCCACGGCGGGAACGATGCGCATCGGCGGGCGGGACATCGAGCAGGAGCCGGTCGCCGCCAAAGAGCAGTTCGCCTACGTCCCGGACACGATTCATCCATACGACCTGCTGACGGTCACCGAGCATCTGCATTTTGTCGCGCTGGCCTATCGGGTGCCTCGCGCGGAAGCCAAGTACGCCGCGCTGCTGGAGGAACTGGAACTGGCGGAGAAGAAGGACGAATTGGCCTCGAACCTGTCGCGGGGGATGCTGCAGAAGCTGTCGCTGGCGTGCGCGTTCCTGCGCGAGCCGCGCGTGGTGATTCTCGATGAACCGTTGACCGGCCTGGACCCGCGCGGCATCCGCAACATCAAGGAGTCGATTCGGCGCCGCGCGGCGAGCGGCACCGCCTTTCTGCTTTCCTCGCACCTGCTGGTCCTGGTCGAGGCCCTGTGCGACGAGGTTCTTATCCTGCACCGGGGCCGGAGGATGGCCTTTGGCTCCCTGGAGGAAATCCGCCGGCTGGCGACGGTTCACGCCGAGGCCTCGCTCGAGGAAGTTTTCTTTGCGGTAACCGAGAAGAACGAAAACGGGGTTGAACTCTCCGCCTGATGAATCGCGCCTTGCTCTATCTCTGGTGGGCGTTGTTGCGGCGCCGGGCCTGGCGTTTTTGCCGGAGTTTGCGGCGTCCCACCACCCTCATCGCGGTTGTGTACGCTGCCGCCTTGATAGGCGTCTTGTTTTATTTCCGGGGGAACGAAGTCTTTGGGCAGTTGGTGAAGCGGCAGGTTTTGCTCGGTGGGGCTTTGATCATGCTCTGTGGCTCGGTGTTCAAAGGGTTCCTTCAGCGGGGCCTGGCGTTCGAGCCGGCCGACCTCGAGTTCGTGTTCACCAGCCCTTTTACCCAGCGGCAGATCCTGCTCTATCGCCTGCTGCCTCTGTACCTCTATGCCGTCATCCAGGGGGTGGTTTTCGGGGCGCTCTTTGCGCCGCACTTCCGGCACCCTCTGCTGGCGGCAGCCTGCATGACCCTCTTCCAGATCGCCTGCTTCCACCTGGCGACGGCGGCGGCGGTTTTTGGCGGGGCCATTTCCGAGCGCCTCCACTATCGGTTGCGCTGGATGATGCTGGGCGCGTTTTTCCTGTTGGGCGCGCTTTACCTCCGCGTGGAGTGGGAGATCAAACTCGTTCCCGCTTTCGTAATGTCGCCCCTGGCGCAACTGCTCTTCTACCCGGCGGCGACCCTGCCCGACGCCACCAACTCCCCTGTCTTGCAGCGGTGGATTTTGGGGTTGGCCGGAGGAGGGGGCATGTCCCTGCCCGCGTTGTTGCGGGCGGCCCTGTCCCTGGCGGGTTTTGGCCTGGGAGCGATGGTCAGCTTGTGGGGGTTGCTCCGGATCAAGGCGAGCGTGTTTGAGCCATCCCTGGGCAGCACCACGCGCCTGGCCGAGGAACGGCTGCGGGTGAGGCAGGGCCGGGCCGGGTCTGCGGGAAAGTTGCGGGCGCGTTCGGCAAGGCTGCCTGGGTTCCCGCTGTTTCAGGGCGTCGGCGCCCTGGTCTGGAAGAACCTTGTGGTTGCGCGGCGCTCCCGGCGCGAGTTGCTGGTGGCCTTGGCGTTCGTGGGCATTTACTCCACGTTTCTAACGGCTTTGCTATGGAAGTTCCACCAACTTGAGACCCACACCGGGCCTATCTCGGGACAGGACGCGCCCCAGGTGAAACTGACGTTTCACCTGGGCGTGGCCATCTTCATTGCCATGCTGGCGTTCTTTCTGCAACGAATGTTCCCTTTTGATTTTCGCCGCGACGGCAGCCACCTGCTGGGGTTCCGCACACTGCCGATGTCGCCGCTGGGGCTGGCCCTGGCGGAAGTAGCGGTGCCGAGCCTCCTCGTGCTGGCCAGCCAGGCGGTTGGGCTGGTGCCGCTGTTGATTTTCGCCCGGTTCCCGTGGCCACTGCTGGCGCTCCTGCTGCTGGGCTACCCGGCCATCGCGCTGGGGTTGAACTCGGTCTGGAATCTCCATTACCTGCTTGCAGCCACCCGCCAGACGGCTGGCGCGCCGCAATCGGCCAGCCCCGTCGGGGCAGTGATGGTCGTGGCGCTTTCCTTTCTGGTTTTCTTCCCGGCCATCTGGACGGGGGAGCGTCTCGGCGGCTGCCTCACGGGGCCGAACGGCCTGTCCATCGCCATCGGCACGGCTGTGGCGATACAGCTCGCGGTGGACCTCATGCTGATCCTGGCCCTGGCCGAAGTTTTTCAGCGCGTCGAAATCTCGCGCGAGGCGCGCGGGAGCGGCCGCTGATCGCAAACGAATTGGAACGAACCTATGCCCGCCTCCGTTCAGGACCCCGCCGCCCCGCCTCTGGCGACAACGCCGCTGCCGGCCAAGCTGGCCAACCTCCTGGCCTGCCCGGGCGAGGTCTTCGAGGAGGTAGCCGCCGCTCCGGCGCGCGCGCGCAACTGGCTCGTCCCGACGCTGCTGGTGGCCCTGGCCAGCATCGTCCTGGCCGCCGCGCTCACCTCCAAAAACCAGGCCGCCGCAGTTGGACAAATTATCGAGGCGGGGAAAGCGGAGACACTCCCGGCCCGCTGGCAGATGCTCTCGGCGATGACCATCACGCTGGCGGCGTTTGCGGGCACGGGTTGGTCGGCCCTGGTGCTCTGGCTCATCGGGCGGGTGTTTCTTAACGCCCGTTTTTCCTATTGGAAGGCGGTTGAGGTCGCCGGTTTGACGGGCAGTATCGTGGCCCTGGGGGCGGTGGTCACGGCGCTGCTGGTCGCCGCTTCGGGTGATGTGGCGGCCCGGCCGGCGCTCTCCTTGTTGGCCAGCGGCCTGCCGGCGGACAATCCCGTGCGCGCGGTGCTCGGCGTGTTGAACGTCTTCCACCTCTGGACCACCGCGGTCCTGGCGATCGGCCTCTCGAAGTTGAGCGGCGTTTCCTTCAAAGAAGCCGCCTTCTGGGTGTTCGGTTACTGGTTGGTGTTCAGGCTGGCGCTTATATTACTGTGTTAAGTCGCTTGAAAGCCCAGGGAATTCGCATGGTTTGCAGATCACTCGATTAGCTCGCAAAATCGCGGTTTTCATCAATGTTTATAGGATCTTGGACCACGTCGGGGTCTCTAGAACTTAACAGGGTAACGCTAATCGTCCTGCGGTGAAGCAGAGCGGGTGCAGGTAGTAGGCGTGGTCGGCGATGTTACAGCAATAGCCAATAGCCAATAGTCAATAGCCAATAGTCGATCGCCGATAGCCAATCACCAATCAGCAGTCACCAACAGACGGAGGGCCTCAGCCGTGGTCCAGTCGCGGTTCAGAGAGCGGCGTCGATCCTTGGCTATTGGCTATCGGCTATCTGGGTCGCCGGCTCGTGGGCTGTCGGCTGCCCCTCCGGCTCTCCCCGCGCGCTGCGCGCTTCGGGCGAGGTGTAAAGGGGATGGCTTGGCTTGAGGTTGCGCAGGAAGTTGAGCCGGAAGCTGCGGGCCTTCTCGGCCGCCTCGCGCCGCTCGCGTTCCGGCCCAGTAAGATGCCGCTTCCCCTGCACGGGCGACCCTTCCAGCGACGCAGTCCAGGCCGTTAGCTGGCGGGCGCAGGATTCAGCCAGCGCGCGGATTTCTCTCAGATGCCGGAAGTAGGGCTTGAGCCTGGGCCTGTCTTTGACGACCGCCGTCATGGAGCGCACCTCGCCGCCCGAGCCCCGGGCGATGGCCAAAAAACTGAGTAACTCGTTGTTTGTCAGCCGCTCGAATCCCTCGGCGATGTTGTTGGAAACGGAGAGCGCGGCGCGGTCCAACTGGTTGCGAAAGCCAGGCGTCAGCGGCACCCCAGGCTCTTCCAGCAGGTCCATAACGCGGTTGTAGAGCCGCGCGGCCTCCTGCCAGACGGGCAAGTCCTCGAACTTTGTGTACTTAGCCATGGGAATCGCTTATACTCCCAGCCCCCTTGCTCGAAAAGCCAATTCCCGCGGCCCTCGCGCCATCAGGCCCCTGCACGCGCGACGCCTTATTTCTTACGCTCCCGTCCTTGCTCATAGAGCCTGTGGTCCCGACAAACCTGAGACCCGGGCAGGGCGGGCTGGTTGCACTTGATGCACAACTTGTCGCGCCGGTGGCGCAACTGGTACTTGCGCTGGCGGGAAATATTCATCCCGGCGAATTCGTCCTGAATCTTACGTGTACTGCGCTTGGTCTTCTTAGCCATAACCATAAATTAGAACCTGGAGCGTTGCTTGCGCTGCCGGGCCTGCTGCGTAGGTTCCATTTGACAATATTTCAGGCGCCACTGCCAACAATTTAATAGGCGTTTGACTGAGCTACCCTGCCGGTCGAGGTCCTGCGGCGCCCGCGTTGGACGTGGATGCGGCGGTCCCGGCCTGAAACGCCTCGACACACTCGTGTACCGAAGAGAAGAAGCTTGCCTCGCCAAGCTCGTCGGCGAACCCAATCCGCTCGAGCACCTTGCGCAAGGGGGGGTTGGCGTGGGCGAACTTCATGGCGATGCCCTGTTGCTCGAGTTCCTGCTTAAACCCGCGCAAGGCTTCGGCGGCGGTCACGTCAATGTCCGTTATCGCCTGCGCATCCAGCACGAACCAACGCACCGGCGAGGGGCTGGCGGCGATGAATCCGCGAACGCGCTCGACGAAATGGCCGCAGTTCGAGAACAGCAGAGGCGCATAAAAACGATAGACAATCAGGCCGGGAACCGTCTGGCGCGCCGCCGCGTTGCCGAGGTCGTGGAAGCCGCCGCCAGGGGCGGCCTGCAAAACGGCATCGGGCGGGTTGGAAATCCGGCTGACCAACGCGAGCAGTGAAAGGGCCACGCCCACGAGGATGCCGGGCACCACGCCCATCGCCAGCACCCCCAGGGTCGTCAGGGCTGCCAGCATGGCGCTCTGGGGATAGGAGCGGTAAATCCGCGCCATGACATCAAATTCAACAAGGGTCAGGGCGCCGCAGATAAGCAGGGCGGCCAGCGCCACCGTCGGCAGCGGCGCGATGAGGGGCGTGAGGAACAGGAGAAAAAGGACGAGGGTTCCCGCCGCCACAAAACTGGCCACCTGGGTCTTGCCGCCCGCCGTGTCGTTGATGATCGTGCGCGCCTGGCTGCCAGTGACCGAAAAGCCCTGGAACAGGCCCGTCACCACGTTGGCGACGCCGAAGGCCGCGAGTTCCTGGTTCGGGGCGACCTCGTAGCCGTTCTTGGCGGCGAACGCGCGCGCCAGCAGGATGCCCTCGGTGTAAGTCAGCAAGGCGCTGCCAATGGCGGCAGGCAGCAGCGTGTGGATGTCCCGCCAATCGGAGGCCGGCAGGGCGAAGCGCGGCAATCCGCTGGGGAAGAGGCCGACGACGGCAACCCCGCGATGTTCCAAATGCAACGCCAGCGACGCAGCGACGGCGATGACCACTACAACCAGGGCCGGTGGAATCTTCGGCGCAAAGCGCCGCAGGCCCAGGATGATTGCCACCATGGCCAGGCCCAGCAGGAGCGTGGGCTCGTGGGAGCGGGGCAGCTTGGTTGCCAGTTCGCCGAGGCGCGGAAAGAAGTCGCTGTGCTCGAGTTTGATGCCGAAGAGTTTGTCGAGTTGCGACGCCATGAGAATCAGCGCCGCGCCGGTCATATAACCGACCAGGATGGGCTTGGAAAGAAAGGCGGCGACGGCCCCGATCCCGGCGCGGGCGCCCAGGAGCAAGAGCAGCCCGCTCAACACAGCCACGAGGGCTGCCAGCCCCGCCGCGCGCGCGGCATCACCGCCTGCCAGGGGGGCGATCGCGCCGGCGGTCAGCAACGAAATCGCGATGTCAGGCCCCACAATGACCTGCCGTGAGCTGCCGAACAGGGGATATACCAGCAGCGGCGCCAGCGCGGCGTAAAGTCCGCATTGCGGGGGCAGTCCCATCAATCCGGCGTAGGCGATGACCGAGGGGATCATCACCACGCATACGCTGACGCCGGCCAGCACGTCCGGCCCGAGCCAACCCGGTCGATATGTCCGCAAGACCGCCAATCCGGGCAGGCACCGCAACCACCCCGGCGGCGGAGTTTGTTTAACGGCTTGGTTCATCATTGAAGGGTAGCCTTGCGGGCCTGCCACTTTCAAGATTATGCTGGCTGCGTGTCAAGACGCGTCCACATACCCATAGCTCTCACAATTGCGGGCTCGGACAGCGGCGGTGGGGCGGGGATTCAGGCGGATTTGAAGACGTTTGCTTCGCTGGGCGTGCATGGGACCAGCGTCATCACGTGCATCACGGCGCAGAATCCGCTGGCGGTGAGCGCGGTCGAGCCGTGCGGCGTTAAAATGGTGCGCCGCCAACTCGAGGCGGTTTTTGACGAACTGCCTCCGGTGGCGATCAAGACGGGGATGCTTTACTCGGCCCCGGTTGTCCGGGCGGTTGCCGCTTTTCTGGCGAGCCGCCGCGGGCCCGTGCTGGTGGTGGACCCGGTATTGGTTTCGACCAGCGGGACGCCCTTGCTCAAGCCGGGCGCCATCGAGACCCTGGTGAAGGAGCTTCTGCCTCTGGCGGGCCTGTTGACGCCCAACCGGGATGAGGCCGCGTTGCTGACGGGCCTAAGCCTCAACTCGGCGCAAGGCTTGCGGGATGCGGCGAGGGCGCTGCACGGGCGTTTCGGCTGCGCCGTCCTGGTCAAGGGCGGCCACCTGCGCCGCCTGGCCGAGGCGGTGGACATTTTCTACGATGGCCGGGAGGAGTTGCTTTTGAGCGCCCCATTTGTGCGGGGCCTTCGCACCCACGGCACCGGCTGCGCGTATTCCGCCGCCATCGTCGCATACCTGGCTCGGGGATTGTCCCTGGCCCGAGCGGTCTGCCGGGCCAAGGAGTACATCACGCAGGCGATCGCCCGGAGCCGCCTGGCGGCGGGGCATCCTGTGCTTAACAGCTTTTGGGACGCCCCGAAGATTCCCATTTGGCGATTGGGGGTGAATCGATTAGAGTGAGACGTAGCACTTATGGGCAAACTTCCTGACTATGCAAATCACAAAACAACTGGCTATCTTTTTGGACAACCGTCCCGGCACCCTGGCGAGCGTCGCCCAGGCGCTGGCCGACGCCAAGATCAACATCTATGCCATTGCGACGAGCGACACGGTGGATCACAGCGTCATCCGCCTGGTGGTCAGCGATTACCGCAAGGCGCTGCATGTGTTTGAAGAGCATGGGACGCTGGTGGTCGAAGACGATGTGCTCATGTTCGAGGGCAGCAACAAACCCGGTGAACTGGCTCAAGTCGCGCGTAAATTGGCGGATGCCAAGGTCAATATCGAGTACTGCTACAGCGCCACGCCTCCGAACGCCAGGAACGGGTTGCTCATCCTGCGCGTTTCCAATCCGGCCAAGGCCCTGAAGGTGTTTAACTCTCCTCAAGGTGCTTAGGTCGTGACGCATTCTCATCCGCTGCTCTATGAAATCAACGCTCGTTGCTGGCTGCGCAGGCTGGCCCAGGAGCGTGGCGGCCCTGTGACCCTCGCCAGCGTGCCGCCGGCTGACCTCGAGCGCTGGCGCGCGCTGGGTTTCACGCATATCTGGCTGATGGGTGTCTGGGCCGGCGGACCACGCGCCCGGCAGAACGCGGTCGCAGGGGCGCATCAGCGGCGCCTTTACGAGCAGGTTCTGCCCGGCTGGCGAGAGGAGGACGTGACCGGCTCCCCGTTCGCCGTCGGGGACTACCAGGTCCCGGATTACCTGGGCGGCGAAGCGGGCCTCGTCCAGTTCCGCAATGCCCTCCATGCATACGGACTGAAGCTGGTCCTGGACTTCGTGCCCAACCACCTTGGTCTGGATCATCGCTGGCTGAGCGAGCATCCGGACTTGTTCGTGCAAAGTCCGCAACTGCGCCCGGGCACATTTCGCCAGCAGACCCGCCTTGGCCCGCGCTGGCTGGCCCATGGAAAGGACCCGCACTTCCCGCCCTGGATCGATACGGTCCAACTGGATTATCGCCGTCCAGCCACCCGCACCGCAATGACCAACGTGCTGCGGTCGGTCGCCCGCCGCTGCGACGGCGTGCGTTGCGACATGGCCATGCTGCTGCTCAACGACGTCTTCAGCCGCTCTTGGGGGCAATTCCCCGCCCCTGACACCGCGCCCGGCCCGGAATTCTGGACCGACGCCATCGCGGCGGTGAAACAGACCCTGCCGGATTTTCTCTTTCTTGCGGAGGCTTATTGGGGTTTGGAAGCGCGCCTGCAGGGCCTTGGCTTCGATTATGCCTACGACAAGGTTCTCTATGACAAGCTCATCGCCCGAGACGCCTCGGGCGCGCAACGCCACCTCCTCGGGTTGCCGCCGAAGGTCCTGGCGGCGGGCGCGCACTTCCTTGAGAACCATGATGAGCCGCGCGTGGCCTCGCTCCTCTCGCCGGCTGAGCAGGGCGCCGCAGCTCTCCTTATCCTGGGTCTGCCAGGGATGCGCTTCCTCCACCAGGGCCAACTCTCCGGCGCCCGGCTCCGGGTGCCGGTTCATTTGGCGCGCTGGCCGGGAGAACCCAGGCATGCGGCAATCGAGGCGCTCTACGATCGGCTGCTGACAACACTGCCCGCCACTGCGGTGGGCCGCGGCCAAGGCCAACTCCTGGTCCCGCGCGCCGCCTGGCCCGATAACCCCACCTCCCAGAACTTCGTCCTGGCGCAATGGCAGGCGCGCCCGCCGGAATTCGACCTGGCAGCCGTGAACCTCGCGCCCCACCCCGGCCAATGCTATGCCCCTCTCAACCCGCCGGGCCTGGCTGCCCGCCATTGGCGCCTGGATGACCTTTTGAGCCGCCAGCATTACCTGCGCGACGGCCCGGACTTGCACCGCCGGGGACTCTACCTCGACCTCCCTGCCCACGGGACCTGCCTCCTCCACGCCCAGCCGGCTTAAAGCGCGGTGCAGCCGATGTGTTATGAAAACGACCGTTGTCTAAAATGAACGCAGAACACCAGAATTCAAACGTTTGGAGCCTCAGAATCCGGCAGGGCAAAATCGGGCGCCTGGGGTTAACCGTCTCCCTTGCCTCGCTCACAGGGCTTGGGATGCTGTTGTTGCTCCAGCCTGGCTGAGGCTCTCCCCTCACAGTCCTTGGCGGACTGGCTCTTATCCTGGGCGGACCCGCGGGTGTGCTGTTGAGTTTGATCGGGCTGCTTTTCGACCGGAACAAGACCGCCGCCTGGCTCGGCTTGGCCGCTGGCATGATCCTTCTGGTGCTCTTCCTTGTCGTCGGCCTTTGCTCATGAGGCGCAACGTCACACCGTCACGATGTCTTGAGATGTCCTGGAAGATGCGTGGAATTCACGCAAAATGCGTGAATCTCACGCGCCCAGAGGCTGTTCTCATCAAGGGGTATTGGATACCGGCGGCTCTCGCGCGAAAAGTCGGATCGATGGGTATCCAGCCGTAAAGCCATAGAACTCAGGAGCTTGCGGGCAGGCTCGATGTCCTTGTGCCGGCACGGTCAGGATGCTTGGGCGGCGGAGGGGAAGACGTGAAGTCCAGTGGCATAAATGATGCTTTAGGAGTTGGCAGTAATCATCGCTATTCCTCATCGAACAGCTCGATCTGGATCGATTTGACAATGAGAGGGCTGCGCTACCGGGGTGTGCAGCAATGAAGCGGAAGCTCGGATGAAGGCTCGAGTCATTAGGATAGGTCTGATTTGCGGGGCGCTGGTCTGGCCGGGTGGCCTTGCCCCGGCGCCGGCTCAAACGGTGGATGATTTTGCGCCGGAAGCAAACTGGGAGATCGACAGCATAGCCGTGCAGCCGGACGGCAAGATCCTGGTCGGCGGCATCTTCGGCAAGTTGGGCGGCGCAGCCTGCAACGGGATGGGGAGGCTCAATGCCGACGGAACGTTGGACACGACCTTCAGCCGAGCGGGGGGAAGCGGGGACACTGCTTCCCTGGCCGTTCAGAGCACCGGCGCCATTTGGGCGGGGGGACCGATTCTGGCGCTGCTCGAGCAGAGTGGCGCCATCAACATAAGTTACACCTCAAGGCCCAATCGAAATGTTGCCACCATCGTCGAGCAGGCCGACGGGAAGATTCTGATTGGAGGGAGTTTCACCATGGCAGGGGGTCAAGCCCGCAATGGCATTGCCAGGCTCAACGCGGACGGTTCTTTGGATCAGGACTTCGACCCTGGCACAGATGGGACGGTGCTTTCCCTGGCTGTGCAAACGGATGGGAAAATCGTGGTGGGCGGAGCCTACAGTGTCATGGCAGGTGGCTTGCTCAGCAACCTCGGGCGCTTGAATCCGGATGGGTCCCTGGACTCGGGTTTCACGCCGGGCACCGATAATCAGGTGACCTGTGTCGTGGTCCAGGCCGATGGCAAAGTGCTCGTTGGAGGAAACTTCAGCCTATTGAATGGACAGGAGCAGCGGTACATTGGACGGCTCAATGCCGACGGCACCCTCGACGCGGATTTCCAGCCAACCAACCCCATTTGCTCTGGCATCTGCTCGCTGGCGGTGCAGGCCGATGGAAGAATACTCGTGGCCGGTTTCCTGATGGACCCTGTCACGTTCCAATCCTACTCTATCGGGCGACTCAATCCGGACGGTTCGCTGGACTCGACTTTCCAGGCCAAGGTGGACTTCGTCATCTCAGCGATTGCCCTCCAGGCGGACGGCAAAGTGCTGGTGGGAGGCTGGTTTTCGACGCTTGCGGGGCAACCCCGGACGGACATCGGCCGGCTTTACAACAATGAAGCAGCGGCGTCGAGCCTGACTTACGATGGTTCGGCCGTCACCTGGTTGCGGGGAGGCAGCAGCCCGGAGGTCTGGCGCTCCTCGCTGGCCTGGTCTGCCGACGGCACGAACTGGGTCGAGTTGGGCGAGGCGGCGCGCATTGACGGCGGTTGGCAGCTTGCCGGGGTGTCCATACCGGCCGGCGCGGTCGCCAGAGCCCGAGGGTGGATAACCGGCGCCGGGAATAACGGCTCGAGTTGGTTTGTGGAGTCGCAGCAGGTTGTTGGGCAGCCCGCCATTTTATGTGATGAAACACAATCGGACATCGCCGCGGGGCAGTATGGTTTTGGGGTGAGCGGGATGCCGGGCCAAGTGGTCGCCATCCAGGCCTCGCCGGACCTGAGGCAATGGACAACCATCGGCACGACCACTCTCGGCAGCACGCCGGCGCAATTCATGGACCCAGCGCCGCCCTCCGCGCCGGCGCGGTTTTACCGGCTGCTGGTGCTGCCATAACAATAAGGTGGGCGATATTGAACTATGAAGACGGATGCAATTGAGGGAAGTTTAGCCACGGCATCGGCGCGGCTGCGCCGCGGGTTCACCTTGATAGAATTGCTGGTGGTCATTGCCATCATCAGCATCCTGGCAGCGCTGCTCCTCCCGGCGCTGAACTGGGCCAAAGCCAAGGCCCGGCGCATCGTCTGCACGAGCAACCTCAAGCAGATGGGATTCGTGGCACATTATTATGCGCAGGATAACGGCGACTACATGGCGTGGCCCAATTACAAGGACTACGTGGGCAGCCCTTCCTTCCCGGACCCTTGCGGCGACCCCACCCCGCCGTTCAATGGCTGGCTTTATCGTCCACTGGACCTGACCGATCCGACCGTGCCGCCCTACGCCCAGAATCCAATGCTCGCCTATCGCTACGGGGTGTGGTTTCCTTACATGGATATGATGGGTGTCTATCTTTGCGCTAAAGACCTCCGGAGCCACTATTACCCACTCCGCAAGAACAAGCTCTCCAGCTATGTCATGAATGGCGCAGCGGGCTTGTTCGGCACTGTGCCTTGGACCAGCACGGCCAAACCCACGTGCCGGATAACCGACGTTTGGAGTCCGATGTGCTATTTGATGTGGGAACCGGATGAGAACTGGGGCCACCCGCCGCTCGGGGCAGCCGCCTTCAACGATGGCAGCAGCTATCCGGACCTGGCCCAGAGCCTGACCAAGATCCATGGCGCAGGGGCGCCGGTGCTCAGTCTGGACAGCCACGTGGGATTCACAGTTTTCAAGGCGTTCACCCAGGAGCAGGCCAACACTTCCAAGAGTTTGCTCTGGTGGTCCCCGGCGACCCTCGACGGACGGTAGGGTCGCGCGTCCGAGCTTGACTGGCCCCCCGGACCGGGCTTGACTGCGGCAGTGCCATGGTTTGCCTGCCGCTGATCGAACGGGAGTTGCGCGTGGCGCTGCGCAAGCAGCGGCCGGCCCAGGGCCGGCTGAAGGCCGCCGCGCTCGCTGCGGCCGGCTCCGTGGTCTTTCTGCTTCTGGGCGCGTTCACTGCGAACCGCAACGCGGGCCCGTCCCTGGCACAAGGCCTCTGCCTGGCCGGCCTCTATTTCGTGCTGCAGGCCCCGATGCTGACCGCAGGCGTGCTGGCCGAGGAGCGCTGGACTGAGTGGCAGGGTTCGATGCATTGCCTCTTATTATCACGCTTCACAAACTGATACCTGCGCCCTCGTGGTGGTTTGCCGTGCTTCTTCAATGTATGGGGTCAGAAGACCTATCAAACATTAAATCGCGGAGATGATACCTGTTACCCTTTGCGCCCGTCACTTGGGCAGCTTCTTCCCCGGCTGCTTTCCCTTGTCGTCATTAACGGAGGGCAAGACGGACATGGCTTGCTCAGGTGGCTTGAGTGCTTGGTGGGTGCATCGGTCATTCATGCCAGTTGAGGAGTGGCCGGTCAGTCTCACGCGAATCTCCTGATTCACCCCCGCATTGGCCAGTGCGGAGTTGAAGCTATGTTGCAGGGAATGAAGGGTCAGGCGGTTGAACTTCTGCTTGCCCTTGCCCTGAATGTTCAGTGGGTCAATCTTGGCGCGCTTGACAATGCGAGCAAAACTGTCACTCAGTCCGGTCTTGCCGCCGCTGTCCCTCTCTGCAAGCTCGGGGGAGTGGCCTTCTCCGCGAGGTCGTCGAGCAGTTTCTGGATTTGCAGCGTCGACACCGCGCCGCGCCGCACTTGCTGCTCGACCCGCTCGAATTCCACGGCGACCATGGGGGCTTCCTTGCGCTTGGTCTGGGGCGCATCTCACCTTTGTCGAGGGCGGCAGATACGGAAGCGCGAAAACCGTTAAAACGGTTGACATTCGGTCGTTCAGCGCGTAAACACCCCGCTGAAGCAGGGTGTTAATGAGATTTGGGGGATGTCAACAAAGCTGGGATGCGCCCGTTGAAAGACTTAGAGAATACAGGGGATTGAGTTGCATGCTCACATTTGGATACCTGGCGGAACTGTTCGAGAAGCACCGCGCGGCGGCGCAAGCGCGGGTGAAGGAATTCGCCATCGGAGGCAGGCATCTTGCGTTCAATTCCCGGCCCGCGATTATGGGGGTGGTCAATCTCTCGCCAGATTCATGGTACCGTGAGAGCGTCTGTCTCACAACCGAGAGCGCGCTCAGGCGGGGCAGGGTGTTGCAGGCCCAGGGGGCCGACCTCATCGATGTGGGCGCGGAATCGACCCTGGCGCGCGCAGCCCGCCTGGATGCCGGCGCTCAAGAGGCCAAACTGCTGCCGGTAATCGAGGCTCTCCACGCGGCAGGCATTGCGACTTCGGTCGAAACCTATCAACCGGCGGTCGCGCGCGCTTGTCTGGACGCCGGGGCGGAGGTCCTGAATCTCACCGGCGCCGAGCACGACGAGGAGTTGTTCCGCGGAGTCGCCGAGCACGGTGCGGCGGTCATTCTCTGTTATGTGCAAGGGAAGAACGCGCGGGAGGTGGGCGACTTTGATCCCGGCTCGGACCCGGTGGCGATGATGCATGATTACTTTGCCCGCCGGATCGAGGCCGCCCTGCGCCATGGCGTGGAAAAGATACTCCTGGATCCTGGGCTGGGCTTTTACTATCCCAACCTGCAAGACGGCGCCGCGCGGGTGCGCCGCCAGATGACGGTTTTCCTCAACACGTTCCGCTTGCGCGCGCTGGGTTTCCCGCTCTGCCATGCCCTGCCCCACGCCTTCGAGTATTTCGGGGAGGAAGTCCGCTGCGCCGAGCCGTTTTTTGCCGTGCTGGCGGCGATGGGCAGAACGGACTTGTTTCGCACTCATGAAGTGCCGCGCACCCGGGCCGTGCTCGAGACTCTGGGCGCCTTTGGCGCGGGTCTGGAGCGTGGAGCGTAGGGCCTGGAGCCACGCCCTCACGCTCTCACGCTCTCACGCTCCCACGCTCCACACTCTGTGGGCGCCGCACCAGGAAGACGCCCTCCTGGCCGGATGGCGCAATCCATTGGCCGAGCACCCGGAGGCCGTGGGGAGTGAGCAGGGCGCGAACGAGGGCCGGGGTGTGGCGGTAGGAGAAGAACAGGCGGATGGAGTCGCCGGCCTGGAACTCGAACCGGTCGGAATCCACCTGGACGGATCGAGGGCGGTCGAAGTGGAAGGAGGCGGCGATGCGTTGCAGCCCGCTGCCAAGCGGGTCTTCTTCCACGTCAAACCGCAGCAGGCCGTCTTGGGGTTCCACGCCCAGGTCGAAGAGAAAGGTGAGCAGCCAATCGCGGGTGAGGGCATTGTCATAGAGCGGCAAGATGGCTTGAACGCCGGCAGCGTAGTCGGCGCCTGGGGCAAGATTCGCGCTCAAGAGCAGCCAATCGCCCGGACGCACCAGGTCCGCCAGACGGGGCAGAATGATGGAAGGCTCGAAATTGGGGATCATGCCGAAAAAAGTGAACAGGCGCGCGGCCCCGGGAAGGGCCTGTTCACCGAGGACCGCAGAGAGATCGCCGGCCGAGGCCAGGTCGCAGACCAGTGGAAAGCAGTTGGCCTCGGCAATCACGCCCAAGGCCGTCTGCCGTGCTACCAGGACCATCGCGGTGCTGACGTCGGATGGCGTGTAGAACACTTCCTTGCCTGAGGCGCGCAGCAAAGCCAGGAGGCGTGAGTCTTTCTGGCCCCCGCCGCAGCCCAAGCCGACCAGGTGAACGCGGGGCGCGGACAGGCGGGCAGCCACCGCCTCGAAGCTCAAATCATAAGCGCGGGCGCAAGCCGCATCGGTGCGGGAGGGAGAATAGGCCTGGTGAAGCGCGAGCCATTTCCGGGTTTGCTTGAGGCTGTCGTAATGGAACTTGGGGTTGACCTGGCGCGAGCGCAGAGACTGGCGCAAATCGCGCGCGACATTTTCGGGAAACTGGCTGGAATGGATGGCGACCTGGGCGAGTGTGTTTTTCATCGCCACAACAAAGCCCGTCATCCCTGCCCCCGGCTTGCCTGGGAGAGGCTCACGATCTGCTGCGGGAAGGGAGGAGCGATGCCTGCCTGTATGAACTGTTTTCTGGCTTCTTCGAGCAGGGCGCATTTGAGGTTGAAGGCGTCGTCGGCATTGGCGCACCAGGCGCTGAGGGTGAGAACCACACCGGCGGGGCCGGCCTGGGTTACGGGACAGCCGCAGATGGACTTGGCCTGCGGGTTTTGTCTGGCCAAGGCCATGAGGATGCTTCGGGCCTTGTCGAGGTCGGCCTCGTAGTGGAGGGTAATGGGCACCGAACAAAGGACGCGGGGGTCGTTGCCGGTGAGGTTAACGATCATCTGGGAGGCAATCAGGCTGTTGGGCACGACGATTCGTCGATTGTCATCGGTCTTCAAGACGGTGTAGCCAAGGTTGACGCTTTCTACTTCGCCGGTTTCCAGGCCCGTTGGCGCGGTGACCTGGAGGCGGTCGCCGATCTTGAATGGGCGGTAGAGCACGAGGGAAACCCCGGCTATCAGGTTGCCAAGCGTGTTTTGGGCGGCCAAACCGATGATGACGGAGATGACGCTAACGCCCGCCAGCCAGGCCGTTCCGAGGTGGGCCAGGGCAGGAACGAGATGGGCGTAGGAAATGAACGCGAAGAGATAGACCCCGATTTGGGCAAGTTGCCCAAGGAACTGGACAGTGGTCCGGTCCATGAGGGCGCGCTTGTCATAAGCGAGCATGCGGTGAATGGCCAGACGCAGGGCGCGGCCGACGATCCAGGCGACTGCGCCGATGACCAGGGCATAAATCACCGCGCCCGCGGGCGAGCCAGGATTTGCAAAGTACCCGCTCTTGAACTCCTCCAGAATGTCGTCAACAAGCTTCATCCGGGCGCCGGTTCCGGGCCTTCGTTCCGCGGCATCAAGGCGAGCGTTATCCGGGCGCAGCCGGTACTTTGAGCTTCATGCCGACTATGAGCCGGTCATTTTTCAGACTGTTTGCCGCCCGGAGTGCCTGGGCTGTCGTTCCGTGAGCTTTGGCAATGCGAGCCACAGTATCGCCTGACTTTACCACATAGATCAGCTCGCTCTGGCCGCTTTGGGGGACCGAACTGGCTGCGGGCTGGCGGTTGACGGCCGGGGCGGCGGCGGCCGCGGCAGCCCGGGAGTCGTGCTGACTGCCTTCCCGCCGGGGTTGGACTGCGGGAGCCGCATTGGCTCCGGATGCGGCGGGGGCGGATGGCTCGGGGCCTGAGGCGCCAGCGGGGGCGCTATCGCTCTTGCAGCCCTGGATCAATAAACCCAGGACCAGCGTCGCGTGGGCGGCCAAGACGGCATAAACTGCGAGCTTGAAGTGCGTTCGGTTCCTTCGCTGACGCTCGGCAATCAGCGAACCCGCGGGGACAAACGGATTCGGCGTACTCATACTGTCTGACTCTTTATCCGGCAATGTCTGGAGTATAGAGAAGAGCAGCGCAAATGCCAATGCAAGGACAGAGTGTTGAAAAAGCAATTTCCATCTTGAATAATTAATTGGTTGATGTCCCCTCCGCGGCTGCGCCAGTCACCGGCAGACGAGCCGTGGTGCAATTACTGCACGGTTCCGGGGTGAGGAGTGCAGAGACCGCAGTCCACAGTCCACAGTCCACAGTCCACAGTCCGCAGCCCGGCAAGCGGTTACTGCACAGTCTTGGAGTAAGGAGTGCGGAGACACTGTCCTGATCATGGAAAGCCTCCTTTCGCTTTTGCGGATGCGTTGGGACCCTGGCGGCGAAACGCCGCTACGGGGACGCAGTTGGTGGAAGGTCAACTGCGGGAGTTGCTTTGGGGAGAGGGGGCGGGTAGGATGGCTGCATGAACATGCCAGCCAACGGGATGAGCCGCCGTCGTTTCCTGCAGAGCAGCGCCTTGGCGCTTGGGGCTGTGAACCTGGCGCCTCCAGGGGTGCTGGCGATGGGGGGGTCTCCCGGGGCCAATGGCCGGTTTGTGGTCGGGCACATCGGGGTCGGCGGCATGGGGATGACTCACGTTTTCAACATGCTGCGCTTTCAGCAAGAGGGCAAGGTCCGCATCGCGGCGCTGTGCGACGCGGACGATAACCGCCTGGAAGCGGCGGTGAGCAACGCGGGGGCGGGCGTCATGCCGTATCGGGATTATCGCTACCTCCTCGAGCGAAAGGACATCGATGCCGTCCTGATCGCCACACCTGACCACTGGCACGCGGTCCAGACTGTGCATGCGTGCGAGAGCGGCAAGCACGTTTATGTCGAGAAGCCGGCCTCGGTGACGATTCGGGAAGGGCAGGCGATGGTGGCGGCGGCGCGCGCCAACAAGGTGGCGGTGCAAGTGGGGGCGCAGGCGCGCACGGCCAAGGGCGGCTGGCAAACCTGCCGCGCCATTCGCAACGGCATCGTGGGCAAGGTCAGCCGCGTGAGTTGCTGGCACTACGCCAATCCGGTGGACGAGAAGCCGGTGCCCGACAGCCCGCCGCCCGAAGGGTTGGACTGGGACCTCTGGGTGGGGCCGCTTCCATGGCGTCCTCACAACAGGCGGTATCAGCCGGCCAATTTCCGCTGGTTGCTGGAATCGGGCGGGGGCCAGATTCGCGACCGGGGGGCGCACCAGTTCAGCACGATCCTCTGGTGCATGAATGCAGACCACCAGACCTCTTTTACGGTAGCCGCCACCGGGCGCGCGCCGGCCAAAGGGCTATGGGACTGCCCCATCGATATGAACGTTGTCTATGAGTTCAAGAATCCGGACTGGACGCTGGAGTGGGGCCAGCCGGGAGACAAGGTTGGCCAGACCGAATTTGGCAACGTCTTTTGGGGCGAGCACGGGCGGCTCATCCTGGAATGGGAAGGCGGCTACAGGCCCGCCAACCCGGAGGCCATCAACTTCAAGCTCCCTCCGGGCGGACAGGAGGTCTATCGGACCGACGAGTACGAGGACTTCAACATGAACCACAAGGCGGATTGGTTTAAATCGATTCGTGAGGGGCACTTGCGCCCGGCGGTGGACATCGAGATCGGCCATCGCACCGCCACGCTCTGCAACCTGGGCAATCTGGCTTACGTGCTGGGCCGCAAACTGGTTTGGGACGGTGAGAAGCAGGAGGTCGTGGGCGACCCCGAGGCGAATCGCTTCCTGAGCCGGCCACAGAGGTATCCTTATGTTTTGTGAACGGCGAACGTCGAAGTGCGAAAGTCGAGGGTCGAAAGCAATAGATAGGGCCTGTCCCAAAAGCCCGGCCAACGGAAGACTTTGTCCGAGGCCTTGTCCCGGCCTTTGTCGAGACCTTTGTCGCAACCTTTGTCGAATATGAATGCGAATATCAGCGCAGCGAGTTCCCTTGCGGAGTTCTTCACTTGCATCCAAAGCCCAGACGACGGCATAAGCGGTCCTGCGTGGCAGGGCGCTCAAAGTTATGGCGCCGGTGCCATCGGGCCGCTGGCCGACATCCTGGGGAGCGGGGACTTTGAAGTTGCTCGGAATGCCAAACGGGCCATGTACAGGATCACGCGCCACGCGGGCCGGCCCGGGGCGGAAAGTGAGGCCAGAGCTGCGGAGAGCGCGTTGATAACGGCGCTCCGGCACCACAGGGCAACCGTGCGCCGCGAGGCGCTGTGGATGCTCTCGGAAATCGGCGGCGACCGGGCCGTCAGGCCGATGGCCGCCCTTTTGACTGACGAGGAAGCGCGCGAGGACGCCCGCGCTACGCTGATGCGTCTGCCGGGCAGCAGAGCCACCGCCGCGCTCAGGGCCGCGTTCCGCGCCGCGCCGGAGCCGTTCAAGTATGCGTTGGCCGACGCGCTGCGAAAACGGGGCGCGCAGGTCGAAGGCTACCCGAGTAGGAAGCTCGCACCCTCGAAACAGACCACAGTGAGGCCCATCGCGCTCGCGCGGTGAATCGTCGTCAGGTAGGTTTCAACCCCATGGCAACTGCCCGATTGCGTGGTATGTAAGTTGCGGATGATGCAAAGAGACTCGTTAGGGGGCGAGTCGCTTTGCCTGACAGAGAGCGGCCCATTCAAAAGGCCGCTCTTTTTTTCTATGGCATATTGTCGGGATTTGTGGCTTAGATTGAGTGAACGATGCGCTGCAACCGTGCAACTCAGCTTTTGCTGGCCGTGCTGCCGCTCGCTCTCTGCCTGTGGTGGATCGCAAGGCAGCCGGCGCCAACAAAGCCACGGCCTGCGTTTGCCCGGGCAACGGGAGGCAATGAGACCGGAGTGCGCCGCTCGCCAGAGCAGCGGCAAGGGAACTCCGCGCCCCAAGGCCCTTACTGTCTGGCCAACACGACGCAACCCCTTGCCCAGTTGATTCGCAATCCCAGGGCCATCCTGCTGGAAAACGCCCTGCTCGACACCGCCCAGCCCCTGAACCTGCCCATCCCCGCCTCCCTGCGCGCCCAAGGCGACCCCGGCGCATACATAGTCCAGGCCCGAGGGCCGCTGAATGGTGCCTTCCGCGCGCTGCTCAAGCAGGCCGGCGCCAGCATCGTCTCCTACATTCCCAACAATGCCTGCCTGGTGCGCGCCCCCGAGGCGGCGGCGCGGCAGTTGGAGGCGGCCCCGGCAACCCAGGCCGTGCTGCCCTACGAGCCTTATTACAAGCTCAAGGCCTGGCTGTTGAAGGCGGCGCTGGAGCAGACG